>JADEYI010000813.1_pt1 | contig 33442 bp, 25 predicted proteins | sample 8542331 | NCBI WGS metagenome assembly JADEYI01 (sample SAMN16510988, study PRJNA670497) | mine drainage metagenome | isolation source: biofilm near Copperflume 1 | place: Germany: Marsberg coppermine Kilianstollen | collected 2018-02 | reverse complement strand
TCCGGCACGGTCGATGCCTCGACACGGCCGATGCGCCAGCACCGAACCCCCTCGGCGCGGAGAGCGACCTCGATCGCGTCAGCCCGTTCGGCCGACACAGCGGCGAGGAGCCCGCCGGAGGTCTGCGGATCGTGGGCGAGGACGACGAGATCCCGCGCGACCGACGCCGCCACGGTGAGTGCGTCGTGGACGAAGCGGCGATTGTGGGCGGCACCCCCGGTCTCGATGCCCGCGGCCGCGAGGTCGATCGCGCCGTCGAGCGCCGGCAGTGCGGCGGCCTCGATGACGAACCGGACGCCTCCAGCCCGAGCCATCTCGAGCCCGTGCCCGAGGAGTCCGAACCCAGTCACGTCCGTCGCGGAGCGCACCTCCTCGCGGACGAGGACCTCCGACGCAGTCCGATTGAGCATCCGCATCGACTCGACGGCGGCCGCGAAGGCGGCGTCCGTCGCCTCGGGTCGCCCCTCTCGCCGGCCGCTCACGAGGAGGCCGGTCCCGATGGGCTTCGTGAGGAGCAGGACGTCGCCCGGTCGCGCGCCACCCTTGCGCAGGAGCCGGTCCGGGTGGACCGCCCCCGTGACCGCCAGACCGTACTTCGGCTCCCGGTCGCGGATCGTGTGGCCGCCCGCGAGCACGCCGCCCGCCTCCCGCACCTTCGCCGAGGCACCGTCGAAGATCGCGCGCATCGTGTCGCGTGGCAGCTCCTCGGGGAAGGCCGCGATCGACAAGGCGAAGAGCACCCGACCACCCATCGCGAACACGTCCGAGAGGGCGTTCGCCGCCGCGATCTCGCCGTACGTCCGGGCATCGTCGACGAGCGGCGGGAAGAAGTCGAGCGTGCCGACGATCGCGAGGTCGTCCGCCACCCGATACACGGCGGCGTCATCCGGCTCGGCGAGGCCGGCGAGGAGCTCGCTCGGCGCCGCCTCCGCTCCGAGGCCGCGCAGCGCGTCCGCGAGCAGGTCCGCGCCGAGCTTCGCGGCACAGCCGCCGCAGTCGGTGTAGTCGGTGAGGCGGATGGACGCCGGTGCGACGGGGGCGGAGATCCGGGTGGACGCGGTCACCCGCCGATGATAGGACGGACGGCCGATGACCCGGCGCCGCCCCGACGACCGGCCACGGGCCGTCGCGCTACCATCGACTCGGGAGCGGAGGGGTCCCGGTGGGTCCCCCGGTCTTCAACACCGGTGGCGCCACGCTCGACGTGACGCGGTGGGTTCGACTCCCATGCGCTCCCGCCAGACCGCCTGCAGCAGAAGACCGCATGACCCGACCCGCGACCAGCCGTCCGTCCCCGACCCGCCGTCCGTCCCCGAACCGACCGCCGAGTGTCGAGCGGGTGCTCACGCTCGCACGGGAAGGACTGACGGACGCGCCGCCGACCCACGAGGCGCTCGCGCGGGTAGCCCGCGAGGTCATCGCGGATGAGCGGGAACGCCTCGCCGCGGGTGCGTCGATCCGCCCGGTCGGCGAGCTTGCCGCCGAGGTCATCCGGCGCCTGGACGGCCTCGTCCGCGAGCGGGCGCCACGCGCCGTCATCAACGCGACCGGGGTGATCGTCCACACGAACCTCGGTCGGGCGCCGTGGCCGGTTGCCGCCATCGAGGCGGCGGATGCGGCCGCGCGGGGTTACCTCCTCCTCGAGATGGACCCGGAGACCGGCCGTCGCGGGACGCGATCCGGAGCCGCCGAGGCGCACCTGGTCGCCCTCACCGGCGCGGCGGACGCGCTCGTCGTCAACAACAACGCGGCGGCCGTCGCGCTCGCGGTCGGCCTCGCCGGCCGGGGCGGCGGCATCGCCGTCTCGCGCGGCGAGCTCGTGGAGATCGGCGGCGGGGTTCGGATCCCGGAGATCGTCCGCCGGGCGGGCGCGCGGCTCGTCGAGGTCGGGACGACGAACCGGACGCGGGCAGCGGATTTCGGGGATGCCTTCGGAATCCGCCCCGTGCGGGTCGTGCTGCGGATCCATCCATCGAACTTCCGGCAGTCCGGGTTCACCGAATCGCCGGACCCTCGCGCGCTTGCCGAGCTCGCCCACGCGCACGGCGCGATCGTCATCGACGATCTCGGGTCGGGTGCCCTGCTCGACACGGCGGCCTACGGCCTGGCGCACGAGCCGACACCCGCCGACGCCCTCGCCGACGGCGCGGACATCGTCACGTTCAGCGGCGACAAGCTCCTCGGCGGCCCCCAGGCGGGCCTCATCGTCGGCCGGGCGGACCTCATCGGCCGGCTCCGACGCGACCCGCTCGCCCGGGCGATGCGGCCGGACAAGGTCACGCTCGCCGCCCTCGCCGCGACGCTCGGCCTCTACCGGGCAGGCCGGGCGGTCGCCGAGATCCCCGTGTGGCGGATGATCGCCCTGCCGGCAGCGACCCTCCGGACGCGAGCCGACGCACTCGCGAGGATGGTCGCGGCGGTGATCGCCCGCGATTCGAGCGCCTCGGTCGAGGCCGTCGAGCTCCGCGCCACCGTCGGCGGCGGATCCCTGCCCGGCGAGACGCTGCCCTCATGTGGAGTCGCGATCCGACGCGGGTCGGCCGATCGGCTGCTGCGGCGCCTCCGATCGGGTGATCCGGCGATCATCGGACGGATCGCGGACGGTGCCGTTCTCCTCGATCTCCGGACGGTCGACCCGGCGGACGACGACCGCCTCGCGGCGGCGCTGCACACGGCACTCGCGGCCGCCGCCGACGACGCCCCACCCGACGCCGCGCCCGAGCCCGCGGCACCCGGCGGTGAGCGATGACCCTCGTCGTCGGGACGGCCGGCCACATCGACCACGGCAAGACGTCCCTCCTCCGAGCCCTGACGGGCATCGATGCCGACCGGCTGCCCGAGGAGCGTCGGCGGGGGATGACGATCGACGTCGGGTACGCCCACCTCCGGCTGCCCGACGGCGACGAGCTCGACTTCGTCGATGTGCCCGGCCACGACCGCCTCATCGGCAACATGCTCGTCGGAGCCGGCGAGATCGATGCCGCCCTCCTCGTGGTCGCGGCGGATGACGGACCTCGGGCGCAGACGCTCGAGCACCTCGAGCTCCTCGACGCGCTCGGCATCGCGAACGGGGTCGTCGCGGTCACCAAGATCGACGTCGTCGATGCGGAGCGGGTCGCCGCGGTCGTCGCCGACGTCGGCCGGATCCTCGGGAGGACCATGCTTGCCGGCTCGCCGATCGTGCCGGTCGCCTCGCTCCGTGGAGACGGGATCGACGAGCTCCGTGCCCGCCTGAGCGAGCTTCGCGACCGTGCCCGGGACCGAGCCGCGGTGAAGCCCGGAACGGGACGATCACCGCGGCTCGCCGTGGATCGCGTGTTCAGCGTCAAGGGCCGCGGAACGGTGGTCACCGGATCGCTCCGCGGTGGTCCCCTCGTCCGTGGCGACGTCCTCCGCCTCGAGCCCGGCGGCCGCACGGTCCGGGCGCGGGAGATCCAGGTCCACGGGGCGACGGTGGCGTCGGCCCCGGGTGGTGGGCGCGTCGCCATGAACCTCGCCGGCGTCATGGATCCGCCGCCGGTCCGCGGTGACGTGCTCACGATGGACCGCGCGGTCGTCGCGACGCAGGAGATCCTCGCCGTCCTCCGCCGCCCGGCGGCACTCGACGATCGCGCACCGCGGCGGCCGAACTGGCCACCCGATCCGGGCTCCGTCACGCGGCTCCACCTCGGGACCGCGTCCACCGAGGCGCGGGTGGGCCGCGGGCGACGTGATCTCGCGGACCTGCCCGATGGGCGACGGGTCGTCCGTCTCCGCCTGGACCGGCCGATCGCGGCCGCGATCGGCGACGCCTTCGTCCTTCGCCGTCCGTCACCGGTCGGCGCCGTGGCCGGAGGCGTCATCCTCGATCCGCAGCCACCCATCGGGGCCTCGCGGCGGAGGGTCACCGCCGAGCGACTCGTGGCGCTCCTCCCATCGGAGGCCGGCGTCTCCAACAACGTCGCGGCAAGACTCGATCTTCACGGTGTCCTGCTGGAGGTCCCGGGCGAGCTCGATCCCCACGCCGGGCGGACGGTCCCCGGGCGGGTCCTCGCCGGCCACCGGCTCGCTCCCGACCTAGACGTGGCGATCCAGGCGGACCTCCTCGCGGCGATCGAGGCGAGCAGCCACCCCGGCGGCGATCCCGGTGTCTCGAGCTCCGAGCTTCGGGCCGGTCTCGCCCGGGCGATCCGTCGACGGGTGACGGTGGATCATCGGGCGGCCCTCGAGATCTCCAGCGCCGTCGTCGATTCGCTCGTGGCGGAAGGTCGGCTCACCCGCAGCGGGGATCGTCTCCTGGCCGCAGGCACGTCGGCCGACCGTGGCCCGAGTCCGGAGATGGTCGCGTCGATGGCTCGACTCGAGCGGATCCTCGCGGTGCCGGCTCCTCCGGCCCTCGGCGACGCGTTGCGCGCGTCGGGTTCGACGCCGGAGGCGGCGCGGCTGCTCGAACGATCAGGCCGGATCGTCCGTCTCGACGACGACCTCGCCTACGCAGCCACGACGTTCGCCGAGCTCGGGGCGACGGCGCTCCGCCTTTCGACGGCTGGGCCGGTGACGCCGGCGAGCTTCCGCGACGCCACGGGGACAAGCCGAAAGTACGTCATGGCGATCCTCGAGGAGCTCGATCGACGCGGCGTCCTGCGGCGCACGCCGGCCGGACATGTCGCGGGGCCGAGAGCGCCGCGGTGACGCCGGATGCGACGGTGCGGCGCGACCGGCGCGACCGGCGCGGCGCGGCGCAGCGTGCCGTGGCGGGGATCGTCCTCGCGGGCGGGCGATCGCGGCGATTCGGTCGCGACAAGCTGGCCGCATCGATGCCCGATGGAAGGACCGTCCTCACCCACGCCGCGGAGGCAGTCGCGAGCGTCGTCGACCTCGTGGCCGTCGTCATCTCACCTGAGGGGCCGATCCCCGACGCCCTGCCTCCGAACGTTCTCGTCGTCCGGGATGCGCAGGCGTTCGATGGGCCGGTCGCCGGCATCCTCGCCGGGCTCGAGGCGCTCGGCGGCACCGCTGAATCGATCGTCGTCGTCGCGGGAGGCGACATGCCGTGGATGCTCCCGGACGTGTTGCGACTGCTCGTCGACGCGCTCGAGGCGGATCCGGACGCGACCTGTGCGCGCCTCGGGTCGCCGACAGCGGTTGCGGCCGCCACCGTGGATGAGCCAACCGCCCTCCTGCCGTGCGCGCTCCGCCTCGGCGCAGCGAGGGCCGCTGCGCGATCGGCGTTCGCCGAGGACGATCGGCGAGTGCACCGCCTCCTCGGGCGACTTGCGACCGCCGTGGTGGACGGTCAGCGGTGGCGAACGATCGACCCGGACGGCTGGACGATCCGCGACGTGGACCGGCCGGCAGACCTGGACGATCGACCTCTTTAACGCCGAGCGACAGACGCCCGGTCAGCAGCGTTCGGGACTCTCCTGCGACGGGCGTTCGGCCCTGCTAATGTCGCTGCTCAGCGGGCGCTGGCCTCGATTCGACTGGTGAGGTGATGGGCGGGTGATCATCGACGGTCGCGCGATCCCGGGCGGATCCTCTCTGGCCAGCGACATCTGCATCGTCGGCGGAGGACCGGCCGGTATCTCGCTCGCGACGCGGCTCGCATCCGATCCCCGCCTCACCGTCTGCCTCATCGAGAGCGGCGGCCTCGAGTTCGATGAGGCGACGCAGGAGCTCGCCCGCGCCGAGGTCGTCGGCCTGCCCGCGTACCCCCTGCATGAGACTCGCATCCGTGCCCTCGGCGGATCGAGCTGGTCCTGGGGCGGGATCTGCACCCCACTCGACGAACTCGCGTTCACGGAGCGGGCGGGGGTCCCCGACGGGGGATGGCCGTTCCCGCAATCGACGCTGGAGCCGTACCTCGAGGACGCGTTCACGCTGTGCGAGATCACGCCGGAGGCCAGACGCGAGGCCGATGCGGCGAGCGCGGCGCGCGTCCGGCTGTCCGGGCTCGAGGGCGGACCCGCCGTCGTGACGCCGGTCTATTTCAGCCCACCGACCCGATTCGGCAGGACGCAGCGCGCCCGGCTCGAGTCGGCCGCGAACGTGACCATCTGCCTCCGGTCGACGGCCGTCGGACTGGACATGGACACGTCCACCGGCAGGATCGCGACCCTCCGGGTCCGTTGCCTGACCGGGCATGAGTACCAGGTGGACGCCAGGTTCTACGTGCTGGCGGCGGGGGGCATCGAGAACGCCCGCCTGCTGCTCGTATCGAACGGGACGCACGAGCGCGGGCTCGGAAACGACTCCGGCCACGTCGGCAGGCACTTCATGGACCATCCCCGGGTGAAGGACCGGTATCGAGTGCGATCCGGCGACACCCGACTTGGCCGGCTCGTCGGCGGCGGTGCCGCGGGCACCCTGCGGTTCCTCCGATTGAGCGTGGCGCCCGAGGTCCAGCGCCGCGAGGGCCTGCTCACCTACCACGCGAACGTCCAGTTCGGCTATGCCGGCCAGCGGAGCCCGCAATGGGATGCCGTCCGCCGGATCGTGATCGCGACCCGGCCTCCGTGGAACGAGAGCCCGTACTACCAGGACGCTGGCGGAGGCCGGATCCACGTGCGGCGGAGGGACGTGATGACCGCCCTCCGTCGACCCGACCGTTCTCTGCTCGCCACCCTGGGCGCCGCGACGGAGCACCCGGCGCTCCGGCGCTTCCTCGAGATCGTCAGCACCATCGAGCAGGTGCCGGATCCAGACAATCGGGTCGAGGTCGTGGCCGAGCGCGATGTCCTCGGCACGCCGAAGGTCCGGGTGCACTGGAACACGGGGGAGGCGGAGCGTCAGACCTATCGCCGGAGCCTCGAGCTGCTCCTCGACTCGCTCGAGCAGCTCGAACCGGGCATCCGCTCGGCAAACCTTGACGGGACGGACCCCTGGCCGTCGCGGATCGTCGGCAACTGGCATCACCTCGGCACGACCCGGATGCACGCGGACCCGACAGGGGGGGTCGTGGACCCGGATTGCCGGGTCAATGGGATCGACAATCTCTACGTGGCGGGCAGTTCCGTCTTTCCCACGTCCGGATCGACATCTCCGACCCTGACGATCGTCCAGCTCGCCCTGCGTCTCGCCGACCACCTCTCCCAGCGCCTGGACACCGTGGCCTAAGTGCCGACCCGCCGGGGCCGGTCGCGCGTCGGGTCGGCAGCGCGCGTCGGGTCGGGTGACGGAGCCCGGCCACGAGTGATGCTTCGTGCAGGTGCCTCGTGGGATGGGTCCTGAGGGTCGTCAGGTCCTGTTGGCTGGGCTCCGGCCCGCGGTGTCTCGCCTGGGCCTCGCGATAAGATGCATCCACGGGATAGCGCGGACGACGCATCCGCAGGAGGACCGCTTGTCTAACCCACACCCGAAGTGGGTCCTGGTCTCGGGTCCGGATCAGTCACGGGCGGCGGTGGTGGCGGTCCGGGGTCTGGCCGCTGCCGGTTACCGAGCGGCCGTGACGGTCAGCGGGAAGGCCTCCCTGGCGGCCGCGTCGCGCTACTGCCTGCGTCGAGTCGCTGTTCCTTCGGCCGACGTGGACCCAGCTGGTTACGCGGCGGCAGTCCGCGCCGAACTGGCCAGCCACAACTATCTCACGGTACTGCCGGCAAGCGACATCGCCGCGATCGCACTCGAGCGCCCTGAGTCGCGTTTCATGGATAAGCTCTACACCGCGCAGCAGGCAACCCTGGCGGGTCTGATGATCCCGCCCAGCCGCGTCTTCGATTCCTATGCAGCGCTTCGGGCGGCGGAGTCAGAGCTGACCTACCCGGTGATCGTCAAGCCCGCTGTCAAGCGATTCCTGGCTGAGCGTGCGGACCGCCCCGAGCAACTCGCTCGCGTAGCAGACTTGCCCGGGCGACTCATCGTGCAGCCCTTCCTGAATGACCCGCTGCATGGATTACTCGGGCTCACCTGGCGAGGGCGATTGGTCGCTGCCGTGCATTTTCGTTACCTGCGAATCTGGCCCTTCCCGGCGGGGACAGTGGCGGCTGCCGAAACTGTGACGCCAGACTACCGACTCGAGGAGCGTTTCGGGCGGCTGCTTGCCGAACACGACGGGCTCTTCCATGCTGACCTCGCGGGCCCCTACTTGCTCGACCTCAACCCGCGCATCCACGCTACGCTTGCGCTCGCCGCTGCGTCCGGCGTCGACCTTCTTGCAGACTACTGCGCCTTGCTGGAGGACCGCGCGCCTGAGGCGGTCCGTGGTCGGCCGGGTGTCTTCTATCGTTGGATGGAGGGCGACCTGCGCAGCCTCATCCGAGGTGTTCGCGAGGGCCGCATCTCGCTACCCACAGCTTTGTTGGCGGCCCGTCCGCGGCGCCGGACGGCCCACGGTCTGGAGTCTCTGCGGGACCCCGGGCCATTCCTTGAGCGCTTCCGCTTCCTGCGTGGCGAGTTGGAGCTGCGGGGAAGGCGCCGCCGCGACGAACGGCGGCGTGCACGCGAGGAGGCTCCCACGAGGCGCGATTGAGTCGAGAGACATCGGCGCTGATGAGTCCCACGACTTCGTTGGCCGGACCTTCAAGCGCGGGATCGCCTTGGTCGGCCGCGAGCAGCACGGCCCGGGCGGGGCTGCCGTCGCCATCGACCAGCTTCAGCGGGAGACAGACGAGGGTGTAGCGACCCGGTGGTACGCCATCAAGGTCGAGGCCCTCGACGATCACCATCCCGGCCTCGAGGAGCGCGACGTGCGTCGGGCGGCCGGGCGTCCGATATGGCTCGATCGACAGCCCATCGATCCCGACCAGCCGGACGCCGTGGCGGATCAGCCAGAGCGCGCCATCGTGGGCGAGCCCGACGTAGTCCGAGGGATACTCGGCCGCCGGGTTGCGCCAGAACGCCGAGTTCCGGGTGCGGAGCAGGAGCCGTCGGAGCCCGGGCGGAAGGCCCAGCGCCTCGAGGTCTCGCGCACCGATCGCGCGCGGCACGGCCGTGCAGTCGACCACGAGAGCCTCGCCGATCAGTTTCGTCCAGCGGCAGTCGGTCAGCGCCCGGTGCGTCGTCGAGCAGGTGGGACGGCGCGTCGACATGCGTTCCCGCGTGCGTGCCGATCCGTAACTCGGACACATTGGTCGCGTCCCCGCGGTCGCGCCGAAGGACATCGTGCACGGAGAGGGCCGTGTTGCCGCTAAAAACCGTCAGGCGGCTCGAGAGCGGAAGCGAGACGTCGATGACCCGCATCACCGAACGGTGTGCCCATCCGAACCATCTGGCAGAGATCCATCGGGTCCGCTCCCGTGGACGACGTGGTCCACAGCAACTCGCCGGAGCCACGCCTCGAGATCGCCGGGGATGTGCCGTCCTCCCTCCAGGATGGCCTCGACGACCGGACACCCGTGACGTCCCCGGACCCGGAATCGGACCCGCGCCGCCAGGACGTCGGGCTCGCGAAAGGCTCGCAACACGGCCCAGCCCTCGATGGCAAGCGCCGCTCGCCGATCCCAGGTCCCTTGAGCCGACGCGCGCGCCAGGGCGATGACGGCACCCGCGGCCGGACCAAAGAGGCCCGCCGCCGATCGCACCCCCTCCGGGTCAACGCCCAGGAGCTCCCGAACGTTCTTCTCGTGGAGCGCCCGCTCGTTCGGGTGTCCGTCACGCCGCATGCCGTTGAGGAGCAGCTTGAAGAGACCCTCTGCGCCGGGACGGAGACGCCTGAAGCCGCGAGGATCGAGCGTCGCCATGGGCATCAGATCGTCGAGGACGAAGAGGGTCGAACCGCGCCACAGTCGACGGGCCTTCACCCCCATCTCGAGGAAGGTCGCGTGCCCCGGTGCCACGGCGATGAGATTCAGGCCGCCGGGGATGTGTCGACAGGTGACGACGGGACCAACCCCGTGCCCCATTGCCCAGCGGCAGAACTCTGCCTCGATGGTCGGCCAGTCGGACGCCGCCGCGGCGGCGTCGATATCGCCGGTCCCGGTGAACGCCGACTCGGCGTTCTTCCAGACGAGCCAACGCGGCGAGGTCGTGGTAAGCCTGCGCAACAGCGGGAGCCAGAGATCTGTGCGGTCAGCGGCGGATGTGTTCGTCCGGACCTCCTTCGTTGCCTTGGCTTCCTCCAAGACGTGGCTGTTCAGGACGCCATCGCCGACGCCGACTCGGGCTCAGAGCACGATCTTCCTGGCCGTGTGGCCCTCGGCGAGGCCGGTGCTCGACCGACACTCGATCCCTCGAAGCCGCAGGAGAGCCCAGAATGTCGCCTCGGTGAACCAATGCCGCTCGAGTTGGCTCGGGAAGTGCCGCATGAGCAGCTCGACCTTCCGACGTGCGATCACCTCCGGGATCTCGACGTACGCGTTCGGCGTGCCGAGATCGCCGTCGTACTTTGGGATCTCGTACTCAAGGATCAGCTGGTCACGGAAGGTGTTCCAGGTCAATTCCGCGATCAGGCGATGATCCTGGTGCGCATCTTCGCGACGATGGGTGAGGACGAGGTCCGGCGGTGGACCATCCTTGAGCGATTCGAAGACATCCTTCACCGCCGCGCCCTCGTAGGGGAAGTATCCGTCGCGCATCTCGGCCAGCGTGACCTCGCGGTCCGGGACGCCGTGGAGAACGGCCTCGGCCGCTATCCGGGCCTCGTCGGCCCGGGGTCCGGATGCGCTCAGGACGACCCAGCGGACGGAGCGCAGACGACCCTCATCGGCGAGGCGCATGATCGTGGCGCCACAGCCGATCTCGATATCGTCCGCGTGGGCCCCGATCGCAAGGAGGCGGAGACCCGCCGATCCGGGTAGGCCCTCCCCGCCATCGATCGTGAGCCGGCGCATCGTCATCAGCGTTCTCCGCTGGTGGTCCAGACGGCCCACGGTGGGCGTCCGGCCTCGTTCAGCTCTTCGAGTTCGCGATGCTGGCTGAGCGTGTCCATGGTGGCCCAGAATCCGTCCCACGGATAGGCGATCAACCGACGTTCATCGATCAGGCGCTGGAAACCCTCCACCACGAGCTCCTCCCCCGGCCTGAGGTGATCGAAGATGGACCGCCGGAGCAGAAAGAAGCCGCCGTTCATCCGGATCCCGCCGTCACCGACGTTCCGGATCGCCGTCACCGATCCATCCGGACCCTGATGCACCAGGTCGAAGAAACCGGGCGGCTTCACCGAGAGCAGGCCGGCGACGGCCTCCCCGGCCATGAAGTCACGGATCAGGGCGTCCAGCGGCGCATCCGTGAGGCAATCGCCGTACGTGGCGAGGAACACCTCTTCGTCTGCCACGTACCGTCGGACGGCGAGGAGCCGTTCACCGATCGTGGCATGCAGGCCGGTGTCGACGAAGGTGATCCGCCAGTCCTCGATGTCCCTGCCGGCCAGCTCAAGCGAACGACCGCCGTCGGTCAGCACGAAGTCATTCGACAGCGCTTCCTTGTAGTGAAGGAAGTACTCCTTGATGGCGCCGGCGCCGTGTCCGAGGCAGAGGATGAACTCGGTGTGACCGAAGTGGGCGTAGTAGCGCATCACGTGCCACAGGATGGGTCGGGCACCGATCGGGATCATCGGCTTGGGGACGGGGCCGTACTCGCGCAGCCGCACGCCCTGCCCACCACAGAAGATGACGACCTTCATTGACCGGCCTCAGCCATCCTGACATCCGGGATCGCGGTGAGGAAGCGGCCACCCCAGTCGCCGATGTAGGAGAGCTGCGCCCGGATCTCGCGGCCGAGATTCCACGGCAGGATCCAGACATGATCCGGCCGCGTCTCTGCGATGCGATCCGGGTGGTGGATCGGCAGGTGCGTGCCGGGCGTGAACCGACCCTGCTTGTAGGTGTTCCGGTCCACGGTGTACTGAACCAGGTCGGTTCGGATCCCGCAATAGTTGAGGAGCGTGTTCGCCTTGCCAGGGGCGCCGTAACCGACCACCGTCCGACCGTCGCGTCGAGCGTCGATGAGGAACCCGAGAAGGTCACGTTTGATGGCCTCGACACGGGTTCCGAACGCCTGATACGTGGCGACTTCGCCCAGCCCGGCCGCAGCCTCATCTCGCAGCACCGCTTCCACCCGATCCGAAGCCTCGGCTCCGGCGCCGGCATGCCGGCCGAAGATCCGGAGGGAGCCGCCGTGGGATGGCAGCTCCTCCACATCCACGACCGCCAGCCCGTGCGCCTCGAAGATGCGCCGGACCGTGGCCAGCGAGAAATACGAGAAGTGCTCGTGGTAGATCGTGTCGAACTGGTTGCCCGAGATGAGCCGCATGAGATGGGGGACCTCGATCGACACGAGTCCGGACGGTGCGAGGAGATCGACGACGCCGGCGACGAAGTCGTTGAGATCGGGCACCTGGGCCAGGACGTTGTTGCCGATCACCAGGTCCGCCGCTCCCTCGTCAGCGCGGACCTCGCGGGCGACCGCCGCGCCGAAGAAGGCGGTTCGCGTGCGAACGCCGCGCTCCTCCGCCGACACCGCGACATTCAACGCAGGGTCGATCCCCAGGACGCGGATCCCGCGATGGACGAAGTGCTGGAGCAGGTAGCCATCATTGCTGCCCAGTTCGACGACGAAGCCCCTCTCCCCGAGGTCCAGACGCTCGACCATCGCGGCGGTGTACCGTCTCGCGTGCTCGACCCAGCTGTCCGAGAACGACGAGAAGTAGGCATATTCCGTGAAGATCGCATCCGGGCTCACGTACGCCGGAAGCTGAACGAGAAGGCACACGCCGCAGATGCGGACACGGAGAGGATAGAAGGGCTCCATGCGCTCAAGCTCATCGGCGGCAAGGAAGCTCTCGCAGAGGGGCGACATCCCGAGATCGATGACGACATGCTCAAGAGGCGCGCCGCAGAACCGGCACGATCGGTCGATCGGATCGGACGGGTTGGCGCCGGGGGCCGCGGGCGGATTCGTCATGAACGGGTCGCGGATCCTCGGTTCAACGGTCGCCTGGGCGGTCAGTCTGGGCCGCGAGCGCGCGCGCCGGCGCCTGCGACCTCGTCTGCTCGGCCGGTTGACGGAATGCTAACGCCCGCCGACACGCCCGGTGGTTCGCCGCCGCCTGCGCCGCTCAACCGGCTTCCGATCGCCGCCCTTCGCCGAGCCGGCTGGGGCCTCGCCGACCAGTCGTTCTCGAGCCTGACGAACTTCGGCCTCAGTTTCCTCGTCGTCCGGACCGTCACCCTGGCCGACTTCGGGGCGTTCAGCCTCGCGCTCGCAGCGTACTACTTCGCGGTCAGCGTCTCGCGAGCATACCCGATGGATCCGCTCGTGATCCGCTACGGGCGCGCTCCGGAAGCCGCCTTCCGACGCGCCGCCGGCGCCGCGACCGGGACCGCACTGGGCGCCGGTGTCGTGGCCGGCAGCCTTCTGCTCGCGTGCGGTCTCCTCATCGGCGATGGAGTGGGCGTCGTGTTCGTGGGGCTCGGCATCACGCTGCCCGGCCTCCTCCTCCAGGATGCATGGCGATCCGTCTTCTTCGCGGCAGGACGCGGCCGATCGGCGTTCATCAACGACGCCATCTGGGCACTCTTCGAGTTCCCGGCACTTGCGGTCGTCATCGCGTCCGGCGATCGCAGCATCGCCTGGCCGGTGCTCGCCTGGGGCGGCGGAGCGACCGTCGCCGCCGTGGTCGGTGCCTGGCAGTCAGGCGTCGTGCCGCGCCCGGACCGTGCCCTGGGGTGGTGGCGGGAACAGATCGACATCGGGCCGCGGTTCCTCCTCGAGGCGATGGGCCGGCTGACAGCGGGCCAGCTCGTCGCCTACGGCGTGGGTGCCGTGTCGGGCCTTGCTGCCCTCGGCGCCCTGCGCGCCGGCCAGCTGCTGCTCGCTCCAGTGCAGGTGTTCTTCATGGGCATCAACATCGTGTCGGTGCCAGAGGGCGTTCGCGCCCTCGGCCACTCCGTGCATCGACTCGATCGAGCGGCCGCGGTGATGTCCCTGGGCCTGTCTGCAGCGATCGTGGCCTGGGCGGGATTCGTGCTGGCCATCCCTGACGACGTCGGAACCGTGCTCCTCAAGACGTCGTGGCTACCGGCACACGCGCTCGTGCTTCCCTTGGCCATCGGCTCGCTCGGCTACATGCTGACAGCCGGACCGTCCATGGGCCTGCGCGCGCTCGCCGCGGCTCGCCGCAGTCTTCGGGTGACCCTCTTCACATCGATCGTGAGCCTGGCAGACGCCGTGGTCGGCGCGCTGGTGGCGGGCGCGTGGGGTGCTGCATGGGGCCTGGCCGCCGCGTCGTTCATCGGTGCCGCCGCTTTTCTAAGAGCGTACCTGGTCGAAGCGCACCTCTACCGGACCCGGGCCGAAACCGCAGCCTCCGACGCGCCGGCGCCGCGCTGATGCCGGAGACGCGACTCTCCTTCTCAGTCCGGCGGCCGATCACGAGGCGCGAAGCCCAGGGTTTGACGGGCGCTCTCCAGGTCCCAGAACCGACCCGGATTGTCCGAGACACCGTAGGCGATCGCGAAGCGTACGTCCGCCTCCAGCCCCCGCGCGATGAGCTCCGCGCAGTCGCGATGGGAGAGCCATGTCGCGCGAATCCGGGCGGGCCAGACAGCCGCGATCTCCGGCGGGGCCGACGACGGCGCCGGGGCACGCGGATCGTCTGACGGGAGGACGGATCCGATCCGCAGGCAGATCACCCGCAGTCCAAAGCGGTCGCTATGGTAGCGGCCGAGGAGTTCGCCGAAGCCCTTCGAGACGCCATAGAGGGAATCGGGTCGTGGCATCGATCGCTCGTCGACCAGCGTCTCCAGGCGACCCGCGTAGATGGCGGGGGCGCCCTCGCGCTCGTAGCCCCCGACGACGTGGTTGGAGGAGGCGAAGACGACCCGCGGGACCCCGGCGCTACGGACCGCCTCGAACAGGTTGTACGCGCCGACCAGATTCGAAGCGAGGACGTCGGCCCACGCATCGGCGACGCCGGACGCCGCCGCAAGGTGGACCACCGCGTCCGAACCGCGGAGCGCTGCGGTGAGGGCATCGAGGTCCTGGAGGTCGACGACGGTGCTCGCGAACGCGGCCCGCGTGCGGGTGAGCGGACGGAGGTCGTAGCGGTCGCCGAGGTATCTCCGGACCACGCCGCCGATGAGCCCTTCCGCCCCGGTCACCGCCACTCGCAGCCGCGCAGGCATCAGGTGCCCACCGCGGACTTCGCGAGCGCCGCGAGGAGCCGCTGACGCCCACGGGCGCCGCGACGCCCATCGTCCGATCCGGCGTCCATCTCCGGCAGGGACGCTTCCAGGTAGGCGATCAGCCGAGACCGGGCATCTCGGTAGTCCAGGGCCGCGGCGGCGGCGTGTGCCCGGAGGGCGGCACCGACCCAGCCCTGTCCATCGAAGCCCGCCACGACCGCCGCGGTGGACGGTCGACCCAGGAGCGCGTGCGACTGGACGACGAAGTGGATGAGGTCGGCGAACGGCGGCGCTGCCTCGATCGCGTCCGCCCAGTCGATGAGCATCCAGCCGGACCGGGTCCGGAGGAGATTCCACGGGCTGAAGTCACCGTGGGCCGGGCCCCCGTCCGGGCCACCGCCGGCATGGAGATAGAAGGTCCCGAGATCGGCGGCGACCTGCGGGGGCAACCTCCACGGTCGGGGCCGCAGGCGCCAATCGATGGCCTCGAACACGAGGTACCCGGGCGCCTCGGCGAGCAGCCTGGGGGCTGCCAGGCCCGGCGGCAGGTGCGGACGCGCCCGCTCGAGGGCGTGTGCTTCGTGGGCCAGACCGGCCATTCCCTCCGGGTCGCTGCGCAGCTTGGCCACCGCATGTGCTCGACCTCGCGAGTCGAGGATCAGCGCCACCGCCCGTCCGGCGGTCGTTCCCCGACTCACGGCGACGAGGGAGCCGGATGGGATGGCTCCGTCGAGCCGGATCGCCTCGACGGGCGATCCCGTCGCCGGGAGCAGCGCCAGCGCGCCGGTCCGCGCGATGACCCGGGCACCCATCCAGCCGATGAGTCCACGGAGCGTGACCGGCTGGTAGACCGAGAGGCCTGCGGCCGCGACACGGCCGGACGAAGCCTGAATCACCCACCTCGCCGTGGATCCAGGCGGCAGGTTCACCCACCGCGAGCGGGACTCCCCGTCCGGGCCCGGCGCGGACGATCCCGCGGCCGACGTGGCACCGGATATCGCCTCGCGGGCCTGCCGGGCCACGACCGCGGCCGTCAGGCCCGCATCGATGATCCGCGCACGAGGGTCGTCCCGGAGCAGCGTGAGCCAGGCCTGTCGCTGGCGCTCGATCTCCGTCACGGAGAGCTCCCCCTGTCGGTCATGGGCGATCTCGGCCCCCACGTCGAGGAGAAGGATCACGTCCGGCCGTGGTGCCAGCCGGCCGAGGATGCGGACGAGTCGGTCGACGCGGTCCAATCGATACCGCCGCGGGTCGACGGCGAGGTCGGCCCAGCCGCGCTCCATGACGACCCAGCCACCGCGGCGCCGGGCCGGAAGGACCCGGACGAGCCAGCCGACAACGAAATCGACGTACAGGTAGACGACCTTGGCCGCCGATAGCCACCGTCCATATGGGCGTGCGAGATGCGGATCCGCCGGTGCGATCCGGCTCGTCGCCGAGCGCGGTAGGACGCCGAACCGCTGGTGGTACCTGACGCTCCCCAGCGGCGCCGCATCCGTCATCAGGGACGCGGCGAGGGTCGACTTCCCGGTGCCGTCCGGCCCGACGATCAGCGTCCAGCGGCCGCACGGGATGCGATCGGGAGGAACGCCCGCGATGCTCACACGAGCGCCTCGACCTGGCGGAGCCACCGGGTGGCGACGTCGGACCACCGGAAATCCTCGACGGCGACCGTCCGGCCGACCTCGCCCAGGGCGGACGACCCGGTCGCCATGATCCGCTCGAGTCCCTCGGCGAGCCCCGCCGGCGTGGCGTCCACGACGAGCGCGCCGTGCCGGTCGGCAAGGTGTCGGGCGAGCGGGTATGGCGTCGCGAGCAGGGGGGCCCCACGGACGACGGCCTCGACCGGCGCGAAGCCGAATGCCTCCCACCTCGACGGGTACACGAACGCCGCGCACGACGCGACCGCCCGTTCCTTGTCCTCGCCGTAGACGGGTCCGAGGATCTCGACCTGATCGGCGACGTCCAGCTGCCGGACCAGCGCCTCGAGCTCCGCCCGCCGGCGGGCGCCGCCCGCGCCATGGAGGCGGACGTGCGGACGGTTGTTCCGGCGCAGGGAGGCGACGCCGCGAACGATCAGGTCGAGTCCCTTGTGATCGAGATCGAGCCGGCCGAACCACAGGATCGACCCGCCGGCGCCTCCCTGCCACGTGGCCGCCGGCGGTGCGTCGATGCCATTCGGGGCAACGACGACGGGGCCACGGTGTCCGAGCGCGGCGAGGTGGACTCGCTCCTCCTCGAAGAAGACGTGGATCCCGAGGGCTCCCTCCACGATCCGGCGCTCGACGACCGACCACCAGACAGCCTTGCGCCGCCGGTGCCGGGCGACGATGTGTGGATCGTACGCACCTCGCGGCTCCAGCAGGTATGGGATCCCCGCCGCACGCGCCGAGTGCGCCGCGACGTGGTTCGCCAGGGTCCAGCCCGAATGCAGGACGACGAGGTCGACCCCTTGGAATGCGTCTCGAAGGCCAACCGGGACGGGCCCGAACGGCGTCGGGACATGGCGAACCGCTCGCCAGGCGATCCGGTCCGTGTCGTCCGGGGCCGGGCCGCCGGCGTGGACGACCAGCGTCGTGACGCCGAGATCCGCAAGCGCGACCGACCAGCGGCGGACGGCGAACGTCAGGCCGCCATCGCCGATCGCGGCACGAGGGTGATAGCGGGCGATGCGCATCTGGGTCGACGACCGTTCCACAGGGCGGTTCGGCGACCATCATGGTGGCCGCCACGTGCGGAGTATCGGTCATCCGCATGCACCGGGGACGACCGGTTCGGCAGTCGTCGCCCGGTGGAGGAGACGCTATCATGCCGCCATCCGGCAGCCGGGCCGGCCGCCGAACACAGCGACCGGAGGCTGAGTGCGCGTTCTCGTCACGGGCCATCTCGGATACATCGGGACCGTCCTCACGCCGATGTTGCTCGACGCCGGGCACGCGGTCGTCGGCCTGGACACCGACCTGTACCGGGACTGCACGTTCGGCGATCCCGACCAGATCGCTGACGTGCCCCGGCTGGAGCGTGACCTTCGGGACGTCGAGCTCGACGACCTCGCCGGCTTCGACGCAGTCCTCCACCTGGCGGCACTCTCGAACGACCCGCTCGGCGACCTGAGCCCCACGCTCACCGACCAGATCAATCATCTCGCCTCCGTCCGGTTCGCGGAACTCGCCCGCGAGGCCGGCGTGGCCCGCTTCGTGTTCTCGTCCTCGTGCAGCAACTACGGGGCTTCCGACGGGACGCTCCTCAATGAGACGGCGGACCTGCGACCGGTCACACCGTATGGGATGTCGAAGGTGCTCGTCGAACGGGACGTCGGGCGCCTGGCGAGCGATGCATTCACGCCCGTCTTCCTCCGCAACGCGACGGCCTACGGGATGTCGCCGCGCTTCCGGTTCGACATCGTCCTCAACAACCTCGTCGCGTGGGGCCATGCGACCGGTCGGGTGCGTCTCAAGAGCGACGGGACGCCGTGGCGGCCGATGGTCCATGTCCGTGACATCTGCCGGGCGTTCCTCACCGTCCTCGACGCGCCGCGCGAGCTGATCCACGGTCAGGCGTTCAACGTCGGCGCCACTGGGGAGAACTACCAGATCCGCGATCTTGCCCGCATCGCCGCCGAGGTGATCCCCGGGTGCGCCGTGGAATTCGCCCCAGGCGCGTCGCCGGACACCCGCAACTACCGCGTCGACTGCGACAAGATCCGACGGGTGCTCGATTTCAGCGTCGAGTGGGACGCTCGACGCGGCGCAGGCGAGATCCTCGACGGTTGTCGCCTCAACGGCGCGACCGTCGCCGATTTCGAGGGCCCGCGCTACGCCCGGATCGCCCACATCCGGCAGCTGCTCGAGCGTAGGGTGCTGACGCCCGATCTACGATTCGCCTGAGCGAGCGCTCACCGAGGCGCCTGATCCGGGGCCCCGGCAACGACCGATCCGCCAAGCGTGTCCTCGAGCCAGACGGCCCACGGAGGTCGTCCGTTCTCGTGGAGACGCTCCAGGTTCTGCAGATCCTTGAGCGTGTCGAGGGACGTCAGGAACCCGTCGTGGCGATAGGCGATGAGCTGGTCCTCGGCGATGAGGCGATGGAACGGGCCCGCGACGAGGTCCTCGGAGCCGTGGATGTAGTCGAAGATCGAGTCGCGGAAGAGATAGTAGCCACCATTGGCCCAGAGATCGGCGTGGGCGACGTCCCGGATCGCGGTCACGATGCCGCCACTCTCGGCCTCCACGACGTGGAACGAGGAGTTGGGACGCACGGACAGGAGCGCCGCGACCTTGTCTCGAGCCAGGAAATCCGCGACCAGCTCGGGGAGCGGCGCGTCCGTCACGATGTCGCCGTAGTTCGCGCAGAACACGGACTCCCCGTCCAGATGATCGCGAACGGCCAGCAGGCGCGCCCCGACCTCCGCTCGCCGGCCCGTGTCCGCGAAGGCGATCCGCCAGTCCTGGATGTCGGTGCCATGGAGATCGATCCGCCGGCCCCCGGAGGAGAGCGTGAAGTCGTTCGTGAGCGTCTCGTCGTAGGACAGGAAGTAGTCCTTGATGAGGCCCCCCTGGGCGCCCAGGCAGAGGATGAAGTCGCGCATGCCCCAGTGGGCGTAGTAGCGCATCACGTGCCAGAGAAGGGGGCGATCGCCGATCCTCACCATCGGCTTGGGGAGCGTCTCCCCGCCGTCGGGGAGACGGATCCCGGACCCGCCGCAGAAGAGCACGACCTTCACCGGGCGAACCCTCGCGTATTCATTGTCACCTCATCATCACGGCGCGCGACGGCCCACAAGCACCTCCGGTAGCCGCCGGTCGGAACTGTACCTCCCCGAGCGGCGCCGGCTTGACGGGACCGTCCAGGTGCGTCCGGTGGAACGCGGGGGCCGCTCCTGGCGACGCCGCGGAGCCGACCGACCGCATCCAAGGAGTTGAACGGCTCGGCGAGACGCGCGGTGGGCCGCTCGTGCACCCGGGTGTGATCGGCCAGTCCGTCGCCGGCCGATCAGTCACCGTCGGAAGATCCGTCCCGTGTAGTGCCCTGATCCTCGGGCCGCAGAGGCCCGATCTCCACACCCGCTGCGCGGGGGTCCTCCACACCCAGGCCGGGAAGGTGGCTGAGCAGCCAGCGAGCCAACCGGGCGCAGCAACGGAGCTGCTCCCCGGCTCCCAACGGCGCTCGCCAGATCGCGGCCACGTAGCCGCCCACATATTCGGTCATGAGCACCGGCGTCAATCGTCGCCAGGCTGGGCGCCCGGGATCCAGGGCGTCGGTGAACGCACGTCGGCTCCCCCAGATCGCAGTGAGTTGAGCGGGATGGCGGCGCCAGAAGAATGTCGCCCTTGGGACGAGCGCAAACCGACCATGCAGGCTCAGCTCCGCGAACATGACCCGCTCGGCCCACGGGATCGATCCGTGCGGCGCGATCGAGCGGAGGACGGACGACCGGATGATCCCGTAGAAGTTCTGGCCTCCCCGGACCACCAGCTGCTCCCAGAACCGCCGGTTCGGCGATCGCTCGGCCAGCTCGAAGCGGTTGATCTCGCGACCGAAGACCGTGCCCTCGCCATCGATCAGTAGCGTATCGCCGTAGGCATAGACCACCCCGGAATCCGCGCTCAGGACGGCCACGCATCGCTCGATGAACTCGGGTCCGTGGATGTCGTCATGGCCGGCCCACATGAAGAACTCGCCGCTGGCCTGCCGGACGACGTAGTTCAGGTTCCAGGCCAGGCCGTGGTTCTCGGCGTGGCGCACATAGCGGACGCGGTCGTCGCGGTCGACGGCTGCGCTGGCGATCCGCTCGGTTCCATCAGTCGACCCGTTGTCCGAGATGATGAGCTCGAAGTCACGGTAGGTCTGGTCGAGCAGGGAGTCGATGGCCGAGCTGAGATAACGCTCCCCGTTGTAGACGACGAGGCCGATCGAGACTCGCGGCGGCGGCGTCGATCGCCCCCATCTCGGGCCCATCTCGGGCCCGGCGTCTTGAGCGCGGAGGCGGTCGAACGTTGGACGCATCAGCGCACCGAGCCAATGGCCGGGTAGCCTGTACAACCGGGCCCGAAGGTGAACGACGTCCACAGTGGCCGGAAGGCGGAACCACGACGGAACGCGAGCCGGCCCGTTCCTCGTTCCGTCCGCCTCCACGCCTGCCCCCTCGTGACGCGACCGCGACCGCCAATGCCGGTGACGCCGGCGAGGGGCGATGATATCCTCCGCGCGGCGAATTTGCATCTCGGAGTCCTGCCGCCGGGCCACGAACCCGCCGGTGGCACCCCGCAAGACCCTGCGACGACGCCCTACGCGTCCCCGACTACCCTGTTCCGACACAGGCCGGTCCGGCCCAGGACCGGCCGCCGCACAACCCAGATGATCGAGGTATGAAAATGACTCGATGACGGATCACCGGACGATCGCCGTGTTGGGTAGCGGGTTTGCGGGCTTTGGTGCCGGCCATCGACTCGAGACCGCCGGCCGCCCGTACGTCTGCTTCGACAAAAACCCGTACATCGGAGGCCACACGGCCAGTCACGTCCAACCCGATGGCTGGGTCTTCGACGACGGTCCGCATGTGTCGTTCACGAAGGACGAACGTGTTCAGGGCATCCTGGCCGACGCCGTCGACGGCCGGTTCGAGAGCGTGCCCATTCGCCTGAACAACTACTGGCAGGGCTACTGGTTCACCCATCCGGCCCAGGTCAACCTCCACGGCCTTCCGACCGACCTGATCGTCCGGCTTCTGGTGGACTTCGTGGAGGCCCAGCGGATCGCGGATCCGCAGGTCAGCAACTACGAGGAATGGTGCCTGGCGGCGTTCGGGCGGACGTTCGCCGAGACCTTCCCGCTCGTCTACGGTCGCAAGTACCACACCACCGAGGCCGCCAACCTGACGACTGACTGGCTGGGCCCGCGGATGTATCGGCCCAACCTCGCGGAGATATTCCAGGGCGCCCTGGCGAGCACGCCGACGACCGACGTTCACTACGTCACCCATTTCCGGTACCCCTCCCACGGCGGCTACGTCTCCTACGTCCGGTCGTGGGCCGAGCGGGCCGGCGTGCGCCTGGGTCACGAACTCGTCGGACTGGATCCGGTCGCCTGCGTGCTCCGCTTCGCGACAGGGCTCTCCGTGCCGTACCGGCAGGTCATCTCGTCGATCGGACTGCCCGAGCTGATCCCGATGATCGACGGCGTCCCAGGTGAAGTTCGCGAGGCGGCCGCGCGACTGGCGTTCACGAGCGTGGTGATGGTCAATCTGGGGATCGATCGGGCGGACCTCACTGACGCCCACGTGTCCTATTTCTACGACGAGGACATCGTCTTCTCGCGCCTGAGCTTTCCTCACCGCCTGTCGCCCCACACCGTGCCGCCGGGGACGGGCAGCATCCAGGCCGAGATCTACTTCTCCGACAAGTACCGCCCGCTGCCCGAATCACCCGACGGGCTCATCCGGCGCGTGATTGCCGACCTGCGGCGTTGCGGGATCCTTCGGGACGCCGATCAGATCCTCTTCTCTGAGGCGCGGGTCGCTCGCTATGGCAACGTCATCTACGACCATGACCGGGCCGCTGCGCTGGCGACGGTCCACGGCTACCTGGACGAGATAGGCGTCCTGTACTGCGGGCGCTATGGCGAGTGGAACCACCTCTGGACGGACGAGGCGTTCGTGAGCGGAGAACGGGCGGCCGAGCGCGCGCTCGAGCGCGACGGCTGACGACCGAGCCAAGCGTCCCGCCCCCGGCCGACTGGTATCCTCAGGCCACCCATCGACGCTCCGGCCGAAGTGAGACCCCGTTCGATGCCCGAACCCGAATCGCTCGGGCCTTGTCGGTCCTGCGGCTCGGCCCTGCTGGGACCGATCCTTGACCTCGGCTCCCAGCCGTTTGCCGATGCGCTCGTCGATCCCGACGCGCCGCCGGGGGCGGAACCGACTCACCGGCTTGCTCTTGGCGTGTGCCCGCACTGCTGGCTGGTACAGCTGGCGGAGACGGAGCAACCGCCAGACCCGGCCCACGGGCATGGGGCGGCCTTCTCCTCGTCGACACTGGACCACGTCGGCGGTTGGGCCGCCGAGCTGCTCGACGAGCTGAAACTGGATGCGTCGAGCCTGGTGGTCGACGTTGCCGCCGGATCCGGCCACCTCCTCGCGCCCTTCCGGGCTGCCGGCCTCCGGGTCTGGGCGGTGGAGGCCGATCCGGCCATGGCCGAGGCGTGTCGCGCAGCGGAGATCCGGACGAGCCCCGGCCCCTTCGGCGCGAGCAGCGCGGCCGCGCTCCGGGCAGCCGCGGGCCCGGCCGACCTGGTTCTCGTCAACCACGCGCTCGCGCACGTCGACGACCTGGCCGATGCCACGAGCGGGATCGGCCTCCTGCTCAAGCCGGGCGGCACGGTCGCGATCGAGTTCCACCACCTGCTCGGCCTCGTGGTGGAGCGCCAGTTCGACGCTGTCTGTCACGCCCATCGCACCTATCTCTCGCTGACCGCGCTGCGGCCGTTGCTCGATCGCCACGGACTGCGGGCGATCGACGCCCGCCCGATGGCGGCCCACGGTGGCTCGCTGCGGGTCCTCGCCGTGGGTTCGGAGGATGCCTCCGCCCGGGCGACCCCCGAAGGCACCGCTCGACTCGAGGCGATCGTCGAGGCTGAGCACACCGGAGGTCTGGACCGGCTGGATGGGTTCGATGATCTGGGCCCGGCCGCGGCGGCAGCCTGCGATCGCATCCGGTCGTTTCTCGAGACCGCGCGCGCCGACGGCCTGAAGGTCGCCGGGTACGGCGCCCCGAGCCGCGCAGCGACGCTCTGCAACGCCGCCGGGATCACGTCTGCGCTCCTGCCGTTCACGGTCGACCGTTCGCCGGACAAGCAGGGCCGATTGCTGCCTGGCTGCCGAATTCCGATCCGGGATCCGACGGCCATCGAGGTCGCCCGCCCGGACCTCATCCTCATCCTGCCGTGGACGCTCCGCGAAGAGATCGTCGAACAGCTGGCCGTGGCACGCACCTGGGGCGGCCGGTTCGTCGTGGCCCTTCCGGAACTCCGGCTGTTCAGCTGACCGAGGCGCCGTGACCAGGCCGTTCCGATTCATCGCGCCGATGCCCCGACTGACACAGCCGATCGAACGCTGGCGCGGTGCCCTGCGCCGGATCGAGGACCTCGGCTTCAGCACCGTGTGCGTCTCGGAGCACCTGACCCACGGCTGGACGATGGAGCCACTGACGGTCATGACCGCGGCGGTCGACGCAACCACCACGCTTCGGGTGCTCTCGCTCGTCCTCTCGAACGACTTCCGTCACCCCGTTCTCCTCCATAAGGCGATCGCGACGCTGGACGTGCTGAGCGGCGGCCGTGTCGAGCTTGGGATCGGAGCCGGCTGGCTGGAGGACGACTACGTCGCCGCGGGCATCCGCCTGGATCCGCCGGCCACCCGGATCGAGCGATTGGCCGAGTCCGTGGAGGTCATCCGCGGCCTGTTCGGCCCGGACCCCGTCTCGTTCCAGGGCCGACACTACCGGATCGCCGGCCTGGACGGCCTGCCGAAGCCCGTCCAGCAACCGCACCCGCCATTCATGATCGGCGGTGGCGGGCCACGAATCCTGGCCTTCGCGGCGGCGAACGCGGACATCGTGGGCGTTCACGCCAGACTGCCCGAGGGTTCGCTCTCGGCCGCCGCCGCGGCGGACCTCGGCGCGGAGCGCATTGGCGCGAAGGTTCGCTGGGTGCGCGAGGCCGCCCGCGCGGCCGGCCGGCCGGACGATGCGCTCGAGCTCCAGTTCTCGGCCTATCTCGTCCGGGTCTCGGACTCGCCCGCCGAGGCCGGAGCAAGCACCTCTAGCTTCGCCGAGCTGCTGGGGGCCGACCCCGAGCTGCTCGCCGGCTCGCCGGCCGTGCTCGCCGGCAGCGTGGCCGCCTGCGTCGCGGCGCTCCAGGAGCGCCGCGAGCGCTACGGGTTCAACTACTGGAACCTGGGCGCGGACATCGAGGCCGTGGCGCCGATCGTTGCGAGGCTTGCCGGCACCTAGTGTCGCGATGCTCGTGGCAGCGATGCCAGCACTTGCGCGCGTTCGTAGACCTCCTCGAGGCGATGCCGATGCGGCTCTGGCGCGAGCTCGGCCACGGCGCGTGCGATGGCGCGCTCGCCGAACGATCGACACCGTGCGTCGTCTTCCACGAGCGTCCGGATGGCCCGACCCATCGCCTCCACGTCACCCACGTCGACGGTGATCCCGCTGTCCTCCTCGACGAGCTCGGTCAGCCCGCCCGTGCGGGTCGCGAGGAGTGGACGTCCCGCGGCCATCGCCTCGAGCGCCGCGAGCGGGGCGTTCTCGTCCCAGCGCGAGGAGAAGGCCACGTACCGAGCGCCACGCATCTCGCGCTCGACCCCATCGCGGTTGAGGCGACCCGCGAAGCGCAGGTTGGCGAGCTCGAGGCGTCCGGCGAGCTCCACGAGCCTCCGCGCAGCGGGGCCGTCCCCGACGAGGTGGAATGGCGGGTCACCAGCGAGGACGAGTGCGTGCAACAGATCGTCCAGGCCCTTCTCGTCGGACAGCCGCCCCACGTAGAGGCCGTAGGAACCTGGCTCTGCATTGCCGGGTCGCAGGTCGGTGAAGTTCCGGACGACCTCCACCCGGTCCGGCGGTATCCCCCACTGGACGAGGCGGTCGCGCATGAACCGGCTCGGTGCGATGTACAGGGTGACCTTCTCCTCGAGCCTCAGCGCGAACCGGTGGGTCAGCAGGGCGCTCGCATAGGCGGCAGCCTGGGAGCGCGTCGGGAAGCACTCGTGGACGACGGCGTTCGCATAGTTGCCACCCTCGCACCGTCGGCACGGCTGCCCCTCCGTGAACATCACGCCGTTCGGGCACCGCATCCGGAAGTTGTGGACCGTCATGACGAGGGGCAGCCCGCGCCGTTCGGCGACAAGATGGACGGCCGGCCCGAACGACGGATATGCGTTGTGGAGATGGACGACGTCCGGCCGGAACCGGCCGATCGCCCGGGACACGCTCCGCCGCTCGGCCGGCGAGTAGATCATCCGCGCCGCGGTCGCGATGCGCTCCCCGAGCGCCTCGTTGGCGCGTTCGAGCAGGTGGACCGTGTGATGCCGGCTCAGGAGGTCGACCTGCTGGCGGACATAGCCATCCTCACCGCCTGCCAGTCGATAGAAGCTGTGGGCGATGAGGATCCGCATCAGGAGGCCGGGTGGGTCGACCGCCGGGCGGCGCGTCCGAGTCGGATGGGCGACGCTGCCTCCGGGCGCTCCGGCGCGCGCGATAGGCGGACGGCGGCCAGGCCGAGGCCGATCACGCTCCAGAACCAGATGCCACCCTGCGGGCTGCCGAGATACACGTCGAACGAGCCATCGATGAGGGCGGCCGCCCAGTACACGAAGATCCAGCCGAGGATGGGCACCCATAGTGGCGCGGCCCGGATGGCCCTGAAGGCCGCCCGCAGGAGGCTGATCCCGAACGCGATCTGGAACGCGAGCCACAGCGCCAGGCCCGGCACGCCGGCCCGGGCGAGGATCTCCAGGTGCGTGCTATGCGGAGCTCTGAGGGACCCGTCGGCCGTCACCTGGAAGCCGTCCGCGTTAGCCAGATTGATCCCGAACCCTTTCCCGGTCCAGAAGTACGGTCCGTTGACCGTGTAGCTCACGATCTTGTCCCACCACTGGACGCGCCACTCCTTCGTGGCCTGGTTCGCGGCGCTCGACTGGTTGCTGAAGACACTCGTCAGGTTGTCGACGAGCTGGCCGACCGAGATGGCCCGGGTCCCGCCGACATCGACCTGCGGGTCGACGAGGACGGTGAGCGCCAGCAACGTGACGCCGACGAAGACGAGTGCCACCCAGCGGCTGGATGCTCGCACGAACAGGAGGACGGCGGACGTCGCCGCGAGGGTGACCATGGCAGCTCGATTCAGGGCGGCCGTCAGAGCGCATTCCACGAACCAGGCACTCCACAGGGCAAGGTCACGGATCCCGGCCGCGCTTCCGGCCCGTTCATAGAGCCCGAGGAGGATGAACGCCCCGATGGCGGTGAGGTGGACGGCCGTGTCGCCGGCCTTGAACACGACGAGGGCGACGTTCGAACCGGGCGCCTTTGGCAGGGCATCCCCGAGCAGGAGCGTCAGTCCCGCTGCCAGAGGGACCCAGACGAGGAACACGGGGATCATCCGTTGGTACCCGGCCCTCAGCCGGTGGAAGTGCTCTTGACGGACCGTGACGGATACGGCGATCGCGAACAGCCCATAGGCCCATGTCACGGCGTCGCGGAGGGCGTCGATCCCGTACAGGCCGATATACGGGATCGTCCGAATGGCCCCCCAGATCATGAACAGCGCGAGGAGACCGTGGAGGACTCCGAACCGCGCCCGACCGAATGACACGAGGATCGAGACGAGCCCGAGGGCGAGGACCATCTCCCCGACATAGAGGGGCGGGACACCGAGGTACGCGAATCCCTTGCCGAGGAAGGCATAGCCCACGAGGATGGCGATGAGCCCGCCGTGGAACAGGCCCACGACACGGCGTCCCATGGCGACGAGCCCAAGGCCGACGACCAGCGCCGCGATGACGGCCGCCGACGTAGGCCAGACCGCCACGAGCACGCCCGATGCGGCGGCGATCGCGAGCGCCGCCAGCCTGGTCAGGCGCGCCGCGTTCGTCGCCAGGGCGAGGCGATGCGAGGCGGCAATCGCGATGGATCTGGAAGGGATCGTCGTCAGGTCCTCTCGTCCGGATCGCCGGTCCACCCGGGGTGCCGGTCCATCCTACGCGGGCCGGGCGGAGACCCATTACCGGGTGGGCCCCGGGAAGGATGGCACAATGGGCAGATGATGCGACACACCGTGATCGCGGGCATCGGAGCCGTCGTGATCATCGGCGGCCTTCTGCTCGGGGCGTCGTCCGCGCGGCCACCGGATCCCGCCGCTGCTCCCACTGCCGTCGCGGTGGCGTCTCTGGAACCGCCGGTCTCCGCGTGCACGGTGAGGATCCAGAGCCTCGTCGATGCCGCCGCACCCGGAACGGAGGTCGTCGTTCCCGCATGTCTCGCCCGTGAGACGGTCGTCATCGGCAAGCCACTCACGCTGCGCGGTTCAGCCGGCTCGGAGATCCGGGGGAGCGACGTGTGGACGGCCTGGGCGCCGTCCGGTGGCGATTGGCGGAGCGCCCGGGCGATCCCGACGTTCCTGGGCGGGGGGCAGTGCCGGTCCGGCCGGGCGTGCCAGGATCCCGAGCAGGTCTACCTCGACGGGTTGCCACTCGTCCGCGCGCAGGGGAACCCCGCACCTGGTCAGTTCGCGGTGGATCAACAGCGTCGGGTCATCCTGGGAAGCGATCCCACCGGCCATCTCGTCGAGGTCACCGTTCGTGACGCGTGGGTGGTGATCGCCGCGCCGGACGTGACGGTGACCGGATTCTCGATGCGCTATGCGGCCAATGCCCCGCAGACCGGCGCCATCAGGAATCTCGACGGCGCCGGCCGCGACGTGGTGACCGGCAACGTGTTCGCCTACGCTCACGGCGCGGACGTGGCCCTCGACCACGGCAACGACAACGTCATCAGCAACAACGACATCGGCTTCGGTGGCCAGCTCGGGGTCCACCTGGGAGGCAGCGGCACGCCGCAGGACGGACGGAGGAACATCGTTCGTGGCAACCGGATCCACGATAACAACATCGCCGGCTTCGACCCCGAGTGGGAGGCGGGTGGCCTCAAGGCGACCGTCCAGACCGGCCTGCTCCTTCAGGGCAACGAGGTCGATCACAACGTGGGCCCCGGCCTCTGGTGTGACATCTACTGCCGCGGCACGGTCTACCGGGCGAACCGTGTCCACGACAACACGTACGCCGGCATCATGGAAGAGGTGAGTTACAACGGACTCATCACTGGCAACGTGGCGTGGAACAACGGCTACGGCAAGGCGGTCTGGGGCTGGGGCGCCGGGATCCTCGTATCCTCCTCGACCGGGACAGAGGTCTCGAACAACACGCTCGCCTGGAACGCCCGCACGGGCATCGCGATCATCAGCCAGAACCGCCAGGACTGGCCGAACGTCAAGCCGCTCGCCGGCATCAATGTCCACGACAACGTCACCGCCGTCTCGGTGCCGAACACCTACGGCGAATTCTGGGGCGAGGACTTCTCCGGGTCACTGTTCAGCGCTGGCCAGAACAACCGCGGCTCGAACAACCGCTTCTGGTTCGCCTACCCGGAGGCCGGGAACTGGCGGTTCAGCTGGGACGGGAACTTCAGCTCCCTCGCGGATTTCGAGCGCACGCCTGCCGAGCAGGGGGGAAGCTACCTGACCGACGCGCAGAAGGACACGATCCTGGCTGCGGCCGGCGTGCCACCCGCTCCGTGAGTCGAGCGGGCGGCTTGTCACTCCTCGTTGTGGCGGGCACGCTGGGGGGCGGTCTCGGAGCGGCGGCTCGAGAGCAGTCCGGCTGGTTCACGCGTCGGGGTTGGCGGGTGGTGCTGGCCGCTCCCGGGGATATTCCGTGGATGCCCGGCCTGGACTTCGAGCACCACTCGACGCCGATTCCGCGGAGTGCCCGCGATGCGCGCGGGATGGCCCGAGCGGTCGCGGACCTGCGCGCGATCGTTCACGACGTCCGGCCGGACGTCATCCACTGCCACGGGATGCGCCCGTTCCTCGTGGCACGTGCAGCGACTCGACACCGACCATACGTGACCCTTCACGGGACTGGCGCAATGCCGAGCGATCCGCGCGGATACGCACGTCTGAGGTGGGCAGGATTGCGGCTTGTTCCGCTCCTCGCCCGCCGGGCATACACGGCAGGCGTGGAGCCCCACCCGGGCTGGACGTTCCTCGCCCACGCGAGCCCGCGACTGCAGACGCTTTCCCGACGGGAAATGGACAGGCAGGACGGTCCCGCCACGTTCCTCTGGTTCGGCAATCTCGTCGACCAGAAGCGCCCGGACCTCTTCGTGAGGGCCATCAGCCGCGCTGCGGACACGGTCCCCGTGCGGGGGATCATGGCCGGCGGCGGACCGAGGCGCGACGAGATCGAGCGGCTGATCGGCGAGCTTCGGGCCCCGATCGAACTGGTGGGGCACATCGACGATGTTCAGACCGCGCTCGATCGTGCGCGGAGCGTGGTCCTGTTCAGCTGGTTCGAGGGCGTGTCCTTCGCGGTTGAGGAGGCGATGTGGGTAGGCCGCCCCGTCCTCTGCTCAGCACTCCCGAGCCTGCGCTGGCTGCTCGGCGACTCGGGCGCCTTCGCCGACGATGTCGAGGCGGCGGCTGCCCGGATCATCGAACTCACGGATCGCGACCATGCCGCGGCGTTGGCGGACCGCGCCAGCGCGCGCATCCGCGACCTCATCGCGCCGCATGCGCCGTGGCCAGAGCTCGACGCGACCTATCGCCGCGATCTCGGAGCGGCCTGACCATGCGTATCGTCCACTACTACCCCACGGCACGGGAGGACTCGGGGGTGACGCTCGCCCTCTGGTCCTGGGCTCGGGCCCAAGCTCGCGCGGGCATCGACGTCGCGGTCCTCCATGGGGGATCGTCGCTCGAGCCTGACCGCCGGTTCAGCCCCGACGATGACAATCCCACGCCGGGACTCGCGGAGAGCGTCGTCCCACACCGTGGCCTCGGACGTCTGACGAGGCATCCGGTGGCCCTCGAACGGTGGCTCCGGCGTGGCGACATCCTCATCCTCCATGAGGGTTGGGTGCCATCCAACCATGTGGCCGCGCGGGCAGCTCGACGTGCCGGCGTCCCGTATGTCGTCATGCCGCACGGGGTGTACGAACCGGCCTGGCGGTCCTATCTGCGCCCGCCGGTGCGCCTCCGGGAGTACTTCGAACGTCGCCTCCTTGAACGGGCGGCAGCCGTCCACGCATTCTTCGACTCCGAGCTGCCGGGGATCCGCCGCCTCGCGCCCCGCGCCTCGTTCATCGTCCTCCCGACCGGTTTCGACCTGCCCGACACGCACTGGGCCGGGGGTGGAGGGTACCTGTCCTGGGTCGGCCGATATGATCCGTGGCACAAGGGCCTCGACATCCTCATCGACGCGCTGGTCCTGCTGCCGCCAGAGCGCCGGCCGAGGTTGCGGCTCCACGGCTACGACTTCCGGGGCGGACTCGAGGCGCTCCGGCGCCGGATCGCCGATCGCGGGATCGGGGACTGGGTGGATCTCGGCGGCGTCATCTCCGGACCCGCGAAGACCGAGTTCCTCCGGCACGCGGATGGCTATGTCCACCCTTCTCGGTGGGAGTCATACGGGATCGCCCTCGTCGAGAACCTGGCGCTCGGCGTACCATGCGTCGTCTCCTCGTCCGTGCACCTCGCCGGCGATCTGGCCGCGTACGACGCGGCGATCCTCACCAGGCCGGATCCGCACGACCTCGCCAACGCCCTCCAGCGCCTCGGGCAGGATCCTCGGGATATTGGGCCCAACGGCCGCCGGCTCGTCAGTCAACGTCTCGACTGGGCGAACATCATCCCCGCGTTCGTCGCGCACACGGAGCGTCTGGCGAGCCAGGACGGTCGCACGAGGAAGCCAGCGTGATCGATCGCAGGCCGGAGCCACTCGTCTCCGTCGTGATCGCGACGTACGACCGACCCGTACTCATCCTCCGAGCCGTCGCCAGCGCGCTGGCCCAGTCCGAGACGAGGCTCGAGGTGATCGTCGTCATCGACGGAGCGAACCCTGCGATCGTGAACGCCCTGCAGACGGTCGGCGACCCACGCCTGCGCGTCGTCGAGCTTTCACAGAACGTCGGCCCGGCGGGTGCCCGCAACCGCGGGTTCATCGAGGCGACCGCCCCCTGGATCGCCCTCCTCGATGACGATGACGAGTGGCTGCCCGACAAGCTCCGGATCCAGCTCGACCTGGCCACGACCTCGCCGGCGCGCCTGCCGATCGTGGGGAGTCGCCTCATCGCAAGGACCCCGGGAGCCGATCTCGTCCTGCCGCGACGACTGCCTCGACCGGACGAGCCGATGAGCGAGTACCTCACGGTGCGGCATCATGCCTTCCACGGCGAGGGGTATCTCCAGTCCTCGACGCTGCTCGCCCCCACCGAACTCTTCCGGTCCGTTCCGTTCAGGGCGGGTTTCCGCTTCGACGACATGGACTGGGTCCTGCGCGCCACGCGAGTAGCGGGCACATCGGTCACGTGCGCGGCTGAGCCGCTCTCGATCTGGTACGAGGATGTCGATCGCCCACGGATCAGCCTGAGACCCGGCTGGCGTCCGACATTCGAGTGGACCAGGTCCAATCGTGAGTTGTTCACCCCCCGCGCGTACGCGGCGGTTCAGATGGGCCTCGTGAGCTCCATGGCGGCGGCAAGCGGCGATCGGAGCGCGTTCCGGCTGATCGCCCGCGAGGCGTTCCGGTACGGCAGGCCGCACCTCCTCGAGCTCGTCACCTTCGCCCAGGTCTGGCTCTTCCCGCAGCGCCTGCGTCACGCCATCCGGGAGGTATTCACAAGGAGATCGCGCCGCTACCGAGGCTGAAGCCCAGTAGCGGCGCGATCTCCGTGGTCCGGTAGCTGTCGTGTTCCCGCCTACAAGGCGACCTGGAGCGTGGCCGGATCGATGGACGAGTCCTGCCAGATATTCGTGTCCCAGCCACTCACGGTCCCGCAGTTGCCCGCGTTCCAGGCCGGGTTCGACTGTCCGCTCGCCTTGATCCAGAAGACCCGGTTCCCGCCGGCCTCGATCCCGGAGCATGTCCCGGAACCCTGATTCCAGACGTAGATCCCGACGTTGGACTTCGCGCGCTGCGCGCCGTAGATGGTGTTGTTGAGGATGTGGATGTCGGACCCCCCCGGAACACCGATGCCAACCTGGCCAGGGTTGAGGTACGTGTTGTATCGAACGACGATGTGGGAGCCGCCTGCGTCCCCGGGCATCGTTCCGGAGCCAGAGCCGGAGCTCCAGTTCGTCCCCTGGAAGGCGTTGTATTCCACGATGAGCGGGCTGGAGGCGGAGGCTCCGCCGGACTGGAAGAGCGAGATCATGTCCTCGGTGTTGCCACCCACGCCCTTGTTGTGGGCGATGTACCCGCCGGTCGAGCGGTTGAACTGGACGTAGTTGGAGTGCCCGGAGCCGATCGTGCCGTCACCGATGTTCTGGAACCTGTTCCAGGTCACCGTGACGTTCGTCGAGTTCACGACATAGACACCGCCCACATCACCCGAGAAATCGTTGGCCGTGACGGTGACGTTGTTGCAGTTCTCGATGATGATGGCGTCGTCGGCGATGCCGACGAACTGCTTGCCGCTGATGGTGACGTTCGAGCAGTTGGTCAGGTGGATCTGCCCTGACGGGGTGCGCTGGAGGAACGGAACGGACCACGGGTCCGCGTTCGGTGGCGCCGTCGGTGTGGGGGTCGGTGTCGCGGTGGGGGTCGGTGTCGCGGTGGGGGTCGGTGTCGCGGT
>JADEYI010000812.1_pt1 | contig 33453 bp, 32 predicted proteins | sample 8542331 | NCBI WGS metagenome assembly JADEYI01 (sample SAMN16510988, study PRJNA670497) | mine drainage metagenome | isolation source: biofilm near Copperflume 1 | place: Germany: Marsberg coppermine Kilianstollen | collected 2018-02 | reverse complement strand
ATGCGGGACTTCGTCGATATGGGCGATGCGCCAACCTGCCATACCTGCGGGGCCATCATGATTCGTAACGGTAGCTGTTACAAATGCGTGGAGTGCGGCTCGACCAGCGGGTGCAGCTAGAGCATTTCTCCCGCTCGCCATCATGAAAAATGCTCCGGGGGCTATGCTGTTTGACGCAACCGGCTTTCCGGCGGTCTGATTTCGAGTGAGCAGGCCCGGGGTCTCGAAATCGATGCCCGGGGAGCCCGCAGTTCTCCATACACCAACCAGTGGGCGAATGGCCGTCGTTTTCGTCCCTTGGGCTTCGTTCAAGATAAAACTGCGCGAAGGGTTCAGGGAGCAATGGAGGAGCGCGACCGATGACGGGCAGGCTGCGCACGACGCTGGAAATGATCAAGTGGGAGCACTCCGTGTTTGCGCTGCCGTTTGCGCTGACGGGGGCGATGCTGGCGGCGCGTGGGCTGCCGGGATGGCGAGTGCTGCTGTGGATTGTTGTCTGCATGGTCGCGGCCCGCTCGGCGGCGATGGCCTTCAACCGCTGGGCGGACGCCGATCTCGACCGCGCCAATCCGCGCACCGCGGCGCGGGCGATTCCAGCCGGTCTGCTGAGCCGAAGATTTACCGCCGGCTTTACGGTGGTGGCTGCGGCGATTTTCGTCTTTGCCTCCAGCCGGTTGAATTTTCTGACGCTGGTGCTTTCGCCGGTCGCGCTGGCAGTGGTTTTCTTTTATTCCTATGCCAAGCGTTTCACGCGCTGGTCGCACCTGGTGCTGGGGCTGGCGCTCGGCATCGCGCCTTCCGCAGCGTGGATTGCGGTGCGGGGTTCACTCGATCCGCGCATTCTTGTTTTGACCGGGGCGGTGCTGTTCTGGGTGGCCGGGTTCGACGTGCTGTATGCCTGTCAGGATTACGACCATGACCGGCAGGCGGGGCTGCACAGCGTTCCGCAGGCATTCGGGCTGACGGGCGCGTTCCGGATTGCGCGCGCCATGCACGTGGTCATGGTTGGACTGCTGGTGGCGCTGGTGGTGCTGTTCCACCTGGGCGCCATCACAATGGTGGGAGTGGCGGCGGTCACGGCCATGCTGCTCTATGAGCACAGCCTGGTTTCGCCGCGCGATCTGACACGGTTGAACGCAGCCTTTTTCACGATGAATGGAATTATTTCCTTCGTTTTTTTTCTGGCGGTGGCGGCTGACCTGTTGCATCGCTGAGGACCCGGCCAGGACTGTTTACGAGGTGCGGTATGCCTTCTTCAGTTGACTTGCGAAGCACGATTCTCGATGCGTGGAAGACCAATAATCGAGTATCGGTTTTTCTGGTCGAGCATTTGCCCGCCGAACTTTGGGAGGCCAAGGCGTGGGGAGGGGAAGCCAAGGTGCCGGGAGCGCCGCGTCGCACCGTTCGGATGCTTGCCGCGCACATTCATAATGCCCGGTGCATGTGGATCAAGACGCTCGGCAAGGAGCACGGCCTGGCAGTGCCGCGGAGCGTCGATCGATACAAGGTGAAACCGAAGGACCTGTGTGCAGCGCTGGAGCGTAGCGGCGCGGGCATCCTGAGCCTGCTCCAGCTCGGATGCAATCAAGAGGGAAAAATTCCCGACTCGTCGTCGTATGTGTGGCGTAACCTTCCCCTCGATGTCGGCCATGTTCTGGGCTATTTCATTGCCCATGAAGGTCATCACCGGGGACAGATTGTGATGCTTGCCCGGCAATTGGGACATCGCCTGCCTGCGGAGGTGACAGGCGGCCTATGGCAGTGGTCGAAGCGGCACCGGGAGTGTAGAGCGGAATCAGCATCGGTGGAGACGAGGGAGCTGCTTCGCTTCAAATTATGATTTTGCGGGGATATGAAAAACCCAGGTCTCCGAAGTGAGACCTGGGCACCCGATGTGACTCTGACTTGAGAGATTGGCCGGGAGATGGCATCTTCTATGCGGAGCGATCGGTCTTTTCGTTCATGCGACGCTGTTCCTTGATGGCGTCGATCTTTTCGTTCACGCGGTTTTTGACGTTTTCCACGTTCTGCGAAATGTTGTCGCGGGTGTCGCGGGCATGGTCGCGCGTGGTCTGATCGGCGGCGTCTTTCACGTTGCCCCATGTTTCTTTGGCAGCGCCCGTCACCTGGTCGGCGACGCCCTGGTTCGCCAGATCCTGATTTCCAACCGCCTCGCCAACTTTCTGTTTTACTTTGCCGACAATCTGATCGGCTTTACCGGAGATTTGATCCTGATTCATGGGGATGCTCCTTTTCTGCTGTATGCCGGATTGGATGTGGGGTGGAACCGGCGATGAAGGTTGAAGGGTGAGGCAGGCCAGTGAAAGCAGGCCGCCTCACCCCAGGGATTACCGCGACGATTAAAGGACGGTGCGTCGTCCGCCGATGATGGCGAAGATCAACACGACAACGGCGATAATCAGAAGAATATGAATGTACGCGCCCAGCACGTGGAAGCCTACAAATCCAAGCAGCCACAAGATCAGAAGAATTACGAAGATAGTCCACAACATTGTTTTGCTCTCCTTACGGTTGTTTTGCAGTCGAAGCCGTGTACCTGTGGTAAGTTGCGCGTTAGGCGGAAGAAGGTTGCCGCCGCGGTGGATTTAGTTGATATTTTTCGGGTCAGGTGACGATTGCATGCGGGTAGCAATTCAGGGAGAACTCGGATCCTTTAGCCATGAGGCGGCGCGGATGCTGGTGGCCGGGGCGGTCGTCGTTCCCTGTGCCACGGCTGAGGACGTGCTGCGGATTCTGGATCGGGCCACGGTGAAGGCGGCGGTGATTCCGGTGGAAAACAGCCTGGCGGGGTCGGTGATCGATTTTTACGACCAGTTTTTCGAACACGAATTCGCCATTGAACGCGAACTGCAAATGAGAATTCGCCACAACCTGATCGCGGTCCCGGGGACGGAGTCAGCGGCAATCCGCCAGGTGATTTCACATCCGGTGGCGCTGGCGCAGTGTCGGGAATTTTTCGCCGCGCATCCGGATTTGAAGGCGACCGGCTTCTACGACACTGCCGGAGCGGTCAAACGGGTCATGCGCGATAAGAATCCGGAGCTGGCGGCCATCGCCAGCAAACAGGCTGCTGAGCAGTACGGCGCAGTGATTCTGGAAGCGGGAATCGAAGACCGCTCGGAAAGCCACACCCGCTTCTGGCTCATCCGCAGGTACGGCAGTTTTCCTGCAGAGCCGTCGCCCACGAAACTGTCGCTGATGTTTTCGCTGGAGAACCGTCCGGGCGCGTTGTTGCAAGCCCTGGCCGCATTTGCCGCCCGGCAGCTGAACCTGACCAAGATCGAGTCGCGTCCCATGCTGGGCCGACCCTGGGAATACGTTTTTTATGCCGATGTAACGATCAGCGGAAACCAGCAGGCCGAGGCCGTTCTGGAGGATTTGAGAATCATTTGTCCGCTGGTGAAAGAGCTGGGGCGCTATTCGACCCTGAACCCGGCATCGAACTAAGGGGGAGAGGGTTCCCTCTGCAAAGTTTGCATGATTGTTTTCAAGGATATGTGGTTTGTGACAAAGGGTAGAAGATTTTGCAACCGCGAGCCATATTTAGCGTCTATATAGCATAAAGTTTGATAGAAGGTGACTCATGTCCAGTTCCGATTTTCTCAGCGTCATTCATCCCGGAGAAAGAAAAGGCCGGGAGCGTAACGATTCCAAGCAGACCTACCCGGTCCTGCCGGTGCGTGACACGGTCCTGTTTCCACACGCGGTTTTGCCGTTGACGGTAGGGAGGGAAAGTTCCATTCAACTGGTTCAGTCTCTGGGCGAGGAGAAGACAATCATCGTCGTGGCGCAGCGCGAGGCCCGCATGGATGCGCCGCAGCCCAGCGATTTATATGCGGTGGGGACGCTGGCGACCGTCCATAAAGTTGTGAAGATGCCGAACCAGAGCCTGTTCGTATTTACAGAAGGTACGGAGCGGGTCAAGCTGGCGGAGTTCGACCAGTCGGCGCCGTACATGACGGCGGAAGTGGAAGTGATCGAAGATGCCGAACCGGCCAAGAGCGCTGAGGTCGAGGCATTGCAGCGCAACATTCTGTCGCAGTTTCAGCAGATCGTCACTTCTTCGCCGACCCTTTCGGACGAGTTGCAGACGATCGCGCTGAACATCGAGGAACCGGGACGGCTGGTGGATTTTATTGCCTCGTCGCTGCCGATTCTGACCACCATCGACAAGCAGGAACTGCTGGAGACGCCGGACGTTCTGGCCCGCATGGCGCGCATGAACCGTCACCTGGCCAAGGAACTGGAAGTGCAGCAGCTACGCAACAAGATCCAGTCGGAGGTTCAGGACCAGGTCCAGCAGTCGCAGCGGGACTACTATCTGCGCGAGCAGTTGAAAGCGATCCAGAAGGAACTCGGCGAAATGGACGAGGGCCAGAAGGACATTGAAGAGCTGCGCGAGAAGCTGGAGGCCGCGGGAATGCCGGAGGCCGTAAAAAAAGACGCGCTGAAGGAGCTGAACCGGCTTTCGCGCATGTCGCCGATGGCCGCCGATTATTCCATGACGCGCAACTACATTGAGTGGCTGGCGGTGCTGCCGTGGGCAAAATCTTCCGGCAGCGAAGTGGACGTCGTGAAAGCGAAGGAGATTCTGGACGAGGACCATTACGACCTGAAGAAGGTGAAAGAGCGCATTCTGGATTACCTGGCCGTGCGGCGGCTGAAGCCGGACATGAAGGGGCCGATCCTGTGCTTCGTGGGACCTCCGGGCGTGGGCAAGACCTCGCTGGGACGCAGTATTGCGCGCGCGCTGGGACGCAAATTTCAACGCATCTCGCTGGGCGGAATGCACGACGAGGCGGAGATCCGCGGACATCGCCGGACGTACATTGGCGCCATGCCGGGACAGATTATGCAGTCGATCCGACGGGCGGAGACCAACGACCCCGTGTTCATGCTGGATGAAGTAGACAAGCTGGGCCGCGATTTCCGTGGCGACCCATCTTCGGCGCTGCTGGAGACGCTGGATCCGGAGCAGAACTTTACCTTCCGGGACAACTATCTCGACGTGCCGTTCGACCTATCGAAGGTGCTGTTCATCTGCACGGCGAACATGCTCGATCCCATTCCGGAGCCGTTGCGCGACCGCATGGAGATCATTGAGCTGACCGGATACACGGAAGACGAGAAGGTGCATATCGCGTATCGGTATCTGATCCCGCGACAGATCAAGGAAAACGGCATCGAGCCGGGAGAGATCGAATTTCCCGAGGAGAGCGTGCGCAGCATTGTGCGGCATTACACGCATGAGGCGGGTGTCCGCAAGCTGGAGCAGTGGATTGGGACGGTGTGCCGCAAGCAGGCGCGCCGCAAGGCCGAAGGCATGACGGACAAGCTGGTCGTGACCGCGGCGGTGGTGCAGGAATTTCTGGGCGGAATCAAAGTGCGCGTGGAGACGGAGATTGCCGAGCGGACCAAGCGTCCGGGAGTGGCAGTCGGCCTGGCATGGACGCCTGCCGGCGGGGAGATCCTGTTCATTGAGGCGAACCGCATGAAGGGAAAAGGCGGCTTCACCATGACTGGCCAGATTGGCCAGGTGATGCAGGAGTCGATGCAGGCGGCGTTGACCTGGGTGCGTTCCAACGCGAAGCTGCTCAGTCTGAAAGAGGACTTTACGACGGAGGTCGATCTGCACGTCCATATTCCGGCAGGCGCGATACCGAAGGACGGTCCGTCGGCGGGCGTAACGCTGGCGACAACGCTGGTCTCGCTGATGACGGACACTCCGGTACGTCCGCTGACGGCGATGACGGGGGAGATCACGCTGAGCGGCAATGTGCTGCCGGTCGGCGGCATCAAGGAGAAGTTCCTGGCGGCGCGCCGGGCCGGAGTCCGCGACATCATTCTGCCGGAAGAAAACCGGCTGAATGTGGAAGAGGACCTGCTGCCGGAACAGATCGCCGGGGTGACTATCCACTATGCGCGCCGTATTGAGGACGTGCTGGCGGTTGCGTTGCCAGAGGCGTTCAAGCCGCGCGTGCTGGAGGAACTGGCCCACTCTGCGGACGTGCCGGTGATGGCGGCGGCGCAGGCGTAACTCCCGATACACAATCTCCGCTGGCGCGGTGACACGCCGGCGGGTTTTTTCGCATGGTTCAGCCGGTATGTTGACCATTGGCCATTCCACGCTGCCGATCGATATTTTTCTGCACGCGCTGAGGGAGAACAGCGTGACGCTTTTGATCGACGTGCGGACCATTCCGCGTTCCCGGCACAATCCTCAATTCGGCATGGAAGAGTTGCGGGCATCTCTGCGATCGAGCGGCATTGAATATCGCTGGATGAAAAGCCTTGGCGGCCTGCGCCATGCGCGCAAAGACTCCATCAACATGGGCTGGCGCAACACCAGTTTTCGCGGATATGCGGACTATATGCAGACCGGGGAATTTTCCGAGGCGCTGGCGGAGTTGATGGCGCTGGATGAAAAGGGGGCGGCGACGATTCTGTGCTCGGAGGCAGTCCCGTGGCGCTGCCATCGCAGCTTGATTGGCGACGCGCTGCGGGTGCATGGCCGTGAGGTGGAGGACATTTTTGTTGCGGCATCCGGGGCGACGCACCGCAAGCCGCATGAACTGACAGGGTTTGCGCGGGTCGAAGGCGCGCGGCTGTGGTATCCCGGCGATGCGGCGCAGCAGGAACTGCCGCTGACAGCCCAACTGCCGCCGAAACGATAAGCTAGAGCCATGCAGGTTCGCGTTCTATTGTTCGGCGTGCTGAAAGATCTGCTGGCGTCGGAGAGCATTGTGATGGAACTGCCCGAAGAGGCCACTGCAGGGCAACTGGTCGAGCGCTGCATGGCCAGCGCACCGCAGGCGCGGAAATTCTCCGCTTCGCTGGCTGTCGCGGTCAATCGAGAATACGCCGCGTCCACGCAGATTTTGCGCGATGGGGATGAAATTGCGCTACTGCCGCCGGTCAGCGGCGGGTCTGCGGGGGCGTCAGAAAGTGCGGGAACATTGGTGCGACTGCAACGCGCGCCGATTTTGGCGGAGGATATTCTGGCGAAATTGAAAGATGGCGAAGACGGCGCGGTGGTTGTGTTTGACGGCATCGTCCGCAACCACACGCGCGGGCGGAAGACACTGCATCTCGACTATGAAGCCTATGAGGAGATGGCGCGGTCGCAGATGGAAGCGCTGGCGCGCGAGGCGAAGCAGCGTTTTGCGGTGCGAGAGGTTGCCCTGGTGCATCGACTGGGGCGCCTGCAGGTAGGTGAAAGCAGTGTGTGGATTGCGGTCGCCGCCGCGCACCGAGCCGCCGCGTTCGAGGCTTGCCGCTGGATCATCGACACGCTGAAGACGACGGTCCCGATCTGGAAGAAGGAGCATTTTCTGGATGGCGCGGTGTGGGCCGATGGAGAGCCGTTTCCGTCAGAGCTTTCGATGTAGAGAAGATCCAGATCTCAAAATCGTGATGCGGGGCGCCGGGTTTCTTTTCTGAGAGGCGATATACTGCGTGTGTGAACCCACCGACAAATGGCCGCCGCAAGCAGAAACCTCATCAACCGCAAACGGAGACCGGGCAGGAAGCGATTTACCTGCGCACATTGAGTGAGCGGCAAACGCAGGTTGTCGTTCATCTGCGGGATGGCGAGGCTCTGCACGGATGGATTGAATATTTCGACGACCGAATGATACGGCTGACGCGTGAAGGCAAGCCGAATCTGTTCATCTATAAGCGGCAGATTCTGACCATTACGGAGAAGACGCGCCGGGCAGCGCCGCGCCGGGACAAGACCGCTGCTGAGGATGTGCAGGGTTGAGCGCTTCGGACATCGCCCGGCTGCCGTATGCCGGCGCAGCGTCGGAAATGGCGCGCGCCGCGGGTGCGTTGCTGCGTGGCCATTACGAACGCGGCGTGGTCACCGAATACAAGGGCGAAGTGGATCTGGTAACGATCGCGGACCGCGAGAGCGAAAAGCTGCTGGTGGAGCGGTTGCAAGCGCAATGGCCCGATCACGGTATCCTGGGCGAGGAAGGCACCCGCTCCCAGATGGACTGCGAATATCGCTGGTACATCGATCCGCTGGACGGCACGACGAATTTCGCGCATGGTTTTCCCGCCTTCTGCGTGTCGATGGGCCTGGAGCATCGGCCCGTGGGCACGCCGAAAGACGCCGATGGAGAGCTGATTGCCGCTGTCATCTACGACCCGTTGCGCGACGAGATGTTTGTGGCGGAAAAAGGCTGTGGGGCGTTCCTGAATGGGCGGAAGTTTCATGTTTCTTCGACCTCTACCCTGGCGGAATCGTTGATTGCCACCGGCTTTCCCAGCCGCAAGCGTCATGGCAATCCGAACGTGCATTTTTATCATGAGTTCACACTGCGCTCCCACGGTGTGCGCCGCGCCGGTTCCGCGGCGCTCGATCTGGCGTATGTCGCGTGCGGGCGGCTCGACGGCTACTGGGAGTTCAAGCTGAACTCCTGGGACACAAGCGCCGGTGTGCTGCTGGTGCGGGAGGCGGGCGGCACGGTGACGTATATCGATGGCAGTCCATTTCATCTAATCAGCGCGGAAGTCCTCGCCACCAATGGGATAATCCATGCGCCGATGGTCGAATTGTTTCGGGACATGTTCGCCGGGCGAAACCTGGAGCCGATACCGACGCCGGCGGAGTTTGCCGCCGCTCGCGGCGCAGGGGCTTAGCGGCGCCGATCCGTGGGGTTGAGACAGCAGAATGCTGCGCAGCACTGCCTGTTACAATCGAAGTGTCTGCCCAGTCCCAGCAAGGAGAAACGGAACGGCTTATGGCTTATGTAATCGCAGAACCCTGCATCGGCACCAAGGATTCCGCCTGCGTCGATGCCTGCCCGGTGGATTGCATCCACCCCAAGAAAGACGAGGCGAATTTCGCGGAACTGAACCAGCTTTTCATCGACCCGGTCGAGTGCATCGACTGCGGGGCGTGCGTTCCGGTGTGCCCGGTTTCCGCAATTTTTGCGGCGGACGATCTTCCGGAAAAGTGGAAGAACTACGAACAGTCGAACGCCCAGCATTTCGGGCGCTGATCTCAGCGTGCATCGCTTATAACGCGCAGCATTCGTGCTGCGCGTTTCCTGTTTTGGTGGAAAGCAGAATCCCAGGTCTCAGAGTCGAGACTCCAGGGCAGACTCAGAGCAGGTTCCGGGGCACCTGTATTTCCCGCAGCGCGAGCGTATTCAAGCCATGATTTCGCATCAGTCCGAAGCGATCGTCCTGCGCACCTGGCCCATCCGGGAATCGGACCTGCTAGTCTCTCTGCTGACCCGCGACATGGGCAAGGTGCGGGGGGTCGCCAAGGCGGCGATGAAGTCCAGAAAGCGTTTTGGCGGAACGCTGGAGCCGATGACGTATGTGCGGGCGGCCTATGCGGAGCGTCCGCGGCAGGAGCTGGTGCGGCTGGAGCAGTTCGAAGCGATCGTTTCGCCGCTGGCGCAGCCAGTCGATTATCTGCGGGCGGCCGCACTGGCCTTTTACGCCGAGGTGCTGGAGAACGTGCTGCCGGACCACGATCCGCAGGACGCAATATTTCGCCTGACGCTGACGGTGCTGGAACAGACCCGCGTGGACGCATGCTGGATGCCGTTGACATATTTTTCGCTTTGGGTCACGCGCCTGATCGGGTGGCTGCCGGAGACGGACCGCTGTACGGAGTGCGGCGATTCCCTGGGAGATGGCGTTGCGTATTTCCATCCGCTGACCGACGGCTTTTGCTGTGCACTGCACAAGCGGCCCAACAGCAGCCTGCTTGGCAGGGAATCGCTGGCCCTGGCGCAGCGCATGTTGCGCGAGCCGATTCGGACAATAGCAAAGGCAATGGCGGAGGAGCCGTGGAACCGTCAGTGCGGACAGGCCTTGCGTAAATTTTTGGTACGCACACTGGAGCGCCACATTGAGCGCCGGTTGAACTCCGCCGCGGCCATCGCGCAACTTGGCGGCTAGGGCCGCCGGGCGAGCCGTTCGATACAATCAGCATCAACGCATAGTTTCATGGGGAGCTTGTTGCAAGTGGCGGAAAATTCTTTAAGTGTTGCAGCGGTCCCGGCCAGAACACCGTTGACGTTTCAGGAACTGCTGTTTCAGTTGCAGCAGTTCTGGGCCAGCCGAGGCTGCATTCTACAACAGGCGTATGACGTAGAGGTCGGCGCGGGCACCATGTCTCCGGAGACATTTCTGCGCGTGCTGGGGCCGAAGCCGTTTCGCGTGGCGTATGCGCAGCCGTCGCGGAGGCCCGCGGATGGCCGCTATGGGCAGAACCCGAACCGGCTGTTCAAGCACACGCAATTGCAGGTGATTTTGAAGCCGCCCCCGGACAATATTCAGGCACTTTATCTGGAATCGCTTGAAGCGATTGGCATCGACCTGCGCCAGCACGATGTGAAATTTGAAGAGGACAATTGGGAATCGCCGACACTCGGTGCGGCGGGGCTGGGCTGGCAGGTGATGCTGGATGGACTGGAGATCACGCAGTTCACCTATTTCCAGCAGTGCGGCGGCATCGATCTGGACCCCATTGCCGGGGAGATTACCTATGGGCTGGAGCGGATCGCAGCGTTTTTGCAGGATGTGGACTCGATCTATGACATTGTGTGGGCGCGCGAACCGGACACAGGCAGGGCAGTAACGTATGGCGACGTGCGGTTGGCGGATGAGCTGCAATTTTCCGTCTACAACTTTGAAAAGGCGGACGTAGAAAAATTGTGGAAACACTTCAACCTGTATGAGGAAGAATGTCAGGCGCTGCTGGCCGAAGCGCGAGCGCTGCCGGAAGATGCCGACAGCGAAACGCGCAGCCGCGTACCGCTGCTGGCGGCGTTCGATTTATGCCTGAAGTGCTCGCATCTTTTCAATCTGCTGGATGCGCGCGGAGCCATCTCAGTCACGGAACGCGTGGCGGTCATTGCACGCGTGCGTGCGCTGGCTGTCGGTGTGGCGAAGGCGTATGCGGCGCAGCCTGCACTTGCGTAATACAGGCCAAATAATTTAGAGAGCGAACCAAATGCCAGCATTTTTGCTTGAGATTGGACTTGAAGAAATCCCGGCCAGCATGGTCGTTGCCGCGCAGCAGGAGCTGGCGAAGCGTTTTGAGGAACTGGTCAGACGCGAGCGGCTGGCGGCGGATGATTTTGCAGTGAGGAGCTATTCCACGCCACGACGGCTGGCGGTGGTGGCGGAAGGTCTGTTGCCGAAGCAGGCGGACGTGGAAGAGACCGTCGTTGGCCCTTCGACCAAGGTTGCGTACAAGGATGGCGCGCCGACTCCGGCGGCTATTGCGTTTGCGAAAAAATCCGGCGTGGAAGTTTCGGCGTTGCAGACGATCCAGAATGCTAAAGGCGAGTACGTTGCCGCAACAGTGCAACGCTTGGGCCGCAGCGCTGCGGAGGCATTGACGAGCTGCGTTCCGGCGGAGATTGCGGCCATCCACTGGCCGAAAAACATGTACTGGCGGGCGGGCAAGCCGGAGAAGTTTGTGCGCCCGGTGCGCTGGCTGCTGGCGCTGCTGGATGAAGAGATACTGCCGCTGGGGTTTGCCGGAGTCACTGCCGATGGCGTCAGTTACGGACACCGCGTGCTGCATGGCGCGGAGCCAGTCGTAATTCGCCAGCCGCAGGAGTATGTCGAGAAGCTGCGGAAGGCACACGTCGAGGTGGATCCGGACGCGCGTCGACACAAAATCCGCAAGGCGCTGGATGCGGCGGCGCGAGAGATTCCTGGCGCGCGCTGGCGCGAAGATGAAGACCTGATCGAGGTCGTCACCCATTTAACGGAATGGCCGAGCGTGATCCTTGGCAGCTTCGACCCGCTCGGATTGCCCAAAGAAGTTTTGATTACAGTGATGCGCGATCATCAGAAATATTTTGCGCTGGAAGACGCGGAGGGAAATCTGCTGCCGCATTTTCTGGCGGTGCTGAATATTAAAGTGGACGAAGCGGGCGCGGCCATTATTCGCCACGGAAATGAGCGCGTGCTGCGCGCACGGTTCAACGATGCGCGATTTTTCTGGGACGTGGACCAGAAGATTCCGCTGGTCGATCGCGTGGAGATGCTGAAGAACGTGACGTTCCAGAAGGACTTGGGGAGTTATTTTACGAAGACCGAGGAAAATATTCGTGTTGCAGGTCGCTTGCAAGCGCGGATGGGAACGAATTCGCATACGGCGCAATGGGCAGCACACGTTGCCAAGGCCGATTTGACTACGGAAATGGTCAAGGAGTTTCCTGAGCTTCAGGGCATTGTGGGCGGGCTATACATACGGGAACAGGGATTACGGGATAGAGACAACTACCCCGTTGATACTCAGATCGCCAATGAAATCGCCAATGCAGTCTACGAACATTACCGGCCTGTATCTGTTAGCGACTGTATTCCTGCTACAGTGACCGCCTGTATTGTTGCGATGGCAGATAAGCTAGTCACAATTGTTAAGACATTTGAGCTTGGATTACAGCCGACAGGATCTAAAGATCCATTAGCTCTTCGCAGAGCAGGAAATGGGATTGTTCGCATTCTTATTGAGAATGAAGAGATCGGAACGAAACTTAATCTCTTGAATCTCGTATTTGCGTCACTTGAACAAGTCGATGATGATAATTCACGTGCCGTTTATGAGTTCTTGCTTGATCGCTTTGAGTATTATTTGCAGGAGTTCCTCAAAATGCGCCTGCAAGTTGCTAGAGCTGTTCGTAATTCTAGGGTTGTCGGGATGGATGCCTTGCTCGACACGTCTCAAAACAAAATTGGGGAACTAATAGGATCAGACTATGGCTTCGCTAGGGTTGTAGGATTTGCCAGAGCGTTGAATGACCAGGCCGGGTCGCCGGAAGTGCTTGCCGTTGCGGAATTGCTGAAGCGGGCGGCGAACATCCAGCGGCAGGCAAGAGAAAAGGGCATTGAGTTTTCTGGCGAGGAGAAAGCGGCATTGCTGCAAGAACGTTCAGAAAAGGAGCTTGCGCTGAGGGTCACAGCGGTGGATGAAGATATCCAGAGAAATTATCGTGCTGGAAACTATTCCGAAGTGATTCATGCCATTGCAGGTTTGCAGCAGCCGCTGAACGTGTTCTTCGATTCTGTGATGGTCATGGTGGACAATGCCGAACTTAGGGCCAATCGTCTTGCCCTTTTGGCACGCACGGAATCTGTGGTTCGCTGGGCGGCGGATTTCTCCGAATTGGCTTCGATCTAAGAACCTGTCGAGTCATTCTGAACGGAGCATAGCGGAGTGAAGAATCCAGAGAATACCGGCTGAATTTATTGAGGCAACGTGGTCTGGATTCTTTGCTTCGGTCAGGACGACTCATCTCTCTGATTGATTGCAGTGTTTGTAAATCCGTTCAGTTCAGCTTTTGCAATCTTGCGATCAGCTTCTGTGCCAGGCTGGCGTCGCTTTCGGTCCATAGCAGGCGGGTTTCTACGCCGCAGTTTTTTTCGATTGCCGTAGTGAACTCCACCAGCCGTTCCACATTCTGCTTCACGTGCGACTGGCCTGCTTCGTCCAGGTCCACGTCTTCCCAGAGAAATGGCGTGTCCAGTCCCAGTTCGACGCGGATGTGGCCGTTCTGCTCATAGGCGCCTTCGTCGAATAGCGGGCCGAAACCTACGACTCGGATCAGGCGCATCTCCTCCTGCCAGATGGGGTCGAGCAGGCCGTCGGTATCTGGATACCAGAGCTTCCAGGGCAGCTCGAACTCATAGGCGCTGTCCTCGTGGAGCAGTTCGGTCGCCTCCTGCACGGCGTCTTCGGGCGTGGCGGCCTCGGCGGGATAGGTGTCTGGGGTGCTGAAGACGCGCTGAAATGTTGAGGGCTGCTGCCAGTCCAGCGGATAGACGGAGGCGGCTGTCACCAGAGGATCCGGGAGCTGCTGCATCACCTGGACGAGCTTTTCCGGCAATGTGACGAAGCGGAAATTCGGAAACCACAGGCTGTAATACAAGGGGTCGGCCATCTCTCCATTGTAGTGTTTCGGGCCAGCTCGCGTGAGGTGAGAAGATTGAAACATGCCCTGGGGGATTGAGCGGCTGCGACTGGCGATTGTGGCGCTTGCAGTGCTGTTGCTGGCTGCCATTGTGGGATCCATCTTCTACGGCCGCTGGCGTCTGCGCCATGTGGCGCAGGATTTGCCAGCGCGCCTGGGGCTGCAAATCCAGCAGACCACGCAGGGGTTTGTGCTGTCGAAGACGGAAAAAGGCCAGCCCGTTTTTACGCTACACGCGGCGCGCGCGGTGGAGTTCAAATCCGGCAGCCACGTCTCGCTGCACAACGTTGAAATCGATATTTTCAACCGGCAGGATGGCAAAGCAGACACAATTGCCGGCGATAGCTTCGAATACGATCCACATAGCCAGGTAGTTCAGTCCGCTGGAGAGGCGCATATTGTTCTGCATGCCCCGGCGGGGGATGCCGGCGCGGGCACGGTCAGCAAGACCGCGGGCCAACTGGTGCGGGTGACGACGCACCAGTTGACATTCGATCAAAAGACCGGCGTGGCAACATGCAGCGGAGAGGTGGATTTTCAGACCGGCGATTCTACCGGTCAGGCAGTGGGAGCGGAATACGATTCGAAGGCTGGCCAACTGCTGCTGGTATCGCAGGTGGTGTTGACGACGGCCATGCAGGGCCGTCCGGCGGTGCTGCATGCATCGCGGGCAACTTATGACAGAAGCGCCGGGCAGGTGCATCTGTGGCAGCCCCGATATTCTTCCCAGCAGGAGCGAGGCGCGGCCACGGGAGCCGCGGACGCGGCCATTGTGCTGCTGCGTCGGAACGGATCGGCGGAACGGTTGGATGCCACCGGCGCGGTGCGGTTGACCTCTACCGATGGATTGCGGATCTCAGCGTCCGCATTGCGGGTGCTGCTGAATCCGGCCAGCCAGCCGCAAAGAGCGCAATTTTCCGGTGGGGTGGAATTTGCGGCGGACCAGCCGACGCAAAAGACATCCGGCACAGCGCGGCAGTTGGAAGTGGACTTCGATACGCAGGGACGCGCCGACCGGGCGTTGTTCGATACTGAAGTGCGATTGAGCCAACTGGCGGAAGCCGGGAAGGGACATGTCCAGCGCAAGCTGGCCTCCGACCACATGGTCCTGCATCTGCTGCCGTCGAAGAGGGGCCTGACGCAGCTGCAATCGGCGGATGCGGCAGGGAATGCGGTCTTTACATCGCAGTCGGTAACGCCGGGCCAGGCTCCGCAGGAAACCACGTTCGGCGGGCAGACGTTGAACGCGCAGTTCGCGGCAGGGAACCAGCTCCAGCAGATGACCGGCGCTGGGCAGACGCGGCTGAAAACAGTGGCAGCCAACGGCGACATCGATTCAAGTACGGGAGACACTCTGCGGATTGAATTTGCGCCCGACATGCCGGCAAAGGCCGGCAAGCCTGTGACAACGGGGAATGCGGCCATGAAAGCTGCTTCAAACACCAGCGATCCAATGGCAGCACAGTCGATCCGCACCGCGGTGCAGACTGGCCACGTAGTGCTGACCCAGATTGCCGGGCGCAGGAAAGATAAGACCAGCAGGGGGACGGATCAGACGAGCAAGGCAGGCAGTCCGACAGTTTCGACGGCGACGGCGGCACGCGCCAGCTATGTAGCGGCCAGCGACACATTGACGTTAACCGGCAGCCCCATGTTCCGCGATGCGCAGATCGAGATGACAGCAGATCGGATGGAGGTTGAACGCAGCACGGGCAAAATGGTTTCCACGGGAGCGGTGCAGGCGACGTTGCTGGTAGGGGATCGAGGCTCTGGCAATCCCGCGCGGAGTGATGCGGGCGCCCTGCTCAACGGCAATCAGCCGGTTCACATTATTGCGGAGCGCGCCACGCTGAACCATGCCACGCAGGAGGCAGTTTTTTCCGGGCGGGCAAGACTGTGGCAAGGTGACGATTCGGTCGCAGCGCCGGTGATTGAACTGTCGCAGAAGATGCAGACCCTGACGGCGTACAGTGACCGGCCCTGCGTGCAGTGCGTAATCAGCGACTTTTCAGGACAGACGGGAACTCCCGGTACGGCAGCCTCGAAAACCGCGAAGCCATCCACATCCTCGACGCCTTCGACATTTCACGTTCTCAGCGCGAGGCTTGCATATTCCGATGCGGAACGGAAAGCGAGTTTTCAGCGTAATGTTCAGGTGACCTGTTCCAGCGGTGTTTTGACGGCGGACAATGCGGTGGTATTTCTTACGCCCGCAGGCAGAGATCCGGAGAATCCGCAGGGAAAAACAAAAATTTCTCCTTCGCAACGCAACAATCCTGCCCAGTCTTCCGTTGAAAGGATTATCGCCACGGACAAAGTGCGGCTGCGGCAGCCGGGAAGAGATGCGACTGGCACGCGGCTGGTGTATACGGCTTCGGACGGACACTTCGTTCTGACCGGGGATGAAAAGCATCTCCCCATAGTCATCGACGTGGATCAGGGGACGGTTTCGGGACAGGTTTTGACATTTGCCTCGCCGCAGCAGGCGATAATAGTCAGTGGCACGGCGGCGCAAACCACCACCACGGAGACAAGGGTCAAGAAAAAATAATGCAGCAGCTTACGACCGATCAACTGGCAAAGAACTATCGCGGAAGACAAGTGGTGCGCGGCGTCAGCCTGGAAATACGCCAGGGCGAAGTGGTAGGCCTGCTGGGTCCCAACGGGGCCGGCAAGACCACCAGCTTCTACATGATCGTCGGCCTGGTGCAGCCCGACTCCGGGCGCGTCCTGGTCGGCGACCAGGACATAACGCGGCTGCCGATGTATCTGCGAGCGCGCAACTACGGCATCAGCTATCTGCCGCAGGAGCCGTCGGTCTTTCGCAAGCTCACGGTGGAGGAAAACATTCTGGCGGTGCTGGAAACGCAGCCGGGCGGATGGGAAAAACGCCGCGCCCGCATGGAACGTCTGATCGAGCAGTTGAGCCTGGGGCACGTAAGAAAGACGCGCGGCTATGCGCTTTCCGGCGGCGAACGTCGACGGGTCGAGATCGCGCGCTGTCTCTGCATCGAGCCGAAATTCATTCTTCTCGACGAGCCTTTTTCCGGCATTGATCCTATTGCCGTGCACGATTTGCAGGACATCATCTTCGATTTGAAGGCCAGCGGCTACGGCGTGTTGATTACCGACCACAACGTGAGAGAAACGCTGACGGTCACGGACCGTGCTTACATCATCAACGAAGGAAAGATTTTCCGCTCCGGGACACCGGCGGAGCTGGGGCACGATCCGGAGGTGCGGCGCGTTTACCTTGGAGAAGGCTTTTCGCTCGGTTAACCGCCGATGCACCTGCCAGGTTACCACCGCCCCGCTGGCCCATCCGGCAAATCTCTTCAGGATGTAAACTGAAGCAAAGTCCCCATTACTGGAATCCCTGCCATGGCTCTACTCCAACCCAGGCTCAATTTGAAGGTCGCACAGAAACAGGTGCTGACGCCGGGCCTCGTTCAGATGGTCAGTCTGCTGGCACTGAACAAAATGGAGTTGAAAGAGATGATCGACGCGGAGATTCTGGAGAATCCCGTGCTGGAGGAGCTGGAAGAGACGGTCCCTTCGATCGACGATGTGCGCACGCCGGAGGAAGCGGCTGCCCCGGCCGGTGAAGAGAAGAAGGACGATCCCTTCGACGAGATCGATTTCGGGTCGTACTTTCAGGACTATCTGGATCCCGGGTACCGCACCCCGCAAAGCAGCGAGATCAACGAGAAGCCTTCGTTTGAAAACTTTCTTTCCAAAGCGACCACGCTGACTGACCATATGATGTGGCAGCTTGGCTCGCTCCATCTTTCTCCTGGAGTGCGGGAGGCGGCGGAGTTGGTCATCGGCAATCTGGATGAAGACGGCTATCTGACTGCCACAGATGAAGAGCTGCTGGATGCCCTGGCGAAAGAGCGGAATCTTCACCCGGTTGTACCCATCAATGCAATCGATGCTCCAAAGGAGCGGATCGATACACGCATGCTGGCCGATCTTCCGGTATCGAGCAACGGTCACGTGAGCGCGATGAATGGAATCGGGGTTGCTGATCTGCATTTGAATGGGAACGGTCCAGATTTGAATGGAGATGGGCCCGCAAACCCATCGGAAAACGCGGAGACGCCGATTGTTCGGGCGGAGCGAACGGAGCATCCTGCGGCCTGGAAGCGGGAACTGGCGGAAGCGCTTCAAGTGGTGCGACAGATGGATCCGGTCGGGATCGCGGCACGGGACCTGCGAGAGTGTCTGCTGACGCAATTGGATGTGCGTTCGCGGGAAGCGGAAGCCCTGGCGGAGACACTGCAACTGACGGCTGCTGCCGAAGACGCGGATGCGAACGGCTGCCTGTCCGATGCGCCGATAGACGGGTTGCGGCTGGAGTCCGAAGCCGTCATGGCGCTGGCTCGCCGCATAATCGATGAATTTCTACCGCACCTGTTGAAGCGCGATCTGCGTGAATTGTCCCGGTTGACTGGCAGCCAGCAGCCTCGTGTTCAATGCGCTATTGAGGCCATTCGCGGACTCGATCCCAAGCCCGGCCAGCGTTACAACCGCGAACAGCCCCGGCTGATTGAACCCGATGTCGCTTTTGCCAAGCGCGACGAAGAATACGTCATCCTGATCAACGACGAGGAGATGCCGACGCTGCGGCTGAACCAGGGCTATCGCCGCATGTTGACGCAGGAGGGAACGGAGCGCGAGGTCCGCGATTACGTGAAGGAGCGCTACCGCTCGGCCATCCAGTTAATGCGCAACATCGAGCAGCGCAAGAACACGATCCTGCGCACGTGCGAGGTGATCGTTCGCCGCCAGAGGGAGTTTCTCGAAGAGGGTGTGGATGCGCTGAAGCCGATGATGATCAAGGAGGTGGCGGAGGAGATTGGCGTCCACGCCTCGACCGTGAGCCGCGCCGTCGCCAATAAATATGCTCACACGCCCCAGGGAGTGTTCGAGCTTCGCTTCTTTTTCACGGAGGGCGTGAACGGGCCGGAAGGCGCTGAAACGCCGCTGCTGCTGCTGAAGCGCAAAGTGAAGAAAATGATTGCGGAGGAGGATTCGCGCAAGCCGCTGACCGACGACTCGATAGCGAACCTGCTCCAGTCGCAGGGAATTGCGGTCAATCGCCGCACGGTCGCCAAATACCGCGAAGACATGGGCATCCCCAGCACACATCAGCGCCGCATACGCATCTGAAAAGAGTAGGGCAGCTCAATAAGGAGCACGCCAGGTCAATCGCAAGCCCAGGGAGAAGGAATGAACATAGAACTTACCGGCAGAAAAGTAAAGGTGACAGCGGAGCTTCGCAAGCACGCGGAAGAGGGCATGGCGCGGATCGAGAAGATCGTCGGCAGGGGGGCCACGGCCCACATAATTTTCGCCTCTCAAAAGCACATCCATAGCGCAGAAGTTACGGTGAACGCGCGGCACCATACGGTGGTGGGACAGGCCGATGCGCAGGATTCGAAGGCGGCGTTACGGACCGCAATTGAGAAGGCGGAGAAGCAGGCAATCCGCTGGAAGAAGACCCAGATGGAGAAGAAGCGCAAGGGATCGACGATCAAGGCGCTTCCCGACGGCATGCTTCCCGAAACCACGCGGCAGAAGGAAAATCCGCAGGCAGGAAATCCACGCGCCGGGAATTCCCGTTCGGCAAAGGGCGGCAGCATGGTTTCCGGAAAGACATCGGGACTGCATATCGTTCATGCTCCGGAAGCAATGGCGCTGCGGCCCATGACGATCGAAGAGGCCGTGAAAGAGGCCGAGGCCGGCAACCGTGAAGTGCTGGTGTTTCGGGATTTAATCGGCGACGTGAAGGTGCTGCATTGTAGCGGTGATGGCATGGTTCGGTTGATCGAGGTTTTATAGCCGCAGCGAGCTGTGATACAGTCCATCCATTCATGGCAGGCTGCGGCAAGGCTGGACGCACAATTTTCAAAAATTTCCGTGGGAACGGATGAACACACATGAAGCGCACTGCCGACTTGAAAGGGCCGAAGTCCTTGCGGAAAAAGCGCGCGTCGGCAAAGCGCGGTTCAGCCCTGCGCAGCTCTGCAAAAGGCAAGGGGAGTTCAGCCACCCAATCCACCGACGGGAAGCGTCCGCTGGGTGAAAATGAGCTGGTAATCCTCACCGGACTTTCCGGTTCTGGAAAATTATCGGCGCTGAAAGCGTTTGAAGACCTCGGATATTATTCCGTCGACAACCTGCCCATTGACCTGATCCCGCGTTTTGCCGATCTCATCCGCCAGTCGCCGGAGATCAAACGCGCCGCGCTGGTGGTCGACGTGCGGGAGGGCGCGCAGCTCGACCGCTTTCCGAAGATACTGCGCCGAGTCCGGCAAACAACTTCCACGCGGCTGCTGTTTCTGGAGGCCTCGGACGACGTGCTGATGCGCCGCTACTCCGAAACGCGGCGCCCGCATCCACTGAGCCGCCTCGATACCATCCGGCGTTCCATTCAGTCGGAGCGTAAACTGCTGGAGCCGCTGCGGAACATCGCCGACGTTTGTCTCGACACCACAAACTTCAATGTGCACGAGTTGCGCGCTCACATCAACGGCCTGTTTCAGTCGGAGAACGAAGAAAAAAACCTGCTGATTTCAACCATTAGCTTCGGTTACAAGAATGGAGTTCCGCAGGAAGCGGACCTGGTTTTCGATGTCCGTTTTCTGCCCAATCCGCACTTCATTCCAGAGTTCCGCCCGCTGACGGGCCAGGACCAGAAGGTCATCCGTTACATTGACAAATTCCCAGAAACAAAGGAATTCATTTATAAAGTTCACGATCTTCTATTATTTCTGTTGCCGCATTATGTGCAGGAAGGCAAGAGTTATCTGAGCGTGGCGTTTGGCTGCACCGGCGGCCAGCATCGGTCGGTGATGATTGCCGAGCGGATGCAGGACCTGCTCAAAAAAGACGGCTACAAGGTCAAGTGCATCCACCGCGACATGCCGCGTTAGACGCAATACGCCAGATTCGCCCGTACTTACATAAGCTGGATCGCATCCACATCCACCGTGATGTGTTTGCGCGGTATCTCGGCGGCATCGGCGAATGCCAGCATTCGCCGCACGGCGGCGGCCAGTTGCCTGCGGTCGGAAGCTTTCAGAATCAAATGAAAACGATGGATGCGCTTGATCCGCGCAATGGGCGCTGTGGCCGGCCCCAGTACGCGCACGCCCGGCACCGTCTGGTTCTGAAACCATTGGCCCAGCCGGCTGGCCCAGTGGGAAGCCTTCGCCGGATCGCTGTGCTCGATCAACACATTGGTGAGCACAGCCGCCGGCGGGTAATGCAGCAGCCGCCGGTAGCGCAATTCCTGTTCGACAAAGCCCGCATAATTATGTTCGGCGGCAAAGCGAATCGCGTAGTGATCGAGATGGTTCGTCTGCACCAGCACACGTCCGGGCAACTCGCCGCGCCCGGCCCGGCCCGCCACCTGGGTCAGCAGTTGAAAGACGCGCTCTGCGGAGCGGAAATCCGGCAGGCTCAGCGCGTGGTCTACGCCTACGACGCCGACCAGGGTGATGCCGTGAATGTCGTGACCCTTGGCGATCATCTGCGTCCCGACCAGTAGATTGATCTCGCCGCTGTGCAGCCGCGCCAGGATGCGCTCGTAATCGCGGTGGCTGCGCATGGTATCGCGGTCCATGCGGGCGATGCGCGCGTGAGGGAACATCTCCTGCAACCGCTCTTCGCCCTGTTGAGAGCCGACTCCAAAAAAGTAGAGGTGCTCGCTCTCGCACTTCGGACAATATTTTGGCACGGTCCGGCGATAGCCGCAGTAGTGGCACTCCATGCGCTGATGATGGGGGGAATCGAGATCGCCGTGCGGCGCTTTATGGTGTGTCAGTGCGATGGCGCAGTTTTCGCACTCCAGCTTTTCGTTGCAGGCCCGGCACATTACAACGAAGGAATAGCCGCGCCGGTTCAGCAGCAGCACGGCCTGCTCGCCGCGGCCCAGCGTCCCGACAATCTCGTCCGCCAGCGCGCGAGAGATGAGCTGGTCTTTTCCTGTTTCAGTAAACTCGCGCCGCATGTCGATGAGGGAAACTTCCGGCAGTGGACGGCGGCCCACGCGCTCTTTGATTGCGAGCAGCGTATATTTACCGCGCTGGGCATTCGCCCACGACTCCAGCGATGGCGTGGCCGAACCGAGAACGATGGTTGCGCCCGCTGTCCTGGCGCGCATGACCGCGACATCGCGCGCATGATAGCGCGGCAGGTCGGCTTGCTTATAGGAGGTGTCGTGCTCTTCATCGACAACGATCAGCGCGAGATTGGCGATGGGAGCGAAGACCGCCGAGCGGGTGCCGACGATGACATGCGCTTCGCCGCGACGGATTCTGTGCCACTGTGCCGTCCGTGCCGGTCCGGTCAATGCGGAATGCAGCAGCGCCACTTCATCGCCGAAACTTGAACGCAGTTGCGCGACCATCGCGGGAGTCAGGCCAATCTCCGGCACCAGCAGCAGGCTGGACAGTCCGGAGTCGAGCGCGCGGCGCATAGCCGCGATGTAAACCGCGGTTTTACCGGAGCCGGTGATGCCGTGGAGCAGAAAAGGCTGAAATTTTTGTGCGTGGACACTGGCGGCAATCTGGAGCATGGTTTCGCGCTGGGCATCGTTCAGCAGGGCTTCAACGGGCACGGAAGATGCCGGCAGGTCCTTCGATAGATCGAACCCGTCGAAAAGGCCGTCTGTCGGAACCTGCTCGATCCGCACCAACTCACGCCGAACCAGAGTGCCGAGGGTGGAGGCAGGAAGGGAAAGCCCGCGGATTTCGCTGACCGGCATTCGTCCGCCCGCGCTCGCCAATTCCGCAAGCAACAATTGCTGGTTAGCGTTCAGCCTGGGCAGGCGGGCATCCTGCACCAGCACAGCAACCTGGATCATGCGACGCGCGTCCTGCGGAGTGGCCGTGGATTCGCGCTCCACCCAGCGCTTTGCGACGAGTTGATTCAGCGTGGCAGCGGAGGCGGAAAATTTTGCCCGAAGCGTCGCTGTTCTGGCATGTTCGTTCTCTGCCAGATACGCAAGCAGGGTATGGGTAGCATCCTCCGGCTGGCGTTCGAGCGATGCCTGCATTGGGTCGATCAACCGGGCACGGCCACGTTCCGTGATCCTGTATACCGTTTCCCGTCGCACCTCGGCGCCCAGCGGGAGCATGGTCCGCAGCACTTCGCCCAGCGGGGCAAGATAGTAGCCCGCGATCCATGTCCCCAGGTGCAACAAGTCTTCAGAGAGTACCGGCTCCTGGTCAAGCACGCGCAGCACGGCCCGCGTTTCCGCCGCAGGAGGGTTATCGTGCAGCGAGACAACGATGCCCTGCATCTGCTCCCGGCGGAACGGCACCAGCACGCGTCCCCCTACAACGGGAGCAGCGCCATGAAAAGAGTAGGTAAAGGCGCGATCCACCGGCACGGGCAATGCGACATCGCAGTAGAGCGGCATAAAGGGGTATCTGTCAATTGTCCGGCATAGAGCGGGTTTACGACGATTTTACCCGGCGATGGGCGTCTATTTGCGACGCTGCTTGTCCACCAGATATTCATCGAAATGCGCCAGCGTGCGTTGCCGTGCCAGCTTGGCCGCAGCCTCGCTGTAGCTGGCGCGCGCGTCGCAGTTAAAGCCGTGATCCGCCCCCACGTAAGTGAACACCGAAAACTCCGGATGTGCCTGCCGCACCTGCTCCACTACGGTCTGAGGGATATGTTTGTCGCTCAGACCGAAATGAAAGATGGCGGGGCAGGTGGGCTTTTCGTGGATATATTTTGAAATCTCTCCGCCGTAATACGACACGGTAGCATCGGGGTTGAGCCGCGTGTTACAGAGCCACGCCAGCGTTCCTCCCCAGCAGAAGCCAACCACGCCCACCTTGGGCGTGCCGTGTTCGCGCAGATAATCGATAGCGGCCTGGATGTCGGCCAGCGTTCGGTCCTCCGGGATATGCTTCCGGATTTCCATCCCTTTTTTTCCGCCCGCGGCATCGTACTCCAACTCGACATCGCGCTCCACGCGATCGAAGAGCGCGGGAGCAATGGCCAGATAACCGGTTCTCGCATAGCGGTCGACGACCGAACGAATATGTGCGTTGACGCCGAATATCTCCTGCACCACTACGATGCCGGCGCGTGGCTCGCCGGTGGGCTGGGCAATATAGGCATCGAACTTGTGGCCATCGGTGGTCTGCAACTGGGTGTGCTGTGACATTTTTTCCTTCAGAACTGCGCGTGCTGATTCCTTGGATGCCGCCGGTGATCGGGCAACGATTCGAGCGGTTGGATGTCTAACCTCCGGCGCGCTTGGGCGGCGAAAGGTGAAGAAATTTCATGGCCACTTGCAGGTCCTTCCATGCCTCGGCCTTTTGGCGCGGATCGCGCAGCAGATACGCCGGATGATACGTGACAATCAGTTTGGTTCCCATGCAGTCGTGGATCTGTCCGCGTAATATCGACAGGGAAGCCTTTGATCCCAGCATATATGTGGCCGCGGTCGCGCCCAGAGCGACGATGAGCCTGGGGCGTACCACTCCAATCTGCTCGAAGAGAAAGGGGGTGCAGGTTAGCGCCTCGATCGGCTCCGGCACGCGATTCTTCGGCGGCCGGCATTTGACGATGTTGGCGACATAAACCTGCTCACGGCTGAGGCCCATGGCCGCGATCATATTATTCAGCAGTTGGCCTCCGCGCCCGACAAAGGGCACTCCCTGGACATCCTCATCCGCACCCGGCCCTTCGCCGACAAAAAACAGCTCGGCGTTCGGGTCGCCGTTGCCGAACACGATTTTGTTGCGGCCTTCGAATGCCAGTGGGCAGCGGGTGCAGTCGCCGATTTCCTGGCGGAGCGCATCCAGCGCTGCGGCCCGATTTTCCGGAGCAGTCGCCGGCGTGGAAAAATCAATGATGGGAGGAGGCGTCAAGACGCTTGGCTTACGTGGCATAGTGGAATTCGGCTCATGCGAAACCGGAGAATTACCGGAAAAGTCCGGCGCCGGTTCAGTTTTTTGTTCGACAGCAATCGCGGGCGCGCTGGCGGCAGCCGCTGCAACCTCTTCGATGCTGCGATAGAAATCCATGCCCCCCATCTCACGGCAATAGGCGAGCAGAGCGGCGAGTTGCTGGCGTTGTTCCGGATGCAGGGTTGTGGTCATCAGATTTGCAAAGTTCAGCGGGTGGCGTGCGTGGAGACTGAGTTCATTTCGGTCACAACTCTTGCGGGCCGGCGCAGCATAAGCGCCTGATCCAGAATACAGTCCGCCAGCGCGCGCTTCGACATCTCGGGCAATTCATGCGATGCGGTTGCGGTGAGAAATGTGACAGCATTGCGGTCGGAGTCGAAGCCGATCTCCGGACGGCCCACATTGTTCAACACAATTGCGTCCACGCCCTTGCGTTCCAGCTTGCCGCGGGCATGTTCCAGCGGGCGCTCGGTTTCTGCCGCAAATCCAATGACCAGCGTTCCCGGCTTGCGGACACGAACCACCTCCGCAAGAATGTCGTCGGTCGGCTCCAATTCCAGCATGAGGGGGCCGGTACGCTTGATTTTCTGCTCCGCGCGGATGCGGGGGCGATAGTCCGCGACCGCGGCCGCCTTGATGACCAGCGTGGCCTCCGGCAAGTTGTCCATGACCGCTTGACGCATTTCATCCGCCGTGGTGACCGCGACGTACTCGCAGCCTGCGGGAGGCTTCAGCAACGTTGGGGCGCTGACCAGAATGACGCGCGCGCCGCGTGCCAGCGCGGCCTCCGCCAAGGCGTAGCCCATTTTTCCGCTGGAACGGTTGCCGATGTAGCGAACCGGATCGAGCGGCTCACGAGTGCCGCCGGCCGTCACCATGACTGTCTCGCTCGCCAGATCGTGCTGGCGGTGCAGCACATCCAGGACAGCGGCGACGATCGTTTCCGTCTTTGCCAGGCGTCCATCTCCCACCATGCCGCAGGCAAGATGGCCGCTCTCCGGCGCGACGATGCGCGCGCCGCGTTGCGCCAGCAATGCAATGTTGGCCTGGGTCGCGGGATGCTCCCACATCTGAACATTCATGGCCGGGGCAAGAATCAGCGGCGCCGGGGTGGCCAGCGCCAGAGTCGTGAGAAAATCGTCGGCCAGCCCGTGCGCCAGACGCGCCAGCAAGTCCGCCGTTGCCGGAGCAATGACCAGCGCCTGAATGGATTGTGCTTCTGAGATATGCTCGATTGCGGAATTTGCGTTCGGGACCTGGCCGTCGCTGTCCCACAGGCCAGTAATCACGCGATGGCCTGTCAGCGCAGCAAAGGTCAACGGCGTAATGAACTGCTGCGCCCCAGCGGTCATTGACACATGCACGTCGAGCGCCTGTTGTTGAAGTGCGCGAACCAGCTCCGCCGCTTTATAGGCAGCTATGCCTCCGGAGACGCCAACCATGACCTTCATGGGTCTGATTGTACGCTCGCCGGTAAGCCGGCGCGGGTGCGCCATGAACGCCGCGGCTGCAACCTTCGCCAACCCGGTTTCAGGTGTGCAGAATCGGGGTGTAGCCGGTCGGCAGCCCCAGTTCCTTGCGCGACGGTCCTTCGGGAACGATGTAGTCGATCAGGCCGGCCAGCATCTCATCCTGCGCGATGCGGACAGCTTTGGTGGAACGGGTGGGAACGATGGGGCTCGATCCGGACTGTAATTGGCGAGCACGACGCGCAGCCACGTGGACGGCGCGATATTTGCTTTCTCGAACGGCAAGCTCTTCCATGGTGGGGCCTCCTTAGCGATGAAACTGCTGCTGAGAAAAACTGGTGCTGTGGTTTGCACCAAGCTTACATGGATATTCCAAACGACGCCAGAACCGGGCGCAGTCGCTCGGCGGAATTTTCGAGCAGGCATTGTCGAGCCAGGTTCCCGGCCCGCTCCAACTCGGCCCCCGCCGAGGAAGGGCCGGTGGCGCCGCGTTCGGCCACGACGATGGCCGTCAGTTCCTCTACCGCTCTTTCCAGCACGTCGTTAATCAGTACGTAGCGATATTCGCGGTAGTTTTCAATCTCCTGCCGCGCGGTAGCAAGACGCTTCTGTACCACGGACTCGGGCACGCTGCCTTCGGCACGGCTGCGGTTGTTAAGCCGCAGGGCCAGCACTTCCGGATTGGGCGGAAGAATAAAAATGCTGATCGCCGCCGGCAGGTTGCGCCGCACCTGCGCCGCGCCCTGCACGTCAATATCGAGCAGCAGGTCGCGTCCGTGCGCGGCGGCTTCGGTGAGGCTTTTGCGCGCAGTGCCGTAGTGGTTGCCGAAGACGTCGGCGTGCTCCAGAAATTCATCCGCCGTAATCATCCGCTCAAAATTATTGCGCGACGTAAAGTGATACTCGCGGCCATCCTCCTCTGAGCCGCGCGGGGCGCGTGTGGTCCAGGAGACGGAAAAATCGAGATCGCTGACCATGGAACGCAACTGCGTCACCAGGGTCGATTTTCCAGAGCCGGAGGGCGCGGAAAGAATAAATAAAAGTCCTGCCACGTGCAGGATTCTCCTCAAAAAAAATTGGTATGAGACAACAGCTTACTCGAGGTTCTGCACTTGCTCGCGGGCTTTTTCTATTTCGGACTTCATGGCCAGGCCCAGTTCGGTCAGGCGCAGGCTGCGGTTGGCGATGCCGCCGGTCTTCGACAGCGTGGTGTTGGCCTCGCGCGTCATCTCCTGCAATAGAAAATCCAGCTTTTTGCCGAGTTCGCCGCCTTGATCGAGAAGCTGCTGGAAGTGATCGATATGCGCCCGCATTCGCGCCATCTCCTCTTCCACATCGCTGCGTTCGGCCAGCAGCGCCGCCTCCAGCAAAATGCGGTCTTTGTCCACGGCAAACGACTCGCCCAGCAACTCGCGCATTTTCAGCTCCAGCCGTGTTGTCTGCGCCTGTTGCATTCCGGCGCGCAGGCCTGCCAGCTCCTCCACATGTCCGCGCAACCGCGTCAGAGTCAGCCGTAGTTCCTCGGCGAGCGCGGCTCCTTCCTGTTCGCGCATTGCGTTCAGCCCCTGGATCGCGGGCAGCACGCAGGCGCTGGCAGCCAGCGAAATCTCCGCAGAATCGCCCTCCGCGGAGTTGCTCTCCGTCCCCCAAACACCCGGCATCCGGAAGGCAAAGTTCAGGTCCGGCTGCGCGTTCAGTCCATGTTCGGCGGCGGCTGCGCGAAAGGCCTCCATGTAGGAATAAATTACAGCAGGATTGTATTTTACGCCTGTTTCTTCATCCTTTCGTTGAATCGACAGGCGCAGCTCGACATGGCCGCGCACCAGGTGTTCTTTCAGGATCTTGCGGCACTGCATCTCCAGCGCATCCATTCCATTCGGCAGATGAAACTGTAGATCGAGGAAGCGGTGGTTCACGCTCTTCAAACTGAGGACAAAGGGAATGTTAGACAGAGTCGCGCCCGCGATGCGGGCAAAGCCGGTCATAGAGCGAACAGCTATGGAGGGAACAGCCCGGGAGCGAACGGGTTGCTGGGCGTCAGAAGAATTGTGCGGAATTTTCGATTCTGAATTCATAACCTGTCTCATCGGTGAGTGCGCGAGGCCACTGCCGCCGCGGAGATATCGAAGAACTGCAACTGGTGCAGCCGCTGGAAGGTCGCAGAACTATGGAGCAGTTCCTCATAGCTGCCGATGGCGGTGATACGGCCTTCTTCAAGCACGGCAATCCGCGTGGCGCGGCGAACTGTGGAAAGCCGGTGCGCGATGACAAACACAGTGCGATGCTGCATCAGATTGGCCAGCGCGGCCTGTACCAGGGATTCGCTTTCGGCATCGAGTGCGGAGGTGGCCTCATCGAGAATCAGGATAGGCGCATCTTTCAGCAGCGCGCGTGCAATTGCCAGCCGCTGGCGCTCGCCGCCCGACATGCGGAAGCCCTTCTCGCCGATGATGGTGTCATACCCCTCCGGCATCTGCTGGATAAAGTCATGGGCCAGGGCTGTTTTGGCTGCGTCGATGATCCGTTGCCTGGGCACATCCGGCTGGCCATAGGCGATGTTATTTCTGACCGTGTCGTTGAACAGGATCGTCTCCTGCGTGACTTTGGCAATCTGCGTCCGCAGGGAATGCAGGCTGAGGTCGCGCAGGTCATGTCCGTCGAGTGTAATGGTTCCGGCGGTGGGATCGAAGAACCGTGGAATCAGATTGACCAATGTGGTTTTTCCTGCCCCGCTCGGTCCGACGAAAGCGATCACCTCGCCGCGCTGGACGGTGAGGTCGATGTTGTCGAGAACCCGTTTCTGGCCTTCTTCATCGGCATAGGAAAATCCGACAGCGTTGAAGCTGAAGGTATTCCGGAAGTTTTTCAATTGCACGGGATGAGGTTTCTCGCAGACGTCGTCCACCGCATCGATAAATCTGAAGATGGAATACGACGCGCCGAACGCCTGCTGAAAATTGTTGTAAAACAGGGCAAATTTTCGGACAGGATCGTAGAGCTTGAAGACCGCGATGATGAACGCGATGAAAGCTCCTTCCGTCATCGCGTGCTGCTGGATACGCGTCCGCCCCAGCAGCAGAAGCAGCGCAATGGCGACCGCGCCAATCGCGTCCATCAGCGGGGAGCTGATGGCCTGGGCACTGACCGAGCGCAGGTTCGCCCGGAACAGCCGCCGCGCGGCATCGCGGAAGCGGACCATCTCCCACCGCTCCATGTTGAATGCTTTCACGATGCGGTTGCCGGTCACGGTTTCGTGCAGGATGTTCTGGATCTCGGCGAGCTGGTCCTGACCGGTGCGGGTGGTGGTGCGAACGCTGCGTCCGATGCGTCTGGCAGAAGAGATGACGACCGGCACGAACAGCAGCAGCACCCAGGCCAGCTTGCCGCCGTAGAGAATGACCACCGCGATCAGGAAAAGGAAGGTGAAGAATTGCTGGAGGAAGTCCGACATCACCGTGGACATGGCGAACTGCACCCGCTCCACGTCGTTGATCAGCGTTGAAAGGATGGTGCCGGTCGAGTGCTTCTGAAAAAACGACACCGACCGCCGCAGAATGCTCTCATATAAGTCGTTGCGCAGATCGGTGATCATGCCGTATCCGGCAAAGTTCGACAGATACGTGCCCAGGTAATCGCACAGGCTTTTGATCAGCGTGGATGCGACCAGAGCGAAGGCGACCATGGTCCAGGCGTTGTGAAAATGCCGGGGGACAAGCTGTTCCAGGTTCAGCTGAAAGTGAAAATTGCTAAATGTGAAGTTGACCAGTTGCAGGTGCCGGACGGTGTCGGAAGGTTTCAACACCTGATCGAAGATCGGCTTGACCAGCAATATGCGGAAGGCATCGAGCAGACCCACGGCTGCCATCAATATCACCGAAGCCAATGCCTGCAAGGTGTAGGGACGGACGTAGGCAAGCAGACGCAGCAGAGGCTTCATGCGCGCGTGCCGCTTTCATGCGTGTAGGGAAGGTCCGAGTTCTGTGCCAGATTTGCCGGGGTTGCATCCGGGGTTTTGATTTCTGATCGAGCCACGTCACCCATTCTAGTGGGAACACGAGATTCAGGCCGGTGTCGCTGCGCATCCATCCACTTGGCACAGCAAGCCGGAGATAGTCAGAGTAGGGTTTCTATCAATCCAGCAGATGCAGTTCTTTTCCCGGCTTGAAGCGGACGGCCCTGCCCGGCGCAATCGGCACTTCCGCGCCAGTGCGCGGATTGCGTCCGATACCCGTCTTCCGTGGACGCACACTGAAAACTCCAAAACCGCGCAGTTCGATCCGATCGCCCCCGGCCAGAGCATTTTTCATGCTCTCAAACACGGTGTCGACAGCCGCCTCGGCTTTGACGCGAGGCAAGCCAGTACGGTCCGCAACATTATGAACAACATCCTGTTTAATCAAGCGAGTTCTCCGGCGAAGAGGTTTAAGGTGCGTATTCCCCATGCTAGGGCCGCGTTTTCGGGATTGTCAATGGCGCGCCGCTCTCGTACACTCGCCCTAAAGCACACAACTACAAGGGTTGGATGCGGCAGGCAAAGTTCATACCGCACCATTTCCACGAGGGAACGGATGTCGATTAAGAGTGATCGCTGGATTCGGGAAAAGGCCCTCCAGCAGCAGATGATTCACCCCTTCAGCGAGAAACAGGTGCGCGAAGGGGTCATTTCCTATGGCCTGTCGTCGTATGGATACGACCTGCGGGTTTCCGACGAATTCAAGATCTTCACCAACGTCAACAGCACGGTCATCGATCCGAAAAACTTTGACGAGCGCTCGTTTGTCACCACGGTGGCGGACTCGGTCGTCATTCCTCCCAACTCATTCGCGCTGGCGCGGTCGGTGGAGTATTTCAAGATTCCGCGCAATGTGCTGACCATCTGCGTAGGCAAGTCAACCTATGCTCGCTGCGGCATCATCGTGAATGTCACACCGTTCGAGCCGGAATGGGAGGGCTTCGTGACCCTGGAAATCTCCAATACCACGCCGCTGCCCGCCCGCATTTACGCCAAGGAAGGGCTGTGCCAGATTTTGTTTTTCGAGTCCGATGATGTCTGCGAGATCAGCTATGCGGACCGCAAAGGTAAGTACCAGAACCAGCAGGGAATTGTTTTGCCGAAACTGTGATGAGATCCGGTGACCCTGGCAGCATTCAGAAAAAAAGGGTAAAACATGCCGAAACTACGAGCCGCTGCGTTTGAGGTAGTCACACCCACCCTGCGACAGCGCGGGGTCAGAAGTCACCAGGGTGGGATGTTGTCACGGTTTCCAGTCGCGCCAATTCGCGTATATGTTTTGCGGTCGGATCCCCTGCGCGCCGCCGGGCTACAGGCTCTGTTTGAAGATAACGCCGGAATCGAGATCAACATCGAACCCGCGGCTGGCGAGGTGGGGACAGGATGGCTGGACCCAGATATTGGAATCGTCGTCGTCGGTACGCAACTCGGCACGGGAACCCTCAAGTTAATTGAGTCCATCCGCTCGGCCCGCCCCGATCTTCATATCCTGGTCATGTCGCCGACGGCGGGGGACGAGGCGATTTTGAGTGTATTGAACCTGGGCGCCAAGGGGTTTCTGCATGAGGGATGCACCCCGGCGCAGTTTGAGGAGGCGATTCGTTCCGTCGCCTCCGGCTGCATCTGGGCTCCGCGCCGTCTTCAGGCCGAACTGATCCAGCGTCTTCTCGCCGGCCGTGACCCCCGGTTTCCGGGGGGCAATGCCAGCATTACAAGGAGGGAGCAGCAGGTGCTGAACCTGCTGCTGGACGGAAAACCAAACCGGGAAATTGCCCTTACCTTGAAAATAGAGGAGCGGACAGTCAAGTCCTACGTGGCCCGGCTCATGGTGAAGATGGGCGTCAGCAACCGTACCGCCCTCTCCATGCAGGCCATCGCCGTGAAAAACTGCTGAGCGGGTTCGGTTTGCGCCAGCCGAAGGGGTTACCGAAGATGGACGACCTCGGTACTCTTTCCCGGGGTAACGATCTGAGGTGTAATGGCCATATCGATCATGGATTTGGGAGATCCGGGTTGCAGGGGACAGAAATCGCCCCTTGCAACCCACTTTTTTGCGCCAAACTCTTTTTATTCAACCCGCCAGGCAATTTTCGCATCATAATGAACTGACGGTTTGAAAGCGTCTGGGCCGGCGTTGATTTTCCTGTGCCGATTCCGGCACTCACCCTCAGTACTTACTAAAAGACGAGCGAGAAAGGCTTGACATACTTATGAAGAAATTTGTTTTGGCAGTTTGTGCTAGTGCCGTAACTCTGGTTGGATCCCACAGCTATGCAGCGACGGACCGCGCGAAGCTTGCGGATCGCTTGAATGCAGCCACCCGCGTAATCGAAGAGATCGAAGCGGTTCCCGACAAGTCTATCCCCACCAGCATTCTTGCCAACGCAACCTGCGTGGCAGTGGTGCCCGCTTACAAAAAGGCCGCGTTTGTCGTTGGCGGCAGCTACGGTCAGGGCGTCGTCACTTGCAAAACCGCTCATGGATGGAGCGCTCCCGCATTTGTTCAAATGGCGGGTGGCAGCTTCGGCTTCCAGATTGGCGGTCAGTCGACCGACCTGGTGTTGATCGCCGTCAACCAGCGGGGCATGCAGGACCTGTTGAAGAGTAAGTTCAAGATTGGTGGCGATGCCGCCGCATCCGCTGGCCCGGTGGGACGCAATGCTGCCGCCGCAACCAATCTGACCTTGAAGTCTGAGTTGCTGACCTACTCCCGCAGCCAGGGCCTGTTTGCCGGCATTGACCTGAACGGCACAGTTGTCAACCAGAACACGGAAGACACCCGCACCTTTTACGGCTCGGACAAGCCTTTCGCAACCATTCTTGGCGGCGAAGTTGCAACCCCGATGGCGGCGCGTCCGTTTGTCCGCACAGTGGCAAAGTATTTCCACAGCACCAAGTAACTCAATACATTTCACTGCAATAAAAAAGCGGACCGAAAGGTCCGCTTTTTTATTGGTGGTTCGACTTGAATGCCGATCGAGCTGACGAAATACTCTACCGCATCGACTGCTCCACTTCCTGCAGCCAGCCCGCGGGCTTGAGAATCTCTCGCGGGCGCGAGC
>JADEYI010000811.1_pt1 | contig 33454 bp, 35 predicted proteins | sample 8542331 | NCBI WGS metagenome assembly JADEYI01 (sample SAMN16510988, study PRJNA670497) | mine drainage metagenome | isolation source: biofilm near Copperflume 1 | place: Germany: Marsberg coppermine Kilianstollen | collected 2018-02 | reverse complement strand
GTGTCAACCAGCGGCAGCGCCCCCCGTCACGAACTTATCCAGGCGCTCATCCGCGAACTCCGCCTTTCCAGCGCCCAGGGCGTCCTGTTCAGCCACGCCGTCGCCGAGCGCCTGAGCATGAACAGCACCGACCTTGAGAGCATGGACATCCTCAACCTCTTTGGGCCCGTGACGCCGAGCCGCCTGGCGGAACTCACCGGCCTCACCACCGGTGCTATCACCCGCCTCGTCGACCGCCTCGAAGAGGGTGGCTGGGTGAGCCGCGTGCCCGATCGGCACGACCGCCGCAGTGTCACCATCCAGCCGATTTGGCAAGAGCAGGACTCGCGCGTGTGGCCGTTCTTTGAGCCGATGGCGCGCCGCACCGAGGAGCTCCTCGGCGAGTACTCGGCGGACCAACTCGCGACCCTTACCGACTTCATGCAGCGCGCCAACGCGATCGTCCACGAGGAGACCGCGCGCCTTCGCGCCGAACGCGGACATCCCACTGCCTGAACCGGTCCTGCGCGGCGCTTTCGCCCCTCTCCCTGTTCCGGTAGGCTCTGGCCATCACCAGCATCACGAGGAGTTGCCCACTTATGCCAGGGAAACTGGAAGGTAAGACCGCCATCATCACCGGTGCCGGCCGCGGCATCGGCCGCGAAGTCGCGCTGCGTTTCGCAAGCGAGGGCGCGCGCGTGATCGTCAACGACCTCGGCGTCTCCGTCGCCGGGGAGGGCAAGGACGACACTCCCGCTCAGCAGGTCGTGAACGAGATCAAGGCGGGGGGAGGGATCGCCCTTGCCAACTATTCCGATGTCGCCGATATGGACCAGGCCGAGGACCTCGTCCGCCAGGCGCTAAACGAATGGGGCCAGCTCGATATCCTCGTTAATGTCGCCGGCATCCTGCGCGACCGCATGATCTTCAACATGACGGGTGAGGAGTGGGACGCCGTCGTGCGGGTCCACATGCGCGGCACCTTTGCCACCACGCGCTTTGCTTCGATCCACTGGCGCACCGCGCGGCAGGGGGGCCGGCTCATTAACTTCACCTCGGGGTCTGGCCTCTTTGGCGCTCCCGGACAGCCCAACTATGCGGCCGCCAAGATGGGCATCTGGGGCTTCACCCTGAGCTGCGCCCGCGCCCTGGGACGCTATGGGGTGACGGCAAACAGCATCGGGCCCGGCGCGGCAACCCGCATGACGGACACGGTCCCGCAGGAACGCCGCCGCACGGGCTTTCCTTCCAATGCGGATATGGAGCGCAGCCCCGCCAATGTGGCCACACCCCTCGTCTATCTCGCCAGCGACGACGGCGGCTGGGTGACGGGCAAGTGCTTCGGCATCAGCGGCTACCGCGTCACGCTCTACTCGCAGATCGAGCCGCAGATCATCCTCCAGGGCAACAAGCCCTGGGAGGTGCAGGAGATCTTTGACCGCTTCGATTCGACCTTTGGTAGCGCCTTCCCGGATCGGCAGCGCGCCGCCACGCCTGCCCCGGCCCAGGGCTAGGAAGGCAGCCATCGTTGGATCGCGCTGCTGAGATCGCGCGCCTTCAGCCATTCGTGGCGCCGGCGTGGGCCGCTGCACGCCAGGTCAGCGCGGGTGTTTGATGGGCTTATGGATGGTGGATATTTCACCACTCAGTGATGAATTATCCACCACGCGATGTCCGCCAGGCACGGTCGATCGTGCCCCCGCCCAGCACCTCTTCGCCCGCGTAAAACGCGATCGCCTGGCCCGGCGTGAGCGCCCGCTGGCGGCGCTTGAACCGCACTTCGGCCGTCTCTCCCGCGCTCCCCACCAGGGTCGCCTCCGCAGGGTCCGCTCGATAGCGCGCTTTGGCTTCGATCACGGTTCCCGGTGGCGGAGCAACGCCAGCCATCCAACGCACCTCCGAGACGGCGACCGTATCAGCGAAGAGTTCCTCCTCCGGGCCAATCGTCACGACGTTCGCCACCGCGTCGATCGCCGTCACGAAACGCGGTTCACCGACGGCCACGCCCAGCCCCTTGCGTTGGCCAAGCGTATAGGCGGCCACACCGCGATGTTCCCCCACCACCGCGCCCATTTCATCCCGAAGCTCGCCCGGTGCTGTTGCGACACGCGCCTCCACGAATCTGCGATAGTCGTTCCCCGGCACAAAACAGATCTCCACGCTGTCCGGCTTGGCGGCGACGTCGAGTCCCAGGCGCCGTGCCTCGCTCCGTACTTCTGCCTTGGTCAGGCCGCCGATCGGCAGGATCAGTTGGGCGAGCTGCACTTGCTGGAGCATGTAGAGGACGTAGGACTGGTCCTTCGCGAGGTCGGTCGCGCGCAGCAGTCGGTGGCGGCCGCGCGGGTCGTGCACCACGCGCGCATAGTGGCCGGTGGCTACGTACTTCGCCTCGAACGCTGGCAGCCGATCCAGCAGTGCACGGTACTTGATGTGCTCGTTGCAGCGCACGCAGGGGTTCGGCGTCCTGCCGGCCGCGTACTCTGCCACGAAGCGGTCGACCACGTGCTCGCGAAACTGCTCTTCGAAATTGAGCACGTAGTGGCGGATGCCGAGCTGCCCGGCAACCCGCCGGGCGTCGTCGATGTCTTCTACACTGCAACACTGCTGGTGGCCGCTGAACTCCTCCGGCCGCTCTTCCGTCCAGAGCCGCATGGTGACACCGATCACCTCGTAGCCCTGTTCGCACAGCAACGCCGCCGCCACGGAGCTGTCCACTCCGCCCGACATACCGACGACCACCCGGGGCTTCTTCGCGCCTATGGTAAGATCCTTTTCAACGCCCCCCGCGTCGGGGCGATTCAACCATCTTCGCCGCACGGTGCGTCCCTGCCAAGGGCGCCGGCGATCACGGGAGTTTTCTTCCTGGAACCCGAAACGCTCGCCCAGCGCGCTGTGGATGTGCTTTCCGAACGCAAGGCGCTCGATATCGCCCTCCTCGATATCTCTCGTACTTCCAGCTTCACCGACTACTTCGTTATTGCCACGGCCCAATCGCCCCTCCAGTTCAACGCGCTCGCCGAATACCTCGAACAGGCGCTGGAGCCGGAAGGGCACGAGCTGCGCCATAAGGAGGGTTCGCCGGCCAGCGGCTGGATGTTGCTCGACTTTGGCGACCTCATCGTGCACATCTTTTCGCCCGACCAGCGCGCCTTCTACCGGCTCGAAGAGCTCTGGGGCAAGGCGAACCCCGTTGTCCGCTTCTCCAACTGAGCAGTGCCTTTGCTCGCTCGGCCCGAGGGCGTGGGGCTTGTGTCCCCGCCGGGTCGGTTATGGGCGCGGGATGGTGGCCCCTGGGATCGAGTCGTATTCGGGCAAATAGGGCTTGATATCGAGCACCGGCGTGCCGTCGATGGCGTCCAGCCCGCGCACCCGGATCCGTCCGTCTTCGAACCCGAGGAGCGGGACAGCGGAGACGCCGATGTGGTTCGGCCGGAGTTGACTCCGCGTCGCGAAGATGCCGTAGCGGTTTCCACTGGCGAGCGTCACGGCTTCCGGCTTGTCCGGCGCCGCCGCCGCGAGGTCCATGTAGAACACAACGATGATGTGGCTGTAGGCCCCGATCCCGGCGGCCTTCGCGACGTGCTCCGGCAGCAGTTCGATCGCGCTCTCGATGGTCGCCCAGCCTTGCGGCCGCGGCCGGTCGACCCGGTTCCGGACGTAGCCGATCGCTGCCAGGGTCATCGCCGCTGGCGGTTCCGGGCGCTCGAACCGGTCCCGCCGGCGCCGCAACCACGCTCCCAGTGGCATTACGTTTGCTGTGCCTGCAGAAGCGCCGGATCGAAGCCAAACGCCTCGGCGATGCGTGTGCCGAGCTCTGTCAGTTCGCGACCCGCCGTGAGCCCGCCATCCACGACGATGTATTGCCCGGTGACGTAGCTTGCCGCGTCGCTGGCGAGGAACGCTGCCGCACGCGCGATGTCCTCCGGCACGCCCGTGCGCTTCATTGGCGCAAAGTCGGCGAACGCACCGCTGAGCTTCGCGATCGCGTCGTCCGCGGCGGCGCCCGTCAGCCCGAACGGCGTCGTGAAGATGTTGGTGCCGATGAAGCCGGGGCAGATGGCGTTTGCCCGTACGCCGAACGGGCCCAGCTCCATCGACACCGATCGCGTGAGGTGGATAACGGCAGCCTTGGCCGCGCTATAGACGTGCGGCCCGAAGCCCGCCTGCAACCCGGCGACGCTGGCCGTGCTGATGATGCTGCCGCTGCGCTGTTGCTTCATCACCGCGGCCGCGTGCTTGATGCCGAGGAAGACTCCGCGCAGCAACACTGCCATGGTTTGGTCGTAGCCATCCATGTCGGTCAGCTCCACCGGCCCGCTGACACCGCCGAAGCCGGCGTTGTTGAAGACGATATCCAATCGCCCCCACTTCTCCACGGCGCGCGCGATGGCCGCTCGCACCTCATCCTCCTGGCTCACATCCGTGTGCTGATAGGTGGTGGAAGGGCCGAGCTCTTCTGCGAGCTGTGAGCCACGTTCATCCTGTATATCGGCGATGACGACCCGCGCCCCCTCTCCGGCGAACAGGCGGACCGTGCCTTCGCCGATGCCGCTTGCCCCGCCTGTGATCACCGCAACCTTGCCGTCGAGCTGAGCCATACTCTCCCCCGAACCTGATTCGTGTAGCTGTCGTAGTGTACGCCGCGACCCGCGCGCCACCCTGTGCCGGGTGTGGCAAACTGCCCGCGTTACGCCTGAACTGGTCGCAGCGCCACCCGGAAGGGCAGGCTCCGCTCGCGCATCACCTCGCCTTCGCCGACGGTGATGTGCACCCGGTAGCCACCGGCGCGCGGGAGCGTCAGCGGCAGGTTCGCGGCGAGTTGCGAAAGCTGGCTCGAACCGGGCGGCAGATGTGGCGCGTGCGAAGCCACCATCTCCGCCGCCACCCGCACGAACTCCTGGCCGTCGTCGTCTTCGACGATCACCAGCAATGGGAAATGCGTACCGATGTCCTCCCATGCGATGCGCACGCCCACTGCGACCGCGCAGCGCACCCCGGCGGGCACTTCAGAGACGTTGCTGGTATCCCAGCCTCCCCCCATCAAGTAGAGCTTTCCGGCCACGAGCTCGGCGTAGTCGGCGAGTACGGCATATTCGATTTCCATCGGGACAGCGTACCGCAGGCTCATGGGGACGTGCTTGGGCCGCCACGCTGAAGTCGGAATGCTGCTCCGCTTCCCAGGCACTCTTCTTCGCGTCGCGACTGCGTGGCGCAAGATTCCGCCTGTCCGGTGTCTGAAAGCAGCCCGGCCTGCTACATTCCGCGTATGCCCCTCTTCGGCCCGCCCGGCGAACAGATCAGCTACACGGTGCATGATGGCCCGCCCGGAGCTCCGCTCCTGGTGCTTGTGCACGGCTTCACTGCCAGTGCCGTGTCCTTCGATGCCAACATCAAGACTCTGTGCGAGCGCTTCACCGTTGTCACCGCCGAACTGCTCGGCCACGGCGATGCCGATGCCCCCGAGGACCCCGCGGCCTATGGCCCGCAGAAGGCTGTTGTCCGCCTCCTCCGCCTCTTTGGCGAACTTGGCTACGGCCGCGTCCTCCTTTGTGGACACTCGCTCGGTGGGGCACTCGCCCTCCGCCTCGCACTGGAGGCGCCCGAAGCACTCTCCGGGCTGATCATCATCAATTCGAACTCCGCGGCCGGGACGCCGGAATGGCGCGAACTTGTGCGCCCGCGGATGGCCGAAATGGCTGCCCGCGTGCGCGCCGAAGGCACTGCCATCCTCCGCGACACGCGCCTCTACCCCGCGCACAGCAAGCGGCTCGACGAGCGCTCTCGCGCACTGCTGACGCGAGACTTCGACCGCCTCACCCCGCAGGCGGTGGCAGGGACGGCCGAATCGCTCGTCATCGATGTCAACGTCTACGAGCACATCCCAGAACTGGCCGTCCCCACGCTGGTGATCCTGGGCGACCGCGACACCGATTTCGTGGGCAGTGCCCCCGGTCTCGTTGCGCGCATGCCCGCTGGCGTCGCCCGTCTCGTCCGGCTTGAGGGGGCCGGGCACGCAGCGAACATCGAACAGCCCGAAGCCTTTGCGGGGGCCGTTTTCGCCTTCGCCACCGAAATTGGCGTCCTGGATGCGTTGCCCCGCCCGGCTGCTGCTCACCGATTTGGCAACACCGCCCTTACGGCGGCCGGGACCGTGCTGGTCGTGGGAGGGCTGGCGCTCATCGCCGCCGCCTTCTTTTTCTCCGGGGGGAAATCCAACCGGCAGCAGTCACTCGCGGCCGCTGCGCCTGCATCAACTCCCACCGTGCAGGCCGCCGTGCAGCCCACAGATCCACCTACTCCGATCGAACTCGTCGCCGGGACGCGGTCGGCCGGGCCGGGAGCGGGTGCCACGGCCGTCCCGACGATTCAGCCAACTGCCGCGGCCGCTCCCACATTACGGCCCGCCGCAACGAGCACGCCGACACGGGCTGCGGCAACCCGCCCGCCCGCCACCTCCACTCCGACGCCCGCCGCCACTCCTACCAGTGCCCCGACGCCGCTCCCCACAGCGACGGTAACTCCGGCCGGGCCTTTCGCCCGGATTGCCGGAGGGGCGACACGCACATCTGCCGGGAGCACCCTCACCTTTGCCGACGGGTCGCAACCAGCAAGTGAGCTGCAGCGCGAAGTGTGGTCGGTTGGCGCCGGTGCCGAGATCGTCGATCGCTCCAATCCCGCTGCGATTCGCGTCAGTTTTCCCTCCGCCGGTTGCTACAGCGTGTCACTCACAGTCACCTTCCAGGGTCGACCGCAGCCGTACGCAGCGTCCATGGTAGTAGCCGTGGGCAGCGTTTCCTGCCAGTCCTGAGCGGGCCCCGACTGCTTCGGGCCGGGGCCACGTTGAGGTAAACGTCATACTCTCGCAACACCCGCGACGTGCGCCGCTGCGTTAATGGGACGGTGCTTCTGAAACGTCCCAGGGAGCGGAGATGACGAGCTACGCGGCGCCGCTACGGCGCTCGTTCCAGCGGCCGGGGAACATGCTCCTCGCCGTTGTCGGCCTCTATTTTCTCGGCCTCACCGTCGTGCTGATGCTCTACGGCGGTTGGACGACGCCAGACTTCTACCTGCCCGGCCTCTTCCTGCTTGCGCTCGTCCTCGGTCGTGGGCGGCACTTCGTCGCGGACTGGCTGCCGTTCCTCGGCCTGTTGCTCGGCTACGAGTCGCTGCGCGATGTCGCCGACGTGCTCAATACGCACATCCACTGGGCCACCCTGGCGAATGTCGACACGGTTCTGGGCCTCGGCGTAACCCCGACGGAGCGGCTCCAGGGCTGGCTCTATCGGCCGGGGCGAAATCCGCTCAACGTTGCGGTCGCTCTCATATACCTCCTCCACTTCGTGATCCCCGTGGCAGTGGCGTTCACGCTCTGGCTCAAGGATCGCGTTGCCTACTGGCGCTTCACGAGCACGCTCCTGCTTGTCTCGTTCGCCGGCTTCGTGATCTTCCTGATATTCCCGGCTGCGCCGCCGTGGATGGCGGGCCAGCACGGAATTATGCCGGCTGTGCACACGGTCATCCCTGATACCCTCGCCACGATCGTGCACCCGGGGCTTGTTTCGTTCGCCTGGTCGAATGTCGGCTCGAACCCGGTTGCACCGTTCCCTTCGCTGCACGCGGCGTGGCCCATGGTGGTTGCCCTCTCACTCTTCGCGCTCTCGAGGCCGCGTCTCGGGCGCCGCTGCTGGCTGCTGTTCCTCTATCCGGCGTGCGTCGGTTTCGCCGTCGTCTATGCCGGTGAACACTACCTGGTCGATGTGCTGGCGGGATTTGGATTCGCCTTTGCCGCCTTCATCGTCGTGGAGTGGGCGGCGCGCCAGAAGCGGGTGTTTGCGGTAACCACCGGGAGAGCTCCGGCAGCGCCTCTGAGCATCACGGAATAGCGCGTGCACGGCGGCTGTCCGATCCACCGGTATCTCCGGTGGCGCTTGGCCAGGCCGCTTCAACTACTGCCCTTTGAACTGGGCCGCCCGCTTCTCCGCAAAGGCGCGCGGCCCCTCTTTCGCGTCGTCCGTCTGGCCGATGATGAAGCGCATCGTAGCTGCCAGCCGGAGGGCGTCCGTTTCAGGCAGACTGGCCTGCCGCTGGACCAGCTCCCGCATCGCGCGCACCGCGAGCGGTGCGAACCCGGCAATACGCGCCGCCATCGCGCGCGCAGTGACGAGCAGTTCCTCAGGTGGCACGACGCGGCTCACGATCCCGAATCGCATCGCCGTCTCCGCATCAATCCGCTCTCCGGTGAAGAGCATGTCGTTCGCGAATGCGCGCGGGATGGAACGCGGGAGCCGCACCGGTGCCCCGGCGAGCGGGAAGAAGCCGAGCGTGATTTCAGGCAGGCCGAATTGAGCAGCCGTCGAGGCGATAAGCAGGTCGCAGACCAGCGCGATTTCGAATCCGCCACCGAGACAGAAGCCGTTGATCGCACCGATGAGTGGCTTCCGGCAATCGAAGTCCGCGAACCCCGTGGGCTGCCCCGTGCTGAACACGGCCGCAGGCCCGCTGGCGGCGGCCGGCCCGCCCGGTTGGCTGCGCAGGTCCGCACCCGCGCAGAACGCCCGTCCGTTCCCCGTGATCAGTGCCACCCGGATGTCATCGCGCTCGCGCACGGCCTGGAGCGCGTCCGACAGCCCTGCCGCAAGGCTGGCGTTGATCGTGTTCAGTTGGTCGGGCCGGTTGAGGGTGATTGTGGCCACGCCTTCTCTCACGTTGAAGAGGACGGGCGTTTCTGCCGCGCTGGTCGACTGGTTCGTCATGGGTGGCTCCCAAAGTCAGTTGCTGATTGAAACGCACACTACGCGATGGTGCTGCCCGCTGCAACGGCCCCCGTGTCCGTGCCGAGGACGGCTGCTGGCAACAGCGCCAGGGTGTTTTTCACACCACGGACGAACTGACCGCCCGGGGACGGTGAGAGAAGCTGGGAACGTTTCCGGAGAGTGGGCTACGGCGCCTTCACTCCGCCTCAGGGCTGGACCAGCGCCTGCCACTCCGGGTGTCGCTCGATGTATCCCTTCACGTACGGGCAGGAGGGGATCACGTGCAAGCCCTGGCCTTTCGCATACTCCAGCGCTGCTACGGCGAGCCTGGCGGCGATCCCGTTTCCTTCGAGCGCTGCCGGCACGCCCGTGTGGACCAGCTCGATGACGCCCGGGGAACGCCGGAAGACCAGTTCCGCCAGCACGCCATCCACTTCGATTTCGAAGCGTGACGCCCCATCGTTTCGCCTCACCGTGAGCTTTTGCGCATCGATCTGCAAGGCTGTGCCTCCGTCACGATCCTATGTCACGCCCCCTTCGCCCTGCAATCGGAACGCTGCATTGACCGGCGCTGAAAACGAGCTCCGTCGGGGTCCTTGCTAGCCCAGCCCGAACGTGAATCCCGAAGACTGGCAGTCGCTATTCTGGTCGGCCGCCTGCTTGAGCGCCGAGCTCGCCGCCGCCGGAGGAGTGGGGATGTTGCGCAGGAAGATACCGGCCGCCGGCCCGCCTCGCCCGCGACCACCGGCCCCGGCAGGAGCAGTCCCGCTTCTCCGCGCGAAGGGTGTGCCGCTGCGCGGTGTGCGCGCGGCACCGTTCGCGCCCGGCCGGCCGAATGCTCCGTTCTCAACGTTGGTGATGGCCTGATTCACCGCATCGACGAGAGACGCGTTGTAGGCCTGCAACCCCGCGGGCGGATTCGCCGCTTGCAGGGCGGTGACGAATGCCGTTGCCGCAGTCTTGAGCTCCGCCGCGCGCGTGGCCGCCGGCGCGGGCGTCCCGCTTGCCGTGCTGCCGCTCGCGGGGACGGGTGTGCCGCTCGCGCCTGCTCCCGGCGCGCGCGACGACCGGACGGCGGTATCGAGTTGCACCGCCGCCTTACAAACGTTTGCGACGTAGGACGTGGTTGCCGCATCCGCGGTTGCCCCGGCGCTCGCTGCTGCGCTCGGCCCGGTGCCGCTGCTTGTGGTAGGCGGAGTCGAACTGCTGGAGCCACAGGCCGCCGTCAGGACGATGAGCCCTCCGCTGATCCCGGCAATCCCCGCGATGCGTAGCCGCGTCAGCGCGGCATGCGTTCGAAACATCTCTTTCTCCTGGGCGAAGCGTGCCGTGATGGACGCCCGCGCGGACCGCGCACTGCGGCCCCCTTGATAGTAGGCACCGCGCGCCCTCCCAATCGTTGCGAGAGTGTTTGCACTTCGCCCCTCTGTAAGGACGCGTTTCCAATCGCTCTCGCTTCCCCGGACCATGGCTGACGCGCCACGACTGCGAGAGTAGCATCGCCGCCACCATCCTCATCCGATCGGAGTGCTCGATGCCCTGGGTTGAAGTCGCCGGGACCGATATCTACTACCAGGAGTGTGGCGAAGGACAGCCCTTCGTGATGCTTCACGGGAACGGCTCCTGCTGCGAAGCCTGGTTCCAGCAGTTCGCCCATTTCCAGGGGCGCTTTCGCGTCATCGCCTATGACAGCGTCAATCACGGCCATTCGTCCAACAGCCCCCGTGACGACGATGAACCCGATCGCGTCGATGAGCTCGAAGGATTCCTCGCAGCCCTCGCAATCGAACGTCCCATCCTCGCCGGCAACAGCATGGGTGCGGCGACCATCTTGCGCTGGGCCGCTCGCCATCCCGCCGATGCACGGGCGCTGATTCCCTCGGGAATGGGTGTGCCGCCGGAAGGCGCGGCGTTCGCTCCTGCCGCTGCCCGGCCTCTCGATGAAAAGACGCTCTTCCTGCCCACCGGCGATGCCTTCACCGAGCGCTTCAAAGCCGATGAGCCGCGGATGTATGAGCGCTATCTCCGTATTCGTTCCACAGCCACGCGGCTGGAAGCGATGCGCTCCCCGCGTCGCGCGAGTGACCGTTCCACCGCCGAGCGCGAATCGCTCGCCGGCCGCATCACTGCCGTTTCCTCGCCGCTATGCATCATCGTGGGTGGGCTGGATCGGCTCGTGCCATGGTGCGAACGCCTGCATGGACTCGTGCCGGGCTCCGAATATCACGTCGTCGATGGCGCGCCGCACAACGTCTACTACGAAGCAGCAGCGGCCTACAACGGGATCATCGACCGCTTCCTCGAACGTGTCCTCCCGCGGCTTGAGGCAAACAGTGCCCGGTGATGGTGGCGCTACCCCCTTAGCAGTCCGCTGAAGCGAGCGCCACGCGCAGGAACGCTTCGGAGCAGCAGCGGCGCGCGCTCTCGGCGCCGAGTTCCGGGCGCGTTTCGCGGTAGACCGTGAAGAGCGCGATGAGCAGCTCGGTCAGGAAGGGCACGGGTATGTCAGCGCGGGTCACGCCACGCGCGGCGCAGGCCCCCAGGAGTGCGGAGAGACGGTGATTCATGCGGTCTTTGGCGATGGATGGGCCCAGCTCATGTTCCCGTAGCGCGTGCATCAGGTCGCCATGGCGGTCAGCGATCTCCCAGCCGCCGTTGAGCAGCAGCAGCAGCCCCTCGCGTGGGTTGGGTGCCGCCTCCGCACGGTCCAGCACGCGCTCCACGTCCCCAACCAGTTCGTTGACGATGGCGACCACGAGTTCGTCGCGATTGGCGAAATTGCGGTAGACGGTGCCCATGCCGACGCCCGCCCGCTCGGCTATCTCGCGGATCTCCGCCCCCAGGCCGCGCTCGGCGAAGACTTCGCGGGCTGCTTCGACGACGCGGCTGCGGTTGGCGCGCGCGTCGGCGCGTTCACCCAGGTGGTTCATCTCGGCCTCCTCGTTCGTCGCCGCGGTTGCAGTAGGCGCCACCGACACAGTTTGTTGACATATGGAAGTGGAACTCCATTTCCAAACCTACGCCCCATATTCGCGAAGTGCAATGCCCGTCACGCCACCCGCGGGCCGCCGTGGGCGAGTATCCGGGCCGGGGACGCTCAGAGGGTGTCGAAGAACCAGCCGCGGAACCACGTATAGGCGAAGTAGACCACCGAAATTGGCGCCACCAGGCCCGCCGCCGCCGTCACGAACTCGCTCAAGGGCCCGATGTCCAGGTGCAACAACCCGCCCGCATCGCGCTCGAACCACGACCGTAGCGAATCGTCGGCGAAGAACAGCACCAGCCACGCGATGATCGCGCCGAAGGCCAGGAAGCGGAGGAGTTGCAGGATCGCCACGCCCCGCGTCCGGTGCCGGATCCGGTCGGGCGTCACTGCCGGGCTGTCGTGTTTGTCCGAGCCGCTCCACGGGTAGTCGCCGCCGTAGATGGCACGGACGAGCCGCGGCACGACGAGGTCGTTGTTGCGAAAGTAGCCAAAGTGGTCCCGAAGGAGGTCATCCTCGTTGATCACCGGCCGCCGCTTGAGCTGGCAGGGGTCGATCCGCGCCATCTCCACGACAGCCTGCAACGCCCCACCTGCCGGCACGAGGTCCAGGCGGGCGTAGATGTCCAGCCAGTAGAAGCGCTCCTGCAGGGCCTTCCGCGCTTCGGGTGTCGCCGCGGGGACGCTTATGCCAGCCGCTGGCCTGCCCGTGATGTGCGGGTCGAGGTGCTCTGTGCTGAGCCGCCGCGTGTAGGGGCTGGTGTTGCTCTCTTTCGAAAGCCAGTAGAAGCGATTGACGGCGCTCCCGCAGGTCACCAGCGTCAGCCGCTTGGGCGCTCGTGCGGCTGCTGCGCCCACGACCCCGCCTTCGGCCAGCGAGTCGTAGGACACGCCGCAGCCCGCCGAATGAGCGATGATCGTGATGTCCTGGACCTCCGGGTCACCATAGAAGGCGACGAGCGGGCCCTCCACCTGCTCGCGGATGTTGCATGCCCACATCCCATCTTCGACGAACCGCCAGGTGTCGCCGAGGACGTTGGTCAGGAACGGGTCCAGCTTGTGCAGCGCTTTCGTGATCGGGCTGACCACCGCCATCGTGCTCGAACGCGTCACGCTCGTCATCGAATAAAACGCATAGGCGATTGGAGCCAGCAGCACTCGCAGCGCGGCAATGACGCCGATCAGGACGGTCACGGGCAGCAGTTCCAGCGCGAAGGCGATACGCATCCACGTCCGCTCCGGGTAGCCGGACGTGCCACCGTCGTCGATGCGGTCGTTCGCGAGATTGCCCCAAAAGCCCCGGACGACGCGCCACGCTTCCTGCGGGCCCAGCCGCAGCATCCACTTTGCGACCGCCTCCGCCGGGGCAACCGGCAAAGATTGCGCCCAATAGCCTTCGACAAAGTCGAATTCATCACCGGCGGCCTGCTCGCCCGGTTTCGTCACCCTCAGCCGGCCTGTCGCCCGCCCATCCGCGACGGTGAATTCGCGGGCGACGCGGCCACCCGCGTTTTCGAGCGCGTCCGCGATCGCGTTTGCCACGACCGCGAGCTGGTCGCCCAGCACCAGCCCATCGGCCTGCCCATGCACCACGACGATGCCATGCCTGCTCGCCATTGGCGCATTATCAGCGAAGACATAGGCGCGTGGGTGGTTTGCGTGTCACCTCCGCACGCACGGGCCCTAACGCCCTTCGAACACCGGTGTGCGCTTTTCCAGGAAGGCCTGGCGCGCCTCTTTGCCATCGTGGCTGCCGAACGCCCGGCCGATGCTCACGATCTCCAGCCGCAACTGCGCCTCCAGGTCGATCGCTGTCGTTGCCTTTGCGACCGTGCGCTTGGTCAGGCGCGCGGTGATGGGCGAGACCTGTGCGAGCTGCTGGCAATAGGCCCCGAAGCGCGCTTCGAACTGCTCTGCGTCCACCACTTCACCCACGATCCCGAGCCGGTAGGCCTCGTCCGCATCGACGGTCGCGTTTTCGAGCAGGAAGCGCATCGTCTTTTCGTAGCCGATGAGCTGTGAGAGCGAAAACGTCATGCCCCCATCCGGCGAGCCGCCGATACGCGGATAGCCGGCGAGGATGCGCGCGCCGCGGGCCATCATCCGGATATCGCAGGCCAGCGCGAGCGAGAGTCCCCCACCCACAGCCACGCCGTTGATGCCGCAGACGATCGGCTTTTCGCACTGCTGCCGGAAGACGAGCAGGAAGCGGCTGATCCAGCCCATGTCGTCCAGGTACTTTGTCTGGCGCGATTGGGGGTCGAAATCCTCGCCCGTGCCGCGCAGGTCCAGCCCCGAACAGAATGCACCATCGCGCCCCGTGATCGCGATCACCCAGACATCGTCGTCCTTCGCCGCGGCCTCGACCGCACCGACGATCCCCCAGGCCATTTCGAGGTTCAGCGCATTCTTCACCTCCGGCCGGTTCAGCCGGAGCGTGCGGACGTGTCCATCGTCCGTGACTTGCAGGACATCACTCATCGCGAGACCGCCTCCATCGAAGTGCGTAGCACCGCGCAACGCACTGGTATGGCGGCCAGTATAGACGAGAGACGAGAGACGAGAGACGAGAGACGAGAGCGGGCCATCTGCCATCGACCACGGCGCTCGGCCTTCATCTCACCGCTCCTGGGCACTTTCGTCTTTCGTCTTTCGTCTCCCTACACGCGCTCCTCCACCACCCGCGCCCACTCGGCCTCGGGGTCATCGGCGCCGAGGTGGGCTGCCGCTGTGCGGTGCGAGGCGATGCCGGCCGCGACCAGCGACACTTCGTCCCCCACCTGCCGTGAGCGGTCGACGGGCAGCACCGGGCCCCAGTGCATCACCGCCCGCAGGCCTTCGATCTCCAGCCCTTCGAACTGCGCCAGCAGCCGCAAGACGAGCATCGCCCGCCGTTCATAAACCGCCGAGCGGATGAGTTGCTTGCGTGCCACCTTCTTCGCGATCGGGTCCAACTCGGTATTGAGGGCGATGCCGCTCAGCCCCTGCTCGTTGTAGCCGAAGGCCGAACGCGGCGCCTCGCCGAGGTCGTGGAGGGTGCGATACACAAGGTCGATGTAGTCCGTGTGCAGGCGCACGCCGCCGTCGCGCAGGAGGTCCAGCAGATATGCCTTCGATTGTTCCGGCAGCTCCCAGACGGCGCCCGGTTCGACCACGATGTCCTCCGCCCTGCTGATGCCCTCCAGAACGGCGATCGGGTTCCCCGAGAGCTCCAGGATCTGGCTGAGCTGGCTATAGGCGCGGTTCAGTTCACGGCTCGAGGCCATGAGCGGCGGGATATCGCTCGAACCCCACGTCTCTTTGGGTTCGCGCACGTTTGGGAAGAGCACGAAGGGGATGAAGCCATAGGGGTTTGGCAGCCGTTCCACGAGCACCTCGCCCTGCCACAGTTCGAAGACATCGGCTGTCCAGTATTCCGTCGTCAGGCCATCGTCGCTGGCGAACCCGGACGGCGTGCCGGCGGGCAGCTCCGCCGTGCGGTATTGGCTCGCGAGGGCGACCACGCGCGCAGGGTCGTCGGGCCGCCGCCAGGCAAAGATGCCCTGCACGTCGGGCGCGCTGATGCGCACGCCGCCATCGGCCGCATCCCAGGTCACCTTATAGGCGGCATCGCCGAGCACGGCGCAATCCAATTCGGTTTCGAAGTCGAGCTGCGCGAGGGCATTTGCCGCCTCCACTTCGCGCAGGGCACGTTCCGCCCGGCGGGCACGCCCCCGCACATCGGCGGATTCACCATCGCGCCCGGCCACCTGCACGGATTGGCCATTGAGGAGATAGCTCGTGACCTTATCGACGAGCGCCTTCGCATAGTTGAAGGTGAGCCGTCGTTCACCGCGGCGCGCGCGCCCTTCCCACTGCTGACCGCCATAGAACGCCAGGTTGTCGCGATAGCGCCGCATGCGCGCCTCATCCAGCCGCCGCAACGCGACCGGCAGGGGCAGGGCATCGGTGGTCGAAATCGCGCTCGAAGTGACGAGCTGCATGAGCGCCTCCCGCGGGTGGTAGTGCGAGGAGCGTGGGAGGGCGAGGGGTGGAGCTCAAAGGGGCGCGTGGCACGAGAGGGGGGTGGACCGTGGTAGCGAACGACCCGTGTCGCGGGGCGGCTGAGGGCTCGCGTTGCACGCTGAGAGAGCAGCACCGTATCGTTATCACAGACTGAGGACAGACTTATGGGCCTTGATAACTATCGGACGGGGTCTTCTTACACCATCGCGCAGGCTGCCGCACTCGCCGGGACGTCGGCACAGAACGTCCGCCGCTGGCTTCGCGGTTACGAACACGAAAACCACCGGATGGAGCCCCTCTTTGGCGCGGCGCGTGAGGCGCCGATGCTGTCGTTTCTCGATCTGGCCGAAGTTGTTGTAGCTGCCCGCTTCCGCGCCTACGGCGGCAAACTCCAGAAAGTTCGAGATGCTCACGAGTATGCTCGCCGCCAGTGGCCGGACCTCGTCTACCCGTTCGCCAGCCTTCGGCTCAAGGTGATGGGCGGCGAAATCATCCATGAATTCGATGAGGAATACGGTGGCAAGCCGCTCGCCATCAGCCTTGGCGGGGCCCAGTTCGCAATGCCCGGCCTCGTCCAGGAAGCGCTCGAACTTTTCGATTTCGACGAGCACGACAACATGGCCACACGCTGGTTCCCGGCCGGGCGGACGGTGCCCATCGTCGTCGATCCACGCTTCGCCGGCGGCCGCCTGGCCGTGGTCGACCGGGGTGTGACGGTCGCTACGATTGGGCTCCGGTTCCATAAGGGGAAGCAGTCTATCGACTTCATCGCCCGCGACCTGCAGCTCACGAGGCACCAGGTTGAGGAGGCGCTGAAGCTCGCCGACGCTGCATGAGGCTGTTTTTCGACGAAGACATGGGCCGCGGCATCCCAGAGGCCCTTCGCTCCGTCGGCCTGGGCGAGCCGCCGGACAGCATCACCTATGTCAAAAAGGTCTGGGGCGCTCGCTCCGTCGTCGCCGATGAGCAGTGGATCCCATGGGCGGCAGAGAACGGCTACGTCGCGTTCTCCTGCAACCGTGCCATCATCGACACGGAGGCTCAGAGGGAGCTGGTTCGGTCTTCGGGGCTCGGGATCATCTTTCTCACGTCTGGCCAGGAACGCAGCGTTGCCGTGTTGCGGCGCATCCTCAGCCGGTGGGCCTGGTTGGAGACTATCGAGCGGTCAGAGCAGCGGCCCTTTGCCTACCTCTTCCCCATGGCCGGCACGCCGCGCCGTGACCCCCGCTTCTGAGGTCGCTGGGGAGCGTGGGAGGGCGAGGGGTGGAGCTCAAATGGGCGCGTGGCACGAGAGGGTGCAACTCGGGGAACCCGTCCTCGCGTGGGCTATGGCCGGGGGTCGTTCCCGTCGGCGTCGGTGAGTTCCAGAATCTCCGACAGTGTGCAGTCCTCATCAACGAGGGTCACCGCGATGCGGGCGCCGGCAACATCTGCATCGCAGATGGCGTCCGCTTCGTCGAGGTACTTGCCATCAAACGCATAGACCTTTTCCTCTGCCTCGTCCGGTGAATTGGCTTGCACTTCGTATGTCTTAACGAAGTGCTCCATGACCTTGATGGTGTAGGTGTTCAACGGATCGCCTCAATGCTCACGGCGAGCGCCTCCCATGCAGGGTTCATCTCGTCCTCTTGGCTGGGGTCTGCGTCGAAGTCCACGCCCTTGACCGCCGGACGGCTCGAAACATCGTTCCGGAACCAGCCGATGGCCTCGCTGACTTGTTGCGACCAATGTTCTTGTGCTGCTTCGACGGAGTGGGCTACCGCGGTGAGTTCGAGTCTCAGGGTGAACTTTTGAAGCGCCATTTGCGTGCTCCGGGTGGGCTGCGGCCCAGCGTACCGGGACCAGCACCGTTTGTCGGTCCCCCTACCCGTCGCCAGGGCTGACCCAACGGCAGGTACTCGTCTGCGAGGGGTATAGTCACCTCACACAAGAAGATCGGATGGAATCCATGGCACAGTCGAAGTCGAGTGCGCTTGCGGCGGCCGAGCGGCTGGCGCCGTTCGTCGAAGACGCGGCACGGACACACTTCAATGGTGAAGCTTGGAAAGGCTTCAAATTCTGGGGGCTCGGTGAAGTGCTCATAGACAGCGACCTGTCCGACGACGAACTGAAAGCGGCGGTCGAGATAGACGGGCGAAGCGATCTTGGCCTTGATGGGTACGTCGAGGATCCCGAGTCGGAGACGCTCATCCTCGTGCAGTCCAAATACCACGACCGACCCACGCCAATTGGGAGCGAGGAGCTCGCGAAGTTCTTGGATGGTATGCCGGCGCGGCTCCTGAACCCGACGGTGGCTGCCGCTTCGCCGAACCCGCTCGTCAACGACGCGCACCGAGCCCTACGCGACGCGATCGCGAACGGTTGGAGGCTGCGGTTTATCTTCCTGTGCGCCGGGTGGCTAACCGCGGAGGGAGGCATCCCATTCGCCGAGTCCCACAAGACGAGTACGCAAGCGTTCGACTCCGTTGAAATAGTTCGAGATCTTGAGATATACGACTGGCCAGCGCTTGCAACTCTCTACGATAGCCATCTGGTCGCTCTCGGATCCAATACGGACGTAGAGTTCGACTTAACCAGTGTCCCGTTCCACGAAGCCAAGGCCGGCGGCTTTAAGGTAATCGTGCTCACCCTCCCCGCCCGGCAGTTGGTGGCGGCGTTTATGGCAAAAGGCTACGCGCTATTCCAACTGAATCCCCGCGGGCCGCTGAAGAACAAGACGAATTCTCGAATAAAGGCCACGCTTCAGGATCCTGCGCGGCAGGAGTTGTTCTACCTCTTCAACAACGGCGTCACAGCCCTTTGCGAGAGTTGGAAACAGGACGGAAACATCCTTCGGGTGAGGGCCTTCCAGATCGTCAACGGGTGCCAGACGACCGTAACGCTTGCCTCGGTTGAGCCGATTGTCGCCGCTAATCCCGGAATCAAGGTGTCAGTCCGCCTTATCGAAGGCCCAGGGCACATGAATCAGGCGATCGCAGAGGCGACGAACACCCAGACGCGGCTCACCGCCGAAGACTTCAAGTCAAACGACAAGCTCCAAAGAGATTTGAAAAAGCAGTTTGACAGCCTACCGCAACCGATGTTCTACGAGATCAAGAGGGGCGATTGGGAGCCAGTGTCTCGAGACAAAGCACTCCGTGACCGTTACAGGGAGCCGTCCGGCGTATCGTTCCGGCGCATCAAGATGAAAGACGTCGCCCAGGCCACGCTCGCCTTTCTCGGCGAGCCCGGCCGAGCTAAAGATCAGAGTCGCGCTATCTTTGAATCAGGCGAGGTATACGCCAAGGTCTTCCCCGCGAACGTGAGGGCTCAGCAGCTTATGGTGCCAGTCAGAGTGTACGAGGAAGCCGATAGGCTCTGCAGTCAGTGGAGCGCGTCGTATGCGTCTTATGCGCGCTACTGTCTGGTGGCACTCGCTGGCAGCCGCCTACGGAAAGGTGCCACGCTTCCGACGGTACCCGAAGCAGGGCGGATGCTGGCGCAACCAGACGATATCACAGCTGCGATTAAACATGGGCAGCGAGTAATCGCTTCGATGATTGCCACACTCGGCGGGAGCTTTCCGGGGCCACGCGAATTCTTCCGATCAGACGCCCACTTCTCCAGCCTCCTGCAGGCCTTCAGAGACACCCCCGAGTAGCAGTTCGCCATCTTCTCGGGCCACCAGCCCCGCAGATTCGCCAACTCGCGCGCGAGATCGCCGTCAGCGTATACGAGCATACCTTCAGTGAGGTGGCGATCGCCGGCGGCGTAACGGTCAAGGAAGTCGCGGGCAGTCAGCCGCCACTGGCGCTCGTGGTCGTCGCCCCGAATATGACAGTTACTTCACTTGGTCGCTGCTTGTCTCGCTCACGCTCGATGGGAGCGTGGAGGCGATTCAGCCGGGCAAGCGCAACAGGAAGTACCGGCTAACTTAGCCCCGCACCGCCCGCACCACGTCCCCGTCCGGTGGGATCGGCTTCCCCTGGGCGTCGGCATAGCCGTCTTCGCTTTCGGGCAGCCAGTAGGCGTGCATGAGCCGCCGGAAGATGGCCGGCAGGGCTGTCTCAAAGGCATCGTTGATGGCGGCCCGGGCAGCTTCCGCCGCGATCGTCCGCACCTCCTGCGGGGTCATCTCGTCCTCCTCCGGGGTGGCTGCGAACAGCGCCGCATAGTGCTGCTCCCGCAGCGCCGCTATGTTGAAGTCGTTGGGACGGTTGCTGGGGTCGATGTCGGCGTGCGCCGGGAAGTGGGCGCGGTCGAACGCGAAGCCGAGCGTCTCCGCCAGCCAACGGCAGAGCGCAATCGAAGCTGCTGTCTGCGCTGCGGTGAACGGCTCGCCGGGGAAGCCCTCGTGTTCGATCCCGACCGTATAGCGGTTGACGTTTTGGCCATGCCCGCGCCAGGACGGCCACGGCGCAGGCATGGCGTCGTCCGGCAGGCCCGCGTGCCAGCCCGCATCGCTGAGCTCCAGGTGCTGCATCACGCCGCCATCGCGCGCCACCGTGAAGTGCCAGGAGACACCCACATGGCCAGCCATCGCCCATTCGCGCGCGGTGTGTGCATGGCCGGCCATGATGTGCAGCACGGCCGCGGCGGGGACGTTTTCGCCCGCCCAGAAGGTGGCTTCGCCGCGCGGGCCACGTGCGCGCCACGGCACCCACTCGGCGGCACGATAGCGCGGCTGCAGCGTCACGATGCCAGCCCGGCGAGGCCCAGCCGGATCTTTTCCAGCGGCGAGGCCGGCCCCGTGCGCGTACGGCCGGGAGCACCGATGGGCACGCGCTGGACCTGTTCGCGCCGCACCGCCTCGCGCACCTTCGCCACCACCGCCTGCGCGCTGGCGAAGCTCGCCTCCAGCTCTTCGAGCGTCTCGCCCTGCACCATCTCCGGGTCGAGCGCCGGGTCGCTGGCGAGGAACGATTCGCGCAGCCGTCCCGCGAGCGCCCGCCGGGCCGCTTCGTTCGCCGCCACGAGCGCCTCGTGTTCGCTGGCGAAGCCGTCCAGCCGGGCGGCCACGGCGTCGCGTTCGCTGCGGATCGCTGCGATTTCGGCCTGCAGCGTTTCGATGCTGAGCTCCGGCTGTGCGGCTGCTCCTTCGCCTTGGGGTGCGCCCGGCCCTTCGTTGCATGCGTCTTCCATTTCAAGCTCCTTGCGTGTGCTGGTGAGGAGTTGAAGGGGCAAGCGCGATTAACCCAAGTGGGCGATGTCGCTCTGGTTCGAACTTCGTCCCGCTGCTACCCTCGCCCGGTATGCTTCGAATGCGAACCCGTGCCTGGCTGGCGCCGATCGCCCTGCTCGCGCTCGTGGCGCTGGCCCTCGCCGCTTGCAGCAGCAACACGAACAAGACGGTCGCAAACGCGGCCACCGTGGCTGCCCAATACACGCCCACGCAGGTCGGCGCGGCGACGGCGACGCCCGCCGCCAGCCCCACAGTCGCCTGGCCCGGTCCCGCGCCGACGATGACGGCCAACATCACGGCTATCTTTCCGGCGAACGGCGCGAAGGTCACGCAGGCATCGACGCGGCTCAACAAGAACACCCAGCTTGGCGGCGTCTGTGCCGACATCTCCTTCGCCAGCCCGGTCCAGAGCATCCAGTGGTTCCGCATGGCGGTCGATGCCAAAGAGGTGACGGCGAAGCTCACCGTGCTGGTCAAAGCCGACAGGAAGACCGGCCAGATCTGCTATGCGGTCGATGCCGGAATCCCCGTGGGCAAGCACACTGCGGCCGTCTCTGTGCAGGACCCGAGCGACACGACCGGGAAGATCCTGCAGATCGTCGCCTGGGCATTTGAAGTGGTCTGAACTGGCCCCGGGCGGGCGTTTAGCGATCACGCCCCAGCAAGGCCAGCAAACGCATCCCGATGAGCGGCAGGTGGCGGCCCGGCCGCCGCACCCAGCCCACTTCGCGCTGCAGGGGCGGGTCGAGCGGGATGCCAACGACATCGCGCCGGCCCGCGAGGCTCATCGCCGGGGCGAAGGCGATGCCGCCGCCCGCCGCAACCATCGCCAGCAGTGCCTGCAGGCTGCGCAGCTCGATGCGCGGCGAGAGCGCGATGCCCCGCTCGTTGGCCGCCGCTTCCACCTGCGCTCGCAGGCCGTGGCCGGGCATCGAAAACAGCAGCCCCGGTTCAGCCAGCGGCGCCGCGAGGGGCAGGATCGAGCGCTGAGCCCACGGGTGGGATGGTGCCACCGCCAGCAGCACCGGTTCGGCCAGCAGCGGGTGCACCTCCAGCCGTGAATCGCGCAGTGGCAACACCAGCAGCGCGAGGTCGAATTCGTCCGCCACAACGCGCGCGATGGCATCGTCTGTGCCAAGCATCTCGACGTGGATACGCGCCGCCGGGCTCTCCGCGCGGATGACGCTGAGCGCGGCCGGCAGCAGGTTGTCGGAGAGCGTCTCGGTCGCGCACAGCCGCAGCGTCCCGCCGACGGCGCCGCCGGGGTCGGCGATGAGGCGCGTCGTGGCGGCGATATCATCGAAGACGCGGTCGGCACAGTCGCTCAGGGCGAGCGCCGCCTCGGTTGGGACCACGCGGCGGCCCACGCGGTGAAAGAGTGGCGTGGCCAGCTCCTCTTCGAGCAGGCGCAACTGCTTGCTGACGGAGGGCTGGGCGACGTGCTCGCTTTCCGCCGCCGCAGTCACGCTGCCGGTGCGGATCACGGCCCGCAGATAGCGAAGCTGGTGGAGTTGCAATATGCCTCCTGGCTATCGAAACGATGAGATCAATATCTTAGACCGCCAGTGAGCCGGGGCGCTATCGTACTCTCGAGCCACAATCCGTGGCCCGGGGAGCAGCCTATGTCCAACGATGCCTCATCGGTCAATGAAAGCGTGCGTGGCCAGTTCGGCGCAGCGGCCGCCGCCTACGCCACGAGCGCCGTGCACGCCTCCGGCCCCGACCTCGCGGCGATGGTGGCGCTCGCCGCACTCACCGGCAGTGAACGCGTGCTGGACCTCGGCTCGGGCGCCGGCCACTGCGCCCTCGCCTTTGCCGCGAAGGCAGCGAGCGTGCGCGGCATCGACGTCACCCCGGAGATGGTGGATGTGGCCAACGGCCTCGCCCGCCAACGCGGCCTCACGAATGTCACCTTCGAAGTGGGAGATGTCGCGCGGCTGCCGTTCGAAGACGGCTCCTTCGACCGAGTCACCAGCCGCCTGAGCGCGCACCACTATGCCGACCCGGCGCGCTCGCTCGCCGAGGCGTTTCGCGTACTGCGACCCGGCGGGATGTTCCTTCTCGTTGATTCCGCCGCACCGGAAGATCCGGCGCTCGATACGTTCTTTCAAGCGGTCGAATTCCTCCGCGACCCTTCGCACGTACGCAACTGGCGTGGCAGCGAATGGGTGCGGATGGCGCGTGCCGCGGGCTTCGAGGGTGCCTCCGTGCGCGAGCGCTTCGCGCCGTTCATCGATGGCGCCTCGTGGGTGCAACGGATGCACACGGCGTCCGCGCGCGTGGCCATGATCCGCGAGCTGTTTAGCGGGGCAACGCCAGCTCAACGCGCCGCTTTCGAGCTGCGCGACGACCCGTGGGGCCTGCACATCCCGTTCGTGCTCATCACGGCGGAGCGCCAGCGCTAATCCGCGGTGAGCCGGTCGCCGAGCAGCCGGCCGATTGCCGGCTCAAGCCGCCACTGCGCGGCGAGCGCGGCATATTGCGCCCGGCCCGCCGCTATCGAACGGGTGCGCCCTTCACCGGGCGGCCGCAGTTGGGCCCGGAGCATGACATTGCGCGCAGTGTGTTCCGGCGAGATGAATTCGATCACATCGACACCATAGCCGCAGGCTTCGAGCGCGGCCGCGCGCAACCCATCGGTGATGAGGTCTGCCAGGCGGTGACGGAAGAGTCCAGGGCCAGTCAACGCACTCCAGGCAGCGTTGCCGGCGCCCGCGCGCTCCCGCTCCCCAATCTGGGCAACGACTTCGTGCTGGCAGCAGGGGGCCACGACAATCGCGCGCGCTCCCAGCTGCACACCGGCTGCGATTGCCTCGTCGGTCGCGGTATCGCAGGCGTGGAGACTGACGAGGATGTCGATTGGCGCTTCCGCCGCGAGTGCCCGCTGCTTTTCAGCGAAGGCGCCGATCGTCTCCGCCCGGAAGGTGGCGCGATCGAAGCTCAGTCGCCGAGCGGTCTCTGCGATGGACGTAATCAGTTCGGCGTTCTGGTCGATTCCGGTCAGCTCGACCGCGATGCCGCGGATTTCGCCATAGACAGAGAGCGCGAGGCTGAGATAGGCCTTGCCGCAACCCGCATCGACCACGCGGAGTGGCCTGGCAGCTTCGCCAGCCGCATCCCAGGCGGCGAGTGGCCGGAGCAATTCGAGATAGTGTTGGACCTGCCGGTATTTGTCACGTGCCTGGCCCCGGAGCTCCCCGTTGCGGCCGAAGAGGCCCGTCGCCATGAAGAGCGCCTGCACGCGCGGGTCACTATCCGGGAGGGGGTGGTGGTGGATGTCGTCGTGTGGCCGCACCGCCACTGCAGTGCTGGCGGCAAGCGCGCCGTTGAGTTTCCCGCGGCCGATGAGCCAGCGCCCGCCTTTGCTCAGGCGCGCGTGCCAGTCCCGCTCGCGCGCCAGGAGGTGGATATTCCTCGGCCCATCGGCCATGAGCGCATCGACGCGCGCGGGCCACGCATCGATGCCAACGGTCTCGGTCACCTGGCGGCTGCTGCTGTCGAGGATGAGCTTCACCGCCGGGGCGCGTGCGAGCATGACCGGTTGTGCGGTCACCTTCTCCCAGCGCTGCGGAGGTAGCACCGCTGCCGGGCCGGCCGCATGGGAACGTGGCCGCACAAAGATGCACTTCGTCCACGTCGCATCGTGCGTGCGCAGCCCGGCCACGTCGTTGAGTATGGAGATCATTGGGGCCAGAGGGCTTTCGTCGCTTCGGGGCACCACTTGAGTGTAGCGCCTTTGTCCCTCGAACCCCGCCCGGCCCCGGCCCGTTTGCACGCCGCGCCGCGCTCGCGCACGATCCCGTGGCTGCCACTGCAGCAAGGGACGCCCGCCATGCCGGATTGGGAAAAACTCCATGCCGAAGCGCTCGACATCTTCGTGCGATACCTCCAGATCGATACCTCCAACCCGCCGGGGAATGAAAAACCTGCGGCGCGCTACCTCGGTTCACTCATCGAGCGCGCCGGCCTGACCTGCGAATACATCGAGACCGCGCCCGGCCGCGAAGTCGTCATTTCGACGATCAAGGGCGATGGCAGCAAGCGGCCCTTGATGCTCTGCAACCACACCGACGTGGTGCCGGTCGAACGGGCATACTGGCACGTTCCCGCGTTCGAAGGGGTCGTGGAAGATGGGCGCATCTACGGTCGCGGTGCCGTTGATATGAAGGGCTGCGGCATCATGCAACTCATGGCATTCCTCTCGCTCAAGCGCGAAGGCGTGCCGCTCAAGCGAGACCTCGTCTTCTGTGGCGTCCCCGATGAAGAAGCCGGCAGCGAATACGGCATGGTCTGGCTCTGTGAGCACCGACCCGACCTCGTCGATGTCGAGTTCGAGCTCAGTGAAGGTGGCGGCGGCAGCACGCGCTTCGGCGGCCAGGAAGCCAAGCTCTTCAGCGTGGCCACGAACGAAAAGGACATCTGCTGGCTCCGGCTGACGAGCATCGGCCGCCCGGGGCACGGCAGCGTTCCCCACTCCGAAAATTCCGCCGTGTTCCTCGCCCGGGCGCTCGTCCGCCTCGCCGATTGGGAACGCGACCTCGTCTTCACGCCCGAAACCGAAGCCTATATCGAGCGCCTTGCCGCCGCTGGCCTCATGCCACCGCCCGCCGATCGGGCCGCTGTCGAAGACCGCATCCGCAAGACACCGGAACTGCTCGCCATGTTCATCAACACGCTGAACTTGACGATGCTCAACAGTGGCATTAAGGCGAACGTCATCCCCGCCAAAAGCGAGGCAGTTATCGATTGCCGCCTGCTCCCCGGCCAGCACAAGGAAGCATGGATGCAGCAGGTGCGCGATCGCATTGGCGACGACCGCGTCACGGTCGAGCTCTATTCACCCGACCAGGGAGAGCCAGTCGCCGTGCCCTGGGACACCGAGCTCTTCCGCACTATCCAGTCCGTTATCAAGGAGGCGATGGAGGACGCGATCATCGTGCCGGGGATGACCGTCGGTGGGACGGACAACCGCTTCCTGCGCGCGAAAGGGATCCCTGCCTATGGCTTCATCCCCTGCCTGCTGAGCTCCGAAGAGCGCCGCGGGTTCCACGGCAACGACGAGTTCCTCACGGTCGAGAACTTCCAGATGGGTTGCGAACTCATGTACGACATCGTCCGCCGCATGTGCATCTGAGAGACGCGCGCACCCTGCGCACAACGGCCTATTGCGTCTCGTCGTCCGCGTCGCTGTGGACGACGAGCACGGGGATGCCGACGTGGCGGATGACATCCTCCGCGACGCTCCCGAGGAAGAGGCGCTTCAGGCCGGAACGCGCGTGCGTTGCCATCACGACGAGGTCCGCACCGCATGCCTTTGCCTGCTCGACGATGGCGTTTGCCGAGTCGCCCTCGGCTACCACGGTTTGCCACAGGGGCGTGCCAGAATTCGTCCGCACCGCGTCGAGATAGGCGCTCGCCGCCGCCTCTTTCGCGACCTCCGCATCCGCCAGCGCAGCGACGGAACCGGAGGCGCCGAACGACTCCGCTGCTGTCGCACCAACCATGGCGCCATAGCCCGGCGTCACCTGCAAGAGGACAACGCTCGATTCGAACCGCCGTGCCATCTCCGCGGCAAAGGGGAGCGCCGCCTCCGCTTCAGGCGTGCCATCCAGTGGGACGAGGATCTTTGTGAACATCACGGGTTCCTTCCAGCCAGGGTTTCGGCTTGTGTTGCGTTGGCGGCCGGGGGCCGGAAGGCTTCAGTCACCGTTCGCTCTTAACCCTGAGCGTACCCGTCACCGGACCAGCGCGCCACAGCGGCAGTGAGCCGGCGCTACCGCCCAACCGCCATGTTGCGCAGCCGGCGGATGCGCTCTTCCAGCGGCGGATGGGTGCTGAAGAGGTTGCTCATGCCCCCGCCCCCGCCGCGGAACGGCTTCACGATGTAGAGCGCCGAGACCGCCTGCTGGGCCGGCGTGTCCTTGAGCGGACGCGTCTCGACGCCGCGCTCCAGCTTTTCCAGGGCGCTCGCGAGCGCCTCGGGGTCGTGGGTCACTTCAGCGCCGGTCCGGTCGGCCGCATATTCGCGCTGGCGGCTGATCCCAAGCTGGATCAGCGTCGCCGCGATCGGCGCGATCAGGATGGCGACGAGCATCAGCAGGCCGTTCTGCTCGTTGCGCCTGCCGCCCCCGAAGATCTGCGAAAACATCAGCACCTGGGCGATCATCTGGATTGCGCCCGCCAACGTCGCGACGATGCTGCTGGTGAGGATGTCGCGGTTCTTCACATGCCCCATTTCGTGCCCGAGCACCCCGCGAAGCTCGCGGTCCGTCAGGATGCGCCGGATCCCTGTCGTCACGGCGACCACGGCGTGGTTCGGGTTGCGCCCGGTGGCGAAGGCGTTGGGTGAGTCGGTATCGACCACGAAAACGCGCGGCATGGGCATGCCCGAAAGGTTCGCGACCTCCCGCACGATAGCGTGCAGGTGCGGCTCCTGGGCCTCCGTGACTTCGTGAGCGCCCGCCATCTTGAGCGCCATGGAGTCGCTGAACCAGTACGCCGCGAAGTTCATGATCCCGGCAAACAGCAAGAAGAGGACGGCGCCTGCTGCTCCGCCGATGAGCCCGCCGACGGCCACAAGGATACCCGTGAGCGTGGCCAGCATCACGGTAGTTTTGATGACGTTCATCGTGGGTTGAATCCCTCCCGGGACCGGGGCAGGTGCATCGGCCCTGCCGGGTGCCCGTGCTGTAAGTATACGGGGAGCCGCCCCCGCCGCATGGTAAAGAGGTGCTGAAGAAAGCACGCCTGCTCAGCGCGCCGCCCTGGCCAGCCGGTTGCGCATCGATAACCATTTGCGGCAGGCCTCCCAGCCGTTGGCCGCCAGCAGCCCGATCGGTAGGAAGTAGACGACGCCCCAGAGGACGAAGGCGGCATAGCTCACCACTGCCACAATAACAGCGAAGATAATCTGGTCGCGGTATCTCACCGGGCACGTTGGGGGGTCATCGATCATGAAGAAAGCGAAGAAGAGTGCCGCCTGCATGTCTGGTGCTCGAAACACCTCTGCCACCTGCGCCGGGGGCAGCTGGAAGCTAGCCTCGGTGAACAGCAGGAAGTAGGCGCCCAGGAAGACCAACGCCAGCGGCAGCTTGTTGATGCGATCGGCAATGAAAACGCCACCGGCAAGGAGGATGAGGGCACCCGGCAGGCCGAGGTTCGGGAGTGCACCCCACCAGCTCTGGGCGCTGCTGAAGATGAGCGACGAAAGCACCAGGCCGGCCGCCGCAGGATTGAACACGTTGTTCATGCGCCACCGCAAGACGTGCTTGCTGGCGATGGCGAGCATCGCCGTCGCGACCGGCACGCGCAGCGGTTCGAGCGGGCTGATGATGAACCCCACGATCACACCTGTCAGGATTGCCCCGCTCGGAAACACCCAGATACCGCGGAAGCGGCGCTGGATCACCACGTCGAGCAGCGAGGCGCCAACGGTCGCCCCGACGAGGCCGGGCAGCACCGCATTGGTCCCGGCGACGGGCACCGCCAGTGCCGCCAGCAGGCCGAAGACGATGAACAGGTAGCCCTTTGGCGTGCGGAAGAACTTCCGTACGACACGGATTTGTGGGACGGCGCTCGTCGCTGTCGCGGCCGTCACGCGCGGTGCCTCGCGAAGCTTTTCGTCGTGTGGATGGCCAGGCCCTCATCAACGATCAGGCCGTCGATACCCTGCGCTTCCAGCAGCGCAATCCCCGCTTCCGGGCCCAGCACGAAGGCTGCCGTCCCCAGCGCGTCCGCCAGCATGGCAGACGGCGCGATCGTCGTGACGCTCATGGCGCGCGCGCTCGAACGGCCAGTTTTTGGATCGAGAATATGGTGTGCCACTCCCGCTGCCCCCGCGCGTTCGTAATCACCCGATGTGCACACCGCCGCTCCAGAGACCCGCACAGAGTCCACCAGGGCTCGCGGGTTCCTCGGGTGACGGATTCCGATGCGCCACGGCTCGGCGGACGCATTCAACCCCCCCGCCAGGATGTCGCCCCCGGCGTTGATCGCGAACCCTGCGAAGCCCTCCAGTTCGCGCGCGGCGAGGTCGATCGCCAGCCCTTTTGCCACGGCCCCCAGGTCCAGCGTCAGCGGCTGCCCAAGTGCCACCATCCGCCGCCCGCGATCCATGTGCACATCGCGATAGGAGGCTTCGCCTGGCCTGGCCCCCCCGCCCTCGATGGCCAGCCCGGTCTGGTAGTTGCGGTTGAAACCTGCTGCGCGCATCGTCGCGCCGATCGTGGGGTCGAAGGCACCGCCGCTGGCCCGTGCGACGGCGATTGCAAAATCCAGCACCTCGTAGAGGAGCGGGCTCACCGGCATCGGTTGGCCGGTGCTCGCGCAAAGCTGCATGAGTTCGCTGCCCGCGTCGAAGCGGCTGCATCGTGCCTCCACCTCCCGGAACCAGCCATAGGCGCGTGCTGCGGCTACTGCGCCCTGCCGTTCGCTGTCTCGCCCGACAATGTCGATCGCGACCAGGGTATCCATGAACACTTCCGTGGCGTGGAAGATGGGCTCCGCGGTGCCCGGGGCCGCGCCGACACCAGCCGAAGACGGCGAGACCAGAGCCCGTCCCGCCGGTAGCACCACCTAACTGGCCTGCGCGAGGGCGTTGGCGACAGCCTGCTTGTAGGCGCGGGAGCTGTCTGTCGCTCCCGAGACATAGTCAGTAGGCGTGTCCTGTTTTGACAGCACCTCGTTGACGAGCGGGTTGACGTAGTGGCATGGATAGTGCGTCTGGCAGCTGGTCACCCGCGCGGAAACGATACGGCCTCCCTGGATGACGACCGTCGCCCCGATATCACCGTGTCGGCTGCTGCCATTGGCCACATACGTCCCGTCCTTGTAGCGCGACGCCGCAGTTGGGGTTGCCGTTGGTGGTGGTGGCGGGGGTTGAGTGGCAGTGGGAGCGCTGCCGGTGGAGCCGCTGCTTCCGGGAGCCGTGGGTTGGGCCGCCGTCGCAGCCGGAGTTGCTGTCATGGGTATCGGCGTCGGTGTCGCGACCGCACCCGCGAAGAGAGTCGCGCCGGGGATCGCTGTGACGGGCGGAGCAGCCGAGATCGGCACCGCTGCCCCGGAAAGTTGCGCCTCGGCAGCGCGAGTCTGCAGATAACCCACGGCATAAATCGAAAGGATGGCGGCCGAACCAACGCCGGCGAGGGTGCGAGTGACCTGTTTGGGACTGCGCCGCCGTGGGCTATTCGTCGTCCCCGCGATATCCTCGCCGCGTTTTTCGGTGCTCCGACCAGGTTGCATCCGGCCAATCCTCCGATCCCACGGGCACCCGCCTGCCCGGAGCGCCCAAGAGCCGCCCACCGAAAGCTACGCAGGCAACATTAGAGCGCCATTGGAATCGGACGCGACCTTTCCATTTTCTTGCCGGGTGGTCAGTCGGGAATATCCCTGCGGATGAACCGCCAGAACGCGATCGCCGCAAGCGCCGCCATCCACGCCGCCAGGACGGCGGCGCCGCGCCCCGCCGAAGTGCCGGAGCTGCTCGATACGAACGATCCGATGGGCGAATCGCCCGGCACGACACCGTTGAGGCGCATGACTGCTGCGATGTTCGCGTTGAACAACCAGCCCGGCACGTGCGAGAGCCAGCCGGTGGCATTGGTCAGCAACCCGGTGAAGATCGACTCAAGGAAGAAGCAACCAAGAGAGAAGCCCACGGCCATCCCCGCGGAGCGCCAGATCGTCGCAAAGAGCAATGCCATCGCGACGAATGGCAGGATGACGAACGCCGTCCGCCCGATACCCGCAATGGCCGACCAGAGTCGCGCGGCGTCCAGGACGCCGAACGGGAGCCCATAGAGGTTGCTCCAATACGCGCTCAGTCCGATGGCAACAAGCAGCCCGACGGCCACCGCCACCACGGTGAAGAGGACGGCGACAACGGTCTTGCAGATGATGAAGTGGTCGCGCCGGACGCCGCGGCTGATGGCGTGCCCGGCGGTGTGCCAGTCGAATTCGTTCCCCATCATCGTCGCTGCAAAGACCACGCAGATGAGCGTCACAAAGAATCTTTCGAGTTCGAGGCCATAGGGCACCACGTGGATGAACGCCATGCCGTTGCGCGCTTCCAGCCAGTGCTCGAACCCCCGCCGGCGTCCCGCCGGCCCCTGCTGGATGCGCAGCCAGAGCAGGCTGTAGAACACCGCAACCAGCGTGCCAGCGGCCGCGAGCAGGATGTATGTCATGCGGCGATGGGTGGTTTTGAAGAGTTCAGCGCGGAGGGCTTGCACCATCGTGTCGGCTCGCAGGCCACCTTCGGCCACGAGGAAATGCTCTCAGATACTCGCTGCGCTCGCAATCACAGGCCCTGAACGTCTCGCGCCCGCTCGGGTCGCTGGTCAGGGGGTGGGCAAGAAAAGCTGGTATTTCCCGGCGACCTGCGTGCCACCGAAAATCGGTGCGTTGATCGTCAGTGTCATCGGCCCGGTGGTGGCCCCGACAGTGTTCCTGATGGCCACAACGAGCGTGACATTTCGTCCCTGCCCGCTTGAAACGACCACATCCGCGCGGCCGCCGAGCGTCGCGATCGGGTTGAAAGATTGCCCCGCAGCTGCCAGGGACGCGTTTTTCAAACCCACCTGGCCGAAGTCCTGCCCCGCATCGGTGATCCACAGGTCGATGAGCACGATCGTTGTTTTGCCCGCGGTCTGGGCCTTCCCGACAGCCTGTGCGAGGGCATCTGCTTCTTGCCCACCGGTTGCCATGAGGATGCAGCGAAAGTATTCGACCGGGTAGGTGGCCACGCGTTGGGCCTGCACCGAGACGCCGTTGATCACCTGCTGGATGCTGACGGGCGTCGAGACCTCCTGGATGGTGCCGCACTGTGCCGACTGCTGGACAAGGTCTGGCGAAGGCGAGGCTGCGGCGCTTGCTGCGGCGCTCGGCGTCGCCCGCACGCCGGCGACCTGGTCTGTCGCTGGTGTCAGCGCCGATGGCGCGGCTGCCGTGTTGGGCTGGCCGGGCGCGGACGAGGCCGGAAGGGCGGGTACCGTTGTTGACGTGGCCCGTGGTTGTGCGGCGGATGTCGCCTTCGTGACCACGGTCGGGAGCACGACCGGTGGGGTTGAAGCTGCCGGTGCTGCCACCGTTTGCGTGGCTGGGCGTGACAGCTTCTGCGTTTGGCCCTGTGCGCCCCCCGGCTGGACAACGAAGGCGAGGAGGATGATGCCGGCGACGATGGCGATGGGGACAAAGACCTGCGGTTTGCGCAGGCGCGCGATCACCGCCGGGTCGATCAACGGAGGCGGAGGCGTAGGCCGCTGGTGCACCGCCCTACCCTATCGCCGCCATCGCCCACGTCACGATGCGGAGAACCCTGATGGACCGCCTGCGGCAAGGACTATTTTCGGGGAAGATCCCCCGAGACTCGAAGCCAACGGCCGCGCTAAGCTGCCTCCGTGAAGTGGCTGATTGTCTTCGTCCTGTTTGGCTTTGGCGCGGCCGCCTGCGGTAGCGGTCATGGGGCCGCCGCCACGGCACTCCCGACGCGCACCATCAGCGTGCAGGCCGGTGGCGCCCCGGTCACACTCACGGTCGAAATCGCTTCCACAGAGAGTGAACGCGAGCAGGGGCTGATGTATCGCCAGTCGCTTGCCGAAACAGCGGGCATGCTCTTTCTCTTCCCCGCGCCGAGCAGCGTCGGCTTCTGGATGAAAAACACCTATATCCCGCTGGACATCGCCTACCTGGATGACCTTGGCCGCGTGATGCAGATCGTGCACGGCAAGCCGCTGAGTGAGGCCCTGCTTTCGCCCGCGTCGTCCTATCACGCAGTGTTGGAAGTTGCTGGCGGCTGGTTCGAGCGCCACAGTCTCGGCGTTGGGGCGACGGTAACGCTCCCTGCGAACCTGCCGGCAGCGCACTGAACCCGGCCGGCGTGCTGGCTCAGCCAGCCTCGCGGAGCAGCGTGCGGCTCATCTGCTCTTGCAGGAGCAGCCCTTCGAGGTCGCGCCGGTCGAGCGCGCGGTTGAAGTAGAACCCCTGGCCGAATCCGCAGCCGATTTCGCGCAGGAAGTCGAGCTGGTCCTGTGTCTCAATTCCCTCCGCAATCACCTGCATGAAGAGCGCATTCGCGAGCTCGACGACGGCGCGGAGCACAGGCCGGGCGGTCGCTTCCGTGTTCAGGCTCGCGACGAACGACTGATCGACCTTGATCACGTCGACTGGCAACCGCTGCAAGTAGCTGAGCGACGAATAGCCCGTGCCGAAATCGTCGATCGAAAGGCAGACACCGAGGCCCTTCAGCTCCCCAAGGATCTCCATCGTCTGGGGGACGTCCCCCAGCAGGACGGTCTCGGTGAGCTCGAGTTTCAGGTTCCGGGGGACGAGTCCCGTGGTTTCGAGCACGCGCTCAATTCGTGCGGCGAGGGCCGGCTGGCGGAATTCGTCGGCTGAGACGTTGACACTCATGGAGAGGGGCCTGCCTGGCCGCATCGCCTGGAACGCCACTGCGTCGCGGCAGGCCTGTTCGAGCACCCACTGCCCGATCCGGATAATCTCGCCCGTCTCCTCTGCCACCGAGATGAACATCGCGGGCGAAAGCACGCCCCGGTGCGGATGATTCCATCGCAGGAG
>JADEYI010000810.1_pt1 | contig 33463 bp, 35 predicted proteins | sample 8542331 | NCBI WGS metagenome assembly JADEYI01 (sample SAMN16510988, study PRJNA670497) | mine drainage metagenome | isolation source: biofilm near Copperflume 1 | place: Germany: Marsberg coppermine Kilianstollen | collected 2018-02 | reverse complement strand
CCGGAATGACGGCATCAGGCCACCGATGAATGGCGGCGTGAAGAGGACGGGCTAGTCCCAGGCCAAAGCCTTCCAGCGTGAGTGTCGATACTGGTGATGGACTATCTCTGAAGCGTGCTCGCCATCATGGCCACGAGGTCGAATACAGGTTTCGGGATTCCTGAGAACGAGGGACGGGCTGTACGGAAACGTAGTTTCGACTTGTTCAATCGCCTTGGCCCCACAGCGTGGTTGACCTGGTTGGGCAACCAACCACTGGGTGCCAGTCTCACGCCAGTGAGCTCTGGGTAGGGTCGAGTGCTCCGGCGACTTCGGAGCGGTCCGGTCCAGGTAGTGCTGTGCCTTGGCCGTTGCCTCGGCAATCGTCCGAAGCTGCTCCTTGAAGGCTTCCTCGCCCCTATCTTCCATGACCGCAAGCCTAGATGTGGAACGGCTCTGCAATCCCTGATGTGCCTGATTGAGACTTATGGCAGACGCTGCTGCCGATTCGTAGCGTTCAGGGGACCTGGGGGGTTGCTCCCGAAGTGCCTGCCGGCGGCTGATGCCGTCTGGTTCACGAACGAAGAGCTCCCCACCGGGTCCTCGCCGCCGAGTGGCTCGAAAGAGGAACGTGCACCACGATCTGAATCAGGAGTGCCCTGGCGGTTCCTAAACGACGAACCAGGAGGTACTCATGAACGTCATCATCGGCATCGATCCACACAAAGCCACCCACACTGCGGTGGCCATCGGCTGTGACGAGGCCGAGCTCGCCACCGTCACCGTCCCGGGCAACAAAACACCAAACTGGCCAGTTGTTGGGGTGGGCCGAGCCGTTCCGAAAGCGAACGTGGGCCATCGAGTCCGCCCGGGGTCTCGGCTATTTGCTGGCCCAACAGCTCGTCGATGCCGGTGAGCAGGTGCTCGACGTGCCTGCCACTCTGGCCTCGAGGGTGCGGGTGCTCGGGACGGGGAAGTCGGACAAGAACGATCCCAACGACGCCCGGTCGGTGGCCATTGCTGCCCTCAGGTCCCCGGGGCTCCGGTCAGTGCAGTCGGCTGATCATGCCGATGTATTGCGTCTGCTGGCCAAGCGCAACGAGGACATCGGGAGCCTGCGCACCAAGCTGGTGTGCCGACTGCATGCGCACATCGCCTCGCTGGCTGCAGGGGGAATCTCCAAGGAACTCAACGCTTCGGACGCCGACGGGCTGCTCGGAGTGTTCGAGCCGTCCTCCCCGGCCGAGACCATCCGCCACCGGTTGGCTCGTCCTCCCCCAGTCGTTCACCTGGGGCGAGTTTGCAAGCATCGGGATGGCCGACGCGCAGCCCGTCGAGCGCTACTTCAGCTCCGGCGCGGACCGGGGCTCGATCATCGGCAATCCCCTCGGGGAGTTCTTGTGGGGGGCGGGAGGCATGGCTCACGCCTGGCCGGCCAACCCGGGTGAGAACCAGTACACCAGCGTGCAGAACTCGAGCGTCCCGACGCTGCTCATCGGCGGGACGCTCGACTTCCAGACACCGGCCCAGAACGCCACGAAGGAGCTGCTGCCGCACCTTTCCAACGGGCATCAGGTCATCCTGCCCGGGCTCGGGCACGTGGACGACTTCGACGCCTACGAGCCGAGCGCCAGCACGCAGTTACTGACCACGTTCTACGCCACCGGCCAGGTCGACACGTCCCGCTACACCCCGAACGTTGTCAGCTTCGCCACGCCACAATCACAGGCAGCGATTGCCAAGGACATCCTTGGGTTTATGATCGGCTTCGCCTTGTTGGCAGTGATCTGGCTCGTGGTGTTGGCGATCCGGATCCGCCGCCGAGGCGGTACCGGCCGCAAGACGGGCGCATGGATCCGTTCGGCCGGTCCGATCGTGTTCGGACTCGGCGGATGGTTCCTCGGCGAACTGTTGGTACTGCGGTTCTGGCCGAGCCGGGCGCTCCCCGACCAGCTGCTGTCAGTGGTCTCGGTCGCGGTGCCGATCTGGCTCGGGGTCTACGCCGGCTGGGTCTGCACCGACACGCCGAAGGCGATGCGGGCCAAGGGCATGATTGCCGCGGCTGTCGGTGCGGTTGTCGGAGCCGCACTCGGTTTCCACGTGACCAACGGGCTCATAGCGTTGATCACGACGATCATCGGTGCGGCGGTCGTGTCGAACCTCAGCCTGCTCGTGCTCGACATCTGGATCGAGCGGGCCGCCTCCCGGGGAACGGCCCCTCCGGCGGCGGATCTGTCGGAGACGGAGCACCTGGAGCCGGCCCTGCACTGATCGCCCGAACCGTGTCGGGGCGGGCGGCTACGACTAAATTAAACGCTCAGCGGACTGGGAGGACTCAATGGATGTTAAGCGGACAGGGCGGATCTTCGGCTGGTTCTTCATCGGCACGTTCATTACCAGCATCCCAGCTCGGATTCTCTTCGTGCATGGCACTGGAGCGAGCTGGACCGACATGCATTTCATCCCCGGGGCGACCTCCAACACCAGCCTGAAGGTTGGGGCCATTCTGGAGTTCGGTCTCATCTTCACGCAGATCGCGACCGCAGTGGTGATCTACCCGCTCGTCAGGCGGCAGAGCGAAACCGTTTCGCTCGGTTACGTCACCGCCCGCATCATGGAGTCGGTATTTGCCGCGATCGGCCTCATGAGCATCATCTCGGTCGTCGGCGTGGCGAACTCGCTGACCTCAGCTACCGGCGTTCACGCCACCGCAATCGGTGCTTCCGGCAGTTCGCTGGTGAACACCTACGAATGGGCCTTCCAGTGGGGGCCCGGACTCGTTGCGGGAATCGGGAACGGCTTGATGCTGGGCTACCTCATGTACAGATCGGCACTCGTGCCGCCTCGCATGGCAATCGTTGGCCTCGTCGGTGGCTCCTTACTCATTCTTTCTTTCGTGCTGACCCTATTTGGTGTCTACAAGAACGGTTCCGGACCTTCTTCCCTGCTCGCACTCCCGGAAATCGTGTGGGAAGCATTCCTCGGCATCTACTGCGCATGGAAAGGGTTCAGGCCGGAGAGTCCGATCGCCAGAGCAGAAATGGCGTTGGCTGACGAAGGCGGCCTGAGAAGCGAAGGCATCCCATAAGTGCCGGTCGGGGGCACTTCCGCCGGCCAATCGCGTTATTGGGACACACGGGGCCAATGCGGCGACTTTGGTGCTCCGGCGAGCTGTTCCGACAGCGGTTCACAGTCACCCCGAACGTCACCCTGGCCCGTGTCGGGATGGGACGAACGTCACCTTCATGACCGTCACGACGCCTCCAACGTCACCCTCACCTCTGTGGGTGTGGGACGAACGTCACCCTCACGACCATCGCCACTCATGCAACGTCACCCCGAACGTCACCCTCACGACCGCCTCGGAATATCGGCCGTCCAAGGTTCCCACGGGAGCGACAGTCCCCGGTCCTGTGCCATTACCCCCAGATCTGATCCCGGTTCTGGGCTTCTCGTAGCCTTGGGTCCGCCTCCGCCGCTGGGAAGCCAGCAGGCGACGGCTGGATGGCTCATTGCCTCAGGCCCACGAACTCCACCGGAGGCGGCCGAACACGATTGCAAGGGCCCCATTGCCGGAGTTGGCCCCCACGGGGCCGGGCACCGGTCCGCCGTCGCCTCTCCGGCCATTCTGGCCGGCGTTGGCGAACCGCTGCCCCAAGGACCCGAAGGCAAAGCTCTGGTGGCCACCTGTGGAGCGCTCGCGCATGAACTGATCTCCTCTGTCACATCGGCTTCCCTCACGAAGCGGCGCCATGGCGGGCATTGAGCCCGCCGTGGTCGCCGATGAGAACGTCACCCTCGGCTCCGCCTGATCGGGACATTCAATGTCCACACAGTTGCACTCACGAGTCCGACGCCTTCGGGCGGACTCTGCCACCGCGCGAAATCGAGTCTCGTGAGGGGGTGACGTTCGCGTCCGATGATGCAGGTGTGTGGACATGGATGATCCCCTCCGGCGAAGCAGATCCGCAGAGTCACCCAGGCGCCCACGGCGGGCTCGATGCCCGCCTGAGCGCCTCCACTCGATCCCCGGAACGATGTGAGCTCCCGGAACCGTCGTGAGTGGCCACACGGGCGGACGTGCGCCCCCGTCCGGTGGCCCGCCGAACCGGGTCGGGGTACAGCACTCCCCCCGGCTCGATGCCGGGGGGAGTGCTGTATGTGGGCTCAGACGATGGCCACATGGCCCGTGACGCCTCCTCGGTGACACCGACAGGACTCTGAGCTGGGAGGGTGACATTGCCGTCAGACCGCTGGAGCTTGAGGGTGACGTTAGTGCTGCTGGCGAGATATCGGAGGGTGACGTTGAGGGTGACGTTGAGGGTGACGTTGGTGTGGACGATGGACGAGATCACACCAACTGAACGGAGCCCGACATGAGACAACACCGCCATACCACCATTCATCAACCCGCAGACCAGCAGCACCCTCGCTCGTCCGGAAGGTCGAGGAGCCGCCCCTCGGTACTGCGCCACGGGCCGAGGAGGGCAATCAGAAGGAGAGAGCCTCCTCAACTAACGACCGACTCGTCCTAACGGTCGACGAGGTGGCGTACCTGCTGAACATCTCACGAGGGCTCGCCTACGAGCTCGTGGCCAGGGGTGAACTGCCCGCCATCAGACTGGGGCGGCGCATCGTGATCCCGAGAGTGGCCATGGAAGAGCTGCTGGGCACCCCGATCCACTGACAACGGCGGGCATAGGGGCCGAGTGGGCCTACGTGGCCGGTCCGGCAGGCTCGATGATGGCCAGAATGGGGGCATCCGTCGGCTCCGCCTCGTCCAGGATGTTGCCCAGCATGGCGGCCACCGGACGGTCAGCGGACTCGACGGCATGGGCGTACACCCGGAGCGTCATGGCCGGATTGGCATGGCCGAGACGGTTGGCCACGGTCCGGATGTCATGCCCCCGGGAGATCGACATCGTCGCCGACCAGTGCCGAAGATCGTGGAGCCGCCACCGACCGTCCACACCGGCCCGGTCCCGAGCGCGGCGCCACCACGCCCCGATCCGCTCCGGATTCACCGGCCGGTCCCCCACGTTCAGGATCCAGGGTCCGAGGTTGTGTTGGTGCCGCTTCAATCGCTGCAACGCCTCGGCTGTGGTCGCATCCAGCGTGACTGTCCTGCGGTTGGCTGTCTTGGTCGGATCGTCCCGCAGGGTCGGGATCTTCCGCTCCTCAGGCGTTCCATGGCGAATGATGGCCACACTGGAGTCGATGGTCAGTCGGTCGCCGTCCAGGTCCACCCATCGCAGCGCCGCCAGCTCCGACCGACGGGCCCCGGTGATGGCGGCCAGGCGGAGCGCGATCGGTGCGGCCGGCTCGACCTCCAGCGCGACGGCCAGCTCCTCAGATGCGGCAAGGACTCTCCGGACCTCATCTTCGCCGAGCGCTCCCCGTGGTACCTGCTTCCGTTTGCCCAGTTGGGCCACGGCGACCACGTTGGTCATGACCCAGCCCCACCGGACTGCCTGGGTCACGGCGGCCCGGAGTACCTGGTGCTGGTTGCGGATCGACCCGTCGCCGGATCCGTTCCGGGCCAGTCGGGCGTGCCAGCGGTCCACGTCCACCGCCGACAGCTTGGCCAGGCGGACCTTGGCGATGGGATCGGCCTTCACCTGGGCTACCCGCTCTTGTGGTTCTCGAAAGTCGACGGCGACCAGGAGGGCGTGTGCTGCTCCATCCAAAGGTCGAGCAGCTCCGACACGGTGACCTTGCCGGCCTCGCTCCCCCGACGCAGAGTCAGTTCGGCAGCCACCCGTTCCGCCTCGCGCTTCCCGCCCCGGACGGTCCGGCTCACCTGGGTGGGGCGACCCTGGCCATCACTGCCGGTGAACGCCCTCACTTCCCAGACTCCCGGGGACCTCTCTCGGATGGTGGCCACGGGCCCAAGCGTAGCCCAGTAGGGATAAAGTAGGGATGCGAGGCCCAAACTGGCCTTCGAGGCCCCGACCAGCGAAGCCAGAAACCCTATTCGAGCAGCTTCTTTGCGATGACCACCCGCTGGATCTGGTTGGTGCCCTCGTAGATCTGGGTGATCTTGGCGTCGCGCATGAAGCGCTCGACGGGGAAGTCCTTGGTGAATCCGTATCCGCCCAGCAACTGGACGGCATCGGTGGTGACGGCCATGGCGGTGTCCGAGGCGAAGCACTTGGCCATCGCACCGATCATGGTGAGTTCTCCTTCGGGGCCGTCGCTGTCGATCAGGGAACAGGCGCGGTAAATGAGGGTGCGTGCCGCCTCGGTGCGCATGGCCATCTCAGCCAGCATGAATCGCAGACCCTGCATGTCGGCGATGGCCTTGCCGAATGCCTGACGCTCTTTCATGTAGCCCCCGGCGTAGTCGATGGCACCCTGCGCGATCCCCACCGCCTGGGCACCGATCGTCGGCCGGCTCCGGTCCAGTGCATGCAGGGCGATGGTCATTCCCATCCCCTCCTCCCCGACCAGGTTGGAAGCAGGAACTATCACCTCGTCGAACGTCACCGCCGCCGTAGGGCTGCCCCGGAGACCCATCTTGTCCTCGTGGGGAGCCACCTCGACACCCCAATCCGCCTCGACCACAAAGCAGCTGATGCCACGGCGACCGGCGGCCGGGTCGGTCACCGCGAACACCGTGTAGGTGTCCGAGATGCCCGCATTGGTGACCCAGTACTTGGTCCCCGAGAGGAGGTAGTGGTCACCCTGCCGGACAGCTCGGGCCCGCATGGCGGCAATGTCGCTGCCCGCGTCGGCTTCGGACAGGCAATAGCTGGCCTGTCGCTCGCCCGATGCGACCCGTGGCAGGTACTTGCGCTTCAAGTCCTCGGAGCCCCAGTTCATCACCGGCGACATCCCGAGCTTGGAGATCAGAAGCGTGAGGGAGGTAGAGGAGCAGACCCTGGCCAGCTCTTCGGCCATGATGGCCTGGGTCACCATGTCGGCGCCGGCTCCTCCGTACTCGACGGGGATGCCCAGGGCGGGGAGCTCGAGCTCGACGCAGGCGTCAAAGGACTTCTGGGGGAAGGTGGCATCTCGATCGGCCTGCACGGCGTTGGGGGCGATCCGGTCCTCGGCGAACCTGCGGAGCGTGTCGCGGAACTGCCGGTGGGTCTCGGTGAGGCCGAAGCCGGGTGGATTCATAGCCACACGGTACTCACCGGTACTCACGCCCACGCCGACCGGGTCGGCGACCAGCCGGGTGGGTGCGATCCGCACCCCCTACCGAACCATCGAACCCGCTGTTGCCATGGCGTGAAAGCTGCGTGAGCAGGATGTTCTCAAGGCGAAACCGGTATCGGTCGACAAGGCTCCCAGGTGACAATTAGCCCGCGGACAGGCTACGCTTCGCTTATCAATTAACGCATAGAGTAGTGGAGGCACCCGTATGAGTGATAAATCTGAGGGGCCAGGCTGGTGGATAGCCAGCGACGGCAAGTGGTATCCGCCCGAGCTGCACCCGTCGGACACCGCCAACACAGAAATCCCGGCTCAGGTGGCGGGTGAGTCCGAGCCGCACCGGTGGCAGGGCCCCGCGCAGGAACCAGGCCGGGTCGGACCTCAATTCCCCGACCTGTTCAAGAAGGCACTCGAGGGGTCGCACCTGGCCGACAACGTCTCGGTGAAGTACGACCACGATGACGAGCGGAGCGTACGCGCGCCGGTCCCGACCAGATCCTTGGTCGGCGCCCGAGCGGGGAGCAGCACGCACGGAGCGGCGAGCGCCGGCTCGACCTTCGGACCGCCGCCCAAGCGCAAGTGGCGCAAGGGTCGCTGAAGGCCCGCTGATCGATCACCCCGGGGTCTCGCGTCGTGCCCCGAACCTGTTCCCAGAAGTACCGGGCATCCGACGCGGCCGTGGCCATCGGCGGTGGCGGGCGGGACAGATCAGTTGGCTGGGCACGGAAGCCGGCCGGCGCGTCAACTCAGCCCGGAGGTCAGCCCGGCTCGGGGACCATCAGCATTTCATGCCACCGACCGAGGCGCTCGGCGACCGCCTCAGGGGTCAGTCGCAGCGTCTCCTCCTTCACACGGTCGGCAATCGCACGTTGAGCCTGGTAATGGTGGGCAGCCGAGCGAAACAGACGTCCGCGCGCCTCCACCAGGTCGGCCGGAGCATCTCCCAGGAAGCCCCACAAGGTGAACCCGAAGGTCAGATCGTGCACGACCGGGGCCCGACCGAAGGTGGCGCACCGACGCGTGGCCACGGCCGTGCAGCCGGCGATGGCATCCTCGCACGACTCCCCCGGGGCCAGCTCGAGCCGATCCTCGAACCCACGGGCCAGTTTGAGGGCAAATCCCTGGTCAGGTCCGGGGCTGCCCAACTGGCGCCCTCGAGGTTGGGAGGCGCCCCGGAGCTCAGAGGGCCGCGATTGCGTCCAGATGCCGGGCACACGCAGCTGATACGTGGGACGGACCTGGTCAGCCTCGACGATCGGCACGAAACTGGGCTGTGTCACTGCAAGGCTCCTGATGTCGATGACCCCGGATACCCGACGGAGGTTCTCCACCGTCGGCGGCGTTACTGGGCGTCGGAGGATGCCCCCGCGTGGAGCAGACCGTAGACGATGGAGTCGGAGAGGGCCTGCCAGGATGCGGCGATGATGTTCTCGGAGACTCCGATGGTGGTCCAGGTTCGGTTGCCATCGGTCGAGTCGATGAGGACCCGCGTGACCGATCCGGTTCCCCTGGCCGAGTCCAGCACCCGCACCCGGTAGTCGACCAGGTGCACCCCGGCGAGGGCCGGGTAGCGAGCGCCGATGGCGGCGCGCACGGCGCCGTCGAGCGCATTGACTGGCCCGTTCCCTTCGGCGGTGGCGACGACCCGTTCGTCTCCCACCAGGATCTTGACCGTGGCCTCGGTGGACTCGCCTTCGCCGTGGTCGGCGATGACCCGATAGGACTCGAGCTCGAAGAAGGACTGCTCCCATCCCGTCGAGTTCCGCAGAAGCAGCTCGAGTGAGCCGTCAGCCACCTCGAAGTGATAGCCGGCGTGCTCGAGCCGCTTGAGGGAGTCCAGCACCGAGGACATGGCCTGCGAATCGAGCTCGAGACCAAGCTCGTCCGCCTTCATGGCCAGGGTCGAGCGACCGGCCATCTCGGACACCACGAAGCGGGCCCCGTTCCCGACCAGCTCGGGCGAGATGTGCTCGTAGGCATCCGATCGCCGGGCGATGGCAGAGGTGTGGAGCCCGGCCTTGTGGGCGAACACCGATCCACCGACGAAGGGCTGCTGCGGGTTCGGTGCGATGTTGACCAACTCGGCGATGTGGTGGGACACCGGGGTCAGGAGCTCCAGCCGATCCTGGGGGATGGTGCCGACTCGCAGCTTGAGTGACAGGTCGGGGATGGCTGCCGACAGGTCGGTGTTGCCCGCCCGCTCGCCGTACCCGTTGACACATCCCTGGACGTGCGTGGCCCCCACCGCCACCGCGGCGACGGAGTTGGCCACCGCGCAACCGCTGTCGTTGTGGAAGTGGACCCCGACCTGGGTCTCGTACCCGCCCAGCACATCCGTCACGATGCGCTCCACCTCGAAGGGCAGGGTCCCCCCGTTGGTGTCGCAGAGGACCAGGGTCTCGGCACCGGCCTCCTCGGCGGCACGGAGGATGCGCTTGGCGAAGTCGGCATTGGCCTTGTAGCCGTCGAAGAAGTGCTCGGCATCGAGGAAGACGCGGAGGTCGTTGGACCGGAGGAACTCCACCGAGTCGGCCACCATGGCCACCGCCTCGTCGAGCGTGGTGCGGAGGGCGTCAACGACATGCATCTCGGATGACTTGGCCACGATGCAGACCGCCTCGGTCTGGGCGTCGACCAGATGCCGCAGCGTCTCGTCGTCTTCCGCCTTCACACCGGCCCGCAGGGTGGAGCCGAACGCCACCAGGATCGCCCTCGACAGCGAGAGCTCGGACGGCGCCCGTGCGAAGAACTCCTCGTCCTTGGGATTGGCGCCCGGCCATCCCCCCTCGATGAAGGTGACCCCGAGGTGATCGAGCTGCTCGGCCACACGGAGCTTGTCGTCGACGGTCAGCGAGAGCCCTTCCTGCTGCGATCCGTCCCGGAGGGTGGTGTCGAAGACGTCGACGGCGTCGGGTAGCGCGGGGAGATCGAAGTCGTGCCCACCGCCGGTTACCGCCCCTCCGGTCGCACCCTTGCCCATGGCGTGAGCGTGCTGCCCGGGGGTCAACGGATGAGCGTGGCTCGGTCCGTTGCCGTGCGCATGGGTGTGGCCGGTCTGCGGTCGACCGCCGCGGTGGCTGTCGTCGTTGAGCGTGGGGCCGTCATTCGACATAGTCCAACCAGTCCTTGTACTGGTCGACCTCACCGCGCACGGTGGCGAAGTACGTCTGCTGCAGCTTCTGGGTGATCGGGCCCGGCCTGCCCTCGCCCACCAGCCGATCGTCAACGGATCGGATGGGCACCAACTCGGCGGCGGTTCCGGTCAGGAACGCCTCATCGGCGGTGTAGAGGTCGGTGCGGATGATCGGTTCATAGCTCACGCCGTAGCCGAGGTCGCGGGCGATGGTCTCGACCGATTGCTGGGTGATGCCCTCGAGCGCGCCGGAATCAGACGTCGGCGGGGAGATCAGTCGCCCCTTGCGGACGATGAAGATGTTCTCCCCCGTGCACTCGCTCACATGTCCGTCAGGGGCGAGGAGGATGGCTTCGTCATAGCCGGCCTTCAACGCCTCCACCTTGGCCAACGACGAGTTCACGTACATCCCGGTCCCTTTGGCCGCCGTGGGAACGGCATTGGGGTCGTGCCGCCGCCACGAGCTGATCTTGGTCGACACGCCGTTGGCCACACCCTCGTCGCCCAGATACGTCCCCCAGTGCCAGGCGGCGATGGACACGTTCACCGGGCTGGGAATGGGGTTCAGTCCCATTTCCCCATAGCCCAGGTAGACCAGCGGGCGGATGTAGCAGCCGCCGTCGAGCCCGTTGACCCGGATGAGCGAGCGGGTGGCATCGACGATGTCGTCGATCGAGAAGGGGATGTCGATCATGAAGACCTTGGCCGAGACGAAGAGTCGTTGGATGTGGTCGCGCAGGCGGAACACGGCCACTCCCCGTTGGGTGGGATAGGCACGAATGCCCTCGAAGACGCCCGATCCGTAGTGCATGGTGTGGGTGAGCACGTGCACCGTGGCGTCGGCCCAGTCGACGAATTCGCCGTCCATCCAGATCTTGTCGCTCGGGGTAACGGGCATGGCTCAGAGCCTTTCTGCGATGGCGTCGCCGATTGCAGCAGTCGACAGCGCCGGGTCGGGTTTGGACGTGATGAATTCGGTGACGGCGTGGGTCACCTTTTCGGCGGCCGAGGCCTCGCCGAGATGTTCGAGCATGAGCGCCGCCGAGCGGATGGCGGCGGCTGGATTGGACCTGCCGGTGCCGGCGATGTCATGGGCGGCACCGTGAACGGGTTCGAACAGCGATGGTCCGGTGCGGTCGGGATTGAGATTTGCCGAGGCCGCGTAACCGATTCCGCCGGCCACAGCGCCGGCCAGATCGGTGATGATGTCGCCGAACAGGTTGTCGGTGACGATCACGTCGTAGCGGGCCGGATTCTCCACCAGGTAGATGCAGGTGGCGTCGACGTGGTTGTAGTCGCGAGTCACCGTCGGGTAGTCGATCGACACTTCGTCGACGGTCCGCTGCCAGAGGTCGCCGGCAAATGTGAGCACGTTCGTCTTGTGCACCAGGGTGAGGTGGCGCCGGGCCCTCCCCCCCGCCAAGGCGAAGGCGAACCGGACGCACCTTTCGACCCCGTGGCGGGTGTTCACCGACCCCTGCGTGGCCACCTCGAAGGGTGTGCTCCGCCGCAGGAATCCCCCCTCGCCGGCGTAGGTCCCCTCGGTGTTCTCGCGTATGACCACGAAGTCGCAGTCCGGGGCGAGCGCACCGGGCACCCCGGTGAATGGGCGCAGGTTGACGTAGAGGTCCAACTCGAAGCGGAGGCGGAGGAGGAGACCCCGCTCCAAGGCCCCGGGGGGGACGGAGGTGGAGCCCACCGGGGGCCCGACCGCTCCGAGCAGGATTGCATCCTGGCTCCGCAGTTCCCCGAGGACCGCATCTGGAAGGATGTCGCCGGTGCGGACATAGCGATCCGCCCCGAGGTCGTAGTCGGTGGTGGCCAGCGACACTCCGGCCGCCTCGACAACCTTCAATGCCTCGGCGACCACCTCAGGACCGATGCCGTCTCCACCGATCAGGCCAACCTTGTAGGTGCTCACTCTTCTCTGTCCTTCTGCTCTCGTCTGCTGGTCATCGTCCAGACTGGCGGATCCTGCTGCCCAGCCCAGTCCCTGGCCGACCCGTGGTTCCCGAGCCCGCTGGATGGCGCTCGCTCCGAGAAGTCGCTGGTCCACATGCCTCTCCCATCGTGACCGGCCCCGTTGGGCGGCCCCCAATTGAAAAACCGCCCACCAGGTGGACGGTCACGAGGCACACACCGGGCGGGTATGTGCCTAGTCGATAATGAATACGTAGCTGCGCGCGTCGAACCGGGTCTCCATGGGGCACCAGTCTCCCCCGAGCGGAGGGGGACCGTCAACCCCGTGCTACGGCTCGAGCCCGGCTGGGCACCGCCGGTCGGCTCACGACGACCATGTTCAGGTCCATTTCCCGGCCGGCCCGGTCTACGGGGACGACCACACAGGCCTCGACCCCCGATGGGCATGCATCGAGTTCACTCCGAGGGGGATCCACCGGGCCAGGCGCCGACGATCTCACCCCAGGGAAGTGCGCCGGCGCGCAGGCACCGGACGGCGACCCCGAGGCACTCGACCACGGTGGAAGGTGTGCCGTCGCACACCCCGCCGTCGATGATGACCCCGAGCTCCCCACGATCGGCGAACGCCTCACGCACCGCTTGTGCCGTGGTGGCCGGACCTACTCCGTGAGGATTGGCACTGGTGACGGCCAAGGGACCCAGCGCACGGCACAGACGCTCCACGATCGGATGATCCGGCCACCTCATCCCGACCAGATGCCGGGACGATGAAGGGCCGCCCAGGTCAGCCGCGAAGCGGTCCCCCCTCGGGACGACCACGGTCAACGGCCCCGGCCAGTAGCGCCCGGTGAGCGCTTCGGCCGCGCCCTCCAGTCGCCCCGCGACCAGCTCTGCCTGGTCCTGCGTGCCGATGAGCACGGGGATGGCGACATCCCGGGGACGCTCCTTCAAGGCGAAGAGCCGCTCCACCGCTTGGGGCTGTGACTGATCGACGGCCAGACCGTAGACGGTGTCGGTCGGCAGGGCCACCACCAGACCCTGGCCGAGCGCTTCTGCGGCCAGTTCCATCGCATCGGGATTCGAGGCGGGGAGCCAGTTCGATCCCATCGTCAGCACCTCGCCACGAGCATTCGCGGCCGCCCGGACAGGTCCCGTTCCGTCGTCGTGTGGCTGAAGCCGGCACGCCGGGCCGCCTCGACGGAGGGGCGCGCCTGGCTAGGAGCGATCTCGATGACGATGGCGCCCGAGCTGCGCAGCCACCGAGGTGCGCCGGCGATGACCGCCTCGATGTGCGCCATCCCGCCCACGCCACCCGCTCCCCGGGCCGCCACCAGCGCCGCCCGGGGCTCCCACTGGCGCACCACGGGATCGAGATCGGGGTACTCGGACTCGGCCACATAGGGCGGATTCGAGACCACGAGGTCGACGTGGGCGGCCAACCCGGCTGGAAGGGCGTCGAACCACGACCCCTCCAGAAGTCGGACCCGCGAGGCGGCGGTCGGATCGGAGTCGCCGAGATCGGCGAGATTTTCCCGAGCCACATCCAGCGCGGCGGCGGACCGGTCGGTGGCCCAGACCTCCAAGCCCGGGCTCACCGTTCCACCCTCCGTCGCCAACGAGAGGGCGATCCCCCCGGCCCCGGTCCCCAGGTCCACGCATACCGGGCCGGGGCGCGGGCCTGCCGTCGGGCCGTGGCCGGCGACGTCGGAGCCCGAACTGGCCCGGAGGTGGCGCAGTTCTGCCAGAGCCACCCCGAGCACCTCCTCGGTCTCGGGCCGGGGAATGAGCACCCGCGGGTCGACCTTCAGGTCCAGTGAACGGAAGGGCCAGCGACCGAGCACGTACTGGAGGGGCTCCCCGGCCGATCTCCGGTCCGCCAAGTGGTGAGCCACCCGTTCGAGCCGCGGTTCACCAGCGCTGTCGGCGGAGGCGTGCTGCACGATCCAGATTGCCTCTCGCCTCGAGCCCAGCTGCGCAGCGATCGACGACACCAGGCTCGCCGGTGCGTGGACTCGAGCGACGTCTCCGGGAGTGGTCCCAGCCGACCCGGTTGCCGCAGCCCGCGTCGTCATCGAATCAACCTTCACCCAGCTGCCGGTAGCGCTTGTCGGCCATGAGGGCATCGGTGAGGTCGTCGAGATCGCCCAGCAGGATGCGGTCGAGCTTGTGCAGCGTCAGCTTGATCCGGTGATCGGTCACCCGGTTGTCCTTGTAGTTGTAGGTCCGGATCTTCTCGGACCTTCCGCCCCCTCCGACCTGGCTGCGGCGCTGTTGCGAGAGCTCGGCGGCCTGGCGGTCCTGCTCGGCTTTGAGGAGCCTCGAGCGCAGCACGGTCATGGCCTTGGCCCGGTTCTGGATCTGGCTCTTCTCGTCCTGCATGGCCACCACGATGCCGGTGGGCAGATGGGTGATACGCACAGCCGAGTCGGTGGTGTTCACCGACTGTCCGCCCGGACCGGTCGACCGGTAGACGTCGATCTTGAGGTCGCTGGGGTCGATGGCCACGTCCACCTCCTCGGCTTCGGGCAACACCGCCACCGCCGCGGACGAGGTGTGAATTCGGCCCTGGGACTCGGTCACCGGCACCCGTTGGACTCGGTGCGGACCACCCTCGTGCTCGAGCCGCTGCCAGGCGTCGTCTCCCTTGACCAGGAAGGTGACCTCGTTCAATCCATCCCGCTCGGACGGGCTGGAAGAGAGCACTTCGACTTTCCACCCCTTGTTGGCGGCGTAGCGCGAGTACATCTCGAACAGATCCTTGGCGAAGATGTTGGCCTCTTCGCCTCCCTCGGCTCCGCGGATCTCCATGATCATATTCCGTCCGGCATTCGGATCACGCGGCACCAGAAGGAGCCGGAGCTCCTCCTCCAAACGGGCGATCTCCTCTTCGGCCTGGACCACTTCGAGCTGGGCCAGCTCACGCTGGTCGCCTGAGGAATCGTCGAACATCTCGCGAGCTGCGTCGAGATCGGACTCGGCAGCCTGCAGACGATGCCACCCGTCGGTTACTTCCTTGAGGTCGCGATGACGTTGGGAAACCTGGCGCAGGCGGCGCGGATCCGACGAGAGGGTCGGATCGTTGAGCTCGGCGAGGACTCCTTCGTACTCCTGCTCGAGCTCCGTCAGGCGATCGTGGAATACGTCGTGGAACACGGACCAAGGGTAGTGGCAACCAGGCGCGACGCCTCAGGTCCCGCCGGGCAACTCTCGGCCCGAGGAGGGGGGAAGGGTCGGGGAGGGAGCGACTATCCGATCAGGAGGACGCACGCGGGGCCGCGGACTTCTTGCGGGATCCCGTCTTGGCATAGCGACGCTGGAAGCGCTCGACGCGACCCCCGGAGTCCACCAGCTTCTGCTTTCCGGTGAAGAACGGATGACACTCATTGCACAGCTCGAGGTGGATCTCCGACTTGGTCGAATGAGTGGTGAAGGTGTTGCCGCACGAGCAACGGACCGATGCCTCGACGTAGGGAGGGTGGATGTCAGTCTTCATGGGAATCTCCTGTTGGTGGCGGCATATCGGTGTCGGATGACCGAATCGCAGCGGACAGAGTGTACCGGACTCGGTCGTACAACCGGTTCAGGCGGCTGGCTGCCCAGTGTGAGTCCCGGCTTGGTCCAGCCCGCCCCGAGTCAGGTCAGGTAGCGGGCCCCTTGGCGATCTCGGCCAGAAACTCGTCGTTGCTCTTGGTGGTGCGGATCTTGTCCATGAGCAACTCGAGGCCGGCCGCCGCACTGCCTTCGTTGGCCAGGGCGTTGAGCACCCGGCGCAGCTTCCACACCTGTTGGAGCTGGGACCGATCGAAGAGCAGCTCCTCATGACGCGTCGAGCTGGCATTGACGTCGATCGACGGGTACAACCGCCGTTCGGCCAACCTCCGGTCGAGTCGGATCTCCATGTTGCCGGTGCCCTTGAACTCCTCGAAGATCACCTCGTCCATCTTCGAACCGGTCTCCACCAGAGCCGTGGCCAGGATGGTGAGAGAGCCACCCTCTTCGATGTTCCGGGCGGCGCCGAAGAATCGCTTGGGCGGATACAGGGCCCCCGAGTCGACTCCGCCGGACATGATCCGACCGGTGGCCGGTTGGGCCAGGTTGTAGGCGCGGGCGAGCCGGGTGATCCCGTCGAGGATGATCACAACGTCACGGCCGCCCTCGACCAGGCGCTTGGCCCGCTCGATGGCCAACTCCGCCACTGCGGTGTGCTCCTCCGAAGGACGGTCGAACGTGGAGGCGACTACTTCACCCTTCACCGACCGGCGCATGTCGGTCACCTCTTCGGGTCGCTCGTCGACGAGCAGCACCATCAGGTGCACATCGGGATTGTTGGCTTCAATCGAGTGGGCGATGTGCTTCATCACCGTGGTCTTTCCGGCCTTGGGAGGCGACACGATCAGGCCCCGCTGGCCCTTGCCGATCGGCGACAACAGGTCGACGATGCGGACCGTCATGTTCTCCTGCTCACCCGGCATCTCGAGGCTCAGCTTCTCGTCCGGGAACAACGGGGTGAGATCCTCGAAGCGTGGCCGGTTGCGCGCCGCTTCAGGGTCCATCGAGGACACCGTGTCGATCTGGAGCAGCGCCGGGAACTTCTCGGTGCTTCCGGCCGGGCGGCAGAACCCTTCGATGCTGTCACCCTTGCGGAGCGCGAACCGGCGGGCCTGGCTGATCGAGACGTACACGTCCTTGGCGGACGCTAGATATCCCTCGCACCGCAAGAATCCGTACCCTTCGTCCCTCAGGTCGAGGAGGCCCCGCACCGGGATGAGCTCGCCTTGGTATTGCTGGTCTTGACCTCCGCCGACACCCTGGAGATCACCCTCGGCACCTCCGCCCTGGCGCTCACGACCGCGGCGACGCCGATTGCTGCGGCGGTTGCCCATGTCGTCATTGCCGCCGCCCTGGTTCCGGTTCCCCTGGTTGTTGCGGTTCCCCTGGCTGTTGCGATTGTTCTGGTTGTTGCGGTTGTTGCGAGTGCTCTGGTTGCTCTGGTTGTTGCCTTGGTTGCTTCCCTGGCCACCACCGGCTTGCGATCCTTGGCGAGCTCCGTCACCGCCCTGGTGGCCCGTGGATCGTCCTGGACCACCCGGCTCGTCGCCTTCGGTGCCATTGTCCGAACCCGGCGTCGAGTCGAAATCGTCGTCGAGCTCGATGGTCGACCCTGACTGATCGACGTCATCGGTCGGACTGAACGTCTGCACCGCCGGCCTGCGCCGGCCCAGACGACGGCCCGAGCTGTCGGAGCCGTCAGGATCGGATGAGCCCTCCGAGAGCTCCCCCTCGTCTGACCTCGTCCCGCCGTCCTCGGCCGTGCCCTCCGAGGAGGCGTTGGGCCGGGTGCCCCGACGGCTGCCGGCGGCAGATCCATTCGGCGAGGCCGCACCGTTGGACGCCGGGCCGCCGTCCACGCCGGACACTGTCGGGTTGGGTGATGTGTTGTCGTCCACGGAGACTCCGGTGGCCTTGAGAATGCCATCGATCATGTCCGCTTTTTTCGTTCTGGTGTTGGTCTTCACAGACAGAGCCTGCGCGATGGCCTGGAGCTCATCCCGCTCCTTGCCCTCCAACACCGAGCGCTCGAGCTGCTGTTCGGCAGTCATCGGCTTCCTCGTTTCGAATGTCCTCGTTGGCAGGTGGATTGACTCCATCTGCCAGGGAATCAGGGGTGGGGAGTTGCCAGTTTCGAGATCGCCTCTCGTGTGGTACTCCCCCCGACGCCAAGTGCGAGCTGATCGCGTCGTCAGACACAAACCAGAAGGTCTCGCCCACAGGCCCGAACGGGCGTGTTGTGGAAGCGAAGGTTCACCCATACTACAGGGCGCTGACCACTCCGGCAACAACCCTCCCCCGGGAGGCCCCGGCGAGGGTCGAGAGACCTCACGGGCCATGACCGAGACGTCACCATACGGGCCCGAACGGGTACTACAGCGACAACTCGTCCAGCACGGCACCGAGGTCGGCGTCCACCACCGTCGGCACCGAGATCTGACTGATGGCGATGTCCGGGTCCTTCAATCCGTGCCCGGTGAGGACGCACACCACGGTGGCACCTGCACCGACGCCGTCGGGCAGGCCGGTCTTGATGAGGCCGGCCACCGACGCGGCCGACGCCGGCTCACAGAACACCGACTCCTCCGCGGCGAGAAACCGATACGCCGCCAGGATCTCTTCGTCGGTCACGGCGGCGATCCCGCCGCCGGATTCCGAGGCCGCCGAGGTCGCACCGTACCAACCGGCGGGATTGCCGATCCGGATGGCGGTTGCAACCGTTTCCGGGTGTTCGATCGGATGGCCTTCGACGATGGGTGCCGCTCCTGCGGCCTGAAAGCCGAGCATGCGCGGCAGACGGGTGGAGCGCCCGGCCTCTTTGAACTCCAGATAACCCTTCCAGTAGGCGGTGATGTTCCCGGCATTGCCCACTGGGATGCAATGGACCTCGGGAGCATCCCCCAGCGCGTCCACGATCTCGAACGCTCCTGACTTCTGGCCCTCGATCCGGTAGGGGTTGACTGAATTGACGACCGTGACAGGAGCCCGCTCTGCCAACTGGCGCACGATGGTGAGGGATTGGTCGAAGTTGCCCCGTACCTGCAACACCCGCGCTCCATGGATCAGCGCTTGCGCCAACTTCCCCAAGGCAATGTGACCTTCCGGTATCAGGACCGCGCACGTGAGGCCGGCACGGGCCGCGAACGCAGCCGCCGATGCCGAGGTGTTGCCGGTCGACGCACACACGACGGCCTTGGCCCCCTCCTCGGCAGCCTTGGAGATGGCCACGGTCATCCCCCGGTCCTTGAAGGAACCGGTGGGATTGGCACCTTCCACCTTCAGCATCACACGTGCGCCGACCCGGGCAGAGAGCCGGGGAGCCGGGAGCAACGGCGTTCCGCCTTCGAGCAGCGTGACCACCGGCGTGGCGTCCGACACAGGAAGGAAACTGCGGTACTCCTCGATGACGCCGCCCCAAAAGCCGGTGCGCCCGGGCGTCGTCATTCCGGCTCACCCACGATGCGCATCAGCCCTCCGATCCTCTCCACCGCGTCCAGGTCCGACAGCGCGGCGAGGGTGGACCGCATATCCCCCTCGCTGGTGAGGTGAGTGAGGAACAGCAATTGCGCCTCGCCGGCGTACCCCTCTTGCTCCATCGACCGGATCGACACATTGTTGTCACCGAACACCTTGGCCACCGCGGCCAGGACACCGGGACGATCGGTAACTTGGAGGCTCACGTAGCACTGGGTCCGCAACTCGGACTCCGGGAGGAGCCTGGCCGGCTGGCGATCGGGTGAGGGTGCCGTGGTCCCGGCCAGCCGGTTGCGTACGGCGTCGATGAGATCGCCGACCACCGCACTGGCGGTGGGGAGACCGCCCGCCCCCTGGCCGTAGAGCATCAGCTCCCCGGCGGCTTCCCCCTCGATGAACACGGCGTTGAAGGCACCGCGTACCCCCGCCAGCGGGTGCGACTTCGGCACCATGGCCGGATGAACCCGCACCGAGAGGGCGTCGTCACCGGTCCGCTCGACGACGGCCAGGAGCTTCACGGCATACCCGAGCCGGTCGGCAAATTCGACGTCCACGGCCCGGATGGCGGTAATTCCCTCGCGCATGACATCGGCGCTGGCGACGTCATAGCCGAATGCCACCCCGGCCAGGATGGCCGCCTTTGCCGCGGCATCGAATCCCTCCACATCCGCGGTGGGATCACGCTCCGCAAACCCGAGCGCCTGCGCCTCGGCCAGAGCATCGGCGTAGTCGGCGCCCTGCTCGCCCATCTTGGTGAGGATGAAGTTGGTGGTCCCGTTGACGATGCCCATCACGCGATGGATCCGCTCGCCGGTCAGTGACTCCCGGAGGGCGCGGACCAGGGGTATGGCTCCCGCCACCGCGGCTTCATAGAGCAGATCTGCCCCGTGCTTTTTGGCCAGGCTGCGCAAGGCCACGCCCTCGGGTGAGGCCAACAGGGCCTTGTTGGCTGTGACCACCGGCTTCCCGAGCTCCAGGGCGTTCCTCACCAACCTCTCGGCAGGGTCCGTCCCCCCGATGAGCTCCACCACCACGTCGACGGATGGGTCAGCCACCAGTTCCGCGGCACCGGTCGTGAGCAGGCCGCGGGGAATACCCGGCGCGCGTTCGAGGGCCAGGTCCCTGACCGCGATTCCCGCCACCTCCAGTCGGGCGCCGCTCTGGACAGCAAGTGCATCCGAGCGGTCCTGGAGGATGCGGACGAGGGCGGTGCCAACCGTCCCGCACCCGAGGACGGCGACGCGCACGACACGCTCGGAGGGGGATGCCGGGGTCACTCAGGTCACGCTACCGCCTGACCGGAGAAGGCAACGAGGTCGAGACTCGAAGAGGCCGTGCGTAGACTGCGGCGATGCGTTCGGACGACACGCTCTGGTGACTGAATCCGGCGACATCGAGGCCATCAAACTGCTGAAGGCCCGGTACTTCCGGCTGATGGACACGAAGGACTGGGTAGGCCTGGCCGAGGTGTTCGCCGACGACGTGGAGATCGACATGACCGGGGAGGGCGGCCGGATCACTCGTGGCGTGAGCGAATACATTCCCTTCCTGCGCACGATGCTCGAGCGCGCCACCACCGTCCATCACGGGCACATGCCCGAGGTGGAGCTCACCTCCCCCACCACCGCCACCGGAGTGTGGGCCATGGAGGACCGCATCTGGTGGCCGGAGGGCAGCCCCCTCAGCCATCTTCACGGCTACGGCCACTACACCGAGACGTACGTGAAGGTCGGCGGCCGCTGGCTCATCAAGACGATGGCCCTCACCCGGCTCCACCGCCAGCTCGACGTCCCGACCTGAACGAGTCAGAGATCGAGGCGCACCAGATCGTCGAACGTCTCGCGCCGGACGACCGTTCGGGCCTCGCCGTTGGCCACGAAGAGCACGGCCGGACGTGGCACCTTGTTGTAGTTGGACGCCATCGAGTGTCCGTACGCTCCGGTCACCGGCGTGGCCAGGATGTCACCCACCGCCAGGTCCTCGGGGACATACGCCTCCGACACCAGGACGTCACCGGTTTCGCAGTGCTTGCCCACCACGCGGATCGGGACGGGACGGGCCGCGCCCGCTTCGCGGGGGAGAAAGGCCTCGTAGCCGCTGCCGTAGAGCACGGGACGGGGGTTGTCGCTCATCCCTCCGTCCACCGAGACGTAGGTCCGGTGCCCGGGTACGTCCTTGACCGTCCCAACCCGGTAGAGGGTGATGGCAGCCGATGCCACGATCGCCCTCCCCGGCTCGGCCGTCACCCGCACCGAGTCGGCGATGCCGGCGTTCCGACAGGCCAGCCGGACCGACGACGCCCACTGGGCCATAGGCGGTGCCTCTTCTCCGTTCACATACGGCACGCCGAGGCCTCCACCGACCACCAGCTCGGGCAGTCCCAGCGGAGCGAAGAACCCGGCCAGCACCTCGATGGCCTTCACGAAGGGGGCCAGAGCGAAGACCTGGCTCCCCAGGTGGGCGTGGATCCCCACGAACTCGACCACCCCGTGACGGGCGAGCTCCGAGAGCCGATCGACCGCCCGCACCGCTGCTCCTGAGGCCAGACCGAACCCGAACTTCGAATCGTCCTGTCCGGTACGGACGAACTCGTGGGTGTGCACTTCGACTCCCGGGGTGATCCGGGCCAGCACCTTGGGCCGCTGCGGCAGGGTCGGCCGCCCGGAGGCGGCCGATGGCGTCTGATCGAACCGAAGCGGGTCCGACAGCAACCTCTCAATGCGGTCGATTTCGTCGAATGAGTCGATCACGATCCGCCCGACGCCGACTGCGAGGGCTGCCGCCAGCTCCTCGTCCGACTTGTTGTTCCCGTGGAGGACCAGCCGGTCGGCCGGGACCCCGGCCAGGAGCGCGACATGGAGCTCGCCGCCTGTGGAGACGTCGAGGTACATGCCTTCCTCGTTGGCCAGTCGGGCCATGGCCACGCACAGGAACGCCTTGGTGGCGTAGGCCACGCCGTCGCCCCAAGCCTCCACCGCGTCGCGGCACCGGGCCCGGAGGTGGGCTTCGTCATAGACGAACAGCGGAGTGCCGAACCGCTCGGCCAGGTCGATCACGTCGATGCCCCCGACTCGCAGCCGGCCGGACGCGTCGACCTCCGAGGTCATCGGGAACAGCCCGGGGAACACAGGGGCGGTCGGATCGCCCTGGGTCGGCGGGGCCGCACCCCCAGACGTTTGGCTCACATTGCCTCCGGAGCCGTCACGCCCAGGAGACCCAGGCCGATGGCGAGCCCGATCCGGGTCGCCTCGACCAGCCAGAGGCGGGCCTGGGTCAGGGCGGGGTCCACGTCCTCGGCCAAGATCGGGCAGTCATGGTAGAAGCCGTGGAAGCAGGTGGCCAGCCGGCGGACCCAGGCGGTGACCTTGGTCGGAGCTCGATCGATGGCGGCATCAGCCACCACCTCGGGGAGCTCCTCGAGGCACCGGATCAGGTCGAGCTCGCGCTCGTGGGTGAGGAGTGAGAGGTCGACCTCGGAGAGGGGCGCCCGGACCACGCCGCGCTCCAATGCCTTGCGGCCGACCCCGCCGATGCGGGCACTGGCCATCTGTACGTAGAAGACCGGGTTCTCCACCGACTGCTCCCTGACGGCGGCCAGATCGAAGGTGCTCGCCTGATCGAGCGACGTCATCAGGCTGAGGATCCGGGTGGCATCGGGCCCGATGTCGGCCACCAGGGAGTCGAGCGAGATGGCGTTACCGGCCCGCTTGCCCATCTTCACGGTCTCGTCGCCGTCCACCAGCGAGACCATCTGGCCCAGCTTCACCTCGAGGCGCCCGGGATCGACACCGAGGGCCTCGATGCCTGCCATCAGGCTGGCGACCTGACCGTGGTGGTCGGCACCGAACACGTCGATGACCCTGTCGAACCCCCGCACCAGGAACTTGTCGCGGTGGTAGGCGAGATCGCCGGCCAGGTAGGTGGCATCGCCGTCCGACTTCCGAAGGACACGGTCGCGGCTGTCGCCGAGCTCGGTGGCACGGAACCACGTGGCCCCGTCCTGTTCGAAGACCAGGCCCTTTGCGTCCAGCAGGGCGATGGTCTCGTCGACAGCACCGCTCTCCTCGATGGACGCCTGGCTGTACCACTCGTCGAAGGTGATGCCGACCGAGGCCAGCGAGTTCCTGATGAGGTCCAGAATCCGGTCGGCAGCCCACCGGCCTGCCGCGGTGACCTCATCGGGACCGTCATAGGCGAGCGCCAACTCGGCCACGTAGTCGCCGTGGTAGCCGCCCTCCGGCACGACCTGGCCGTGGTGCCGAGCCAGCAAGCTCTCGCCGAGCGTTCTGATCTGTCCGCCGGTGTCGTTGACGTAGTACTCCCGGCTCACCTGATACCCGGCACGGGCCATCACCCGGGCCAGCGCGTCGCCGTAACTGCCCCACCACCCGTTGCCCACGTGGATCGGGCCGGTCGGATTGGCGGAGATGAATTCGATCTGCACGCGCTCGCTGTGGCCCACGTCCGGTCGGGCAAAGGCGTCCTCGCCCTCGGTCAGGAGCTCCTCCAGGGCGTCGTGCAACCACCCGTCGTCGAGCCGGAAATTGATGAATCCGGGTCCCGCGATCTCAATGGAAACGGTGTGGGCCGGCGGCTGGGCGTTCAGCTGGTCAACGAGTGCGGACGCCAGAGCCCGAGGGTTGGTGCCAGCCTGCTTGGCCGTGACCAGGGCGATGTTGGTCGACCAGTCACCATGCTCGCGTCGGGCTGGGCGCTCGAGGTGGACGGAGCCGGGCTCGACACTCAGGTCGAGCCCGTCACGTGCGGCGACGTCGGCGACAGCGCGGCTCACGGCAGTGGCGAGGTGCTCACGGGTCGACATGCTGCAGTGAGGATACGTCCTCGAACGACCACAGCCGGCAAGGCTTCGGGTCCGAACCGGTGGCGGCACTACAGTTGGGCGTTCGGCGTGGAGTTCACCGGGTCCATCCGACGGCGATCGCCGCAGACACCCGCCCTCGTAGCTCAGCGGATAGAGCATCGGCCTCCGGAGCCGTGTGCGCAGGTTCGAGTCCTGCCGAGGGCACCAAAAATTGGGTCTTGGGGAGAGAGGGAGACGACAGGCAGGGGCGGCAGGAAACCGCCGCGCACGGAGAGGCCCCGACGGGCCGGGGCGACCGGCCAGGGGAGACCGGCGGGAGGGCCACCGGAAGCGGGGAGGGCCGGGGCACCAGGGGCCAGGGGCCAGCGGGCGTTTAGAGGGAGGGGGCTACAGAGTCGACGCGCGGCGGATTAGTGGGTTGGTGTGTGTGGGGTGACTAACGTCACACCTATGACGCCTTTGCGATAGCGCATTGAGACCGCACTGTCGCCTCAGCCTGTCCAGCCGGACCGGACCACTGTGCCCGAGAAGCAGCAATCTGACCGGCGTCGGCCTGAGCCACAACGTTCGTGGAGCTGTCGTTGTTCGTAATATCAGGTCCGGTTATCGCTACCAGTGCGCCCCATGCCGAAATCAAGGTGCCATACGCACTGTTGAGCGAGTCCCATCGAGGGTCCGCTGCAACCGCCTTTGCTGAATCCATCTGCGCCGCCTGGTAGGTCGCCAGAATCTCGCCCCAGGTTTCGTTGCCATTGCCGCCCGTGGCCCCTGGTAACCCGTGGCCGCATGCTGCCCGGACTTCAGAAACCGCATTGGCCGACGCCGATGAACACCCCACCGCCAAAAGTGCCACCCCGATGCCTGCAGCTCCCAATAGTCTTCGCACCGAATTGCCTGCTAACCAGATGTGGATGGAGTGTCCTTGGTACGGCGAGCAGCACGTGCGGCCCGCATCTCTTCACGCTTCGCCGGGATGACATACAACTCTTCGGTGGCTTCAACAATGAGTTCGGCTACGTCACTTACTTCCTCGGGCGAGAACTCCACCCCATCATGGAGGCTCCAGTTGCCGAGCAACCTCGCCTCATGAAATGAGGTCACGACGTCAACATCGACACCCCGGTCTGCGAGTTGCTCGATGCGTCTCCCCAATTTTCCATCTGGGATACCCAGGTCGGTAAGGAGTTGCTCGACGGCAGCACGATAGAGGGCGGCTGCCCCACGCAACGCCCCAGCGTTCTCCGCAACCGATGCCTCCCGGTACAGTGACGTCACAGCAGCGGGGGCTTCATCTTGCAGAGTCTTTGGGGGAAGAACGGGATACAGGATGCTGGCTGCGACCGGTTCACGCTCCTGGTTCTCACCCGCCTCGAAAGTCCGCACAATAATCATGGACTTCTTACAAAGCAGGCACTCCCACACTTCCTCCATGGCATACGGATCGAACAGAGGGGCCAGGTTGTGGGTGATTTTTGGCCACACAACCCGCCGGTCATGACGCCGCAGCCGGGATGACTGGCCGCAGTTCGGACACGCGTCGATTGGCTCCTCAGCGTCGTAGCGCCTGTATCGGTCGGGTACCCCCATGATTTCCGCAGCCATGAGCAAATCATAGAAGGCCAGACCAAACGGAATCACTTCTAGAGCCACAGAAGCACGGAGGTGGACGGTTGGCACCACCCACAGAGCCGAGAATTCCTCTACTGAGAGGGCGGCTTTCTTCTATGTTGTTGAAACTGCTTCAAGCCCAATCCTGACGGATGCGTTACCAGCGAATCTTGTGTGGGGTCCACCTCCAGCGTCCAACGTTGTCTCCAATCCCTGTCAGTTCCACTACGGGACCCGTGTGCCGATCCAAATTGCTGTGGTTTTCGATCTGGTCGGCTACTTGTCGAACGAGTTCGGCCAGCAACTTCGTCGATCTCTTCGAAATATCCGGATAGATGTCTATCGTCAGTCGGCTCTTCGTATATTCGCCCATCGTTGCCTCGCAAGCGGTCCGGAGATGTACTGGAAGTTGTTATCGACAATCGGAAGGACGGGCTTAACCTGAGTGCGCGGGATCCCCATTGGTTGCCCTAGTCGCGGGGTTCCTGGATTGTTCCGCCAGGTTCCGTCACACCCGAGATGTGCTGCGGGTACATCCGTTCAGTCCGCCTTGGGTGAGCGTCATACCAAGTAGTCCGGAGTCTCAGAAATCGAGGACGGCAATGGCACCGATGGCGCTGAGCCGGCATCCGACGAGTGCATGCTGCGAACCGTCACCGGACCATGTCGAGGGCATTGGACCACGGCTGGTGGGTCCGTGTTGTGCCACCAGCATGGGCAGCCGCAACTCACCTCCAAGACATAGGGATGGGGCTGGCTCCAGTCGGCCGGTTCCGGCTGAGGGGTTACCTGTGTCGGGACCGGCGGTGAAGGGGGCGCCGACGGTGCAATCGGATTCGGCTGTATCTCCGGTTCGGTTTCCGGCGGGTCTGGTGACCCCATCCCCATGAACGCGGCAACAAGGTTCACGGCCCGGGAGGCGGCATCTATGTAAGTGATTCCACCAGTCCTGTCAGGCAGGGTCCCGCGAGCGGTTGGGGGGCTATGAGTGGACGCTACAGACGCCACAGGGCTCTCAGGGGCCGGCTTTGGGCTCGGTTGGCAGGAGGGGGCCAATTGCCGCCTCTCCATGCCCTCGGCTGCCGCCTGTCTGACGGCAAGGGGGACATAGACCCGACTTCCGCAACCGGTGGGCGGACGCGGGCATTGAGTACGGCCGCTTTCGGATCGAGATTGCCAAGCGTGCCCGCACTTCGGACACTCCACGGGGTAGTACCTCACCGGCTCATCCCTTCTCCCGTACCGTCCACCGACCGTCGCAGGAGCGGAAGTGGCCGAGGAATCGGTGAGGCATCCTCAGGGCACGCTCTATGTTCCGGAGCTTTGATCGAATGCCCCGACATACCCTGTTGGTCCGCCTTTGGCCGGAGGTACGATTACCTCCGCTCCCCCGCCCTTGAGAGGTCCCTATGTCAGAGCCGACCACCCCTGTTTTCCCCTCCAACCATCCGGCCATCGTGCATAGTGAAGCCTTCGTGTCGGTACTGGCCCGGGTGGCAGGGTTCTCGGGTGACCTGTGGCGGATGGTCCCCATAGGATCAGTCCTTCTCCCTCAGGACAACATCCCGGGCGATGGCTCGCCATAGGTCGAGACCACTTGGGTTATCCGTCTTCCGGCGTAGGGCGTCGACCCTGGCCTCTATGTCCTTCTGATCGGCGGTTCCCGCTCCGGCCTCCAAGGCGTCCGTGGTGGCCGTCAGCACCAGGGCCGCCATGGCCAGGTCCTCAGGGTCGCTCTGCCATATGGCCACAAGTAAATCGGCGGCCTCCGGGGTCACGTCATAGGCCTTTTGGTATTCAAGCGAGAGCGACCGGTCAAAGGGGGCGGGGAATCGGCGCCGTCGACGGATCGTGGGCTTAGTCAGTCTGTGTTTGTCCGCGGGCCGCTCGGGCATCACAGCCCCTCCCCACTTACGGCCGTCCAGCGGTCCCGCAGCCAGTCTGACGTGAACCAAATCTCCGGCGGGCCGTCGATCCTGTCGAGCACACCCAATGCGGTGAGGTTCTCCAGGTGCCGGTGCATAGAGGTTCGTGGCAACCCGGCCCGTGCGGCGATCGTTGCAGTGGTATGGCCATTGGGGGCGCCGAGAAGTATGTCGACGGCCTGCCGGCGTAGGCTCTCCATGCCTCCCAACGCGCAGCCCACCAGAAGCCGCCAACGGTCCTCGTCGCCCACGCCGATTACCGTGAGTCCCGCGGACAATTGGGCCAGCTCCGAGATGAGTCGGGGCAGTTCCTCGGGGTCGGGGATCAGTTCGATCCGATCGCCGCTGCCCCCATCTCGGGTCACCTCACTGCGGCACCGGGTACCGAGGTCGGCCAATAGGCCAAGCCGCTCCTGCTCGCGTGACGTGAGTGGCGGGGGCAGGTCAGGAATAGCCAGGTTGGCGAGAAAGTCGGCCACTACCCGTTGCCGCTTGGCACGCTGGTCTTGCTGTTTGCCCTGGTTTTCCAGGGCGGTCAGCCCGGCAAGGAACCGGTCATCGTGGCTGGTGGCTGGGAGTCGCCACCGTACCCACCGCTCACCGAACGCGGCCATGCTCACCTGGTCGACGGCCTGGGTAGTGCAGGCGATACACCCGACGTGGCCCCGCCATCTCAGGACAACGCCGCCGCCGGTCCCGACAGCCCTGTCGAACTTGCCTTCGAACATCTCCCGAAATATGGCCAGCACCTCATTCCGGGTTGATGAATGTTCGGACAGGATGGTGGTGAAGTCCTTGATGATGAGCAGCCCGCGATCGCCGATCGTGCACAGCAGGCCACCGGTGCCACCCTCGCCGACCGCCCCACTCAGTAGTCCGGCCTTGGTCGTGCTGCTGAGCCAGTGCACCTCGGGCAGTTCTGCGAAGGACTCCACGATCTCGGTCTTGCCAGAGGATGGAGCGCCAATGAGCATCAGCCAGATGGGATCACCGGCCATCCGATTTCCGACCACGGTGGCAAGGGTGACCAGAAGGGTGCTGGGGTCTGGCATCCAGAGAGTCTCCTGATGAGCGGTCACCACGTCATTGAGGGCGATCGCCTCGGGAGGGGCCACGGTCATCTATGCCACCCCCTCCTCGTCACAGGAGAAGCACACGCCATCACCGCGGTCGGCGGTGCCTGCCATGACGGCCTCACACCGGACGCATCGGGGAAGGCCGGCGAACGGATCGGATGCTGCCTTCCGTGGCCGTTTGGGGGCACTGAGCAGTCTCTCCCGCTCGGCCTGCCGACGCTGCCTGAATGCCCGGTCCCGATGGGCCTTGCAGCAGAAGATGGCATTGGTCCGGGACACCGGCTCGGTGCAGCCGTCGAGCGCACATGCTCGATTGCCGTCCGGCCCGACAGCAGCGAGCACCTTGTGGACGGTGCCCCGGCCCGGCGCCCTGCCTGCCGACAGCTTCTCGGCCGTGCTGATGGGTACCCCGTACCGACCGGCGAAGGCTGATGGGCCGAGGCGGTCAGCCTCGGCCACGACGAAGGCCGCAGCGTTGCTCTCGTCGTAAACGACCCGCCGGTTCCACAGATCGGAGCCTCCAATCCCATCCCCATTGGCGTCGAGGACTCCAGACACAAGGCCACGGTGGGACAGGAGATCGGCGTTTACGGTGACTGACTCGATGGGCTCGCCCAATGGCCGACGGGACCACTGAATGGCCCGACGGTCGAGGGACTCGACGGCAACGGCATTGCGGTTCAATGTGTCGGTGGTGACCCGGACCGGCTCCCCGGTGTGCTTGTCGACCCAACCAAGGCTTGACCAGTCATCCAGCGCACCGCCGGGGTCGAAGGCGACCACGATGCGACCGCATGATGAGAGGCTCCATTCGTCTTCGCTGGCCTCCGCATAGCGAGTGCCCGGCCTTGGCCCAAGCGCTGACGGCAAGAGCCTCACCATCTCGGGCGTCCTGGCACTGAGCCGGCGCAGGGCAGGGAAGGCCAAGACCGACCCCGCGTCCCATAGAGCATCGGGCCGAACGGCCTTGTCTGGATCCTGGTTGCGGTCGACGGCATAGGCAACTTCACGAGCCACGGCAGGGAGGGACCAGGCCCGAATCTTGCCGTCTCTTCCCCTCATGCTCGGTGGGTCCGAATAGACCCCTCCCAGTTGGGCTTCGGTCAGATCGACCACCTCATCACCGACTACCTCGGCATGACGGTTTGGTCCGAAAATGACGGCCTGCATTGGTTCAGTTTCCGTTCCCCGGTCGACCTTCCATACGGTCCATTCGGGGTCGGGTGAGAGAGCATCGAATGGGGCCACAATGCTGTCGACCTCAGACCACGACAGGGCGTGTATCACCCCGCCACCAGTAAGTGGCTGTTCCCCCCCGAGGGGGCTGGAAGGGACGATGGATGAGTCGCTGGCCCGGTAGGCAACGAGACCGCCCTTGTCCCTCACAATCCGGTCGAGCACGGCGAGGAGCAAGTGCGAGCCGGCGGTGACCGACGAGGCAATGGGCATGCAGTTGAGTGGTCCGGGCCGTTCACGTCGTACCCAGGTCTGGCCCACCTTGCTCAGCTCGCGATCAAACCGGCAGAGGTTGCCATAGGTCAGGGCGTTGACCACAACCCGCAGCTCGGCGCCCAGCACGATGTCACCGGCTGCTTTGGCATTCCGGCGCCGGGCCACCAGCTCAACCGCTGGGTCATCCTCCGGCGTGAGGGTGAGCCCCGGGAGCATGGGCAAGCGAAGGCGCAGACTGGTTTGGTGGCCGATCGGTCGGTAGGCCGTTGCTGACAGGATCTCGGGCACCTGCCCCGAGAGCACCGCCGCGGCCAGTACGTCAAGAGCCGAGTAGTGCATCGGGCGGTCAGGTGAATAGAGCGGGACCACTTCGAGCCGGCCGTCGGGCCGGTGCTTGTCCTCGACCTCGACAGGGAAGGGCTCCCCATCCGGTTGGACCGTCACCAGACAGCAGCCAAACTGCTTCCACACAGCCGGGTCAAGGACCACGGCCGGGTCCGCGATCGATCTCTCGCAGAGCCGGCGCAGAGCGTCGGTCCTGTTCTGCCGCCCGATCCCGTCGGCACAGAGCACCTCCCACCAGCCGATGAGGTGGGCCACGAGAGGGAAGCAGGAGGACACGTCGAGCGTCACTGCCGGGAACGGGGTACCGAGCAGTTTGGGACATGCATCGGTCCAGCCACCGTGGAAGCTCTCTGCCCACCTCAGGTGCTCCTCTTCGGTCAGGTCGAATGTGGCCATTGGTGCTCGGACCCCGAAACGCGCCGGAATCTGGGCCGCCAGAGTGCCCGGGGTCGGCGTGCGACAGAGGTCGATCCGTCCCCGACCTTCGGCCCGGTCCTGAGCCGTAGTGAACCAATCAGCCGCTTTCTCGTCCAGGACCAGGGCCAGCTCGTGGACGGCTGCCACCGCGTCAGCCATCTGCTGTGCTCCTTCGCCGGTAACGGGGACGGCGATGGGCATGGAATGAGGCGCGAGTCCGAAATTCACACGGTGCTGGGAGAAGTCAGCCGCCCTGTCCCCGTCTTGGGAGTCGGCGAGCGAGAGCACGTCGAGGAAGTCCCCACGGGAATACTGGCCGTTGCGTTGCTTCCCGTTCCCGTGCTCTACGGGGCCGAACTCGACTTGCCACCCGGTACGTCCGGACGAGATCCGAAGTGGTGGACGATGAGGCGAGGCCTTGCGCACGTTCTGCTTTGGGCCTATGTAACCCCATCCGGGCGGGTAGATCTCCCACGACCCAGCATTGCGACCACGCCGGGGTACGACGTGCTCGGCGGTCAGCCCAAATACCCGGCCGAGGTCCGCACCGATGAACCATCCGCTGCCGCTGTAGGTCCGTTGGACAAAGGTGCCACGCCGAGGGTCGAAGAACTGGCTGACAGTGACCACGGCCCAACGACGTGACCCCGCGGCGGTGATAACCCGATGGTTCCTGGCCCACGTCTCTATTCCTTTGAGTGCTTCGGCGTCGAGGGTGTCAGACACAATGATCCCGGCGTCCAATGTCGATGGACCAGCGATCACGAGGTAAGCCCCGAGTCCAAACGTCTCCCGCATGGCGCCTAGCTCGGCTGCGGCCACCATGACCAGGCTGACCCGTTCCGCGAGACGGGGTGAGTAGGTGGGTGGTCGCTTGATTGCCATGGGCTTGCCACCGGGCCAACCCCGGAGATTGACCCCACGAGTGGACAATTCCATCCGCAGGGCAGCAGCCTCTTCTGCTTGCCGCCTCTCCCGCGTCCGCCGACTCTCGTTGTTGGGCCGTTTCGGGTTCATCGGCCCCGCTCCCGGTCGTCGGCAATGTCCTGGAGCATCAGGCCCAGCCCGAGAATGAATATGGCCGGGACGGTCACGACACTGGTTCCATGGCGCTGACCCAGCCGGACCAGCAGGTGGCCAGTACGACGAAGACGGAGGGCCGCGTGATCTGCTTTGGATCCGTCCCCGATGTGGGCCACGTTCCAGCCCTGATGCTCCACGATGTGCTCGCGCCGACAAAGAGGGCAGACAAAAGACGCATCGTGGTATCGGCCATCCGAACCCCTCCCGGTGGGATGGTGAAGGTGGTCGGCCGGGCACCCGCAGAACGGACAGCGTTGGTCGAAAGCTTGCATCAGGCTGGCCGCCCAGACTGGTACTCAAAAACCTCCAGCCCGGTTGCGCGGCGGGCCTCCAAAACGGCCAACACCCGATCGGGGTCGGCCAGGAAATTCTCCCCACGAATGGGTGCCCAGCCCGCCACCCGGTGGCGGAAGGCCTGTGGAGTGATCTTGCCCTGGGCGAGCAGCCTGGTCAGATTCAAGTAGCGGCCCGCCCTCCAAGCTTCACCCCGGGTCGGTTGTTCCAGGACCCCATACGGGGCCGGGCGGTCGAAGAGCACCGAAATGGACCGGTGCTCGCGGACGCTGGCCTGCTCATGGCCGACCAGCTCCCTTGCTTTCTGATCCGGGTACTTGCGCTTGATGGGCGAGGTCCGGCGCTGATACGTGAGACGGTCGACGGCCTGGCGGCCCCGGGTGCCAGGTTCCGTATTCGCCCGCGTGAGGATGCCGGCTGCGGCAGCGGAGATCAGATGATCTGGCGGGGCGGCTCGAACGGCCCGAGCGTCCGCAGAGCGACGGAGGGAGCGCGGAAGGTCAGGTCGGGGTGCCATCGCTGATCGACTTCCCTGTGGGCCGACCAGCTACAATGGAGGTCGGCGATGACGTTGTGGAGATGGACTCGCTGGCAACCTCGGACTTCGGTCCGGGGTTGTCTCTCTTACGGAGTACGGCGATCGTCTCGAATCCCACCCGGGCACGGGCATTTGCCCCATACCGGAGCCGCGGGGTCGGGATCTCGTGGACCTCGGTGAGAATGAGGCCAAGAGCAATGAGGGCGTCAAGATGCCATGCCGTGACCGGCTGGACCTCACCCTTGCGTACGTGGTCCGAGACGTTGAGGACAAACTGACCCCCGGGACGCAGCACCCGCACTGCCTCTGACCACGCGGAGCGGTGCAGGCCGCGGTAGGCATCCCCCGCCTTCCCCTTGCTCCACTGCATCGCCCCGGCGTTTTGCGGATGGAGTGGCCGACCCAGATCGTGGGTATAGCTGTGTCGCCGGCTGCCGTCCTTTGCCTCGTGGTGGTCGGCCAGTCGGTTCCCGTATGCAGGGCTCGTGGCGATCACGTCGAACGAGGCGTCGGGGAACGGCAGAGCAGTGGCGTCGCCAACGATGGTGTCGGGGCTCATGGCCGCCCACTCCGGCTCTAGCTCGACCCCCACGGTCTGGCGACATTGGAGCCCATGTATACGCCCGGTCCCGGCAATGTCGTTTGCCAGCGACATGGGACCAGCTGACCGCTGGTTTTGCCAGTGACATG
>JADEYI010000809.1_pt1 | contig 33589 bp, 31 predicted proteins | sample 8542331 | NCBI WGS metagenome assembly JADEYI01 (sample SAMN16510988, study PRJNA670497) | mine drainage metagenome | isolation source: biofilm near Copperflume 1 | place: Germany: Marsberg coppermine Kilianstollen | collected 2018-02 | reverse complement strand
TATATAGAAGAACGCAAAGTCATCCCGATCATTGGACCCGATCTGCTGCGCGTGCAAACCGACCACGGTTTGCGCCCACTGTACGTGTGGCTGGCCGAGAAACTGGCGAAGCACCTGTCCGTGGACACGACAGCCCTGCCCCAGCCGCTGACGCTGAACGACGTGGTGTGTTCCCACTTGGGCCAGCATGGCCGGCGCGAGGAAGCCTACACGCGCCTGCGCTCGATCATGCGCGATGTCCACGTTGAACCACCCCAGGCATTGCGGCAATTGGCGCAGATCACTGATTTCAACCTGTTCGTCACCACCACCTTCGATCCGCTGCTGGAAACCGCGGTCAACCTGGAACGCTACGGCGGCCAGCCTGACGCCGAGGTCATCACCTACGCGCCTAACCGCGTCGCCGATCTGCCGTCTGAACGCACCGACCTGCAGCGCACCGTGGTTTACCACTTATTGGGGCGTCTCTCGGCCTCGCCCACCTACGTGCTGTCCGACGAGGACATGCTGGAGTTCATCTGCGCCCTGCAGTCCGAACATCTGACTCCCGAGAAGCTGTTCCATGAACTCGAGCACAACCACCTGCTCCTGATCGGCAGTGACTTCTCCAACTGGCTGGCGCGGCTGTTCTTGCGCATGGCCAAGCGCAAGCGCCTGTCCGACCCGCGCGACGTTACCGAAATTTTTGCCGACGATCATACGGCCACGGACGCGCGGCTGGTGGCATTCCTGCAGCAGGTCAGCGTGCGCACCCGGGTGTATGGCGGCGCGGAATCCTTCGTAGCCGAGCTGCACCGACGCTGGAGTGCGCGCCAGCGCCCGGCCCAGGCAAAGTCGGGCGGCAGCGCGCCGCAGCGCTTCCTACCGCCCGCGCGCGAAATGCCGGAGAACGCCATCTTCATCAGTTATGCGCGTGAGGATCTGCCTGCCGTGCAGCGGCTGAAGGCCGGCATGGACGCCGCTGGATTGACCACCTGGTTCGATCTTGAACGCCTAGAAAGTGGTGACGATTACGACCGCAAGATCCGCGCCAACATCGCTCGTTGCAGTTTCTTCGTGCCGGTAATCTCGGCGAATACCCAGCGCAGGCACGAGGCCTACTTCCGCCGCGAATGGAGTTATGCCGTGGACCGCCTGCGCAACATGGCGGGCGGTGCGCTGTTCATCCTGCCGGTGTGCATCGACGACACGTCCGAAGCGAACGCCCTGGTGCCCGACCAATTCAAGGCGGTGCACATGTCGCAGCTGGCCGGCGGCGAACCCACGCCGGAATTCCTGCGGCGTCTGCAAGAGCTGTGCGGCGGGAGAGGTGCATGAACGAACCGGTGGCCGCGAGCGACCCCACGGTCACGCTTGATCCCGAAAACCCGTGGCTCGGCCTGTTCTCCTACACCGAGGAGACGCGCGCCTATTTCCACGGCCGCGATGCGGAGGCCACCGAGCTCGCCCGCCGGGTGCAGCGCACCATTCTGACGGTGCTGTTTGGCCAATCGGGGCTCGGCAAAACCTCGCTGCTGCGCGCGGGTCTGGTGCCGCGGCTGCGGAACGAAGGCTATTGCCCGGTGTACGTACGCATCGACTACGCCGCCGGCTCGCCGGCGCCGTCCGAACAGATCAAGCAGGCGATTTTCCGCGCCACCCAGACGGCCGGCCACTGGGCCCGGCCCGGCAGCGCGCTTGAGGGCGAATCGCTGTGGGAATTCCTGCACCATCGCGAGGATCTGTTGCGCGACAAAGCCGGCCGCCCGCTGCTGCCGCTGCTGATCTTCGACCAGTTCGAGGAAATTTTCACCCTCGGCCAGGCGGATAACGCCGGCAAACTGCGCGCCCAGCAATTCCTCGAAGAACTGGCCGACCTGGTGGAGAACCGCGCGCCCACGGCGCTCGAAGCCCGTATCGAAAAGGACGACAGCGCCGCCGAGGATTTTGACTTCGCACGCGCGGATTACCGGGTGCTGATCGCGCTGCGCGAGGATTACCTGGCGCACCTCGAAAGCCTCAAGGGCATCATGCCCTCGATCACCCAGAACCGCATGCGGCTCGCGCGCATGGACGGCGCCCAGGCGTTGAGCGCCGTGGTCAAGCCCGGCGGCAAGCTGGTGTCACAAGAGGTTGCCGAAGCCATCGTACGCTTCGTCGCGGGCGGCTCGGAACTCGCCAACGCCGAGATCGAACCCTCACTCTTGAGCCTGGTGTGCCGCGAGCTCAACACCATTCGCCAGACCCAGGGACGTCGGGAGATCTCCACCGACCTGCTGGCGGGCTCACGTGACACCATCCTCTCCGAATTCTACGAACGCGCGCTCGCCGACCAGCCCGAAGGCGTGCGCCGCGTCATCGAGGACGAACTGCTGACCGAATCCGGTTATCGCGAAAGCCTGGCGGAGGAGCGCGTGCGCAAGGCGCTTGCCGCGGCGGGCGCCGCACCCGACACCCTGGCCACCCTGGTGAACCGCCGCCTGCTGCGGATCGAAGACCGCCTCGACATGCGCCGCGTGGAACTGACCCATGACGTGCTCTGTGGCGTGGTGCTCGCGAGCCGCAACCTGCGCCGCGAGCGCGAAGCGCGCGAACAGGCGGAGCGCGAACTCGCCGCCCAGCGCGAGCGCGAAGCCGCCACCCATCGGGCGCTGCGGCGTACGCGCCTGGTGGCCGGCGTGTGCGCGGCGCTGATGCTGGTGGCCATCGCCGGCGCGCTGTTCGGCTGGTACAGCCTCGAGCGGGCGCGCGCTGCCAAGGCCGAGGTGCAGGCCTCGCGCACCAATGCCGAAAACCTGGTGAGCTTCCTGATCGAGGATTTCTACAACGAGCTGGCGCCCACCGGACGGCTGGAAACCCTGGGCAAGCTCGCGCAGAAAACCGTTGACTATTACGACAGCCTGCCGCCGGACCTGGTGACCAAGCAAACGCAAATCAATCGCGCGATGGCGCTGGTGCGCCTGGGCTCGGCGCAGATCGCGGGCGGCCACCTGCAAGCCGCGAACCAGAGCTTTGGCGAAGCCCGGGCGGCTTTCGAAAGACTGCGCGCGGCCGGCGACCACGGCGAAGCGGTGACCTACGGCCTGGCACTGATCCTGTATAGCCAAAATTTGGCAAACACGGTGAGCGGCGGCGGCAGTTCGGCGCCGTTTAGCCAGGCCGCGGCCCTGCTGAAGCCATTGGCCAATGGCGCAAATCCGCCCCGCCAGGTGCGGCAGCTGTACGCGGACACCTTGAACATTATTTGTCTTAATCAGCCGCCGCAGCAGGGCTTGGAGACCTGCGACGAAGCCCTCAAGGTCCTCGAGGGTCTCGGCGCGCTCAATTTGTCGGATCTGAATGCCGCGGCCTCCTGGGCCGATACCACCGACACCAAGGCGGGCGCATTGCAGACGCTCGGCCGCGCAGGCGAGGCGCAAACGCTCGAGCAGCAGGTGTTCGCCATGACCGAGAAAATCCTGGCCCGTCGCCCCGGCGACCTACACGCGTTGGAAGATCGTTTTTTTGCCGCTGGCCGGCTTGCAAAACTTGCCAATGATCGGCATGACACCACCGCTGCGGCGGCGTACGCCAACCAGGCCGTGCAGGCAGCCCAGAATTGGGTGCGCTTCGACCCTTCAAGCCTCGATGCCTGGGGCCGGTGGGCGCAGGCTTTGCTCCAGGTCGCGGAATTCCAATACGAGCGAGGTGAGGTGTCCAAGGCCATCGTTACCCTGCATTCGGCGCTGGCGCTGGCGCGGGATCCCCGCAGTCCCAAAGGTCTCGATGCATCAACCTGGTATGTCTGGCTCGATCTGTTCGAGTATCAAGCGAAAAGCGGCGACTCCGTGGTTGCGGAACAATCATTGCAGGCTTGCCTGCGCGCTCTGCAGGCGTACGCAGAGCAACTGCCGCCCCATTCTCCAGCGCGTCTGCTCTTGGGCCAGGCATTGAGCCAGCGGTCGCTCGCCGGGCAATTAAAACTGGACGCGGGTATGCCGCAGTCGGCAATGACTGATGAGATTGCGGCACTCGCCCAGGCCAAGCCCATCGTGGTGCCGGCGACCGACTTCAATACCATCCGCTTGAAGAGCCAGATATTGGAAAGCGGCTACAGCGTCGCGGCGCGCGCCGCCCTGCAGCTCGGCCGCTACACCGAGGCCGAACCCTTGGCGCGTCAGTGGCTGGCGGTCGCGCCGGATGCGGTCCTGCAAACCGACCCGAAAAAGCATGAATCGCAGGCCCGCACCATCCTCGCCCAGGCCATCACCATGCAGGGCCGCAAAGCCGAAGCCCGCAAGATTCTGCAGTCCGCACTCGATTACTACCGGCAGCAGTACAAAACCGGCGCCAAAGGCACCACCTTCCGCCACGATTACGCCTATGCGTTGTACGTCAGTGCAATTTCCCAGCCGGCGGATGCCGCTGGCCGCGGGCAGCGCGAGGCTGATCTCGCCGAAGCGTCCAGACTGATTGCGGGCGCATCCGCTCAGGCCCGGGGCCTCACGCCCATGCGGTATGTGGCCGGCCTGATTGCCCACGCACGCGCCGGATCAAAAAGCTGATTTGGAAATCCTGCAGGCTCCATTGGCGGGTGCGCTGGTTCCGGGCTGTGGTGATCTGATTTAAATAATTGGTTGCGCCCAGGGCCGTGAGCGCTTCCGCTTCTACAAGGATCGGGGCTATCCTCTGGAAACCCACAAGCTCTGAGTGCAACCATGCCGCCCATTCGACCCTTTGACACCCCGCCGGCGCCGGACATACCGGTGCTGGAAGACGTGGTGACGCCCGGTGACGGCAACCCCGTGCCCCCCAAACCCCCGGCAGCAGCGCCCGTGACGCAAAAAACGGCGGCGGCCGTCATCCCCCCGGAGATACTGAGCGGCATGCTCACGGAACGCATCGCCGCCCTCACCGACCGGCTGCTGCGCGATGCCTCGGCGGAAGTGCACACCCTGCTCATGGACAAGGTATGGGAAAAGCTGCGCAAGGAAATTCCCGCAATCGTTGCCGCCGCACTCAAGGAAAACGGCCACGACAGCTGAGCGCCGGTTCCGCTTGAAGCCGCTGATATAATCCTCCACTCGCCGTCTCCGCGGCGGCCGGCATTGTTCAAACACAAGAATTATGGATAAGACCTACGACCCGCAGGCCATCGAACACCGCTGGTACGATACCTGGGAGCAGCACGGTTGGTTCGCCCCCAGGGGCGATAAAGACCCCTACTGCATACTGCTGCCGCCGCCGAATGTCACCGGCACCCTGCACATGGGCCATGCCTTCCAGCAGACCCTCATGGACGCGCTTATTCGTTATCACCGCATGCGCGGCAAGCGCGTGCTATGGCAAGGCGGCACGGATCATGCCGGTATCGCCACCCAGAAAATCGTCGAGAACCAGTTGGCCGCAGAGGGCAAAACGCGCCACGACTTGGGACGCGAGCAATTCATGGAACGGGTATGGAAGTGGAAGGATGAATCCGGTTCGGTCATCACCCGACAGATGCGCCGGCTGGGTGCATCGCTGGACTGGTCGCGGGAACGCTTTACCATGGATGCGGGTTTGTCCGCCGCGGTGCGTCGTGTATTTGTTGATTGGTACCGTGCGGGACTGCTGTACCGCGGCCAGCGCCTGGTGCACTGGGACCCGGTGCTGCAAACCGCCGTTTCCGACCTCGAAGTCAACAACGAGGAGCGTGACGGCCACCTGTGGTTCATCCGTTATCCGGCAACCGATGGCAGCGAAGGCCTGGTGATTGCCACCACGCGCCCGGAAACCCTGCTGGGCGACGTGGCCGTGGCCGTGCATCCCGATGATGACCGATACAAGAAGCTGATCGGCAAGACACTCAAGCTGCCGCTGACGGGACGCGAAATCCCCGTCATCGCCGACGAATCCGTGGACAAGGAATTTGGCACCGGCGCGGTGAAAATCACGCCAGGTCACGATTTTAATGACTATCAAGTCTGGCTGCGACATAGCAAGAAAGAGAATCTGGACCTTTTCAGTATATTCACTCTTGATGGTCATATTGGGGTTCTTGGGTTGGATCTTAAAGATGCGCAAGTTCTCACAAGGAATGAGCCCTCGTTTACTATCGCTAGAACCCACGCTGACAGCCGTGGTAACCCGACCGCGGTTGTTGGACAGTTCATCCCTCAAAAATACATTGGCCTCGACCGCTTCGTGGCGCGCAAACGCATCGTGACCGACCTGGAGGCACAGGGTCTGCTGGTGGAAACCAGAAAGCACAAATTCAAAGTGCCCATCAGTCAGCGTTCCGACGCGATCATCGAGCCCATGCTCACGGATCAATGGTTCCTGGATCTCACCAGTGATACCCGTGTGGACGGCAAGCCGGGCCCAGGCGGTCGTAAGGCCATCACCGAACCGGCGTTGGATGCTGTCCGCTCCGGCGACATCAAATTCGTTCCGGAAAACTGGGCAACGACTTACACACAATGGCTGGAGAATATCCAGGACTGGTGTGTGAGCCGCCAGCTGTGGTGGGGTCACCGAATTCCCGCCTGGTACGACGAGGCGGGCAATATCTTCGTGGGTGAAGACGAAGCCGATGCCGTCAACCACGGCGATAAGCCGCCGGTAGGAAAATTAAAGCAGGATGAAGATGTGCTGGACACCTGGTTCAGTTCGGCCCTGTGGCCGTTCTCCACCCTCGGCTGGCCGGGGGATACCAAAGCACGCGCCGCCGAATGGGAAAAGTTCAACACCTTCCTACCCTCTTCCGTGCTGGTGACCGGCTTCGACATCATCTTCTTCTGGGTGGCGCGCATGGTGATGGCCACAAAATACTTCACCGGGCGCCTGCCATTCAAAGAGGTCTACATCAACGCCATCGTGCGGGATTCGGAAGGCCAGAAGATGTCCAAGTCCAAGGGCAATACCATTGACCCGCTGGATCTGATGGATGGCATCAAACTGGAAGCGCTGGTTAAGAAGTCCACCACCAGCCTGCTCATTCCACAAGTCCGTGAGAAAGTAGCCAAGCGCATCCGCCACGACTACCCGGAGGGCATCCCGGCAGTGGGCGCCGACGCGCTGCGCTTCACCTTCGCGGCACTGGCAGGCTACAGCCGCACCATCAACTTCGATCTCAAGCGTTGCGAGGGTTACCGCAATTTCTGCACCAAACTGTGGAACGCGACGCGCTTTGTATTGATGAATTGCGAAGGATTTACCGCGCCAGGCACGCCGCCACTGAGAACGCCGGCGGAACACTGGATTATCAACAAGCTTGGACATTTGTTACAAAACATTGACGATCATTTCCAAGTTTACCGTTTCGATCTGCTGGCCCAGGATCTTTACGAGTTTACCTGGAACGATTTCTGTGATTGGTTCATCGAATTGTCGAAGCCTGGGCTGAGTAGTTCCGACTCTGAAAAAGCGGATTCCACCCGGCATACCCTGCTATATGTGCTGGAAACGCTGCTCCGGGCGTTGCATCCCATTATCCCCTTCATCACCGAAGAACTCTGGCAACAGGTTGCGCCGAAACTTGGCAAACGAGGCGATTCTGTGTCACTGCAGGCATATCCAAGATTTGAGGGTCGCATAGCCGATTCAAGTAAGGCGACCGGCGACATCGTGTTTTTGATATCCGCCGTCGGCGAAATCCGCAAAATACGCAGCGAACACGGCGTCCCGCCTTCAAAAGCCATCCGCGTACTCCTCGAACAGGATATTCACAATCCGCATCTCTTTGATCGTATTGGGCCGGAGCTTGCATATCTTGCCCGGCTGGAACCTATCACTCGTCTGCAACCCGGAGAATCCCCGCCGCGCGCTGCCGCCACCATTACTGTTGATGCTGCGCGGCTGCACATTCCATTCGCAGGTCTGATTGACGTACCGGCGGAAATCGCGCGACTTGAAAAGCAACTTGTTAAATTACGCGCCGACCTTCAGCGGATTGAAACCAAGCTCGGCAATGAAGCGTTTATCAGCAAGGCACCCGCGCAACTGATAGACAAGGAACGCGCTCGGGCATCAGAGACTGCAAATGCCATCTGCGAACTGGAAAGTCAGGTGGCGAACATCCGCCGCCTCGGCTGACCGGTTTCGACAGCTACTGACATGCATACCGAGATCCTGCGCGCCGCCATCATTTCGTTTATTGCCTTGATGCACCTCACGGGAATCGCGGCCGCTGCGCATGCCGCGTTGACGAGCCGCACTCCACAGGGTGCCATCGCCTGGGCGGTATCCCTGATATTCATGCCGTATCTGGCGCTTGTTCCTTATCTGATCTTTGGCCGCACCAAATTTTCAGGTTACGTGGCAGCGCGCCGCGCGCGCAATCGCCAGTTTTATGAGCACGCCAGCGCGCTTCACCAAAGCACGATGGCACGCGTCGAAGCGGAAGCGCAGGTTGGACACATGCTTGCCGGCATCCAAATGCTGGCAAAACTCACCGGCCTGCCGTTCTCACGCAGTAATGAGGTGCGGCTGCTGATCAATGGCGAGGCAACTTTCGCCGCCATCCTCGCGGCGATTGCTGCAGCCAAACATTACGTGATTGTGCAATTCTTTATTGTGCATGACGATGGCCTCGGGCGCCGGCTAAAGGATGCATTGATCTCCAGGGCTGGCGAAGGTGTGAAGGTGTATTTCCTGTATGACGGCATTGGTTGCCACAATCTGTCGGAAAGCTACCTTGAGGGGTTGCGCGCGGCGGGTGTCAGGGTGCAGGAATTTACCACCCGCCGGCGCAAGCTGGTTAACCGCTATCAGCTCAACTTCCGCAATCACCGGAAAATCGCCGTGGTGGACGGCGAACGTGCTTTCGTGGGCGGCCACAATGCCGGCGATGAGTATCTGGGGCTCAAACCTCCGCTCAGCCCCTGGCGGGATACCCACATCGAAGTGGCCGGATTGGCAGTGGCCAGTATCCAGCTGATCTTCATGGAAGACTGGTACTGGGCCACCGGCCACGTGCCGGAGTTGCACTGGCAGCCCGCGCTGCGTCGTCGCAATATGCACTGCCAAGTGATACCGAGTGGGCCGGCGGACGAGCGGGAAACCTGTAAATATTTTTTTGTGCAGGCCATCAACTCGGCGCATACGCGCCTATGGATCACCACGCCCTATTTCGTGCCGGACGAAGCCGTATTCACGGCGCTCAAGCTTGCAGTACTACGGGGCGTGGACGTACGCTTGTTGATCCCGAGCCGCCCCGACCATTACATCGTTTTCAACGCTTCATCCTTGTATGCGTATGAAGCGGTATGCGCCGGCATCAAAGTGTATCGTTATCAACCCGGTTTTATCCATGAGAAAGTGATCCTCATGGACCAGGATGCGGCGGCGGTGGGCAGCGCCAATTTGGACAACCGTTCGTTGCGGCTGAATTTTGAAATCACCGTGCTAACGGTAGACAAGGACTTCGCGGCATCGGTGGAAACCATGCTGAAGGAGGATTTCGCCCAGTCGGTGGGAGTTACGCGCGACGAATACGAACAGGCGCCCGCCCTGCGCCGGCTGATCATGAACGTGGCCAGGCTGTTTGCACCGATTCTGTGAGGTGCGAACGGTCTTTTTATCTCATCCGCCCGCCGGCCCGGGCGTGCTGTTGACCATCATCACCGCCAGCCGCCAGTCGCCTGCCTGCTTCTTCCACACGGATAGATAGTTCCCGTAGGCGGCGGTTGCCTGGCCGGCGCCGTTCTTGCCGATCAGTGAATAGACGCCCCAGGTATAACCCAGATCAGCGGACACATCCGCGCCCTGGGGGCTCCAACTGAGCGTGCTACCCGCCGGCAGGCCCTGCAGGCTATCCACGATCGCCGTCCTGCCCTTGAGGGCGGCGCGGTTTTCCGGCAACAGCAGGGCGTCGTCGGTTGCATACTGCCTGAAGGCGGCCGCAAAACCCTGCCGTTCCGACATCGTGGAAAATGCACTGTCGGTACGCATCAGTGATTGAGTGGCCATGGCGGCGGTATTATTGCCGCCCTGGCAAGCAGCGACCAACACCGCTGAAATTACGCTCGCTAAGAATACGCGCAGAATCTTCACGTCAACCTCCGAATATTTGGGTATTTTATCGGTAACCGATATGGACGGCCCGACGGGTTTAGCATAAGGTAAATCACACGGAGATGCCTCATGTCCAATGACCAGCCGATTCCCATCCGCGAACTACAGACCCCTGGCATGGTGCGCAAGGTCAGCGCGGTGATCGCGGCGGCGAATCGCATCATCCTCGGCAAAGAGGCGCCGATCCGCCTTGCGCTGGTGTGCCTCGTCACTGGTGGGCACCTGCTCATCGAGGATATCCCCGGCGTGGGCAAAACCACGCTGGCGCAGACCCTGGCGCGGTTGTTGGGACTGTCATTCCAGCGCATCCAGTTCACCAGCGACCTGCTGCCGGCGGATATCATCGGTGCATCCATATACGAACGTCAAAGCGGTGAATTCCGTTTCCACGCCGGCCCTGTTTTCGCGCAGCTGGTGCTTGCCGATGAAGTAAACCGCGCCACCCCCAAGGCCCAGAGCGCGCTACTGGAGGCCATGGAAGAACGCCAGGTCACGGTGGATGGCGTCACCCGTCCTCTGCCGCAGCCGTTTTTCGTCATCGCCACCCAGAATCCGCTGCACCAGGTGGGCACGTTTCCATTGCCGGAATCGCAACTCGACCGTTTCCTGATGCGCATCGGGCTGGGTTACCCCGGCGAGCAGGCGGAACGGGGTCTGCTCAAGGGCCGCGACCGGCGCGAACTGCTGCACGATCTGCAACCGATTCTGAGCGCACCGGAGCTACTGGCGCTGCGAGCAGCGGCCTTCAATCTGCAAGTGTCAGACGCATTGCTGGATTACCTGCAGGCGTTGGTGCGTTACACCCGGGAATCGCCGCGTTATGAAAACGGCCTGTCGCCCCGCGCCACCCTGGCGCTCAAACATGCCGCCCAAGCCTGGGCATTGCTCATGGGGCGCAACGGTGTGATACCCGAGGATTTACAGGCGGTACTGCCCGGTGTCGTGGCGCATCGCCTGCGTCTCAAATCCACCCATGAAAGCAGCGCTTCGGCGAGTGTCGCCAAGGATTTGCTGGAAGCCGTGCCGATTCCATAAATAAAACGCCGGTGCTGGGCTGCAATTGCTATCCGCCACGAAATGCTATTCCGTATTTGCTTTCCGGAAAATATTTCGCATGACGATACCATTCAAGGAGACTCTGAATCCCGGGATTGCATTGATGGCTCTACTAACCTGGTTTGCGCGGAGTCAAGGCGTGGTTATCGAAGCATATCTTCGGACAGATACGATTATTTTCTTAAGTCAGACGATATCTGAACGCGGAACGCAATATCCGGCACCTGCCATGGTGTTGTAAACATGCTCTCCAGTGCGCGTGAATTTATAGCCCAGCGTGTCCAGGTTTGGGCGCGCCGCCGTCAGGGACCGGATGGTGATTTGGTGCGCCTCGAGCGTCGTCGCGTCTACATTCTGCCCACTCGCCAAGGCCTGATTTACGGTTTCACCGTCATCGTGATGCTGCTGGGCTCCATGAACTATTCCAACAGCATGGGCTTCATGTTGACATTTGTGCTCATCGGTTTGGGTTTCGTGGCCATGTATGCCTGCCATGCAAATCTCACGGGATTGGGGATCGGCGCCGGCAGAGCGGCGCCGGCGTTCGTCGGCGAAATCGTGCGTTTTCATCTTTACATCACCAACCCGGGCCGCAGCCCACGCATCGCCATCAGCCTCAGCGCCGATGCCAGCGACACCACGGTCACCGGCGACGTAGCCGCTGCTGAACATGGGGGGGTGTCGGTGCCGATCGCCGCGCAAAAACGCGGCTGGCTCAAGCTGGAACGGCTGGTGGTGGAAACCACCTACCCTCTCGGTCTGTGCCGCGCCTGGAGTTGGGTGTACATGGACCTACGGGCCTTGGTGTATCCCAAGCCGGCGGATGACGCTCCGCCACTGCCGCCGGCCCGGGAGGGGCGTGGCGGCGGTCGGCTGACGAATCGGGGCGAGGAGGATTTCAGCGGCCTGCGCAGTTACCGCCCCGGGGATTCCCCGCGGCACATCGCCTGGAAAGCCTCGGCACGCGAACAAAAACTGCTCACCAAGCAGTTCAGCGGCAGCGGTCAGGAGAGCCGCTGGCTGGATTGGGACACGTTCACGGGCCTCGATCAGGAGCAACGCCTGTCGGTGCTGTGCCGCTGGGTACTTCTGGCTCACGCCGAAAACCTAGACTATGGCCTGCGTGTTCCCGGCAATACCATCCCCATCTCCGGCGGTGAAGCCCATCGCGACCGTTGTCTGGAAGCCCTGGCGCTGTTCGCCCCGAACCGGCAGACTTCATGAACGCTGTCTTGCAAGCGAGTTTCGAGGTGCAACAGGAACGCACACGGCTCTTGTGGGTGCTGGTGGCGCTGCTGGCCATGACGCTGCCGCATGCGCTGCATCTCGCCCCATGGATCGTGCTGGCCGCGGCCGCAATCGCCCTCTGGCGGCTGGCGGCGGCCTATCAGGACTGGCCGTTGTTCAACCGCTATGCACGCATCGGTTTCGGGTTACTGGCCTTCATCGGTGTATTCGCCACTTACCACACGCTCAATGGACCGGAAGCCGGCACCGCCCTGCTGATCCTGCTGGCGGCCCTGAAGCTCATGGAAGCCAAGGGCCTGCGCGATTATTTCCTGGTGCTGGCGATCACGCTGTTCATCGGTATCGCCAATTTTCTCTATGACCAGACCATCCCCTTGGCCATCTACATGATTCCCGCCGTATGGCTGGCGATTACCGCGCTGCTCAACGTCGCTCATCCCGATGTGAACCGCTCCGCGATTACATCGATCAAAATCGCCGCACGCATGTTATTGCTGACGTTGCCAATCGCCTTGGTGTTATTCCTGCTGTTCCCGCGCATACCCGGCCCCTTGTGGGGGCTGGCGCTGCCGCAGCACTCGGCGGTCACCGGCCTGTCCACAGCAATGTCGCCGGGCAGCTTGAGCAGTCTGGCTCAGTCCGATGCCATCGCCTTTCAGGTGAAGTTCACGGGCGCTGCACCGCCGCGTTCGCAGCTTTATTGGCGCGCACTGGTGCTGCACGACTACGACGGCGAAACCTGGACGGTTGGAAAACCTCTGTGGAACAACAACGAAACGCTCTCCACCCAAGGCGTACCGATGCGTTACCAGATGACTATGGAACCCAACGATCTGAATGTGCTGTATGCACTGGACCTGCCGGTGCTGGTTCCCGATAAGGTACAGCTGACCAGCGACTACGAGCTGTCCACACAACATGCGGTTACGGAAAGAAAACTTTACACGGTAACGTCCTATACGGAATACAGCTATGGTGCAAAAACCCCGGCTTGGATTTTGCGCCGCGATCTGCGCTTGCCACGGGATATTGATCCGCGTGCGCGCCAGCTTGCACAACAATGGGAGAGCGCTGCAAATGCCCCCCAGCAGGTGGTGCAGGACGCTCTCCAGATGTTTCACGACCAGCCGTTCCGGTACACCTTGCAACCCGGTATCCTCACGGGCCCCGACAGCATTGATGAATTCCTGTTCGATACCCGTCGCGGCTTCTGCGAACACTACGCCAGTGCCTTTGTGTTCCTGATGCGGGCGGCCGGTATCCCCGCGCATATCGTGATTGGTTATCAGGGTGGTTTGCAGAACCCCGTGGATGGTTATTACGTCGTGCGCCAGGAAGACGCCCACGCTTGGGCGGAAGTCTGGCTGGCGGGTCGCGGCTGGGTGCGGGTGGACCCCACCGCCGCCGTGGACCCGGCGCGCGTGGATCAGGGCTTGGCCGCGGCCCTGCCCGGCAGCGAAGTGCCCGGGTATTTTTTCGACGTTCATCCCTGGTTCGGGAATCTGCGCAACACCTGGGATGCGGTCAACAACGGCTGGAACCAATGGGTGCTGGCCTACGGCCCGGAACTGCAGCAGCGTTTATTCGCGCACCTCGGCCTGGATTACGGCAACTGGCTGCAACTGGCGCTGGTGCTGCTGGTATTGATTGGCGGAATTCTCGCGCTGGTGTGGTTGCTGCTGTGGTGGCGGGATCGCGCGCCGCCGCCCTCCACGGTGGTGCGCGACTACCGGCGTTTCTGCCACAAACTCGCCAAGCTCGGTCTGGCGCGCCGGCCCAATGAAGGACCGTTAAATTACGCCAAGCGCGTCATACGTAAGCGGCCGGATCTGGCGGAGCGTGTAAACACAATCACGGCACTGTATATCAATCTGCGTTATGCGGACACCGGCAACCCGCAGGAACTTAAACGCCTGATTCAGGCTTTCCGGCCTCAGCACTCATAATGCTGATATAAAAGGCCGGTGTTTCTCCGGCGGGCTACGCCATCCTTGGCTTCGCTACCGCCGGTCCAGGGCAGCCTTCCTGGCTGCCCGCTCAAAGCTGCGCTTTGAGCCCACCCGTAGCCACCAACATTATCAACAGCTTACGTTTTCACTTCACTAAAGTCAGCCTGGGCTGTGCCCCGATTGTGCCCTGGTTGTGGCACACAATCCGTTCGGCATGCTCACATTTAGAAATGTATAGAAATGGGTCAGAGCGAATATATGAGGTAGACTGAGCGCGTTTGGAATACACAGGGAAGTGTATATGCCTCGTTTACCGCGTTTCTGCTTGCCCGGTGTTCCGTAGCATGTCATCCAACGAGGAAATAACCGTCAACCCTGTTTCGCAGACGAGGGCGATTATCGTTTCTACCTTGAATGTCTGCGTACTGCATCCCGGCGTTGCGGCTGTAAGGTGCATGCCTACGCCCTGATGACCAATCATGTTCATCTCCTGGTGACACCAAGACGGAAAGACGCGATTCCGCGTTTTATGCAACATATCGGCCGGCGGTACGTATAGTACTTCAATTTCCGCTACCGGCGCAGTGGCACTCTCTGGGAAGGCCGCTACAAAACGAGCCTGGTGGATAGCGAAGCGTACGTTCTGACTTGCTATCGCTACATAGAGATGAACCCAGTGCGTGCTGGCACGGTAGCCAATCCATCTGAATACCGCCGGTCAAGCCATCGGCGTAATATGTTGGATGCGGCGGGCGAAGTTGTCATACCTCACGAGCTGTACACTGCACTAGGCGCAGATACATCATCTCGTTGTAGGACTTATCGAGATTTATTTCGTGGGGAACTCGATAGTACAACTCTGTGCACGATTCGCGAAAGCCTGAATCAGGAAGTGGTGCTGGGTAATGATTGCTTTCGGGAACACATCGAGAACGTTCTTGCGCGCCGAGCCAGACCTAGCCGCCGTGGACGGCCCGCAAAGAAGAAAGGGGGAAGCCTAGATGGGTGTTGAGTGATAGACTTGGTCTTATGGCGATATTCGCTCTGACCCCAATTCAATTCTTTTCAACTACGCTGACCAGGGACCCAAAATAGGGCTACCGACCTTACGACGTAGGCGTCTATTTCCAAAAAGGCATCTTCAGCTTCTGCAGTAATGTCTTGGCGGCAGTCTCATCTCCCTTCTGGGCTTTGTGCTTCAAGTTCGCATGCTTCGCGATTAGATCCGCGTGGGACAGGTGTGGGGCTGCGGCGCCTTCCACAGCGATCTTTCTCATAGAATGTTCCTCGGTCATGCGGCCGGCAGCAATTTCGCGATCTGTCACAGCCATTAACATCTCAACGGACACGTCACCGCCACCAGGTGAATCAAGGCCAACAGTGCACTCCTGCAAGATAAAGATCTTGTAGTCTTGAGCGCGTGCGTTCCTTATGTTCTCCAGCAACTCCCCTTGGTCACCGCGGCTGGTTAGGTACCGTTCAACTTGATCCATCGTCGCCTTGAAAATTGCTAGTACTCTGGCCCGCTGGTCACTAGTCGTGGCGGCGTCGAACTCTTTTCCAATCTTTGCTCGCACATCTACGATATCGAAGCTCTTCGCCGAAGCCAGCTCGCTAATTAGGCTTTCGATAGACATGTTTACCCTCCCCTACGTAGCCGTCTAAATTTTTCGAATCATGTTCCCAATAATGTCCTCGATCATTTGTCCGCTAACCAGGTTAAATCTGGCGAGGATGCACCAAACAAAGCCTCCCAATGCTTTGACCTGGTCGTAGGTATTAACTTCCGAATATCGCAACTTATACACTTGAACAGATAGATCCTTAAAAAACGCATGCACCCGGCCATCATCAATATCTACATTGTTCAGTACGTAAGAAACCTCGTTGGCCAATAGTGTAAGTTCTGCTAAAACTTCACGAAGAACGACTCTCTCGTTTTGCATTTCATTTAGAAATGCGTACCACTGATCGCTATTGGTAGGAAAGTATTCCCTAAACTGTTTGTAGTCAGTCAATTGCTCAGGTAAATCGGAATCGTAGGAATTGTGCTGGCACTGAAGCATGATGCCAATGATATCCAGCTTAAATTCGTGGTAGCGTCTTTGAAGAGTTGCTCTAATTACCGCTCTTTTTCTGCGTTCTGGTATTCGGACAACAATCAGCCAGAAAAATAAGCTCACCAAGAAGCCTATCGACAAATTAAATATGATCTTGTCGCCAGTATGTAGACGATAGAGAATCGGTTGGATTGCGGAACCCCTTAAGAAACTAATAATAGGTTCGTCGGCTCCAGAAAAGACACCAACGATAGAAACGATGGCAAATACGATCAGTATCAAGTCGAGTGTGCGATTTCTTATTTTCATGAGTCCTATCCCAAGAGTTCTATCAGCTCCTCAGCGCGTAAGTGAGTATATCGCTTAAGCATCTGTAAGGTCTTATGGCCCGTGATCGCCGCCACCTGCATTGAATTTAGTCCTCTTTCGAACAGTCTCGATATTGCTTCGTGCCTGAGGTCGTGGAAACGAATATCGGACAGCGAGACCGGACCTTTCTGGCGCTTGTTTTTCAAACCGCAGATTCTTGTAGGCGCAAAAGGGGACATTCTACTTTTTTCGAGGCCGTCCACGGGGCCGCAGACTCGGGAAACCTCAGGGGCAAACCGCGATTTAATGCGCTGCCCGTCACCATCTGTCGCCCGGTTCCTTGATGTATTTCGCCCAAACGTAACGGACTTGTATACGTGACGTACCCGAAAGAGAGGCGAACAAGTGATAGATTCAAAGCATGGTGAAGAAGAAAGCCCCCAAGAAACCCAAGCCGGTGAAGCCGGAGGGGGAGCCTATTCCCTTCAACGAGGCGCTAAAAAGGGTTTGGGGGGCTGGAAAAAAGAAGAAATAGTTAGAGCGGTCTCAGAAATTCTGACAGAAGAATTTTGCGAAGACGTTTGCTATGAGAATCGAGTGATATACAAAACCGAAGCCATCATGTTGGCGAAATTGGTCTGTGACCGATTAAAGACTTTCTAAAGCTCTTTATCCTCTCTATAAGTTTTAAAATTTCTTGTTCCATTGTGTAGAAATCACTCTTTCTAAATCCTAATGCACTTGGCCACCGCCTGAGTGCTTCCATAACTTCTATGGCCTCTCCCCGTGATTCTGCTGAATGCACATGGCTTTGCCAAACTAACCAATCTCTAACATCTGTATAGAAGATTGCATCATTAACCTGGGGGGATACTCCCCATATACCGTGGGCGACTTTATTCCTAGATTTGGAACTCTCTTTAATCGCTCTAAAAATATCTAACAGCTCTTCTTTCAAGTTTTGAGGCAGCCTTTCCTCCGCCAATTTCATAAACACCGCTTTTCTAGACCCTTCATTTTCTATCGCCGTGAAAATCTTCATAGCTATAACGGAATCCATTCCGGCTATGACACCGAATACTTCCGCTAGCCGTGTTTCCATTTCAGACCAAAGTGATACCACAACACCGAGATGAGAAGAAATCTCAGCGTTATCTGGCAAATCGGTACTACGTCGGATTTCAATATTCCTATCAGGAATGAATGTCACAGTTACTCTCCATTACACTGTCGCTTAATTAACCCCTGAATAATCTTTAGGGATTTAGGGTCAGGTCTTAGGGATTTAGGGTCAGGTCTTGAAATATCAGTTTTCATGATTGACCACCTTGCTCCGTATATCCCTTGTCAGTGATATCGGTAAGATCGGGGACCGTACTATACGGCTGCCACGTGGTGGGGTCGGTGCGTTGCCCGTATGCATCATAGCTCATGCGTTCCACCACAGTACCCACCTCATTGGTGATTTCGCCAACGCCACCCAGATGATCACTGGTGATATATCGGGTGGTGAGAATGCCGTTATCCTGGATGGTACGCACCGCCACAACCCCGGTGCCCCCCCACTATCATTCCACAGTGACCCTTCGTCAGTTCGCCGCGCGCGCACATAAAACGCCCCCACGTTAGGGGAAACCTGAATCTCGGCGACTGTGGCAAAATTGTGCCACGCCGGGATGCTCTGATATTCGTTTACTGACTATTGGAATGCGGTTTGATGAAGAGTAATGGTCATCTCGTCATGGAGCGATCACAGCGAACTGAGGTAATTCGCAACCGCATTCATTTGACTATCCGTGAGATGCAGCGCCACCTGCTTCATGATGTCGGCGTTCTTGTCGTTGCGCACGCCTGAACGGAAGTAGCGCAACTGAGCCAGCAGGTACTGGGCATTCTGCCCGGCCAGGCGCGGGAATATCCCATTGCCAGCGGCTTGGGGACCGTGACAGCTTGCACACGCGGGTACATCGGCTTTAAGTACCCCGTTCAGGAATATGGCGCGACCTTCGCTGGCCGATGAATCCGGCGGAAAGGGCTCAGCGGGAGCTTGGGTAGAGAACCACTCGGCCGTCTGCTTGATCTGCTTTTCACTCAGGCCCTGAGCGATGGGCCACATGTAGATGGTGGCGGGTGGATCAGCGCGGCTGCCATCGCGGAATGCCTTGAGCTGCTCTTCGATATACACCTTATTTTGCGCAGCCAGGCGCGGGATGAATGCAAGATCCGGGTCATTGCCATGGGTGCTATGGCACATATAGCAACTGCTGCGAACTATTGCAGGCGGGGTTTTGTTCACCGGCTGTGCCTGGGCAACAACGCTATACAAGCACAACCCAACGCTCAACAAGCACGAAAATGCGGGAATGGCATATTTCATTTTGACCACCTCAGCTGATAGTGCTGATTACGCGAATGAAAGTTTCCAGGCTGGCCTGAAATCAAACCACGTTCTTCAGTATTCAATACGGTTGCTTTGAAAAATTGAACGCCCACACAAAATCCTGGTCCAGTGTCACTATTTTCGGCCTGGTATCAAGATGCAGGCGCGATACCCAGGTGTCACCCCGGGCACTGACTTCAGCCGACCCCTGCGCCTGGCGTGACGCAGATTCAGGTCCGGTGAAAACCGAAAAAAGCGAGGCATCGGTGCCGGCCAGCGCACTCACATAATGGAAGCGTTTGGCCGGACCGGATACCAGGGCATGGATCTGCATGCGTCCTTTCGATGTCACGAAGCTCATGCTGGCCCGCCTGCCCTTCGCCGTGCTGTGGATGGTGAGTGTCACCTTGGCGTCCGTCACTGTAAAAGCGTGACGCTTGAACAATTGCAAGACCGGGCTGGCCGCGGTTCCGAGTGCATCCGGTACCACTGCCCAGCCATGCCCGTTTGACTGATGGATACCGTGAGTGTCCGTTGGATTCTCTACCGGTACGATCACTGCACCGAGGGTGAATGCTCCGCTCTCGGTTTTGCCGATACGCGATCGCGAACAGGAGGTGGCGAACAACAGCAGGACGCCATGGCCTTTCACGGGTCCCTGGGCAGGCCGCCAACGGGGGCCCACGATGCGCTGCAAAGCAGCCAGCGGGGGTGTCCAGCCGACGGTTAACCCCTTACACGCCGCTTTTGAGGTGGTGGTCCAGGATTCCGGCGGCGCGGCAGAGGCTGTGCGCAGGCCCATGAAGAGCACGGCCGCCGCCAGCATTACGCCGCTGGGTTTAGTCATGAGAGGCCCGGTCCATCATCGGCTCACTGCGTGCTTGTAAATTTCATGCACCTGCACTGCCACTGCACCCCTACCGATACCTAGTTAGTTGGATTACTCGCCAGCGTGTACGTTGTCGGAAACCCGGCCGGAGCCGACACCAGATTCCAGTTGCCGCTCTTGGAATCTATGGTGAAATGCAGTGGCCAGGAACGCGTGGTGTAAACCGTAGAAACCAGCGCCCCTGGTATGCTGATGGACACTGAGGTGTCGCTCCAGGACATCAGCCCACAGGGCATATTAACCGGGGTGTTGGTGGCCACTGGCACAACGGTCAACGAACAACGCACACCGCCGATGGACACCAGCAGGTTCGCGTAGACACTTCCCTGGGCCGTGGCCTTGAGCGCCAAGTTGCCTGCCGGGTTGACTATGTTCCAGTTATTCGGCAGATACACGCCGATATCCGGTACGCTCTGGGCGAATTCGCCGTTGGTGCCGGTCTCGCTCAGCGACAGAATCTGCACGCCCTTGGCGGTGTTGAATCCAATCTCGATTTTGCCATGTGGATTGCCGAGGGCGTCTTTCTTGTCCGCAACCAGCGCGCAAGGTTCCACGACCTCGGATGGCGTCACGCCGTTGCCACGGTACATGACGTAACTGCACTGGCCGTTGCTTATCAAGATGTTAGCGCTGTCGGTATAGGAATACTGTCCCGGCACCCCGACGAGTGCATACGTTGGACCCGACGAGCTGCAGGCCGCCAGGAATGCGACCGGCATCAAGAGCATCAAACTCGGAAACCACCGCTTCATAATCGCCTCCCAAGAGTGTTGGCGACGGCAACACGCCTCCGCCGAAGGGTCAGATTGTGCCACGACTGGCGCCCAATCGCAGGCTCCGGGACGACTCCAGCGGCCGCGGCAAGACCGCGTCCGGTTCATCCAGGGGCCCCGGCCGCCGACGCGCCCGGACCGGCCTCGCGGGTATCCACCCGCGCCAGCAGCACCGCACCCGCCACAAACAACACAATCACCGACAGGATGGAGAGCCGCGGGCTGCCGGTCATGTAGCTCACAATTCCCACCAGAAATGGGCCGATGATGGCGGCAAACTCTCCCAGCATGTTGTAGAAGCCGAAGAACTCGCCGGCCCGTTCCGGCGGCACCAAGCGCGCATAATAGGAACGAGAAAGAAGCTGCACCCCCCCCTGTACCAGTCCCACCAATCCCGCCAGAACGAAAAACTCCCAGGCGTATTGCATAACGGCGGCAAACACCGTGACGAATACATACACGGCCAAGCCGATGAAGATGCCGCGTTTCGGACCGATACGCTCGCCGAGACGCCCGAAAACCAGCGCCGCCGGCACACCGATAAACTGTACCAGGAGCACCGCGAGAATCAGATCCGAGGTGCCGAAACCAATGGCCTTGCCGTAATCCACCGCCATTTGAATAACGGTATTCACGCCATCTATATATACCCAGTAGGCAATCAGGAACATGAATACCGGCTTGTAGGCGCGCACGTGGCGAAAGGTTTCAGCTAATTGACCAAAACCCGCGCGTACCGCAGCCGCCAGACTCATCTTTTTTTCCGGCTTGCGCGGTTCCGGCACCCAGAACAGCAGCGGCAGCGAAAATACTACCCACCAGATGGCGGTGAACACCAGGATCAGTCGCACCGCCGCAGCCGGGTCCGTCAGGCCGAACCACTGGGGCCTGAGGCTCATGGCCACGCCCAGGATCAGGAATATCCCGCCACCCAGATAACCGGCGAAATAGCCGATGGCCGATGTCATATCAAGTTTGCCCGGCTCACCCACGCTCACCACCATGGAATCACCGAACACATTGCCCCACCAATAGCTGATGGAGGCGATCACATAAAACAGCCATGCCCATTGCCATTGACCCAGGCTGACGAAATGCAGCGCCAAGACCATGATGGCGCCCAAAAAGGCGGAGGAAATGAGAAAGCGTTTCTTGTGACCGCCGCTGTCGGCGATCGCCCCCAGCACCGGCGCAGACAGCGCCACCACCAAACTGGCGATGGAATCCGCCAACCCCAACCGAAAGGTGCTTAGGCTTACCGATACGCCCCGGTTCCAATATTCCTTGAAGAAGATTGGGAAAAAAACCGTAATGACGGAGGTGGCAAACGCATGGTTGCCCCAGTAATACAGCGCCCAACCCCACAGCTTGCGGTTCTTCGGTAACTGCATGCACCGGCTCCCGGAGAAGGAGGCCACAGGCTAGCAGGAATGCAAACGGGAGGCTATGCGCCAAAAAATACTGGGGATGGGAAAGAGGATATTCAATTGTGGGAGCGGTGGCACCCACCGCAGGGATTGATCTATCGCGGCGAGTAACGCCACTCCTACCCGCAATAAATCCCGCGCGTGTCAGCGGACTCATTGGTTGAAGAACTAAAGAATAGCGGCATCGACAGCCGGCCGGCGGCCAAAAGATCACACGGCCATGACTTCCACACCGTGCTCCCGGGTCTCGCGGAAACGAATCTCAGGCCAGCGCTCGCGGGTGAGTTGCAGGTTCACCTGGGTCGGCGCCACGTACACCAGGCTACCGGCATGGTCCAGGGCCAGATTATCAAAAGCCTTGTTCCTGAATTCTTCCAGCTTTTTCTTATCCTCACACTCCACCCAGCGGGCGGTGGCCACGGGAATGCCCTCGAATTTGCACTCGACGCTATATTCCGTCTGCAGGCGGTAGGCCACCACGTCGAACTGCAGCATGCCCACGGCGCCCAGAATCAGATCATTGTTGCGCAATGGCTTGAATAACTGGGTAGCGCCCTCCTCGCACAATTGCGCCAACCCCTTGTTGAGAGCCTTGGCCTTGAGCGGATCCTTGAGCAGCACGCGGCGGAACAGTTCCGGAGCAAAATTTGGAATTCCGGTGAATTGCAGATTCTCGCCCTGGGTGAAGGTATCGCCGATGGCCACGGTGCCGTGGTTATGGATGCCGATGATATCGCCGGCGTAAGCGGCCTCCACGCGTTCGCGCTCCGCCGCCATGAACGTCAGTGCATCGGGAATTTTTATTTCCCGGCCAATACGCACGTGCTGCACGCGCATGCCGGGCAGGTAGCGGCCGGAACACAAACGCACGAAGGCGATGCGGTCATGATGCTGGGGATCCATATTGGCCTGTATTTTGAACACAAAGCCCGCAAACTTTTCCTCCAGCGGCGCCACTGCGCGCGTGGCCGTGGCCCGTGGCCGCGGCGGCGGCGCATATTCCACGAAAGCATCCAATAATTCACGCACGCCGAAGTTATTGATCGCAGAACCGAAAAACACCGGGGTCAGCTGGCCCGCCAGATATTCCTGCTGATCAAACGGGTGCGAGGCACCATGCACCAGTTCCACTTCGGCGCGGAATCCGGCTGCGTCGGCGCCCAGCAGTTCGTCGGCTTCGCGGCTGCGCAATCCCTTGATGATGCGCACCTCGCCCAAACGCCCGGTTTTTTCGCCGGCGTAGATATGGATGCTGTCCTCGTGGAAGTGGTAGATGCCCTTGAGATCGCGGCCCATGCCCAGGGGCCAGGTGATGGGTGCGCAGCGGATTTTAAGCACCGACTCCACTTCATCCAGCAGTGAGGTGGGATCGCGGCCGTCCCGGTCGAGTTTGTTGATGAAAGTCATGATGGGCGTGTCGCGCAGCCGGCAAACCTCCATCAATTTAATAGTGCGCTCCTCCACGCCCTTGGCGCAGTCGATCACCATGAGCGCCGAATCCACCGCCGTCAGCGTCCGGTAAGTGTCCTCGGAAAAATCCTCGTGGCCGGGGGTGTCCAGCAGATTGATGATGCGCTCGCGGTATGGAAACTGCATCACCGAGGAGGTGACGGAAATGCCGCGCTGTTGTTCAAGCTTCATCCAATCGGAGGTGGCATGACGCGCTGCTTTGCGGCCTTTCACGGCACCGGCAAACTGGATGGCGCCGCCGAACAGCAGCAGTTTCTCGGTCAGGGTGGTCTTGCCGGCGTCCGGGTGCGAGATGATGGCAAAGGTGCGCCGCCGGCCGATTTCCTGGTCGAACATGGTCACGTGACTCACGGGAAAGCGGGTATTTTACCCGATTGCGGCACGCGGCTTCACTTCACAACGGCAAACCCAAGATTAACGCGTCTTCCCGGCCGTGCGCGCCGGGATAATAATTCTTGCGCAGACCGGTCTCCTCAAAACCACGCACGCGATACAGGCGCATAGCCGCTTGATTGGAAGGCCGTACCTCCAGCAGCATCTGGTAGGCACCGCGCTCACGCGCCAGCCCTATGAAATGCTCCAGCAGCAGCCGGCCGTAGCCTTGCCTCTGCCATTCGGGGGCCACGCAGATGTTCAGCAGATGCGCCTCGCCGACCACCAGCGAGAGAATACCGTAACCGCCGATGCCGCCGCCCAATTCCATCACCCAACAGCCATATCCCACTCGCAGGCAGTCGCGAAAAATGCCCTCGCTCCAGTGGAATTGATAAGCGCGTTTTTCGATTTCCATGACCGCGGGTACGTCTGGCTCGCGCATCGGGCGGTACAGCGGTGATGCCGAGATGGCGACCACCGCGCTCATGCATGTCCGCCCTTGAGGGTGCGCACGGCGAACTGTAAATCGGCCCAGGCCTTGCGTTTCTCACCCGGCGAACGCAGCAAATAGGCCGGGTGATAGGTCACCACCACGGGGATGCCATGCAATTGATGCACCTGGCCGCGGAGACGTCCAATGGGGGTGTCGGTCGCCAGCAGATTCTGGGCGGCGATGCGCCCCACCGCGAGAATCAGTTGCGGCTGAATCAGGGCGATCTGCCGCTCCAGAAAAGGACGGCATAACCCCGCTTCCTCCGGTTTGGGATCACGATTCCCAGGCGGCCTGCACTTGAGGATATTGGCAATGTACACCTGCTCGCGCTTCAGTCCGATGGCCGCGAGCATGGAATTCAGCAATTGGCCGGCACGGCCTACGAAGGGTTCACCCTGCTTGTCTTCATCGGCGCCGGGTGCTTCACCGATCACCAGCCATTCTGCCCGCCGGTTGCCGACACCGAATACCGTCTGGGTGCAGCCGGCGCGCAGCCCGCAAGCAGTGCAGGCCTTGACCGCTTGCTCCAGCGCCGGCCAGTCCATGGCGGTCACGGATGTTGCCCGCGAAGCGGATGAAATGTCGGTTTTGTCAGACGGCGAAAGCGGCGAATCGCTCAGCAGCTCACGCCGCTGCCATGTCGTGATACCCAGCTCGTATAGATATTGAGCGCGACGCGCATCCATGGCGGTTCAGTGTGCATGCCGGCGCGCCAGCCGGCGGCGCAAGCGCCACAGCGCCATAACCGGGCCGGAACAGGCGTATAAGAAAAAAACGCCAAACAACACATCGGGCGGGCTAAGTGAGATCACGATGATCGCAATAGGTATGATCAGAATGGTGGAGAACGGCACGCGGCCGTGCAGATTGAAATCCTTGAAGCTGTAATAGCCGATGCTGCTCACCATGAGTGCTCCCGCCGCAACCGTTAGCACATAGGCGGGGATCACCAGCGCTGGACCGGGGATGCTCAGATCCACGCCCAGCCACACCGTACCTGCAACAATGCCGGCAGCGGCCGGACTCGGCAGACCCTGAAAGTAGCGTTTGTCCACCACGCCGGCACGCACATTGAAACGCGCGAGACGCAAGGCCGCGGTAATGGCGTAGAAAAATGCGCCGAGCCAGCCGATCTTGCCCCAGGCCCAGCCAAAATTGACCATGTCCTTGAAAGCCCATTCGTACATGACCAATGCCGGCGCCAGACCGAAGGACACCATATCCGAGAGACTGTCGTATTCCTTGCCAAAGGCGCTCTCGGTATGCGTGAGTCGCGCGATACGCCCGTCGAGACCGTCCATGATCATGGCCACGAATACGGCGATGGCCGCGGGCTGGAAATGCCCGGCGATGGCGGCGACGATGGCGTAGAAACCGGCAAACAGACCGGCGGTGGTAAACAGATTCGGCAATAAATAGATACCGCGGCGACGCGGACCTTCGACTCCCGCGTCCTCCGCCTCGCCTATCTGCTCATCGATGCCGACTTCGGTATCAACCTCCGGGTCCGGATTCACAGATGTGTGCATGTCATGGCCTCGATTCATGGAACTCTATGATGCCATGACAGGCCGCGTGGGGCGACCGACCCTCACCCACCCGGTTCAGCCTGCGCCTTGCAGGTGTTTACGCAGTGCCTTGCCCACGGTTTCGATGAGCTGGGTGCGCGCCCGCACACGCTCGATTTTCACGGTCGGCATGCCGGCTCCCATTTCATGATCCAGTTCTGTCGCAAACTGGCCGCTCTGGATCTCCGTCAAAAGCTCTTTCATGCCAGCATGCGAGGCCGGCCCGATGACGCGCGGACCACGGGTGTAATCCCCGAACTCGGCGGTCGTGGAAATGGATTCGCGCATGCCGGCGATGCCTTTGTTATGAATCATGTCGGCCATGAGCTTTACTTCATACAGGCATGAGAAGTAGGCTACTTCCGGTGCATAGCCCGCTTCCACCAGAGTATCGAAGGCCGCCAGAATGAGATGGGTGAGCCCGCCGCAGAGTACCGCCTGTTCGGCGAACAAATCGGTTTCGGTTTCCTCGCGAAAGCTGGATTCTATGATACCGGCGTGGCCATGTCCTTGTGCCCATGCGTAGGATAAAGCCAATGCGCGCGCATTGCCGCTGGCATCCCGATGTACGGCGATGAGCGCCGGCACGCCGCGATCCGCCTGATACTGCGCGCGTACCTGCTCACCGATGCCACTGGGGGCTACCAGTATCACGTCGAGATCGTCACGTGGAATAATGCGTCGGTAATGAATGTTGTATCCGTGAGCAAAAATCAGTGCGCCGTTTTTCCTGAGGGTGGGCGCTACCGTCTCCGCATAGACCCGCGCCTGGGTTTCATCGGGGATCAGCAGCACCACAATATCGGCCTTGGCCACCGCCGCGGAAGGCTCCATCACGCTCAGTCCGGCGGCTTCCGCGGCGGCACGTGATGCCGAGCCGGCGCGTAAACCGACAGTCACATTGACGCCGGAATCCTTGAGATTCATCGCCTGGGCGCGCCCTTGGGCCCCAAAACCCAAGACCGCGACACGCCGCGCCCTGATCAGCGAAGGATTAATGCCGGTGTCGTACAGCACTGTGGCCATGTCGATTTACCCCTGTTGGCGGCATCACGCTAACCGCAGCCGGTGCTGAAATCAACTGGACACCGCCGGTGGAAATAGGCGGCTAATGACTATACTGGGCTCAACGACGCCCGTTAAAATACCATCTTTGCAACATAAAGCCCTTATCCAAGAATGCGTACTTCCCGTTTCCCCCTATTTACCGTCAAGGAAACCCCCGCCGACGCGGATACCCTGAGCCACCAGCTTATGCTCCGCTCCGGCATGATTCGCAAGCTGGCGGCCGGCATCTATAGCTGGCTGCCGCTCGGGCTGCGGGTGCTGCGCAAGGTGGAAAGCATCGTGCGTGAGGAAATGAACCGCGCCGGCGCTCGAGAACTGCTGATGCCCTCTATCCAGCCAAAAGAGCTGTGGGACGAGTCCGGGCGTTGGGATAAGTACGGCAACCTGCTGCTGCGCATCCAGGATCGCAAGGAACAGTGGTACTGCTTCGGCCCGACCCACGAGGAGGTTATCTGCGATATCGTGCGCAGCGAGATCAAGAGCTACAAGCAGCTGCCGGTCACCTTCTTCCAGATCCAGACCAAATTCCGCGATGAGATCCGTCCACGCTTCGGGGTGATGCGTGCGCGCGAGTTCCTGATGAAGGACGCTTACTCTTTCCACCTGGATCAGGCCAGCCTGGATCAAACCTATCGCACGATGTACGACGCCTACACGCGCATCTTCACGCGGCTCGGTTTGAACTTCCGCGCCGTGGCCGCCGACAGCGGCGACATCGGTGGCGACCTGAGCCACGAGTTCCAGGTGCTGGCTGACTCCGGTGAGGACGCAATCGCGTTCTCCGATCAGTCCGACTATGCCGCCAACACCGAGCTTGCAGAAGCCTTAGCGCCTGCAGGAGAACGACCCAAGCCCTCAGAAATATGTATGAAAGTTGATACGCCCGGTAAAACAACCTGCGAGGAAGTTGCAGCTTACCTCAAGGTTCCAATAACCAGCACAGTCAGGGCCATCGCGGTAGTTGGTTCAGGCGGCTTTGCCCTGATCCTTGTGCGCGGTGATCACGAGTTAAATGAAACCAAACTCAAAAAGATCGAGGGCTTTGGTGATTATCGTCTGGCTACGGAAAAAGAGATCGAGCTGCATTTAGGGTGTCGGGCAGGATATATTGGCCCGGTTAACCTCAGCCTATTTTCAGATATCCGTGGGAATAGAACTCTGTATACAGCAACAGCCTCGGCACCGATCAATGAACCTAGAACATTCATGCTTATTGTTGACAGGACTGTTGATAAAATGGCGGATTTTGTCTGTGGTGCAAATAAAACTGGGTATCACTGCAAAGGCTTTAATCTAGATCGGGATATCGAGCATGGGTATGTCGTTACCGATATTCGCAAAGTAGTGGAAGGCGATCCTTCACCAGACGGCAAAGGCAAACTTGGAATCGTGCGCGGTATCGAGGTTGGTCATATCTTCCAGAATGGACGCAAATACACCGAAGCGATGCACGTAAGCATACTTGATGACCAGGGCCGTACACGGACACCGATTACCGGCTGCTACGGCATAGGTGTTTCCCGCATCGTGGCCGCCGCGATCGAACAGAACCACGACGAGCGCGGCATTGCTTGGCCGGAACCGCTGGCGCCATTCCAGCTGGCGCTGTTGCCGCTCAACATGCACAAATCGCCAAAGCTGCGGACTGCCGCGGAGGCGCTTTATACCGAGCTCACTGCTGCTGGCTATGACGTGCTACTGGATGATCGTGAACTGCGCCCCGGCCCCATGTTCGCGGATGCGGAACTCATCGGCATCCCGCATCGTGTAGTGCTTTCGGAACGCGGTCTGGATGCCGGCACTGTGGAATACAAGGGACGTCGCGATACCGACAACCGCGACGTGCCGCGCGGCGAATTACTTGCGTTTCTGAAAGAACGCGTGCGGACTTCTTCCCAGCTATCCTGATGCTGCGCAGCCTGCCTCTGATGTTATTGGGCGCAAGCCTGTTGGCGGGCGCCCCGGCCTTCGCCCAGAAATTCATTACTCCCAGTCCTGAGCTGCTGGCGCTGGTAACGAGGGCCGCCGCCGATAACACCAGTTTCAAGGATAAGTACGACGCCCAAGTCTGGCTCATAACCATGTCCAACCGCCTGGCAGCAACTATTGCCGACCCGCACAAGCGCTTGGCGTTGCTGGAGTTGATTCATGCGGAAGCCACTCGCGCCGGGGTTTCGCCGGAGCTGGTGCTATCCATCATCAACGTAGAAAGCGATTTTCACCGCTTTGCCGTATCCCATGCCGGCGCCCAGGGACTCATGCAAATCATGCCCTTCTGGCTGAAATTGAGCGGCCAACCCAACGGCAACTTGTTCCATGAGACCACCAATTTGCGGCTGGGTTGTACCATCCTCAAGTACTACCTGGACCGCTCCCATGGCGACATCCGCGAAGCCCTGCAACGCTATAACGGCGCAACCGTCGGTATCGATTACTCCGACAGCGTGCTCAAGGCACTCAGCAGGACATGGAGCTGGAACTGAGACTGCATGCATCGGTGAATCCGGTTGCGAGGTAGATTTCCGCGCTGATGTAATGACCCTCTTCAGCTGATGGCAAATACTCCTGGCACATCAATGCATTCCACGTCGCGTATCACCACGTCGCTGACCCGCGCTGTCGGCGGCCCCCGTCGCAACCACTCGCAGAGCGCATCCACTGCAGCAGGTTCGCCGCAAGCCAACACTTCTACGCGGCCATCCGGGAGGTTTTTGGCATAGCCCGTAACGCTCAGCTCGAGAGCACGGCGTGCAGTAGTGGCACGGAACACCACGCCTTGCACGCGACCGGAGATCAAGCAATGCTTGCAAATAATCATCAGATGGCCAGAGACATAAAAGGAAAGGGCCCCGCAGGGCCCTTTAAAAGATCAGACACTGATGCCGTTCAATGATCGCCGTTGCGGCTGGCTTTAGTGCGTTGCAGCGCTGGGAGCGGGCGTGGCGGAAGTAGCCGCGGGTGCAGCGCTCTTAGCAGGAGCCGTACTTTGAGACGGTGCGGCGGATGAAGCTGCCGGAGCCGAGGCTGGTGCAGTGCTTGCCGATGGTGCCGCCGCTGGCATTGCGGATGCCGGGGCTGTCAGCGTGCCATTCAGCCATTCCCGGTCGCGGCGGTCGGCCTTATGATTCTTCCAGGCACCACGATGCTGCGCATACCAAGTGGCGGAATCCACATCGGTCTTCAGCGGGTTGCTCACCACGTTGAGGTCCTGTTTCGGATAGATCAGATCCGCATGCTTGATGGAATCGGCATTGTTCTTGAAGATCAACGGCCATTCCAGGGCGTTGCCATACACATCGGACTTGCCGGCAATACGCCACAAGCTATCGCCACGCATGACGGTGTAGGTGCTCTTGGCGGCCTGCAACTCGGCAACCAGCGCGGACAGCACGTCATAGGCGGACTTGCCCTGGTTGTTGCTGATATCCGTCTGGCCCTGGTTCAATCGATTCTGCTGGTCGGCATTCAGGTTGGTGAAACCCTGAGCCTGAGCAAGCAGATCCCGAGAATGACTCATATAGCAGTCGTTGATGGCGGTTTCCGCATCCTGCTTGGCCTGGGCGGCCAGCTGCTGAGCCTTGGCGTTATCACCGGCCTGACCTGCCTGCTGCGCCTGAGTGAGCAATTGCGAAGCGTCGCCAGTATCGGTGCAGGGTGCCTGGGCAGCGTTAATCACCGCCTGGGCATCCGCGATCGCCTGGGTAGTTGCCGCATTCGGGCCCGTAGCCACAGCCGCAACCGGTTGAACTTTGTGGGTGGCGCAACCGACGGCAATGCCGGCGGTCAACAACACCACGGCGAGGTGTTTGGTGTAATTCTTGATCATGATAGGCATCTCCAACCTTGTTGTTTTGACAACGAAATAGGAAAAATCAGACAGGGAAAATCATGGCCGTTTGATAGGCCTTGAAAATCTGGTGTAAAAGGTTAACGCTCCGCAAGCTTCGGGTCAAGTGAACAATGAGCCTTAACATAAGGAAAATACGGGAAAATCTAGGGGGGGCGGGGATTGCCCTGGCTGATACGCAGGGCCTTTTCCGCTGCATTGCGGGCACGGATCGCATTCTGACGCGCAGTACCGTAATCTCCCTGGTCAAGGGCCGCCTGGGCAGCCTGCAGAAACCGCTGCGCATCGGCCATTTCACTGGCTGCGGTGCGCTCTGCACCGGCCTGCTGGGCGGCTGCCACCGCCTGACGGGCGTTGCTCATGTCCTGCACGGGTGCTCCGGCACATGCCGAGAGCAGCAGCACGACCATGACTGCGGCAAACCGCGGAGCTGTCAGGAGTTTTTTTTGCACTTGGACCGACGGGTTGTGGCTAACTAAGCTTGCATTCGCCCAAGCTAGCAACGGGCCGCACACCCGTCAAGCGCCTAGACCTGGGTTATAGTGAGCTGGCATCCTGTTGACTCTGCCCTGATCGCGCGTATGCAAAAAGTCACAATCTGGCATAACCCACGCTGCTCAAAATCCCGGGAAACTTTGGGGCTGTTGCAATCACACCACACGGAAGTCCAGGTCATCGAATATCTGAAAACACCTCCCAAGCTGGCGGACATCGAGCGTGCACTCGTGCTTTTGCGCATGGAACCGCGCGAACTTATACGCACGACTGAGGATGAATACCGGAAACTGCACCTGGATGATCGGGAACTGACGCGCGCACAACTCATTGCCGCCATGCACGCGCACCCAATCCTGATTCAGCGCCCCGTGGTGTTCGCCAACGGCAGGGCACGCATTGGCCGCCCGCCGGAGGCGGTTCTGGATATCCTATAGCACATGGAAATCCTGGTGCTCTATTACAGTCGCTATGGCGCCACCGCGAAAATGGCGCAGCAGGTATGCCGTGGGGTGGAAAGCGTGAATGGCCTGCATGCGCGCCTGCGTACGGTGCCCGCAGTATCCGCCGTTTGCGAGGCCGTGGAGGACAACATCCCGGAGTCCGGTCCACCATACGCTACCCATGACGACCTCAAGGAATGCGCGGGATTGATTCTCGGCAGCCCCACGCGCTTCGGCAACATGGCGGCAGCCCTCAAATATTTTCTTGACGGCACCGGCAGTCTGTGGCTATCCGGTGCGCTGGCGGGCAAACCCGCCGGCGTCTTCACCTCCACCAGCTCGCTGCATGGCGGACAGGAATCCACGCTGTTGTCCATGATGTTGCCGCTGCTACATCACGGCATGCTGATTGTGGGCACGCCCTACACGGAACGGGAACTGATGGAAACCATGGATGGCGGTACGCCTTATGGACCAAGCCACCACGCCGGTATCAATAGCGACCGCACTCTCAGCAATATGGAACAACAGCTCTGTCAGAAACTCGGCGCGCGTGTGGCGAACGTGGCCCATAAACTGCAATCAAAATGAACTTCCGGTTTAGCGCTCGTGCGCTGGTACTCACTGCCATGACCTTGTTGATGCTCTGGCTGCTGTTGTGGCTCGGCTTCCTGACTCATGCCGATAGGCAACAGCGCATCCTGTGGCTGGTACTTGCCTTGTTGCCATTGGTGATCGTGGGTTATTTTCTGTGGCGTGATCGTAAAGGTGGTTTCACCTGGTGCGGGTTCATGGCGCTTGGCTATTTCGCTCAGGGCGTCACCGTGGTGTTTACCAGCAAAAGTGACGCAGGTTCAGGAGCCGCGGAAGTGTTCCTGAGCCTGCTGCTGTTCAGCGCTGCGAGCGCGGCGCTGCGTGCGCGCCGGCAAAATACCCCACAGCCATCCACAAACCCCCGCCCGTTTGGTGAGCGCTAGAGTTTTTTGGTCAGCAGGAATTTAACGAACGGCAAGGTGAGTTTACGCTGCGCCACCAGTGAAGCGGTATCCAGTGCATCCAACGTTGCACACAGAGTGTGCATATCACGCTGCTGGCGCCTGAGCAGGAAATGCGCGGTATCATCCGGCAATTCGAAGCCGCGCCGGGAAGCGCGTTGCTTGAGAGCAATGATTTTTTCCTCATCCGTGAGCGGCGCCAACTGGAACACCGGCCCCCAGGCGAGTCTTGAAGCCAGGTCTGGCAGCAGCCGCTTGATGGCGTTCGGTGCGTTGCGGGCCGTGGCCACGAAACTGCCGCCCTTTTCCGCCAGCGTGTTGAACAACACGAACAAGGCCCGCTGCCAAGGCTCGATGCCGGCCACCCGATGAATGTCGTCCACCGCGACCAACGCATAACTGTCCAGATTTTCCGCCACCTGCGGGTCGAGCAAGGCCGCTTGGGCCATGGGCAGATAAATGGCACGCCGTCCGGAAACATCCGCCAGCCGGCAGGCGGCCTGCAAAAGATGCGACTTGCCGCGGCCATCGCCGCCCCACAGGAACAAGGCGCGCTCGCCGCCCGCGCGTGCCAATTGCATCAGTGCCTCCACCGCCGCCTGGTTCGAGGCCGCATGGAAATTTTCGAAGGTGGCGCCCGCTTCCAGGCTGATGGGTAGCGGCAACTGGCTGGGCACGTCGCTCGCGGTCATGGTGCGTCGCCGCCGTCTTGATAGAGACGACTCTCGAC
>JADEYI010000808.1_pt1 | contig 33595 bp, 31 predicted proteins | sample 8542331 | NCBI WGS metagenome assembly JADEYI01 (sample SAMN16510988, study PRJNA670497) | mine drainage metagenome | isolation source: biofilm near Copperflume 1 | place: Germany: Marsberg coppermine Kilianstollen | collected 2018-02 | reverse complement strand
GCGTATCACCTACACCCTGCACTTTGAAAACCCCCTGCCCATACCCCTCACCAGCGTGGTGGTAGAGGACGTGTTGGACGCGAGCCTCGAGTTTGTCGCGGCCTCCGATGGCGGGGTCTACGACTCTATCACCCGCACAGTACGCTGGAATCTACCGCTGGTAGACAGTAATAGCCTCAAGGACTTGAGCCTGCAAACCCGGCTTTCGGATGCTGCCGCCGATGGTTCTACGGTGGTCAATCGCTTTAGTTTGCGCTCGGCGGAGTTGCCCAACCCACTGCTTTCCCAGCCGGTCAACCTGAATGTCTCGGCCAGCGTGCTGCTGCTGCAAAAGGCTGTCACCCCGGTCAAGGCTACCGTCGGCGACCTGCTGACCTACACCTTGAGCGTAGCCAGCCAGGGTAAATCGCCCCTCACCGTGCAGATTACGGATACTCCCAGCGCGGGTCTGGCCTATGTCGCGGGTTCGGCCACCCCCGGTGAGCCGGTGCAGCAGGGCGGCCAACTGGTCTGGAGCAACGTTAGCCTCAACCCCGGACAACCCCTGATCCTGACCTACCAGATGCGGGTTTTGCCGGGTGCGCCCAGTCAGCTAGAAAACCTTGCCAGAGCCACCGGCATCAGTGCGGGTGGGGCTGCCGTCGCCAGTGCTCAGGCTTCGGCAGCGGTACAGCTCGAGCCCGGAGTCTTTGCCCCGGCCAACCTGCTGCTGGGGCGGGTGTTCCTCGACACCGATGGAGACGGTAAATATACCGCCGAGGTGGATATTCCCCTGGCTGGGGCCAGGGTGCTGCTTGCTAACGGTTGGCAAGCCCTGACCGATGCCGAAGGCCGCTACAGCTTCCGCGACCTGGCGGGTGGGGTTTGGGAAGTGACCCTCGACCCTGCCTCGGCCCCCTTCCAGCCGCTGCCTCACCCCGAGGCTATGGGCAATGGCTACCGCCACAAGGTGCTGGTGAACGGCCTTACCGTGAGCGATTTTCCCCTGGTTCGCCCTACGGGTCTGGGCACGGTTTCGCGCGAGACGGTGCTCGAGTTTGGCCCCTTGAAGGTCTCCAAAAAGCTGTTGCCCTTGCCGGAGGGCGTGCGGGTTGTCCTGAGCTTGAGTTCGTCCGCACCCCTCAGCGACCTCACCCTCAGCGACCCCCTGCCCGGCGGCAGCGCGAAACTGTTCCATTTCGACCAATTCCAGGGCAAACAAACCCTGACCTACGACCTCCCCCCAGGCTCGCCCCTGACCGACCCCCAGGCCCGGTGGAGGTATCCATGAGAGGGCCACAAGCCAAAGGCCAAAAGCTGAAAGCCATATTGCTGGCCTTTGGCTTGTGGCTTTTAGCCTTCGGCGGCTATGCCTTTGCCCAAGCCCGTACCGACCTCCAAGGAACCGTACCGGGCGACGCGCTGGGCTGGGAGATTCACGAGCTGCGCACCCAACTGGTGGTCTCCAAGACCAGCGTGGTCAACGTGCAAATCTACTCGCCGGGCTTCGACCCTAGCGACTACCGCAGCGCCCTCAAAGGCAAGGACGAGCTAGGCGACGAGCGCTACGACGGGGGCAAGGGCCGACTCCAGGCCGAATTCGTGTTGTGGCAGGATGCTAAGATTCTGGCCCAACAGACCTACGGCATCGAGCCTCATCGCTGGGTGTTGTTTTTTCGGGGCACTTTGCAGCCGGGGGTCTATACCCTGGGGAGTGCTTTTAGCGGCAACGGCAAAAACACCTTTCGTTACCGCATCCAGACCAGCGTTCCTGTCGCAGCGGAACTCTTGGTAGACCCTACCTTGCAGCTCTACACCGTGCGCACTCCCAGGGCTGGGGCCGTGTGGACTTTCACCACCCACCTGGGTGGCTGGGTACAGCCTTTCAAAATCGAAGCTGCACCGGGGGTTCTTCCCTTCAAGGTAGGTTTTTACGACGAGAACGGCCCCAAGGAACTCGAGTCCCGGGTGCTACACCCGGACGGGCGCATCACCCTGCGCACCGTCTCGGGAGACCGCAGTTGGGCGCTGTATCAGATTACTGAAGTCGGCCTGACCCGCTTCGAGTTTCGTCAGCCTGCAACTGCCCGGCAATACTCCAACACCATCGGCTTCAAGGTGAATGGGTGTCTCGAGGTCAGCGGCGACCACTTCAAGGCGGTGCTGCCCAGGGCCATCCACATGACCGTAGAAGCGGGTGGTCAGCCGCTCGATGTCCCGCTGCAAGTGCTCAACACCGGTGACACCGTGCGCAGCGTGAGCCTGAACCAAATCCCCGGTGGCTATGTGCTCCAGAGCATCGAGCAACAGGGTGGGAGCCAGACCGGGAACACGGTAAGTTTTGGCTGTGCCGGTGGCTCAGTGCGCTTCGTGCTGCAAAAAACCGCCCCGGCTGGGCACGAACTCGTCCTCAAAGCTGTGCTGGTCAGGCCCTATGGTACACAGCCCTTGGATATGCCAGTGCAGGTGGGTGACACCACAGTTCAACTTAAAGATGGGCAGGCCAAAATCACCGTCACCAACGATAATCCTAATATCGCTGCTCAGGTGAGTGGGGCTCGAGTACAGATTTCCGAGACCTTCGCCGAGTCTTCGAGGCGGAAAGTCGCGGTGTTGTTGCGGATTTTTCCCGAGGTCAAACTGAGCCTCGAGTCGGATAAGTCGGTGCTAAAAGTGGGCCAGGAAGCCACCCTGACCCTGACAGCCAGCAGCGATTTCGCCGGTTTTCTGCCCGCTGACCTCAGCCTCTCGCTGCCCGACTGTCTGCAAGCCCTAGGCTCCACCGAACTCATCACCCCGGTTTCCTCCAGCCGCAGGGGGGTTTTGCAAGTTCGGGTAAAAGCCCTCTGCAAGGGTGAGTTTGCCCCTACTGCTAGCCTAAGCCCCTGGAACCAGCAAGCCCAGACCTTGCTCAAGGTGCTACAACCGGCAACCTTTACCGTGCAGAAGGTAGCGCTCAAACCCCAGGTCAGGGTGGGCGAACAGGCGCTCTACCAAATTCGCGTGCAGAACGTAGGTGATGAAGCCGGGGAAATCCGCGTCCAGGACACACTTACCAAAGGATTGTTGGGCAGCCCACTCGAGCAGACCGTAAGGCTCGAGCCCGGCGCGTGGCAGACCTTTGACCTGAGCGCTACCGTTGGCGCTGAAGCCCCCCCAACCCTGGTCAACACCGCGACTTTGCTGGATGCCACTGGCCAAACCCTGGCCCAGGCCCAGGCCAGCCTCCAAGTGCTGCGCCCGGTAGCCCAACTCACCCGCTTTCTAGATAAGCGAATCGTCGTCCCCGGCGAGGTGGTTACGGTTAGGCTCGAGGTCGCCAATAAGGGCCAGGCCGCACTTTCGTATACCCTGACCGACACCCCCCCAGAGTGGCTCGAGCCGCTTTCGGCGCTCAGCTTCCAGGGGCAACTCGAGCCCGGCCAAACTGCCACCCACACCTATACTGGCAAAGTCCGTTTTGGCCCTGAGGCCGACGGGCAGTTCCAAGCCCAACTGCTCTCCAACGGGGGCAGCCTGAGCGCTCCTGACACCCTAAAGCGGGTGCTGGTGGGGCTGGAGAAGACCGTCAGGCCGGACAAAGTGCTGCTCAATGGCGAGGCTACTTTCGTCATCCGGCTCACCAACCCCACCGACCATCCCCTTTCGCTCGAGCTGCAAGAAGCCCCCGACCCCGACCTGAACGTGCAACTCCCGGATAGCCTGAAGTTCGACCTGGCGGCAGGGGAGAGCCGGGAACTGGGTCTGACTGCCAAGCCACAAAAAGTGGGGGTATTGGAGAACCAAGCTACCGCCTTCGTGAATGGCATTCCAGCCTCGGCCCCAGCCAAAGCCAGCCTGACCGTGCTGCCCATTCTCGAGCCCCTTCGCCTTTCCACGGTACGGCTGGAGTTTGTGGTCAAAGGCGCTGGGGAACGGCTGCTCCTGACCCATCTGCCCCCCGCCGAGGCCCAGTACGAGCCCGGCTCGGCCCGGCTGGACGGCAATTCTCTCCCCGACCCGCTCCAGGACTCCAGCGGACGACTCTACTTCGAGCTGCCCTACCAGACCCAAGGGGTTTTGACCTACGTCTTGCGCCATCACAACCCCCTGCCCGAACTTCTGCCCCCCACCCTCACCCTGCGCTCGGGCGACCGCGAGGTGTTTTTGCAAGGCCAGCAGCCCTTTGCTAGCCTCGAGAAAGCCCAGCCCCTACAGGTCAAAAGCCGCCAGGGTTTTATCCAAGAACCTCTGCCGGGGGCAATATTTCGGGCCGACAAAGCCAAGGTGGTGGTGCAAACTCCTTATGGCCTGGAAACCCGGCTCTTGCTCAACGGAAACCCCGTGGACAGCAAAAACTTGGGAAAGGCTACCTACGACTCCGGCCAGGGGATTCAGAGGCTCGAGTATTACGGCCTGCCCCTGCAACCGGGGCGCAACCTGATTGAAGTCCAGACTGCGGCAGGCTCTGACCGGGTGGAAGTCTTTATGGCTTCCACCCCAGTGAAGCTCGAGGTGCGCCCGCTCAAACTGCTGGCCGATGGCCGTACCCCCGTAGAACTAGAAATCCTGGCCCTGGACGCGAATGGCTTGCCTTCGGGCTTTGGCCCCCTGACCCTCGAGACCTCTGGCGAACCCCTAAGCCCCGACGCTTTTCCCGACATGGGGGGCTATCAGCTTCTGCTCAAGGAGGGTCGGGCTATCCTGCGCCTCAAGCCCCTGGCAGCTCCGGCGCCGGTGCGGCTCAAACTGGCTTTTGGAGAGTTGAAGGGGGATGCCGAGTTTTACGCGCTGGGCAAGCAGACCACTCTATGGCAGTTCCAAGGCAGCGTGGGGGTGAGTTTTGGTGAGAATATCCAGGGTTTTGGGGTGGGCCGAGGCTATCTGGAAGCCCCCTTGGGCAGCGGCATCCTGCGCGGAGCCCTGGACGATAGCCTGAGCTTCGACCAGGGCAATCCCCAGTTGCAAAACGGTCTGAACACCCTCCCCGACCCCACCGGGCGATTCCCTCTGACCGGCTCGGGCACCGAGGCCCAGCCCGCCCTGCGCTCCGACGACCCCATTGCCCTGCGCTACGACGAAAACCGCTTCAGTCTGGGCTACTATGCCGGAAACCTTGCTCTGGCAGGGCTTCCTGACCTGCCGCAAGGCACTGCGCTGCGGGTGGAGACCAGGGGAGATGTATCGGCCCAGGGCTTCGTAGGCTGGCTGCCCTTAGCCAGCAAAACCGAGATAATCGTGCCGGACGGAACGCGCTACTACACGCTCTCTGGCCCTGCCGAGCCGGGTAGCGAAACGGTGCTGCTCTACACCGGGGCCACCAGCTTGAAGCTACAGCCCCTCAAGGATTATGTCCTCGACCCCCTGAGCGGGATTATCACCCTGGCCCAGCCGCTATGGCCCAACGCGCCCGATTTCCAGCCAGTGCGGTTGCAGGTTTCTTATGCACCGCTGGGTGGGGCGCGGGCTCTGGGGTATGGGGTTGGAGCCAAGGCCAAACTGGGGGGGTTCAGCTTAGGGGGTGGGATGGCTTTCTTGCCCGGTGTGGGTTGGAGCTACGGGGCCGAAGCTGGCCTGAGCGCGGCGGGGTTCAGCCTCAGCGCCCAGTACAACAAAGGGCTCACCGAGCATTTCGGCCTCGAGGCTTCTGGGCAGGGCGGAAAGCTGGAAACCAGCGCCAACCTCAGTGTTGACAGCGGTGGCATTGTGCAGGGGGCTGCCCGAGTTGCCTACACCCTCAGCGATACCGATAAGCTCTCCCTCGAGCACACCAGCCTGGCACAGCAGAACGGCTTACCCTCGGCGAACCAGACCGGGCTGCTCTACTTGCGCCGCCTGGATTCTAGTTTCTCGGTGGGTGCGGGCCTGGGCTACACCTGGGAGACCGCCGCGCTGGGAGCGTTGGGCCGCCTGGGCTACAAAAACGGCCCCCTCAGCAGCGAACTCACCCATTCGCAGCCCTTCAGCACCTTCCAGCAGGCCACCACCCGGCTGCGCACCAGCCTGGCCCTCGACTCCAACACCTCAGCCGTAGGGGACGTGCTCGAGACCTGGGGTCAGGGTCTGAGCGGAACCCTTGGCCTCAAGCAAAAACTGGGGGGTTCTAACCTTTCCCTGGACTATCAGTTGCCCGCAGCCGCAGGCGAGGGCAACCGGGCCAGGTTTGGCCTCGAGACCCCGCTCCCGCTGGACAATCATTGGGGCCTGAACGCTTCGGCGGGCCTCGAGCGCGACCTGAACGCGGGCATTAACACCCTGGCTTTTGGTCTGGCTACCCGTTATCAAAGCGAAACGTTCTCCGCCACCTTGGGCGGTGAGACTGCCTGGGACGGCATCCAAACCAAGGTGGTGCTGCGGGCTGGGGCTACCGGGCAACTCGATGCCCAGCAAACCCTTTCGGTAGACACCACTTACCAGATTGTGCCCACCGCACAGGGTAGCTTTACCGTGGCCTACGCCCTGCGTGGGGCCGATGTCTCGCTCCTGACCTACCACCGCCTGACGAGTGCCACCCAGGGAGTGCTCGAGGGCTCGGTGGCCGCTAGCTACCACCCCGACTTATCCTTCCAACTGCGCCCCTCGCTGGCCTACCGCAGCGTGTTGGGCGACCCTGGCAGCAGTACCTTCCAACTGGGGCTGGGCGGCAATTACTACTTCACCGACCGGCTCGGCGCGGGAGCTACTTTCTACTATCAGTTCCAGCCTTCTACCCACAGCAGCGCCACCACGCTGGGCCTCGAGGGCAGTTTGCGCATCGTGGACGGCTTGTGGTTCAACCTGGGCTATGTCTTCGGCGGCTTCCAGGGTCTCACACCCGAGACCAACCCTGGCTTTTATATCCGGCTGGATTTCCTAACAGGTGGGCAGTGAGGGTTGAGAACCGCGCTGGAAAGTAGAGAGAACGACCCTATTCTTTCTCTTCATCTTCCGCGCTCGACTCCCTTATTCGTAACCCCGGAGAGCTTCACATCTGGGCACGGCGGCATAAACTATCCTCATGCTGCGAGCGCTGTATGAGTCTTTGGGAGCCGAGTGGGGCCAGGAACGCGGAAAGGATGTGCCCTGGCGTTTCGGGCGGCTGGCTGATGAAACCGAAGCCCTGCATTTTGGTGCGGCCTTGCTAGACTTTGCCGAATACGGCCTGCTCGAGCTGAAGGGAACCGACCGGCAGGAGTTTTTACATAACCAGTGCACCTCGGACATCAAGAAAATGCCCACCGGTACGGGCCTCGAGACCCTCTTCCTCAACAACCGGGGCCAGATCGAACACACCGGGCTGGTGCTGAACCTGGGCGAGCGTTTTTGGGTGGTTTCGCCCAGTGCCTCGCGGTTGGCGGAGCGGTTTCGGCGCTATGTGGTTTTTGACCAAGTAGAAATTGCCGAACCTGTGGATCGCCTGGTACTGAGGCTACATGGGCATGCCTCTGAGGGGGTCGCGCAGACCTTGGGTGAAATACCCGGAACCTGGGGGGTTGGGAGCGCCGACCAGACCCTATTGGCTCGAGACGAGCGGGGAATGTGGCTGTTGCCACCAGTGGATATGGCCGAGTCGGTGGTGCGCAAACTGCTGGAAGCCGGGGCTACCCTGGTGGGCCGCCAAGCCTGGCGGGTCTGGCGGGTCGAGCATGGGATAGCCGACCTTCAGGAAGCCTTGGGCGAACTCCCCCAAGAAGTGGGCTGGGAAAGCCGGGTGAGCTACAAGAAGGGTTGCTATTTGGGTCAGGAGATCATGGCCCGGCTCGAGGCCAGGGGTAACACCCGCTACCACCTGATGGGCCTGCTGGGTCAGCGAGATCTGCGTTCTGGAGCTGAAGTTTTTCGTGAAGGCAAAAGCGTGGGCAAGGTGGGTACGGCGGTGGAATCGCCGGGTTGGGGGGCCATCGCCCTGGGGCTTTTGCGCAAGGAACTCAATCCCGGCGATCAGGTCGAAATTGAAGGTTGGTCAGCTACGGTGGCGCGATTGCCGCTGGATATGCTCTGAAGCCTTTGACAACTATTAAGTGGATGGTGTAATGTATAGGAGTTATTATGTTTTTAACAGAAATCATGGGCGTGGGCGACGAACTCCTGTACGGCGAAACGGTGGACACCAACACCGCCGAACTGGCCCGTAGTTTGCAACCCTACGCCCTGAAGATTTTCCGTACCCTGCGCGTCGCTGACGACTTGAGCGCACTCTCGAGTGAACTGCGCCAAGCCTGGAACTCTGCCCACCTGACCATACTTTCCGGCGGGCTCGGCCCCACCCCGGACGACATCACCCGCGAAGCCATCGCCCAGGCCTTGGGCGAAGATTTGGAACTGGACGAGGTTATGCTCGAGCATATCCGCTCGATCTTTAGCAAGCGGGGTTGGGCCATGCCGGAGTCCAACCGCAAACAAGCCCAGAAGATTGCCTCCGCGACTTGGCTGCAAAACCCCAGAGGAACCGCGCCGGGATGGTGGATTCATAAGGACGGCAGGGATTTGGTGGCCCTGCCGGGCCCCCCTGCCGAGTGGAGGCCGATGTGGGCTGAGCTTTTGCCCAAGCTCAACCTGCCTACCCAGCCGTACGCTCAGAAGACCTTCAAAACCTTTGGTATTGGCGAATCCAAAATTGCCGAGGATTTGGGCAATTTATTTTTGCGCGAGGGGCTGGTTCAGGTTGGCACCTACGCCAAGGCTCACGGGGTTGAGGTGGTGGTGCGCGGGGAACCGGCGGGCGTGGCGAACCTGGCTCGAGCCATTCAGCCCAAGCTCGAGGCCAATCTCTGGGGCCAGGACTCCGACACCCTGCCCAGCGTGATTCTGCACCAATTGGAGGCCACAGGCGCGACCTTGGCGACGATGGAGTCCTTGAGCGGAGGAACGCTCGGGGGGCTAATTACCGAAGTTGCTGGAGCCTCGAGGGTTTATGTAGGTGGGATGGTGGCCTATTCTCCCCAGGCCAAGCGGCAATTTGGCGTATCCGAAGAAGCCCTATCGCACGGCATGGTCTCCGAGGAATGTGCCAGGGCCATGGCCGAAGCCGCCCGAAGTCGCCTGGGGGCCACCTATGCTCTCTCGACCACTGGGGTTGCTGGCCCGGACGAACTCGAGGGCCAGCCGGTGGGAACAGTATTGGTGGCACTGGCTGGGCCATCCGGCACGGAAGTTCGCAAAAACCGTTTTCCTCCGTATGGCCGCGAGTTTATCCGGGTTCGAGCCGCCTATGCAGCCCTGGCACTGCTCAGGGGGGAGTTAATGTGAGAAAAGCTTGTCGAAGGTCGAAAGTCCAAGGTCTAAGGTCTGCACGGGTTTATGGCCTTCGACCTTCGACCTTAGACTCATGCCAGAGGCCTGCATGAGGCTCTTCTACGCCATTTTTCCGCCCCCTACCGTGCAGCAAGCACTGGCAAGCGCACAGGACAAGGTAAAGGGTTACAAGGGCTGGAAAACAGCCCGACCCGAGCAGCTCCACATCACCTTGTTCTTTCTGGGCGAAGTGCATGATGGAGTGCTGGAGCAGCTTTCTTTGGTCGGCAGAGCGGTGGCGAAATCGGTAAAGCCGTTTCAGGTCGAATTGGGCGGCACCGGATACTTTCCTGCCTCGGGTTCGCCCAGGGTGTGGTTCATCAAGGCCGAAGGAGTGGGCTTGGAGCCTCTTGCCAACGGTCTGCGCCAGGCTCTGCCGGATGTCCGCCCCGCCAAGGCTAAGCAGGAAGAGAAGTTTCACCCGCACCTGACCTTGGCCCGTAAAAAAGGCCCAGCCCCCAGGGTGGGGCCGCTGGTGCTAGGGCTGAGGTTTGAAGCCAAGGCGGTATGCTTGGTGGAATCCAAGTTGGAGAAGTCTGGTTCTGAGTACGAAGTCCTCGAGGTTTTCCCTCTTAGCTGAAGGAGTGTGTCATGGATAAAGAGAAACAAAAAGCCTTGGATGGAGCCCTGAAATCTATCGAAAAGCAGTTTGGCAAGGGTGCCATAATGCGTCTTGGTGAAGCTCCACGTCAGCAGGTGGACGTGGTTTCTACGGGCAGCTTGGGTCTAGACATGGCCCTGGGCATCGGTGGAATCCCCAGAGGGCGCATTATCGAGGTTTACGGCCCCGAGTCGGGAGGCAAGACCACCTTGTGTCTGGGTATCGCTGCGCAGGCCCAGATGGCTGGTGGGGTGGCGGCCTACGTGGATGCCGAACACGCTATGGATCCTGGTTATGCCAGAAGTCTGGGGGTCAACATTGACGACCTGCTGATCTCCCAGCCTGACACCGGCGAGCAGGCTCTGGAAATCGTGGAACTTCTCACCCGTAGCGGTGCGGTGGACGTAATCGTGATTGACTCGGTAGCCGCGCTGGTGCCCCAGGCCGAAATTGAGGGCCAGATGGGAGATGCCTTCGTAGGTTTGCAGGCCCGGATGATGAGCCAGGCCATGCGCAAGCTCACCGCCGCGCTTTCCAAAAGCAATACCACAGCCATCTTCATCAACCAGATCCGCGAGAAGGTGGGGGTGATGTACGGCAACCCCGAGACCACCACTGGCGGACGTGCCCTCAAGTTTTATGCCTCGGTGCGCCTCGAGGTGCGTCGTCAGGGCCAGCCCATCAAGATTGGCAACGACGCGGTGGGCAACCGAGTGCGGGTCAAAGTCACCAAAAACAAAATGGCCCCTCCCTTCCGGGAGGCCGAAATCGAGTTGTACTTCGGTAAAGGGATTGACCCCCTGGCCGACTTGGTATCGGTGGCGGTGAATGCCGAAGTCATCGAAAAAGCCGGTTCCTGGCTCTCCTACAACGAAACCCGCCTGGGTCAGGGCAAGGAAAAAGCCGCTGAATACCTCAAGACCGACCCCAAAATGGCCCAGGAGATTCGAGAGAAGGTTTTGGCCCAAGCTGGTAAACTACCTCTAGTGGTGGAAAGCGGCGAAGAGGAAGAGTCTCCAGTAGCCGCAGCCGCTGAAGCTTAATACCGAAGCGAGGTTCTCCAAGCATGAGGGGCCAGGAAGCCAAAAAAACGTTTAGCTCTTTCAAAAGAGCCGGGGCAACTTGGTTGGAAGGTAAACGAGTAGGGTATCTACCCCTGGCGGGGGCATGGGAATCCCGGTATGGCCTGCGATTGTCAGGAGACGATGGGCCATACGGGTCGAGGAACCGAGTTATAAAGCCATAACTCGCGCCAGGCCTTCTCCTTGGGGAACCTCCTTTGCAGCACGGAGGTGCCCATGCCTTTACTCGACATCCTGCTATTAATCGTATTAATCGCCGTTGGGGGCTTTGCCTTCTCCCTCTACCAACGGCTTGGTCGCCTGGGAGAGGTAAACAAAGGTGAACTCGAGGCTTCCCGCCGCGAGGCCCTCCAGTTGCTTGAGGCCGCCCGGGCGGAGTCCAAAACCCTCATAGACTCGGCTCGGGCCGAGTCGAGGGCCGTCCGCGAGGCCGCCCAGAGTGAGGCCATGCGGCTGCGAGACTCGGTGCAGGGCGAGGTCGAACGGCTGCGCCAAGCCGCCAGCGCGGATCTCGAGCGCACCCGCCGCGAGGGGGAAGAACGCCTTCGGACACAGCTCAAGGAAGAGCGCGAGCGGATGATGATTACCCTGGCTGCCGAGCGTGAGATGCTGGGGTCTGAGCGTAACTCGGTCAAGGCCGAGCGTGAACGCTTGCAGTCCGACCTGGACTCGGTGCGGGCCGAGCGCGAGGAACTCAAGCGCGAAACCGAGCGCCTAGCCCGGCGCGGCGAACAACTCGATGCCAGGGCCCTGCGCCTCGACGAACAGGAGGAAAAGCTCGACAGCTTCGAGAAAAGCCTCTATGTCCGCGAAGCTGAGTTGGGCCAGCGCGAACGGGGCATAGACCTCAAGCTGCAAGAAGTCGCCGGGCTCAGCCGGGAGGAAGCCAGGGACTTGCTGCTCTCGCGCCTGGATGCCGAACTAGAAGAAGAAAAAGCCCTCAAGGTCAAGGCCAGCCTCGAGCGAGTTCGCCTCGAGGTCAAGCGCGAGGCCCAGAAGCTAATCGCTCAAGCGGCCCAGCGTCAGGCTTCGGAAACCGCGGCTTCACTGGCAGTTTCCGTTGTTCCCATCCCCTCTGATGCCATGAAGGGCCGTATCATCGGGCGCGAAGGCCGCAACATTCGTACTTTTGAGGCCCTGACCGGCGTAGACCTGATTATTGACGACACCCCAGAGGCCGTGTTGCTCTCCGGTTTCAACCCCATGCGCCGTGAAATCGCCCGCATGGCTTTGGAGCAGCTCGTAGGCGACGGACGCATCCACCCCAGCCGTATCGAGGAGGTCGTCGAGAAGGCCAAAAACGAGATGAAAACCTTCATCTACGAGCGCGGCGAAGAAGCTGCCCTCGAGGCCGGGGTAGTTGGACTCAAGCCCGGTCTGGTACAGCTTTTGGGCCGCCTGCACTTCCGCAGCTCTTATGGTCAGAATGTGCTCAAGCACTCGGTACAAGTAGCCCACCTGACCGGCATCATGGCCTCGGAGCTGGGCCTGGACGCGGGGATGGGCCGCCGGGCTGGTCTGCTACACGACATCGGCAAGAGCGTAGACCGTGAAATCGAGGGAACCCACGTGGAAATCGGCATCACCCTGGCCGGGCGCTTCGGCGAGCCCAAAGAGGTGATGGATGCCATTGCTCACCACCACGACCCGGAGAATAACGAGACCATCTACTCGGTGCTAGCTGCCGCCGCCGATGCTATCAGTGCGGCCCGTCCAGGAGCGCGGCGGGAGAGCCTCGAGGAGTATATTCAGCGGCTGGAACAACTCGAGCGCATCGCCCTCAGCTTCCCCGGCGTGGACAATGCCTTCGCGGTGCAGGCCGGGCGCGAGGTACGCGTAATCGTCAAGCCCGATCGGATCTCCGACTCCAAAGCCACGCTGCTGGCGCGGGAAATCGCTGGGCGCATCGAGCGCGACATGAACTATCCGGGGCAGGTGCAGGTGACGGTGGTGCGGGAGAGTCGGGCGGTGGAGTACGCCAAGTAGTCTATGTGTCGCTTCGACTGGGACGAGGGCAACTTGGGGCACGCCACCCGTCACGAGTTTCTGAAGATGAAATCGAGCAAGCCTTTGACTACTTGCTTCAGAAGGTGATACAGGTTCCCCAGACCAAACGTAAAGGGGAAAGACGTTTTTTGTGCTACTCGCGCACCCATGCGGGTCGGGCAGGGTAATATTGCTTACGCTACGTCCAGAGAGTATTCGCCCGATAAGTGCTCACGAGGCCAACGAAACCGAGAAACGGACGCTAAGAAGATGGGAAGACTCGAGATAAAAAGTTGGGATGAAGTACCTGAGTTTGAAAACGAAGCCCAGGAAGCTGGGTTTTGGGCCACGCATTATTTGTCCGAGGCTTTAGCTGAGGAGGCCCAAGTGGTTGACCCCATCACCTTTGAGCTGCTCGAGCCTCGCAAAAAATCTGCAACTCGCCGTACGGCTTAAAAACAGTGTGCTTCGGCGCACCTTGTTTGGGCCTCGAGCGGTTGTCTGACCTATTTTACCAACCCTGTTAGGGTCAAATGGCCTCTGGTTTACACAGTTTTGCGCCATCTCCCGTAGAGTAACTCCATGAAAGAGGACAATCGCGCCAAGACCCTGGGCGAACTCAAGCGCACTTATCCGATGGAAAAACTAAGCCGCAGTGTCAAGGATGAGGCGCGGGAAAACCTCATCGCCAAGTTGCGTTCTGGCAAGCGACTGTTCCCTGGCGTGCAGAGCTACGACGAAACCGTGATTCCCAGCTTGGTAAACGCCATTCTGGCCCGGCACAACTTTATTCTGCTGGGCCTGCGGGGGCAGGCTAAGAGCCGCATCCTGCGCCAGCTTACCGAGCTTTTGGATGAGGCCATCCCGGCCTTGCCTACCGAAATTCGAGACAACCCGCTGCGCCCGCTTTCCGCCGAGGCTTTGCGGCTCTTGGAAGAAAAGGGTGATGACACGCCTATCGTCTGGATAGGCCGCGATGAGCGCTATGTGGAAAAGCTTGCCACGCCGGATACCACCGTGGCCGACATCTTGGGCGATATAGACCCCATCAAGGCCGCCAAGCGCGGCAGCGGCCTCTCCGACCTCGAGGCTGTCCACTACGGTCTCTTGCCCAGGGCCAACCGGGGTATCTTTGGCATCAACGAGGTCGCCGACCTTGCTCCCAAGGTTCAGGTGGCTTTGTTCAACATCTTGCAAGAAGGCGACGTGCAGATCAGGGGCTATCCGGTGCGCCTCCAGCTCGACGTGTGGGTGGCTTTCACTGCCAACCCCCAGGACTACACCGCGCGTGGCAAAATTGTCACCCCCCTCAAAGACCGCATCGGCTCGGAGATTCGCACCCACTACCCCAAGACCCTCGAGGAGGGGCTTTCCATCACCCAGCAAGAAGCCTGGACTGCCCGCGAGGAGGGCATCTACGTACCTTCCTACGTGAGTGAGGCTAGCGAAGCGGTGGCCTTTGTGGCCCGCGAGGACAAGCGGGTGGACAAGACCTCGGGGGTGTCTCAGCGCCTCTCTATCAGCATGATCGAACTCGTGACCTCCAATGCCGAGCGTCGCGCCCTCAAGTACGGCGACCGCCCGGTAGCGAGGCCAGTAGACCTCTACTCGGCGCTGCCCGCTATTACCGGCAAGATCGAACTCGAGTACGAAGGCGAACTCCAAGGCGCAGACCGGGTTGCCAAAGACCTGCTCCTCAAGGCGTTTGGTATGGCCTACGGGGAGCGCTCCAGGGGCCTGCAAACCGACCCCATCACCGACTATTTTGCCGCAGGCAATCTGCTGAGCCTGCCCGAAGGCCCGGCCAAGAGCGTGCTGAAGGAGATAGAGAAGGTTCCTGGCCTGCTCGCGGCAGCCAAGAAGCTCGAGAGCGACACTTCCCCCGAAGCCCTGGTGGCGGCGGGTGAGTTCATCCTTGAGGGCTTGTCTGGGCGCAGGAAAATCGCTCGAGGCGAAGAGAGCTACAGTGCTCCGGTGGAAACCCGCGAAAGAGGCTGGGGGAACTAAACTTAATTGTCGAAGGTCTAGGGTCGAAAGTCGAAGGTCATAATGGGCAAACAGCAGGGCAAACTCCTTGATGCAGAAGGCTACTTTAGCTTTGAGCAGCTCGAGGTTTACCAAAAATCAATTACCCTGATTGCACGAGTTTACCAATTGACCGGGAACTTTCCAGCAGACGAGCGTTTCGGATTGACCAGTCAAATACGTAGAGCCGCTAACTCAATCACCCTCAATATCGCTGAAGGCAAGGGTTGCAGCAGTGACCGCGATTTTGTAAGGTTTTTATATCAAGCACGAGGCTCTTTGCTCGAAACAGTAGCCGCACGGCATATTGCAAAAACTTTAGCCTTCTCTGATGACCTGGGCCCATTATTGGAATCTTGCGAGAACTCAACGGCAGGCTCAACGCACTGATTTCCTATCTCGAGGCTTCCGACCTTCGACCTTAGTCCTTCGACCTTCGACAGGAGCACTTATGCGAGTCCGCTACAGCAAATACGAACCCGGCTTCGACGACCTATCCGGTGCCGACCTGATGGATATGATTCAGGATTTCCTGATGGATTCGGGCTTCAACGACCCCTATAACCGCTACCAGCCCGACCCCAACCGCGCCCCTACTGCCGAGGATTTGTTTGATGCCTTGCTGCAAGCCCTGCTGGAAAATGACCGCGTTCCCGAGGAGTGGCTCGAGGAGGCCAGGAACGCCAAAAACCAGGAAAACACCCGGCTCTACCAGGAAATCCAGAAGCTGATGCAGCGCCTTCAGGACGAGGGTTTCATGCGGCTGCCAGGCCAAGACCCCACCGACCCCTCGCAGGGCCAGGGAATGCAGGGAGAGTCGCAGGACACGCGGCTCGAGCTGACCAACAAATCGGTGGACTTTCTGGGGCTCAAGTCGTTACGCTCGCTGTTGGGAGCCCTCGGCAAGAATGCCCCCGGAGCCCACGTGACCCGGCACTATGCCTCGGGCGTGGAGAGTAGCGGTGAGACCAAGACCTACGAGTTCGGCGACCAACCTAACCTCAACATTGGCGAGACCCTGAAAAACCTTGTGACCAAGGGTCTGGACAACCTCGAGGAGTCCGACATGGTGATCGAGCTTTCCGAGTACACCGCCTCGATGAACACGGTGGTGCTCTTAGACTGCTCGCACTCCATGATTTTGTATGGCGAAGACCGCTTCACCCCCGCCAAGCGCGTGGCCCTGGGGCTTTCGCACCTGATCCGCACCCAGTATCCGGGCGACCAAGTGCGTTTTGGGGTGTTCCACGACAGCGCCGAAGAAGTCCCGCTGGGGCGACTCCCTACCGTGCAGGTCGGGCCATACCACACCAACACTGCCGAGGGGCTCAAACTGGCCCGCAAAATTCTCAAAAAGATGAGCGGCGAGATGAAGCAGATCATCATGATTACTGACGGCAAGCCCTCTGCCCTCACCCTCCCGAGCGGCCAGATTTACAAAAACGCCTGGGGCCTCGACCCGGTAATTCTGGCCGAGACGCTCAAAGAGGCCACTCTGGCCCGCAAGGAAGGCATTCCAATCCATACCTTCATGCTGGCTCGAGAGCCTGAGTTGCTGGCTTTTGTCAAAAAGCTCACCCAAATTACCAAAGGCAAAGCCTATATGACCACGCCGGGGAACATTGGGCGCTACGTGCTGATGGACTTCTTGAACCGCAAGGTCAGCCGCAATTAAAGCGGCCAGCTATCTTGTAGCTCCTGTACCGTGCCGTTGAAGCGGCTGCGATCTACCGAGTTGGTTACCCCGGCTACCTGAGCGCTTTGGGTATATTGCCATAGCCAGTATCGGCTAAACCCCGGAGGTAAAGGGCCCACGGACTGGGCGTATCGAGCAATCCACAGGGGGCAACGCGAAAGAGTGGGGCTGGGTTTGTTGCCCAGGACTTTTCGCAAAAAAGAAGTATAGGTGTACAAAATTGGGTAACGTCCGAGTTGCGAAAAGATTCGTTTGACAAAAGCCTCGGCCTCGGCCAGGCTCATGGATGGGTCTTCAAAATCCAGGCAGATGGCCTCGCTAGCGGTGGGATTAGCCGTCTGTAAGTAGAAATCGGCTTGCTGGGTGGGGTTGCCGCCAATCCCAAAATGGTATGAACCCCACAGCAATGCGGTTTGTTGCACCCGTTGGTAACGGGACAGATAGGTTGGGTCAGACCAGGATTGCCCCTCAGTTGCTTTGTGAATAACCGCCTGGATACCAGCGCCCTGCATGGCATGAAACCCCGAGTTGGGCTCGAGCTCGTTGTGGTGTGACAAATCCACTACCGAATCCGATAAAGGCATATGAACCCCCAGCTTTTAAGGTAACAAACTTTAGGTTATGGCGGTTTTCAGAAAGAACCTTTGCTCATAGGAACGAATAAGAAAATGCGGTAAACCGCAATAGATTTGAGGAGCAAGCCCTATGATACAAAAAGATGACCTCGAGCCTCCTGCGCGCTGCCGAACCCACACAAATCCCCGACCAGCCCGGACTGTGGTTTGTCTTCAAAGCGGGAGAGCTGTTGCTAAAGGACGATTTGCCGCTTCGGGGGACGGCGGAAGTGCTGGACGGCCTCGAGCCCACCTTTCTCTTGCACCTTGGCAGTTTCGAGAACACGCCGATATTGGCCTGTGAACTTTCCCCTGATATCGCCTTACCTGAAGGCTGGAAAGCGGTGAGTTTACGTGCCGCGATCAGCCTGCTCGGCGACCCGCTCTATGGTGTGGCGGGCTACGCTTCACAAGCCCTGTACTGGGCGCGGACGAGTGCCTTTTGTGGCACTTGCGGCCACACCAACGGCCCCCTCCGCCAGGACTTAGCCCGCACCTGCCCCAACTGTGGGCACGTGGCCTATCCCCGTGTCTCCCCCGCCGTGCTGGTGGTCATCCACGACGGCGACCAGATTTTGCTAGCCAAGAAGCCCGGCTGGGGCAGGCGCTATAGCATCATCGCGGGCTTTGTAGACCCCCAGGAGTCGCTCGAGGAGTGCGTCCACCGCGAGACTTTGGAAGAGGTCGGGCTCGAGGTCGCAGAAGTCCAGTACCTCGCCAGCCAGCCCTGGCCCTTCCCACACCAGCTCATGGTGGCTTTCTCGGCGAAGTTCGTGGGTGGGACAATCCGGCTCGAAGAAGATGAACTCGAGGACGCGCAGTGGTTTCACTTTAGCCAGATGCCGGAGTTGCCCCCGCCCATCAGCCTTTCGCGCCAGGTGATTGATGCCTGGTTGGCCTCGCGTAAGGGGCAGCTTCAGACCACGCAGTAGAGCATCTTACGCGGGGGGTGTTTTGTCGTCTGGTACGACTCCTACCAGCCCTCGTTTGAAGTTGAAGGCGGGCTTTGGGGCTATATATCCCCAGAACTCAGTGGCACTGGAACCAGTTTTATAGCGCAAATAATAGCGTCCCTTAGCGTTTTCGCTCAGGGCACGCATAGACTCGACCTTGGTTAGCACCGCCCCTGGATAACTGGCCTGGAACTGCGCATTGGCCCGCAGGGTTTGGTCTACCGCTTCCACCGCCCAGAGTTCGCGGGCCGACAAGAGGTTAGCCAGTTCCTTGGGGTCAGCAGGGATAATGCTAACTTCCACATCCAAACCATTAATCTGTTGGGTTGCCATCGGGTGCTCCTTCACCCAGTCTAGACCTTCATGAAGCCTCCACACAGTTTGGCTAGACTGGCAAGCGTGAAAGCCCTGAGTCTCGCTGCCTATCTCACCTGGGTGATCGAGCGCCTCTCCCAAGCCCTGCGACCTCAGCCGCGCCCGATCCCCGCTCAAATTCGTCAGTTTGAAGGCATACGACCCGAAGTCCGGCTCGAGATAACCTACCATCCCGCCCAAAGTAGGCAGGGTTATGTCTTCATTCCTAAAGACCAGTATTTTCGGGAGTCCGAAAGGGTGCTCGAGTCGCTCTAGCCACCTTGAAGTCCGGTTTGACCAATGCCCCCTTGACCTTGGTGGAGTTTTTGAGGTGTCTCCCACAAAAACCTTAGGGATAATTGCCGCTTATTCATGACAACCGCTCTATTATGCTCGAGGCTGATTGTCCTATGGCTTCTGCCATCCTGGAAGTTATTGCAGCCCGCCTAAAATGGATGACACTCAAGCGCGGAGGAGCTGCACTGGCTTTGTGGGGGAGGCAGGTACAGGCAAAACTCATACTGCTCGAGAACTCCTAGATTCAGATAGCGTGGCGGATGGGTTGGCTGTGCTGCTATCGAGTTTGGCCCCGGCTATTTTGTGCCTCGAGGATATTCACGAGGTTTCCAGCGAACAACTAAAATGGGTATTGGCTTTGGCTCGGCCCAGAACCATAGCCGTGAGTGGTAGTACCCAGGCCGCTGTAACCTACGCCCAAGAACCGGGCAGCGCGGCACTGTGGTTGGACATGGACTTCTTCAACGGCGACCCGCTGGTGGGGTAGCGCAGGCGCACTCACTGGCGGCCTGAGCACCCTTCCAGCGTTTCACAAACTGGGTAAAGATAGCTCTGTAGACATCCCCAAGGCCCTGGCCTTCGATGCGGCGGGCAACTTGTGGGTTAGTGCCGACAACCTGTACCGCTACCCCAAGAGTGTCTTCACCAGCGGCGGAGCCCCGGATATCAAGCTAAAACCCAGCACCATCGCCTCCTATGTCCTCGGTGCGATTGCTTTCGACAATGCGGGCAATCTCTGGGTAGCGGTTGATACCGGCGACAGTACCGGGACGGGGGATACCCTGCTGATGTTCGCCCCGGCCAGCCAGAAAGACGGTCCGTCACTCCAGATCGCCAGATTGTCGGTTCGGATATCGTTTACCCGCCTTATGGCCTGGCCTTTGACCCCCCGCCCGCAGGGCTACCGCTGAATCCATAGGAACCGCGATAGAACCCTTCACTCCGTTAGAAAGACCGTACCCAGCTCCTTTTTGCCGTCAGGAGTGGCGGCAAAAATAGCGCAAACCGCGATAATGAGGCTCTGTAACCTTACGTACTCGAGTCCCCTTCTTGTAGAGCGCGAGCAGGTCAAGCATCTACAAAAAGGGAATAGATTTCCCGAGTTGGATTTTCAGGCAACGAGTAGGCTCTCGCTTGGTTTTGCCGCCACTTTTAGCCATGGGTTTGTCGGCCTCAGGCCTTGATGCGAATGCGGCTCAGGGTATAGCTTGACCAGCCATTGGGTTGCGGAGTTGCTCTGTAGGCCAGATCGTTTTCCTACAAATGGCGGAATTCGGATATCATACCGGGAGGACGTATGTGGACTACCTTGCGCCTTCTCGAGTTCCGCCGCCTGTTTCTGGCTGGGTTGGTTTCTCAGGCGGGTAGCAAGGTTCACCGTATCGCCCTGCTGACCCTGATTTATCTCCTGACCCACGAGGCGATCTGGGTCTCGCTGGTGTTGGGTGTGCAACTCCTGTCCTCGCTGATAGCCGGGCCACTGCTGGCGGCTTGGTCAGACACCCAAGATCGCAAGCGAGTGATGGTCCTGGCCGATATTGGCCGGGCCATTCTGGTGCCGCTGATTCCCCTGCTGGGGGTTCACTCGCTGCCGCTGCTATTGCTTCTGGTGGGCCTGGTCGAGGTGTTAACTTCGATGTTCGAGCCAGCTTCCAATGCTGCTGTCCCGGATCTGGTGCCGGAAGCCCAGCTCGACGAGGCTAACGGTCTGATGTATTTTGCCTCTCGTTTTAGCGAGGTGGCCTTCGTGGGGCTGGCGGGGGTGCTGGTCGCGGCGGTAGGGGCTCCGTTTGCCTTTTATTTCGATGCCCTGACCTATGTGGCCTCGGCCCTGTTTTTGCTCGGTCTGCCCGAGCTTAGTTCCCAAGCCAGCGGCAAAGCTGATTATTGGGAGCGAGCCAGGGAAGGTGTCCGGTTTTTGTGGGCCAACCCCACCGTTCGGGTGACGGTGGGGCTGCTATTTACCGCGGCTTGTTTTGGCTCGGTGGAAGGGGTTTTGGGGGTGGTACTAGCCAACAAAGTGTTGGGAGTGGGAGCTTCCGGGTTTGGTGCTATGGAAGCCGCGTTAGCCTTGGGAGCGGTGCTAGCAACACTGGTTTTTGGCAAACTAACCCAGCGCTTTCGCCGTGAACGCTTGTTTATGTGGGCTTTGGGAGGGTTTGGGCTGCTCGAGGTCAGCATCGGAGCCCTGCCGGTGTTTGCTTGGGTACTGGCGGCCTTTTTCTTCTCGGGTTTATTCAACTCGCTTTTTATCGTTCCAGCCCGCTCTATTTTGCAGACCAATGCCCAACCGGAGATTCGTGGGCGGCTATTTGCGGCTTTTGGTGCGGTGATGAACAGTGCGGTCTTGATTGGGGCCATGCTGGGCGGGCTAACCGAACCTTGGCTGGGATCCCCACGGGTTTTCTTGTTGGCAGGCCTGTTGGTGTGTCTGGCCGTGGGAGTAGTGGCGCTGCGGGGTGGAATCCCCCAGCAAAAGCTTAGCGCCGCCTAGGGCAGAGGGCTAAATGCTAAAAGCCCTAGGCCGAAAGCTGAAAACACAACAATTTAAAAGTAGGAACCACGCCCTAGACGGTACTTCTTGATAAGGCAATGGTGCTGTCCTGGTATAGCTTTTGATCTGCATTTTGCTTTTAGCGTTCGGCGGTAGTCGTTCGATGTTTAGCTCTTTGCCCTCTGCCTTGTGCTTCATGTTTTCTGGTCGGGTTTTTTACCGCCAGGACAAGCGAAAAAAATATATAAAGCCACGATATAATGAACCAGTTGACGGAGGACGGCATGAACATCCAGAAAATCATGAAAGAGGCCCAGAAGGCTCAGAAAAAAGCTGCTGAGGTGCAAGAAAAGCTGGGCAGCATGAGCGTGGTGGGTTCGGCGGGGGGTGGCATGGTGGAAATTGCCGCCGATGGACACGGGCATATACAAGCGGTCAGGCTAAAACCCGAGGCGGTGGACAAAGATGACCTCGAGGCCCTGGAAGACCTGCTCCTGGTCGCTATCCAGGATGCCCAGACCAAAGCCCACGAGCTATCTGAAAAAGAGATGAGCCGCGAACTGGGGGGCATTGGGAATATGTTGGGGGGAATGTTTTAGCTGGTCGCTAATGACTGATAGCCCAGAGCTAAAAACGGGCTATCAGCTATTGGCCATCTGCTACTAAGGCTTTATGCGGTATCCCGAAAAACTCCTCAAACTCGTCCGGGCCCTGGCTGGTCTGCCGGGGGTCGGCCCCAAGAGTGCGCAAAAACTGGGGCTATTTTTGGTGCAAAATCCCGAGGTGGCTGAGGAGTTGGGCCACAGCCTCGAGGCCGCACAGCACCTGCATCCCTGCCAACAGTGTGGCAACCTGGCCGAGGCTGAACTCTGCCCCATCTGTGCCGACACCGAGCGCGACCACGGCCTGATTTGCGTGGTGGAAAGCATCAACGACCTAATGGCGATTGAGCGTAGTGGTGAGTATGAGGGGTTATATCACGTGCTGGGCGGGGCACTCAACCCGCTCGAGGGCATCGGCCCCGAGCAGCTCAACCTCGAGAGGCTCTTCGAGCGGCTGTCAGGCGTGCGCGAGGTCATTTTGGCAACAGGCATGACGGTGGAGGGCGAAGCCACCGCCAGCTATCTGGCTGAGCGGCTAAACGTCTCTGGGTCACGCTCGACCCGGTTGGCCTATGGACTGCCAGTAGGTGGTAGCCTCGAGTATGCCGACGAGGTAACGCTGGCACGGGCGCTGGAGAATCGGCGTGGGTATCAGTAGAAAGTGAGCAGCGAGCGTAGGGGAGAGGGCGGAGAGCAGAACCGCCGAACGTTAAACATCTAACGACTAACGCCAAACGCAAGACGCTAAAAACTCAAAGTCAAAAAACAAAAAGCACACACTACGTCCCAGACGATGTTTCTCGATAAGACAATTAGGCTGTCCTGGTGTAGCCTTTTGGCCCTTTATGTTTTGCTTTTAGTTTTTGCGTTCGACCTTCGACAAGTTTTTAGCGTCTTGCCCTGTGCCCTTGGCACGATGTGCAATTAGCCAAAGCTGCACCTAGCGGCTGTGTTACCCTGGCTTGATGTTGCAGTCGCTCGAGGTACTGGGAATCCGTCAGGCCGTGCTCACCAGCCAGGACGGCCTGGTGATTGACAGCGTGGGCGAAAGCAGCCCCGAGCCCGAGTTGCTGGCGGCCGAGCTGGCGGCCCTGTTGCGCTCGAGCCAAACCCTGACCAAGACCCTGGGGGGCCAGCTCAAACGCCTTACCCTGGCGACCGATAGCCGCGAGGTGTTGGCAGTGATGTTTGGTCAATACTGCCTGGGAGCGGTAGTAGACAAAGGGGCCGACCGCAAGGGTGTGGGGAGCGAGCTTTCCCGCCTAGCTTTGCGCCTGGAAAAAACACTATAGAGCCGTCTTCGGAGCGAACTCAGTGGGCAACTCGAGAACAGCGTCGGTGATTGGTAGTTGGCTAGACAAGAGCCAGCCCCAATGAAGACCGCGATAGGGGTGGATATGGTACAAGAAGTGCTTTCAGAACTGCAAACCACTGCCGGGGTGCGGGCTTCGGCCCTGATTGCCGAGGACGGGTTTATCGTGGAGAGTGTCCGCAGCGAAAAAGCCCCCGATGTGGACTTTCTGGGTGGAGCCGCTTCTACCGCTCTGGCTTCGGCTAGGGCATTGTCACAGGAATTGCAGCGCGGGGACGTGGAAGAGGTCATGGTAGAGTATCCCGAGGGGCCGCTGTTACTGGTTCCTTTAGAGCGAAGTTATCTGCTGGTGGTGCTGATGGACTCCATGCAAAGCCTGGGCCGGGTGCGCTTCCAGCTCAAGAAAAGTATTCCCCGCCTCAAGGAGGCCCTAGCGTGAGTGAGCCACAAAACCCCGTACCCGAGCTGCGTATAGACCTAGACCGCCAGACCGCCAGTGGTCACTACGCCAACTTCGCGGTGTTCTCGCATCAGAAAAACGAGTTCTACCTGGACTTTGCCCTGTTGCAACCCCAGACCGACCCAGGTATAGTGGCGGCCCTGGTGGTCTCGCGGATTATCACCTCTCCTCAACATGCCAAGGCCCTGCTGCACAGCCTGGCCGAGAACATCCAGCGCTACGAGCAGACCTTCGGGGCCATCCCCGAAGCCACCGACCCTGGCCGGGCCTGAAGCCCTCTGCCCCCGTTGAAGCGTCCATTATCCTCGAGGTTTTTGTAATTATACCAACTTCAGGTAGGTAGTCTTCAGCCTGTAGTTGGTGGGGTGGGTCTAGAAATCCCCCATCCAGCCCCGACCCGGCTTCAGACCATAACCTTAGCCAGGTTTTTTAGCCCCCTTACTAAGGGGGCTAGGGGGATTAAAGCTGATGCCCTGTAGCTTTTATCTAGCTGAAGTCGGTTTTATTCATGAAAACCGCTCGAGAGGGGCCGCAGCAGTAGGTCTACTTCCCGTACCCGCAGCTCCTCCTGGGGAAAGCCCTGGTAGTCGGGGTGTAGGGCTTGTTGGGGTACGGGCAGCCTGTCCCAGTATTCCAGGTTCACCACCTCGGCCTGGTAGCCCGTGCGCTGGAACAGCTCGAGGTACTGCGATAGCCGCAAGCGGTTGGTATAAAAACCGGAGTTTGCCATGAACTCCGATTCCCACAGGCTCTGCGAGAAGCGCAGGTTGTTGAGTGAGCGCACCATCAGGTCGCTGAGGTCTATGCAGTGCGAGCAAATCCCGTTGGGGCGGAGCACCCGGCGCAGCTCGAGCAGGATCGGCTGGAGTTCGCGCAGCCGCACCATTTCCAGCGCCACCTGCGACCATATGAAATCCACCGAGGCCGCTGGAATTTGCCGCAGCGAGGTCAGCCCATCGATGAGATAGGTGGTGTGGCTGCGGCTTAGCAAGGCTTCAAAACTGTCGGCGGCCTCGAGGTCGAGGTCGCGGTGTCCTCGCTGGGCCATATAGTCCAGCAGGCGGCGGTAGACCGCCAGGCTGCGGCTGGCTTGGGGCTGGTGGTCTACCAGATAGCTATGGCGCATTCCGTAGAGATGCGCGATCAGCCCCGATGACACCGCGTCACCTGGCCCCAACTCGAGCATTACCAGGTCGGGGCGGTTCTCGAGGCCTGCCTGCCGTAGGTGATGGGTAAAGACCTTATAGGCATATTCGGGTTGATCCATCTGCCCCGAGTCAAATAGCCCCAGCCGCTTCCAAGTGGCGTAGGAAACCGGAAGCCGGGAGAGGACAATTTTGGATAGCACCTTGACTTGCCAGGGAAGTCTGACCATAGACCCACCCCCAACTTAGGGAAAAACATTCTCGCGCTCGCTCGAGGTTAGATGGATGGGGGTTTGGTGTAGACCTGGAGGTGGGCTAGGGTCAACCTTAGGACTGACCCTGGTCGGACAGTGGGGGTTTGTAGCCCTGGCGGGCCTGAATGTTCAGGCTTCCGGTCAAACTCCTCCCTATGAACCTAGTGTGGCATCGCGCCGATCTGCGCACCCACGACAATCCTGCTTTGGACGCGGCTCTCAGGTCTGGCCCGGTGCTGGGTCTGGTCATTCTCGACCCCTCTATCCTGGAGGCGACCTCTGCCCGGCGGCGGGCCTGGTTTCAGGCCAACACCCTCGCCCTGCGTGAGTCCTATACCCGGCGGGGCACAACCCTGCTGGTGCGCACGGGCAAGCCCTGGGAAGTGTTGCCCAAGCTGGTCGCCGACTTGGGCATTCAAAAAGTCTTCGCGGTGCAAAACTCCACGCCCTATGCCAAGTTCCGCGATGAACAGACCGAGAAAGCCCTGGGTGGGCGCATCGGCTGGTTCGAGGGGCAATATATCCAGGAGCCCGGCGAAATTGTGAAGCCGGACGGTGGGGCTTATACGGTCTTTACCCCCTTCTCCAAGCGCTGGTGGGCCGCCGACTGGGGAAGCCCACTCGAGTCGCCCCAGCGCTTTCCCCCCGTGCATCTGCCTGCCGATTACCCGCTGGGCGACATCCCCCAGGAGCAATCCGATGTCGAACTGCCTGCGGTGGGTGAGGAAAAGGCTCTGGGGGCGCTCGAGGCTTTCCTGCGCGACAAGCTCCCCACCTACCATCAGACTCGAGATGGTCTGGCCGGAGACGGGGTTTCCAAGCTCTCGTATTACTTCACCTTAGGGGTGCTTTCGCCCCGGCTGGCCGCGCAAAAGGCCCTCAGCGTGGGCGGCGAAGGAGCCCGTAAGTGGGTCAACGAGCTGTGCTGGCGCGACTTTAGCGGGGATTTGCTCTTTCACCGCCCGCAGATGATGCACCAGACCTTCGACCCGCGCTGGAACCACCTGCCCTGGAACGACGACGGCGAGTTGTTTGGGGCATGGCTCGAGGGTCAGACCGGAATCCCTGTGGTGGACGGCTGTATGCGCCAACTGCGGCAGACTGGCTTCATGTCCAACCGGGGGCGCATGGTGGTAGCCCAGTTTGCGGTCAAGTTGGGCCTGCTGCCCTGGCAAAAGTGCCAGCGGGCCTTTCGTGACCTTCTGCTCGACGGAGACAACGCCTCCAACCTGCAAGGCTGGCAGTGGGCAGGCGGGCTGGGGGTGGACGCAGCTCCTTATTTCCGGGTCTTCAACCTGAGCACCCAGGCCCAAACCCACGACCCCAAAGGCGAATGGCTCAAGTGCTGGGTTCCCGAATCCGGTGGCAATCCTGAGCCTTATAAAGACCCCGTGCTAGACCTGGACTTTGCCCGTCGCCGCTACCTGGCTGCTGCCGAGAGAATCGCCAAATCAAGATGAAACTCAAAGGCTTCAAAGAACATCTCCCCAGCAAGCTTTGCCCGGTATGTGGCAAGCCCTTCCAGTGGCGCAAAAAATGGGCTAAAAACTGGGATCAGGTCAAGTATTGTTCGGAGCGCTGCTGGACCAAGGGCAAGGGGGTTTGATGGGCCAGACCATTGCGGTGCGACTGTTGCTGTGGGCGATTCCCTGGATGGGTGTGGCCATCTTCGGGCTATGGCAGGTGAGAAGCGAGTTCTGGCGGGCCTTCTGGCTGATGAGCGGGGTCTGGGCTTTTATAGATGCGCTGATCGCGCTACCGGGGCTCTTGGGGGGTGAGTCCAGTGCGGATTCCCTGCGGCGTATTTTATGGATTAATGCCGGTCTGGACGTGCTATACATAGCAGCAGGTCTTTTCTTGCGGTCTCGGCGCAGCCCAACCAGCAAGGGCTTTGGGGCGGGAATATTTCTTCAAGGGCTATTCTTGCTGGGCTTTGATATATTTCACGCTATCCATATTTGAGTCTAGCTATCTCTGTCCAGGACGATAAAAACGCTCGATTGGTAAATCTTGTCCTGCACGCGACTCTGGGTTTTGTAGGCAGGGTTGGAGTCGGAATGGATAAAATCGCCCACCATTAGGTTTATGCGATGGATGGTTGCGTTGTTGCTGCTGGCTCCAGGTTTAGCCCAGACCGCACGTTGGGAAGGTACGCCGGAATACCGGGCGATTGCCGGTGCGCCCACCGCGGCTGGCCCTGCGCTGGATAAGAGTTACGTGCTGGATTTTCCGGCACAGGGAGAGTTCAAGGGTACGGTGGTGATGGTTCCGGGCTTTCTGGGTGGGGCGACCAATTTCGAGGCCCTGGCCCGGCGTTTGGTGCTGGCAGCTCGAGGCTGGGAAGTGTGGGCTTTAGACCGGTGCTCCAATGGCCTCGAGGATCGCTCCGGCTTCAACACCCCCGACCCCTGGACCTTCTACCAGCATTACAAGCTACCGGACTTTCCTTTTCTCAAAGACTGGGGTCTGAGGGTACACCTCGACGACCTGGACAGGGTAATTGATGCAGCCAAGGTCAAAGGGCCGGTGGTGCTGGTGGGCCACAGCCTGGGAGGCAGCATAGCCTCGCTGTACACGCTATATCATCCCGAAAAACTCAGCGGCCTGATTCTGCTGGACGGTGGCCCCAACCTGGTGCAAATCACCAAAGAGCAGTATCTAAATGGTGAAAGCGGCGGGATGTTTGGCAACGTATCGGGCCTCAATGACCTGCTGGCGGGCAAAACCCCGCCCTATGTGACCCTGTTTGGCCTCAACCCGCTCAGCTTCGCCCAGGCCGAGGCCCAAGCTTACATGGCGGCCCAAGACCCCCAGGCCGACGCGCCAGCGGGCTGGGTACCCTACCGCGCCAGCCGCGAGGCTGCGGCACTGGCGCGTATCGCCGCCCGCTACCAGCCCGTCCCGATTTTTGCGGTCTCGCTGGGCCGGGCCCAGGCCAGGGAGGGCCTCAACATCCTGGGGCTGTTTTTCAACACCCTGAGTTACACCGTGCGGGGGCCCAGGGGCAAGCGGGTGGAATGGATAGATACTGGCGAGGCCACCGACCCGCTCGAGTTTCTCTCGCTCTACGCCCACCCCAATACCGGCTTCTCGGAATGGTTTTTCCCTTACCGCCTGACCCTCGACATCTCGGCCTGGAAGGTGGCAATGCCCGAGCTAAAGCCGCACACGCTGCCTTTTAGCGTGCTGGCCCTGGGTGCGGGGAGCGGCTTGCTGCAAAAGATGGAAAGCTTCAAAGCGGTCGGCGACGTGTTCCCCAGCACTAAAACCGACATCCGAATCTTGCCGGGCCTGACCCACCTGGACATCCTTACTGGGCGGAGCGGGCCTGCGGTAGGGCCGATGGCTGAATATCTGAAAGTGCTGCGATGATCCTGTGGGGGCTGGGCGACCAGCTCAACTTGGCGGCGGTGCGGAGCCTGGCTCCTGAGCGGGTATTGCTGCTCGAGGCCCACGAACTGGGACACAAAGTGCGCAAACACCGCCAGCGGCTGGTATTGGTGTTTAGCGCCTTTGCCACCGCGCTGCTCTCCAGCAAACCCTATGCTGCCAGCGGTAAATATATTCAGCGTATGGGCAACCACTGCCAGCACTGCAAGTTTAGCCCGCCACAGATAGTAGGAGAGCGAGCCTGCCCCTTCAACAGCTTGTACTAGGACTTCATGCTCCGCCACCGAGACCGGCTGGGGGTGCTCTATAAAAACTGGGACAAACGTTCGGTAGAGATCCAAACGGAGATTCTCGCTAGGGCTCGAGCGCTGCAAAGACAAATCGCCAAAGGCGAAGTCTAGAGCGGTTCCCACGAATACCCCGAACCTAGGTAAATGGCAGAAGTTGAATGCAAGCGTACAGGTCTTGATATCTAAGGCTTGGAGCGAGCGGAACTTGGCGAAGATAGTCCAGGCTATAGCGGAAGCTAGAGTACAGCTTATCGCGGCCTTCATTGACGGTTAGCTCCCCTCCCAGGTTAGCCGCAGCGCACAAGGCCCACAGGGCCGGGCTTTGCCCGTGCGAGCACTAGGCCCACAGGGCCGGGCTTTGCCCGTGCGAGCGGCTATGGCCTACGGCCACCCCCTTGCAGCGCCAACGGTCAATCTGGAACGCAGTTCTTGCGATTGCCACTAGCTAAATTTATATGAAGAGCGCTCCAACTCCGAAATTATCTAAAACCAGCTCGAGCTGTCGTTTCGGACGTAGCTATGGGCTATCCGCCAGGAGCTATTAGCGACTTCTGCAAGAAGTCTAATTACAGTTTTTGGTTTGCGAAGTGTCGCGCAGTGCGCCCAGAGAATCCGCGCCCGTCCAAAGCGAACTGCAATGCCGATGCACGTATCTCCTCGCTGAGTTGGAGGCCCAGAATGTGAGCCACAGCCTCGAGGTAGTGCGCTTGGTCGAAGGGAGGGAAGGTCAGCACCAGGCCGAAGCGGTCGGCCAGGGCTAGCTTGTCTTGCAAAGTATCCCAGGCCGCGGGGTCGGCTGCGTTGGGTTCGGGGCGGTCAGTCCAGGACTGGGTTACTAGATTGCGGCGGTTAGAAGTAGCCACCACCAAAACATTGCCGGGCTGCTCATATACAGCCCCCTCGAGGAGGGCTTTGAGCTTGTGAAAGCGGGCATCCTCGGTGGCGAAGGCCAGGTCGTCGAGATAGAGCACGAAGCGGTAGGGCAGGGGGCGCAGCAGCTCGAGCAGGTCGGGCAGCTTCTCCAGGCCAGTGTCCATTACCTCCACCAGCCGCAACCCCTGGCCCGCGTACTGGGTGCGCAGGGCCTTGACCGAGGTGGACTTGCCGCTGCCCCTGGCCCCGTAGAGCAGCATGGGGACGGCGGGTTTGCCGCCCAGAAAGCGCTCGATATTGTTTTTGAGGGCCGCAATCTGCCGAGCATACCCCACCAACTCGGCAAACTGGGCCGGGTCGGGCCGCTCCACTGCTTTCATCTCACCGTCATAGAGAAAGGCCGTGCAGGCCGCGTACACACCGTAACCAAAGCCCTGGTAGAGGGCTTGTAGACTGGCTGCGCGGCCCGTTTGCAGCACCTCGAGGGCGGCTTGTTCGGACGGACGGGGGGCTCGAGTGCCGAAATCCCCGTAGGGATACCTCTGGCGCAGGGTTTGCAGTTCTTGACGCATGAGCCCTAGCTCTGCTTCAATCCACTGAGTCAGGCCGGGAGTCAAGGGCTGATGGAGTAAGCGCCGAGCCAGAGCCGAATCGGCCAGCAAGCGTGCGGTCAGTACCCAGGCCCAGGGTTCACCCGCAGGCAAGTCGGCATAGAACAGCTCGAGCAAAGGTGAGGGGTGAGGTGCGGAGAATAGCTGCATTGCCAGCTATTTTATCGCTCTGGGCTTTAGCTGAGGGCAAAACGCTAAAGGTCGAAGGTCTAACGTCGAACGTCGAAGGCCAGAAGCTCAAAGTCAAAAACTAAGAACACAGGTTGCGTCCTGGACGGTGTTTCCTGATAGAGCAATTATGCTGTCCTGGTGTAGCTTTGTAGCCCCTTGTATTTTGCTTTTGCCTTTAGCTCTCTGCCCTCTGCTCTTCGCAGCTACTTCCCGTCGAACACCAACTCGACCTGCCACTGCCCGGCGGCTTGGGCGTGCAGTTCCCAAAACTTCTCGGCGATGCGGTCAGGATCGAAAGCCGTGCCGCGCTTGACGGCTCCGGCTACGGTCACGGTAGCCACGTGAATGCCCTCGGGGGCTAGTTCCTGGGCCAGTGTGCCAACCAAAGCTCGCAGGCTGGCTTTGCCGATGGAAAGTGCGGCGGCGGCGCTGCTGGGGCGCAGGGCCAGACCTCCCCCGGTGAACAAGAGGGTTCCTCTCTTGCGCTGGAGCATGGCCGGAAGCACGACCTGGGCGGTGCTCAGAGCGCCATACAAGTTGATCCGCAGGGTGGCCTCGAGGTCTTCGGCTTTTAGCTCCGAGGGTTTGGTGGGGCGCGAGGCGAAGGCGTTATAGACCATCACCTCGATTGGTCCGAGCTGCTTTTCGGCCTCTCGAATGGCCGAAATCACCGTGAAGGGGCGGGTCACATCGGCGGTCAGGGGCAGGGCCTTGAGGCCATCGAACTCGAGGGCTCCGCTATAGTCCAGGAGGTTTTTTTCGCTACGGGCCAGCAGAGCCAGCTTGTAGCCTTGCAGACCAAAGCACCGGGCCACGCTGAGCCCGATACCCCGTCCCATGCCGACGATTGCGCAAACTTTAGCCATATTCTGGCGCTATGCTAACATTTAGTGCTGGCAGACCAAGGTTATTGTTGCTGTTTGGCCTGAAGGAGTTTTATGTATCGTGTGGTCATCGTGGGCCGCCCCAATGTGGGCAAGTCGAGCCTGTTTAACAAATTGTTAGGGCAGAAGAATGCTGCCGTAGTCGCCGATCAGCCCGGTGTAACTCGCGACCTCAAAGAGGGTGAGGTGGAGAGCGAGCGGGGGCGTTTCAAACTGGTAGATACCGGTGGATTGTGGTCGGGGGACGTGTGGGAGAAGAAAATCAAGTCCAAGGTGGAAGGGGCCATCGGCAACGCCGACCTGGTGCTGTTCGCGGTGGATGGGCGGGCCGATTTTGCCCCCGCCGACCTCGAGGTGGCCGACTTTCTGCGCCGCCAGAAAAAACCGGTGCTGCTGGTAGCCACCAAGGTAGACGACCCCAAGCACGAAAACTATCTGGGCGATCTCTATGCCCTGGGCTTTGGTGCGGCAATTCCCACCAGCGTCGCTCACGGGCGGGGCTTCGACGACCTCAACGAAGCCATCTGGGCCCGGCTGCCGGTGCGTCAGGGCGAGAGTGAGCCGGAGGTGGTTCCGATCCGCCTGGCTATCGTGGGTCGCCCCAATGCCGGTAAATCCAGCTTGCTCAACGCGATTCTGGGCGAGGAGCGGGTGATTGTCTCGGAGCTACCCGGAACCACCCGCGATGCCATAGACGTGGAGTTTGACTACGGGGGCAACAAGTTTTTGCTGGTGGATACCGCCGGTATTCGCCGCCACCCCGAAACCAACGTGGAGGAGCTGGCAATCCGGCGCTCGCATCAGGTGATTCTGGACAGCGACATCGTGCTGGTAGTGGTAGACCCGCGCGAAGTGGGCGACTTCGAGATGAAGCTGGCAAACGAGGCCCTGGACGCGGGCAAGCCGGTTATCGTGACCATTACCAAGTGGGACTTGGTATCTAAAGAAGAAGCTCCCAAGCTACGGGCCGACCTCAAGCTCAAGCTGTCGCACCTAGAGCACCTGCCCAAGCTGTATGTCTCGAGCCTGACCAAGCACAACCTACACAAACTCTTTAGCGAGGCTGCGCGGCTCTACGCTCTGGCTCGAGTGCGCTTCGAGACCGCCGAACTCAACCGCTTTCTGGCCCTGTGGACTAGCCAGACCATGCTGCCCAACTTCAAGGGCAAGCCCCTCAAGCTGTTTTTCCTCACCCAGCCCGATATCGCCCCGCCCACCTTCGTTTTTTTCTGCAACTACGCCGAGTTTGTGACCCGTGCCTTCGAGGGCTTTTTGCGCAACCGCATCGGCCAAGACCTAGGCTTGCAGGAAATTCCTTTCAAGATGGTTTTCCGGGGGCGGCGGGACGGGGAAAAGGAGAGCTAAAGGCAAAAGCGTCGAAGGTCGAACGTCTAAAGCCGAAAGCTGAAGGCTTAAAGTCAAAAACCTAAACTGTGTTCCAGACGGTGTTTCTCGATAGGGCAATTATGTCGTCCTGGTGTAGCTTTGTAGCCCCTTGTATTTTGCTGTCACCTTCAGTCTTTAGCGTTCGGCGTTTGACGAGTTTTTAGCGTCTAGCTCATGGCTTAGAACAGCTTGTTAACCCCGAAGCGAAGCTGAATGCCAAAAGCGGTTCCTCCGTTGACCAAGTAAAGAATTGGCACCGCCTCACCAAACAAGCTGATATCCTTGCTGGCGGTGTAATCTGCTCCTACAATGCCCCGCAACCCCACAAAGCTAGTCCCTGAGAAATTAACGTACCCCAAGCCCCCACCGGCATAGGGGGTCAGGCGGTCGGTAGACAGTGGAACCAGTACGTCCACACCCAGCTCGAAATAGTTGGTGGGCGTAAGGCCCAAGCCGATGCTGCCGCGCAGGGCGGCATCCCCCAGCAGGTCGTAGGCTCCCCCTTGCAGCAACAAGCCGGTAAGGCCGATGCCATTAATCCACTGGAAGTTGAGGCTCGCCCCGGCAAAAGGCTTGGGGGTTTGAGCAAAGGCCAACAAGCTAAAACCCAGCGCCAGCAAAACCCACAATCGCTTCATGGCTTCATGATACGTAACCTCGAGCCTCCCCGCAGATTTCTGAGCCGTAATCTTAAAGTTTGTTCAAGAGTCCCCACATATAGCTCGTGCTAGACTTCGCCCATGAGGGCAAAACTGGCCTTTTTGGTGTGTGCTGGGCTTCTGGCAGCCTGCGGGAGCAGCGGTGGGGGCGGTGGTGGTGGGACCCCCCCACCACCAGGGGCGACCTTCAGCGTGGTCTACAGCCCAACCAGCAGTGCCTTCAAG
>JADEYI010000807.1_pt1 | contig 33615 bp, 52 predicted proteins | sample 8542331 | NCBI WGS metagenome assembly JADEYI01 (sample SAMN16510988, study PRJNA670497) | mine drainage metagenome | isolation source: biofilm near Copperflume 1 | place: Germany: Marsberg coppermine Kilianstollen | collected 2018-02 | reverse complement strand
CATCTGCCAGCAGCAGGTCTGTGCTGCGAGGCGGCGCGGTCTCCCCTGTGACGGCATTTTCCTTGTACAGAACATGATGCGACCCTGTAGCAGCGATTGCGGCAGCGCTGGACTGAGCGCTGGCGCTGCTCAAGGCCTCCTGTCTGTGTGGTCCGGACCGGATCCATGTTGGCCCAGAAGAAATCGTACGAGATGCAGTGAGAACCCAGACTTGCATGCGCTTTGTCCGGGGGAAGTAGCCATCAGCCGTGCTTATCGGCCATGCAGCTTCCAAATAGGTAAGCCCAGGGGCGTTGATTACGCATACGTAAAGTTTGTTTTGGGTCCTCAGCTGATAGTGTCAGTACCTGATGACAGCTGATCAAAACAATTGCGTCATAGGAAACGGTACAAGGTGAGGTAAAAAACATAGATGTACAGAGAGAATGGGGGGCACAGATTTGGATATATCGCCTCTAGAAAACTCAATATTGACTGACCTGCCCGTTCAGCATCCTGTGGAAAATACTCCAATCAGAATCTGTGGGGGGCATCTGGTCCTCCTATGTGCCCTCCCAAATCAGAGTCCTCCTAAAAAGCAAAGCAGGCGGTGCAGGACCACCGCGACTCAGCACAGCGACAAAAAGCACAAATTGACATGTGCTTCCCCAAAAACCTTAATTTCCCCTCCTGATGGCGAGAAAGTTCCAAACAAATGATTGACAAAAATCTATAAATTGCGTATACTCCAATGATTGAAGCGAATCAAGTGCAATCTCAGAAACACATCAGAAACACTGCAGGGCACGCTGACTGTCAAATGTGATGTTCAGGCCTTGCTCGATTCAGTCATCATCAGAATCAACTGTGAGGTCCACTACATCTTCCTTGGACTCCTTCAGGGATCTCTGGAAACTGGGGCTGCCCCTCGCAGAGCAATCCAGTTGGAAGTTGTGGGAATGTGCTGACCCTGAGGCACTGCTTGCCTTCGCTGTGTTTTGAATGCCTTGCTTATTTGGATTCCAGGTGGTACTGGCACGACTTTCTTCTACAGCTGCAGGTGATGCTCCGCTGGCGGCAGGCTGACCATTCTCGATTGCTGTTATGTCTTCATTGCTGAAGTCTGTACCAGAACGATGCCCGCATGCACATCCAACGTCATCCTGTGCTCTCCTTTCGGCTGCCTGGGCTGCCGCCTGCATTCATGCCATATCCGGTCAGGAGTGGGCAGGCTGCTGTTGCATCCTTTTGCGTCAATGGAAGATATCGAAGCAAACTGTGCAATCTGTGGAGGTATAAGACATTCTTGCCGCACAAATGCATCACAGCAATATGCCAATTGTGTTTCTCATACACACACTTGTTGTGGTGACAAATTCTGGCTGATCCCTCCCAAGCGGTGGGGCCCTTTCTGCATCAGGTTCCCAGTCCGCGCGCGTGCCTCAGCGGCCTGGACACCAACACCAGCGCATGCTAAATTTAGAGTGTGCAACCATGCAAGAGTATCGGGAGGAAAGAATTTTTAGCAACCTGCAGGACAAGACTTCGTGATGTCGGTCTGCCACCCACCTGCAGCATCTTATTGCGCAATAGAGCAGGGCTGGGATTGTGGCCACCAAACCCTCCTGCGCCCAACCGACCCATCGATGGCGCATCAAACCCTTCCCCTGTCCCAGTAATCCCCTTTGCGATAAATTCATCCAGCTCCTGTGCATCAGTTCCAGAAGTGACACATGGTGCCTCCAACACAAGCCTTCCGCTGAACAGGGTGGACTGCAGTGTATCAGCATCGAATGTCCAGGGAATCTAAAATAGGTGTGCTGCTACTCACATCATTGATCTTGTCCAGCAGTGCATAGAAAGTGGCATTGTGAGGACCATGCACGTTGTGGACGAGCTCATGCAGCATCGTGCCGAGGATGAAATCGTAGGACAGGAAAGACGCGCTGCTGCCACTTTCCCGCAGCCGCAGCTTGATTTCCTTGGTTGTCCCACCGCCACCCCCAATGTTGAGTCCCTGTGACAGTGTGCCTTCAAACATCATGCATAAAGCAGAAGCTTGCCTCTCTGTCAAACACTGCGTTGTTTACTCGGGCACTGCAGACATGAAATGCATGGCTATTGAAGTTTAGGGCGTATTTGCAACTGGTGTGCAAGAGTATTCGACGTACCCAGACCCTGCTATTACGAGAATAAAGTTCTGAGAGGAGTGGCACGCTCCAAGAGTGCTTGCGCATCACAGGCTGTACCTGTTTTGCCACTCTCTCTAGCAGTTCCTTGGCCTGAAGAGATCCAGTACCAAAGCTGATAAGTTCCTCAAAATGAAACATATGTGCATGATTATTTCACTATTGTTGCCTTTTGGACAATACCCATCAAGGATAGCACGAAAAGAGTCTCAGATCGAGAGTGAAAAGCATTGCTATTACCTTGGAGCTGTCTTTCTGAGAAGTGTCGCATCGTATGTCGCACACCCTGTACGGATCTAATGATCGATGGACAGGCATCATTAGCAAGCAAGTGTACTACGATATCGCCATCTCACAAGTAGGCACGACAAGTTTTGCATGGCTGATGTCCTTCTGTGACCGTTAGCGCAGCATCAGATTATTCATTTAGATCTAAGATTCAAGCTAGTATGAACAAGCAAGTAAATACGTAAATTTCAGAATTTGTTTGTAAGTTTCCAAAGCATGCTTCGTGCATCCTGGTCTCAGAGGGGGAAGGGGCAGCTTCGTTTAACTTCATCATGCCCTACAAGGGGGATTATGAAGATCTTAATACTTTCGTCATGACCATTATGATCCAAAGGGGCTTATTTACTACGTTGATCTTGTCATTGCTCTGCTTGTTGGGTGGTGAAGGATTCATTCCGAATGTGCTAGCAATTGCTACCCCAGTGGCATGATCATGCCACTGCCAGTGGCAAAGCCAGTTGTAGCACGCGGATTCCCTTTACCCCGCTTTGCCGCACTGCATGTGGCATAATGGTGTGTGAAGTCCCTGAACATTTCTCTGATGGAACTTCTATCTATGCAACCTCATGGATTGTCACATTCTTGCACAAGGTATGGGATATGATTGACCTAATTCGAAAGGAAAAGACGGTTGGCCTGGAAATAAGCTCATTTGATGAGCTAAGAAACTTGCATCGTCCAATTGGACGCGTAACAAAACCATGAAAAAGGCAAGTGATCGTTTGCAAAGGTCCTTGTCCACCTCGTTACAATAGGAGAAGCCAGACCCTTGTCATGACTGATCAGTCTACATACAGTGCTCCGAGCATTGCGGCGGCTCTGCAGACACCCTGTTGCAGCTCTGAAAGAGACCGCCATCCTGAGAGTAAGTATCCAACGTTGCTTTCAGCAGCAGCTGCTGAACAGCCACATCACTACCACAAAGCTCTGGCCACATTCAGAGTGGCCCCATGTTGCACACTGGGAGGTTCATCAACTCCGTCAGAAAAATGCCAAGTGGAAGTACCATTGAATTATAGTATTGTGCACTCTATTTCCAATGTTGACAATGCCACACCGGCTGTCAAATAATGAGAACATCAAGGCGCTTCATGCAGCACAAAATATTGAAGTTCTGTCACTTTACAGGACCACTTGTGTCCTGGCATAGTTGTACTGCGCTGGCATGGCGTTCAATCCCGAACCAAAGAAGTTGGTAAGCAGAACGCACTCTCACAAGGTCCAGAGACTAGCGCTCATGGCAATCACGGCATGTGATCTTACTCGATCACCATTGCCTTCTTCAACAGGTTGCTCACGGTGTCTGAAGGCACTGCACCAACCTCCAGCCACTTCTTGATGGCAGGAGCATCCAAATTTGTCTCCTTCTTCAGAGGGTCGTAGTGGCCCAGTCTCTGGTGGGACAGCAAGAACAACCTGTCAGTGAGGTGCAAGTGAGGGTTGTTGCCACCCTGAGTGATGGACGTTGGGCACTGATGTGATCAGATGATCGAATATAGGTCACTGTGGTTACCTCAAGAGGCCTGCCATCTCTTCTGGACCTCGAGTCAATTGCCACCAGTCTGTGGTACCAAGCAGAGCTGTCAGCACATGTCAAGGTGTGGACAGGCAGGAAGTTATCGACAGGCAGGTCGCCATCGGCAAAATTCGAAATACATACAGACACATATTTGAAAAACTGACCTGTAGAAGGGTTTCTTCTTCCTTCCAAACCTCTGAAACCGTATGGCAACCTTATTCTCGATCTGTAGTGTGGACTGCCGCAAGCAGGCCCTTTGAGCGACCTGTGAGCATACTTTCAACTCAAACACCAGTGTAGTCACTCACAGGGGACAAAACTACGGTCAAATAACAAAGCATGACCTCTCCCTCACGTATAATTTTGCAACAAACGGTGACAGCCAGGGACATGCTATGGTGGCACCACAGCACGATCCAATCCGCAAGTAGCTTGTAAAAGACCCAGCTTCAACGGATTTCAGGTGTTGTGGAAACAATTTTATCATATCTCACCGGTCTCAAACTCTGAGTGCTGGCCAAGTTCGCAACGGAGCTGAGCCCACTAGTAGATGGCGCCAGACTGGTGGAAATCATTATGATTCTTTCTACGATCGTGCAAAAGTCTCCGCCACGTTTCACAAAACCAAATGTCCAAGCTGTTCCCGAGCCACCACCAAATGCTATCCAGGAGAAGACTAAGGATTGCGTAAGCACCCGATCGGAAGCGGCGTTGGTAAGTTATGCGTGCAACACATCAATCGTACATTTGTGTCCTTGACAGGGATGAATCTCGATCTGCAGAGTGTCCTGTGACAAGTCTTGGACCATCATCACGAATCAGAGCAGGATATTTTGTTCTTGCGTGCACCTCTTTTGTGTGACGTGAGGTGCACCGATATCGTTCATTCTTCTTATGTCCCCATGAGCGTCACGTCGCCTACGCATCTTCATCCAGCTGTAACACTGCTTGACAGCGACGACGAGGAGCAGGCACGCATTCCTGCTTTGAAGCGTTGAGTCCTGCTTGAAAACAAGCGCTCCTGAGCCTGTTCCATAAGTCCTGGAAGCCTTCCCAAAATGTGACTGTCCCATTCACGCGTTCTTTCATGCATTTTCTTATTACGTTCATAAAAGATGGCTCAACGTTACGGCGTGACTCACTGGTTGATTAATGCGGAAAGCACTTGGCTGCAGCACACCCAAGAAATCCTTCATTTCGAAACAAAACACACCAAATGTTTGTTTTACTATCGCCAGGCGGGACCCTCTGGCCGGCCAGCACATGCACACTGCCAGAAGCCCGCAGCAAATGCCAGAGCGCAGAGGACTGCAGGTGAAGCACACTGTTTCCTTTGCAGGGCTCACTACTTCATCAGCCTGAGCAACAGTACGTGCATGCCCACACTACTGTATGTCTTGTTGATGTGAGTCACCATGCTGACACTGGCTGTGCTGGTCCCAGGGAATCGGCGCCCTCAAGTACGGGTGAACTGGAGGGATCCTGACTCCAGCAGAAGGAGCGGCCCTACGGTGAGTCCTGAGTGAGGTATTTCACACTTGGCTGAGCGCATTCTGATGGGGTCTTAACGGTCGTTCACAAGCCCAACGCTTCCCTTGCTGTTGCTGATTCAGGGCAATGGTGGAAGTAATGGACCTGTCATCGACCTCACTGTTGATGACGATGTGATGCTGGTGGCAGCATCACCTCCTCCGCAGAACAGCAGAAAGCGCAGGCGAGTTTCTCTATTGATTGAGCAGCCCCCGGCTCCCCCACCGCCCAACACCAGGGAGGAGGCTCCGTCAGCTGACCCGCAGTGTGCAGTCTGCTTGGAATCAATGATGCAGATGTCCTGCGGACCCTGCGGGTGAGTGCCATACCACGTCTCCTGCACATTCCAAGCAATAAAGTATTTACACCAGAGCGCTTGATTTGCTCAAACATTCTGCGTGCTTCTCACTACTGACTTCAAGGTCGCATGCAGGCATGTCTTCTGCGACAAGTGCCTCCGCGCAGCAGTGAAAGCACAGAAGAAGTGTCCAACCTGCCGCAAAGTTATGCAAGTCCGCCAGATTCACCGTGTCTATTTAAATGTTCACTAGCTTCAAGAGTACTATTGTATTGAAGCAGTAGGTGTAGATTCTTGTTGAGGAGCAGGCCCTGCAGAACACATGTGGAACTGTTTGCTCGAACAACATGAGAATCTCAAGATCAAACTGAAATGCAATTTAGCAATTTACCAGTGAAATCACTAGCTCAAATTAATTACGGCGCACAAAAAACTGCTGCAACCTGACATTGTGTGCAGACGCACCATGCAGGAGCAGAACGTAAAGATTAACCTGCTGAGCAGAGATGAAGTTGTTACTATGACGTCAAAAGAAATGCATTTCAAGTCGCCGTCTATAGATGACCAAGCACATGTGTCTTCAATTGTGGAAGGATTCTGTTCAAAGTTCTCTTGATCACTTGTATTGATCCACAGATATCTATATCATCGATGACAAAATGTGCTTCAGCATGTACCGGTATCTGAAGGTGACAGGAAGTCTGCAGACTGTATCAGAAAGAATCGAAGCCTTGCAGCACGGCAATTTGAAATTTAAGCGTCTTTGGGCCATTTAAGGCAGACTTGGGTGGAAGACTCTCCATAGAGCCGGGGGCAGATGCAGTATACTATGGTAGTACCTACCACACTCTGGGAAATACAGGAATGCACTTCCAGCTGGACAAAATCACTAATTGCGGACAGTATTGTGTCATATTATTACCAGCCTTGCTATTACATGCTTGCTGTTGCCACAGTTCGATCTGCCAATACAAAAGTAGTGTTTTGCAAGCTTCCAAAGGTGACAATCTCAGGTGAGGCTCAGCTGGAAGGACTCCCAAGGAAATTGGTGCTTGTATTGATCTCCTCAACAAAAGGGTATTGATTTCATCAAGGTACTGAAGGGCCTGCAACTTGTGCACTGCGCCTCTTCGTAGCCATGACTGTGTCGCATACTTGCTGTTGATCTTGCGTGACTACTTGACACTGCCATCGTGATGATCACCATGAAGCGTCCACATGCTGCAGGGTTGCTGGCTGAAGCTCAGAATCCAAGCTTGGTACGGCGCCAATGCCTCCTCTTTGCATTGTATCTGTTGGACAACAACACAATGCGATCTCAGTCTCGAGTGCAAAGAGAAGACTCGAAGACCCTTTCACAAGCACTACTATGATATCCCTGTTTGCTGTTACCGAAACACGCCGCTGCTCCAGGGATGCCGTAATCAGACAGGGAAAGGCACACACCTGATCTTGTTGTCTGTCCGGAAACGAATCCACTGGGGGATGGGGCGGTTCTGCTTTGCCTTCTTGGCCAGCTTGCGCTTGATGAGGAAAGTCTTCTGGGACGGCTGCATGCATCAAACAGTTGTTAAACAGAGGCCCCAAACGATGGATTTTCGCAATGACTTCTGCCAACTTCGAGCATCATTCTCATAACCAACTGGGAAGGAACAGCTCCCAGAACGATTCTGCTAACTATCACACTGCAGAAGCCATTCTCATCATGGTTCCGACAAACAATATTCGTTATTACAACGATGTATAGCCTGTAATCATAATCAAAAAGCAGTCATCTCAAAACATTTGTGGCCGTAGCCCAACACCCTGCTGTATACATCTCAGAACCTGGCAACAGGATCCCAAGGCTGCGGGGAAGGATGAACGCTAGAATCAAACAATTAGGCGACTTTGAATGACCCATCAATGGCAGAGGACACCACCGACAACCTCTGAACCAATACTAAGGGTCTAATCCACCCTCCCAAGGATCGCACAAGTTGGAGCAAAACTGCTCAAAGGAGCACCATAGGCCGTCAGAAATTCCTGTAATCTCTGTAACACTGTTGATACATTCCAGGAAGCAGGGCTGCTCACCATGGCTGCAGATCAGAGCTTGGCCGCCACTCTGACTCCTGCCTGAAGCCTGCAGCCTTTTGCCCGAGGCCGCTTCCAAATTTGGCACCTGCAGCCAGCTGCCAGGTCACCTTTCTGGCCCAGGTGCGCCCACGTGAAAGGTGGCCATGGCGTCAGAAGAATGTGTGAGGTCGGATGCACTTGCAGCATCAATCTTCAGGTTTAGCCAGTCGTTGTATTGCAGGGTTGGGGATGCCGGAGCCTGTGGAAATAAAAGCTTGGTCCTAGATGGGCATCGGTGATGCGGGATCATTCTCTCTCTTTGCCAGTAGATCAGAAGGTAGCAGACGCGCAGTACATGGTTGACGATAGTCTCCCTGTTGGCGACATGCCGGATGAGGCTCAGGCAACGAGAGGCGTGGAAGGCGATCACACAATACGGGGGAGCAGAGGGGCTTCAGGACTGTCGGAAGGTTTGGGGGATTTCGTAAATGGATTAGTAAAACTCAATATATCCTGCTGTGTCTTTTTTTTTTTGATTTAAAATCTTGTCCCACAGTCCTAGAAGGCAGGGAGCTTTTTCAACAACCTTGCTGCAGCAGTGTGTCATATCACAGGAGGGCCTGATAAAGAGAAGAAAATTCTGCTGAAACGGATAGGACAGTTGCATAAAGCTTACGCGGAAATGCAACAAATCACGGCACAGAGGGAGCTTGACGAGAACAAGGTATCCAGGACGTGCGCAGCAAGACCGGCCTCAACAGCTGCATCATGGAAGATGTTTTAAACGGCTATGATGTGCTCACAAGCCATACTGTCCCTTATTGGTGCAGGCGCGCACGTCTCAGGTCCTGGCCGAGAGGCAGATTGCTGTCACCTGGCCACAGCGTGGGATACAGAGCACAGCTGTGCTGCGTGCGGCCAATGAGGATGCTGCTAATACGGAGCCTTCAAACAATACAAAACATGGCAAGGTATGCCCTGCCAGACTTGCACCAATCTTTGTTGGCTCGCAAATCTGTGATACCTGTCCTTTGATGACACGCATGTCCTGCAGGGCAAGGGACACGATCAGAAGATCAAGGTGCACACCTCTTTGCAGGGCACCCTTCCCGCCCCTGCCATCAAGATCCCATACCAGGAGAGAGTCCCACCGTACAAGTCATGGTCGTACCTGATGTCAAATGAGCTTGCAACTGAGGTTGGCGGTCGCATCTTCTACACAGATGCCACAGGTGGGTGCGCGTGGCGAAGTTGTTGCAGGTATTCTTCCGCAAGGCATGCAGGGCATTCGTTCTGTGCATTCCATAGCCTGAGGGGAAATTGGCTGATTGTGCAGGCGAGACCATACCTGCAAGCGACAGTGAAGACGAAGACAGGAGGGGGGAGGGGAATTTGGAGGGTGCGCACAGGGAGAGTGAGGAGTGGGTGATGCGCCAGCTTGCAACAGAAAGGGGGATCACTTCAGACGTGGTGGAGGCCCTTGCAGATCGGCTCGATGCAAGCACCTGTGAGTTCCTCCGTCGCGCTGCATATTCTCTTATCACATTGAATTGTTGACTTGCATCTTGCAAACCGAAAGCACTGTTGTGTGGATTCAGCTGCCGTGGAAGCTCGGCTAAGTGCCCTCCTAGCGGATCCGAAAGAGAAATTGGCGCAAGCCCAGACGGTGTCATCCGTGAAGGACGGCGTGGAGAAATGTGCCAAGAACTTCTGTCGTCGTTGCCGGACCTACAGTTGCCACACGCACATCAGCGGGCAACACGCGCGGTGAGACTTCTCCACCCATATTTATCTTACAATGCTGTTGTGACATAATTTGGTGCGCTTTCTAATCTGCTTTCTTGTGTGCGCCTGATGCAGCCCACACCACCGCTTGCCTGCTTTGAAGACCACAGCAGAGATGGTGTGCGGGCCGGACTGCTGGCGGCTTGTGCACTCTGCTCCCAGCCAGCCATTTGCAGCCGGCGAGTCATCTTTACACAATCCGCATGCTCCCTTGGGCAGCCAACACCAGCAACCAACAGGACCGCAGCATGCTGAGGGTAAGTGTTCTGTGCTGGTCGCCCTGCCTGGCTGTGCAGATTCAATGCGAAGACACGCCCAGCCCTGGACGTTATTCCTTCTGCATACCGGTCACTTGTACTGGTCAAATAACAAGAAGCTAGAAACAAGCAGCGCAGAGACAAGCATCCCGGCATGATCTACAGGCTGGTCAGATCTCCATGGCTGTGAGCAAGTATGTCCTGGTCTGTGCAGATGGAATTCTGCAGGAGTCCAGCTCTGTGGCAAGCGCCGGTCAGGGAAGTGGCTCGCCTCGAGACATGCTCCTAGACACACCGGCACGAGTGAGGCAGAACAGAACTCCTGTGCCTTTGGACCTTGTACGGGGCACGGCTGCATTGACTGGCAGCGGTGAGGCTCATTTATGCGTTATGACTGCTCCCCTGAAGTATTCTTGGAATTGCTGGCAAGCGTCTTGGTGAAGGATGCAGTTGACACTGAAACACAGATGATGTTGCAGGTGGACTGGAAGGCACTGTGCATGCAGCCAAGAATGGCGGGGAGCCTGGGGAAATCGTAAGTTGCTCCGGCCCTGGCACCGACTGGACTGCTTTCGAGGTATGGTACAGACCATGTGCCTGGGTGTGTTCCTGCCTGTGGGCCTAAAACAAACGCTGAACTTCACATGCTCTTATTGACTTGCAATTTATTTTGCATCTTCAATCAATGACAGGGCGTGAGGGCAACTGAATGCCGTGCAGCTGGACGCAGTACTGTACGGCAGGAACCTATACAGGGGGGATGTCTGCCGCACTGCGCGGCTCGTGGGCACACGGAAGTGCTCGGATGTGCACGCCATCATGAAGGACCTGCCGCCGTCTGCTGCAGCCGCCCCCAGCAGCCCGCCCCTGGGCCCTGCCAGGAGAGTGGGCTCCAAGCGCAAGCCAGCTGCCCCGCAGCGCCGCAAGAACGCCTCCCAGGTGATTTTCGGTTGTTCCTGGTCATTGCCTTTTGCAGTGAAAGAAGCCACTGACATTCCTGTGATAGCCTCACCACTCAAAAGAGACTGGTTTGGGGTGGAAACAAGTATGCAGGCTTGCTGGAGGGTCCATCTCATCACACAAAAGCTAAGAGGAGCTGGTGCGGTGACCGCAGGTGGTCAACAAGCGGGCAAAGCACGACATGACCAAGCCTTGGCCCCTGTACACCCCATGCACCTGCACGGGCCCCTGCAATGCTGAGTGCTCCTGCGCAAAGAGTAAGAACTTCTGCGAGAAGTTCTGCGCGTGTGGCCCCACCTGCTCCATCCGCTTTGTGGGCTGCGAGTGCAAGTCTGGATGCACCACCAAAGCCTGCCCTTGCTATGCAGCTGGTGGGAGTGCGTGACCCTCACCAATTCCTGTCATGAGCTGAACTGGCATTACACTGGCAGTTTGTTTCCCCAGCCAACTATAAGAAGTCTGGTAAGGGAGTGCAACAAGCGAGTGGCCTCACGTCTTTCGGCTGTCTGCATTGCAGGGCATGAGTGCGATCCGGACGTGTGCACGGGCTGCACAATCGGCTGCACCTGCAACAACATGCGCCTGCGCTTCCGCCAGCACAAACGGGTGTGTATGGGCAAGTCTGCCATCGCGGGCTGGGGCAGCTTCCTCCTGGTACGCCAAAACTTGCTGCAAGCTCCCACGAGGTTGTCCATGATCAGACAGCTTGAAAGGCGATGTCCAGAGCGTGATTCACTTGGCTGAAGGCAATGTTGTGTCAAGCAGGAGGGTGCCAACAAAGGGGAGCTGGTGGGGGAGTACACAGGAGAGCTAGTCACGCAGACGGAAGCTGATCGGCGCGGCAAGGCGTATGACAGGGATGACAACTCCTACCTCTTCAACCTGAACGAGGCATGGGTCATCGATGCACGCCGCCAGGGCAACAAGCTTCGATTTGCAAATCACAGGTACTTCAAAACCAATCTCCCTCACCGACAATTTTGCCTTGGAGCTGCCTAGGATGATCCCTGATGGCAGTTCTTGGCAAGAAAACTGTGTTGCTGTTGCTACAGCCGTTGCTGTACTCACATTGATACCTCTGTTGCTTGCAGCATTGACCCAAACTGCGCTGCCAAGATCCTGATGGTGGATGGTGATCACCGTGTGGGCATCTTTGCATGCAAGGACATCGAACCAGGCACGGAACTGTTCTATGACTACTGCTACTCGAAGGACCAAGCCCCAATCTGGGCTTTGCTACTGACCAAGTGACAGGGTCAGGATGCAAATTCGGTTGAAGGCAATGATCTCTTGGTGGTTTCTGTGGACACCCTCACTGCTTAAACATTGCGGTGTTCATATATATCTTTTTATACTTAATTCCTTGTTCAAGCAAGCCCTAGAAGCTGGACTGTTCAAATACCGGCCATGGTGGATGCGAAATAGAGAGCAAAGCTTCATCGGTCTGTGAGGCACCTCTCACATGGTGGCCTTGAGTAAACCTCCTCAATAGGCTGGCTCCACAGTTTCTGATGACCGAGTCTGTTGCTTTATGTAATGTATTATATTTATTGGCTTATGCAGCTGTAGTGTGACACATTGTCTGCATTTCTGAAGATCTGCACTGATTTCTTCATCGTTGTAAAATGGTAAGTCACAGCTGGAGTCTGGGAAGGTGGGATCATAGGCACATCCAGTCAATAATAACAAGCCCTTGATATGCACCAAATAGTTTACATCAGCAATTTGTACAAGGGAACCGGCGCGCTGGCCACATGTTGATACAGCCAACCCTACAGGATATACTTTGAGAGGTCCTTTTTCTTGAGCAGGTCTCCAAGCGCATCAGAGATATGCTGCTCTGTCACCGTGTAGGTGTACCTCTCCCCTCGATCGATCGCATCCTTTGCCTGCAACAGAATCGATACTCAGCTTGTTCCGCAGTATTTGCATGATCTGTTCAAGGACAGCAATCCGCAGCGCAGCTAGCATTTGGGATCAACACTCACAGTCATGCGCACGGGTACGCTCCTCAGAGATGGGTACAGATACAAATGCTCCATTTGGGCGCGTTGTTGCCCAGCATGAATGCAGGGATGCGCGTCACCTGCTCAGGTGCAGAGAAGGAGATGTCTTCCAAGATGCGCTCGAGGATGGTGTGGAGGCGGCGGGCGCCAATGTTGTCCACAAGAGTGTTCACTTCCTCTGCAACCTTGGAGATCTGCCTGATGGCTGCATCAGTGAAGATGAGCTCCACGCCCTCTGTGGCAATCAGTGCCTGCTGCTGCTTGATCATGTTGTGCTCTGGCTCCGTCAAAATCCTGAAGAAATCATTTGCCCTGCACCAGCCCATCCTTTATCAGTCCTGTAGCTTCATCAATCTCTGGTTTCTTGCACACCGCTCAGAAACACAATCGATACATGGTGGGGTCATGAAGCGAGACGGCAGTCAGGGCAGTTGCAGGGAGCTGCGCACGTGAGGCCCTTGAGCTCGACGCGGATGGGCAGGCGGCCCTGCAGCTCTGCCAACATGTCGCTGGGCTTGCACTGGTGGAAGGCGCCAGAGCATATGAAGAGGATGTAGTCTGTGCTGACGTTGCCGTACTTGGTGCTGACCTGGCTGCCCTCTATGATTGGCAACAGGTCACGCTGCACACCCTCACTGCTGGCATCCGCACCTGTCACAGACGGTAATGCACTGTCAGAGGATGCATCTAAGTGAATAGAATAGCAGTGTCCAGACAATGCCAACAATGCCATACTGTGGATTAGCTGTAGTCCGAAGCACACAAACACAGGAGAGGTTGTAAAAAACATTGATATACCGTAACGCAGGTCCTGGTTGACCACAATCTTGTCGATCTCATCGATGAAGACGATGCCATCCTGCTCCACTGCCTGAATTGCCTCTCGCTGGACCTGTCATGCAGGTGTCACATCACCATCAGTCGGCTGCTGCAATCTTCTGTCAATCATACCTTCTCAACAACAAGTCTGTGAAATTGCACATGCTGGCGATGCTGCACATGAGTACTGTGACAACAAACCGTGATAAGCACAACTTACTAATGGCTTGAACATGCTGAAAGCATCTAGGCAACATGGAGGGACCAAGGACTCACAGCATCGTCACTGATGAGCCGCTCAGACACCATGTCCTCAATGATAGGCCGCGCCTCAGACACTTTCATCTCTCGCTTCTCTCCGCTGTTCTTCCGCGAAGCAATGACCCTGTCCAGGCGGCTGAGCATCTCCTGTTGTTGCCAAAAATGATGGTAAGGCCCCACGATCCTCTGCTTACTTTTCTGCTGCACATTGAGCACCCCCAGTTGAGAAGGGCGCTGTCACCTGCAAAGCCTGCCCGCCAGGTCCATCCATGTTTGTGACGCTGACTCGTGAACCCGGGATGTCAATCGTGATTTTGCGCTCATCTAGCTGTCCCTCCTGATACAATGCCCTGAAAGACTCCTGCGATACACAAGCAACAAGATGACATGCTGGTCAATCCTAGGAGCCTCTGCACTGTGGGTGGATGCTCCATGAAAGTTTGGCATGCGCAACAGCAAAGCATCAAAGGAGCCACACCCTTGTCGTGTTGGGCCCGTTTTCGCTGACGGGGCCCACAAGGCAGTCAAGGATCTTGTCTTCCACGGCCCTTGAAATATCTGCCCTCAGCTGCCTTTTCATCTTGGCTCTCGTTGAGATGATGGCTGCGTCCACCAAATCCCTGACAATCTGGTCTACATCGCGCCCATGGAACCCAACCTCTGTGAACTTTGTGGCCTCGACCTGTGAGGAAAGCAGCGTTCAAGTCAATGCAAAGCAGACTGCAACATATTAGACTTTCTTGAAATTCTGGGCATTGAGATCCTTGTTGGAAATTGCCCAACCTTGACAAATGGTGCATCAGCCAGTTTTGCAAGCCGGCGTGCAATCTCAGTCTTGCCACACCCTGTTGGGCCGATCATGAGGATGTTCTTGGGGACGATCTCTTCCTGCAGCAGCCCCACCAGTCAGTACCCCCTTGTCATAGCTTTACCATTTAGCAGCTTGCACACAGATTTGGTGAAGTTCCATTGAAGTCAATCAGGGGCGAAGACAGAGAGCTGAGCACAGCAGCACCTTCATGGGGCTGGCAATCTGCCTGCGCCGCCACCTGTTGCGCAGGGCATTTGCAACAGCTCGCTTGGCATCCGCCTGCATCAAATACCCTTCAGCGCTGTTCGTCCTGTGGGAAACTTGGCCGTGGCACGGCAAGTACAAGCAGCAAAGGCGGTGGTGCATCACCTGCCCAACTATGTACCGATCCAAGCGGTCGACAACTTGCTTGGGAGTCAGGTCTGTATCAAACTCATCGTCCTGGGGGTGACAGTCTCAGGTCAGCCCAAAAGCAGGCAGCACAAGAGCTCGCAGACTCCACTCATGTATGAGCTCTATATTTTGCATACCTCATCAAGAAGATGCTGCTCTGAGGCAAAAGGAAGAGCAGGGGCTGTCTCAGAATTTACTGCGCCCTCTGTCTGAAAAAATCTGCTGCAGGCCAGAGGGCTGGCTCTGGAAACTGTTGCTTGCTGTGAACACGCCTGAAAGATACAAAAAGCATTTAGGCTAGAATTTGCGGAGCAGAACATGTGTTTGTTTTATCAAAGTGGATAAGGACTGTTGATCGGTGTCAAGGAATGTTGCTAACAACAGTAAGTTCTTGTACAACTTCTAGACTTTAGGCACGACCAAATCTTACTCCACAGCAGAAGCTGCTGTCCCTTAGGACCGCTTGTAATGTTGGTAAGTTCCAGGTTTCTGAAGGACAAGAGGAGATTACCAAGGCTGATGTGCTCCTGGCAGTCCTCAAGAGGCTCAGCAGCATCATGGGACTCCTGAAAAATGAACGGATGTATGCTGAAAATGTAGAAGACACTAGATGACTTGCATGTCTGGCACGCTATCACTTCCAGGACCTTGCAAGACCAATTGGCCAGAAGCAATTCAATAATGACAATCGAGCTTTTAATGGAAATGTGCTGTGCAATCATACTGGGCCTGATCGTCTCGGAAGAGCAGAGCTTATTTGGTGGGGTCATCCTGCCACGCTGGCGTGTCTTCAGATCAGACCTAGGGAGCCTTTTGATGCCAGCACCGTCTTGCATGCCACCATGGGAGAGACTCCTAGGAGTACACACCTCCAACTGGACTCAACTTGCTATACTTGTTCCCCTTCACTCCCTTAAGTAAGTTATGCCGCACACCATTGACTCAACGCCATGTGATGCATTGATGGTGGACCCACTCGCATTCAAAGAAGTTGTGAATTTGGCAGATGCTCATCCAGGCAGGTATGAAGACATTGATCAATATTAAGCAGAAACACAATATCCTGTGGAGAAATGTGAGTGGTGGCACGTTATGAATAAGCCAAATCATGTCCAAGACCTACCACCATTTCGTTGTGTTGACTCTTGAGCTTAAACACGCGATAACAGAGCATCACATACTTTTGAAACACTGGCAATATATATTGATAACTCAGGGCTGATAGGGCGTATTAACAGAGCTGGTCAAATTGACTGCCTCTGCAGCAGCAGACCTCAAAATACACACCGACAGAAACAACGGCATCACATCTTCCGAGCCATTCTTGGAAGAAATCTTGACCAGTCCTTGCTCGTGAAGGAGCCCGGCAGAGAAGTCCTTTTGGACTAAATACAGTATACTGCATGGCCCCACGGTACTGCACAATGTGTCTGCCTTACGACACTGCACCAATCAATATACACTGAAGATCAGCAAAAATACAGCACCTACATCCTCTCTGAAACTTGCAGAAACAGCACATCTCCTCAAGTCCTCCACAGAAGGTTGCTTTCACCATTCCAAGAACTCTTCAGCGACTGGACGCTATTTTCAACGTCACCTCACTTGACTCAGCGCTTCATCAAGCAATCATGTATCACTTTCCCAAGATCTCTGGTACCAGTCCACACTCTCTCCAGGTTGTTCAAAAATTTTGCCCAATACTCACTGAGGAACAGCTCGAAAGAATTTGCACTGCTTAAATGCGCTGCTCAGTCACGCTGCCTTTTCTGGAAGGCAAACTTATGCAATGATGCAAACCCCACTCCATGCAACATCAAGGATGCTGCTGCAGGTGCACTCAGATCCCCAGTTGCCCTCCACAGCATCCCCAAAAAAGTGACCTCAAATGCAGCCATCAATGCGGCAACATTGCCGGCCATCTGCTGTCGGTGCACCCAATTTGCCGCCTCAACCTGCACACCCAGCCAAACGTCTCCAACCAGAAAGCTGGTGCGATCTTGGGGCAAGGATGACATTCTCAAACACAAGTCTTTACATCACAGACAGGGAGATTGCTGCGCTGAGAGAGCCTGACCTTGAAAGCTCGAGCCATGTGCTCGGAATCATCCTGGCGTCCGGACGTACTGACTGCCGTCAATCGATAATACCTGTCCGCATTCCTGACAGCAGCATCAACAGCCTGCACAAACATATGCATACTTTAGTGTTCATCATTCAAAGCGCATCGTGCGAGTTGTTCTTTGCAGGCTCTCCCCAACCATTGTTACACATCAGCAGGGAACAAGAAGCTCACGAGCCCAACAGTTGCAGGTTGTGCATGTGCTTGGCTTCCTGAGCTTGGGTTTTAAGAAGATACTCACTAGTAGTGGTGCTGTGTCCACAGGAATATAAACTTCCGATTACGGGAGACCGCACAGGTGCGCACCTCGTACTCTTCGCCAGAGATGCCGTGCTCCAGGTAGCGCGCAAGAGCTGCAAGGCTGGCTGTGGTGATCAGGGCCAGCGCCGCCGGCAGATTGTATGGGACATTGACGCCGGCGTCACGCAGGTACTCAGCGTATGTGCCAAGCGACAGTGTCAGGGCTCCCTGAGCAGCTGGCAGCAGCATCAACAGAGTAGGCAGCGCCTCGGCCATCATCACAATTGCAACCTGCAATTCACATTAGCGGCTTCACACCAGGAGCCATTAATCTGCGTCATGTTCATGCGGTCAGACTAGCCCCTGCAGGCCAATCGCACACAGTTCCTGACTGAGTATTCACAAAGCCCACACCTGTAGGCCAGACATCCTCTCCAGTAGCGGTTTGAGAACATCAGCCTCCCTCTCCTGCATGTCCTGCAGGGCGGGAAAGGAGCGCCGTGCAGCCTCCGACCATGTGCCTGCCTTCAAGGCCGCCAGGGGCAGGCTTGCCAACAAGCCCAGTCCTGCTGCTTGGCCGCTCTCCAGTGAGAGGTGCGCTCCTCCTGAGACCCGCCGAAAAGACACAGTTCGATGAGATCAATTCTTGTTGAGAGCAGATTGAGTTGAAGTACAATTTTCCCAAGATGAATGAATACACAAAGTTGAATTTCCATGCATAACGATGGAAGTATAACCACACCTGTGGGGCTGCTCCCAGATAGCCAGCACACAAACAAAGCTCCCCCACAGATGACACTGCCAGACAGTAGTGCCAGTAACAGCTTGGACTCTGGTGGCTCTGACAATAGGATGTCCTCCAACATCTCTTGCTCTCCGTCCCTGGCCACGTTCACCCAAACATGTCAGCGCCCAACCCCGCAGCGCCCACGTCCAGCACCGACAAGCTGCTGGAACTCCGAGCAGTTTTCTGAATACACACTAGCGATACGGCCGTGGCGCGCATGCTGTCCGCGCAAGCAGAGCTCTTTGCAGATCTGTACGAACAACCCTCGAGATATTCTTCCCCAAAGCCTCGAGGTTTCCCGGGGCCTGGCAAGGGCACGGTTGCACCGGATCCTGCATCCATCGGGTCGCAGAGCCACCATGACTCACCCTTGGACGCGATTGATGAGGGAGTGAAGCCTGAGCCTTGCAGCTGTCTCCATGTCAGGGAGCCTCTTGCCAACAGCTGTCTCTCCGTGCTCGCAGCGGGGCATTGCCCGGCTTCTGCAGCGCTGCGCAAGCCGCTTTCGGGCAGGTAGACCCCCAAAGCTTGCTCTGCTGGGTAGGGCACCAGCCCTGGGAAGATGGGAAGCCCTGCCACTGAAGCAGGCATCCTCAACGGCAGCGACAGCGCTTGGGCACTGGGGCACTGCCATGCTTGCACTCACTGTGCGACTCCAAGGACTTGTTCGGTGTCGCGAAGGAGAGAAATTTCCACGCATGTTGGCTTGGCTTCAGGGCGTGTCCTTTCACGAGGAGAGCCTGGTTTGGCTTCATATCGTTACGGTATATTTAGTCAGCCCATGTGGCTCGTGCCATGTGAAGGCTGACTGGCCACTGACTCAGCCTGGTGAGAAAGCACAAACAATGGCCTTTCCTCACAACAAAACTTCCTGAGCTCCAAATGTACAGTTGCTGACAACAATGATGGCTGTATGTTCGCAGCGAGGCATGCTCCACCGCCCTGTGCAGCGGCAGCTGGCAGGAGCAGCAATGCCAAGGTTTTGCCTCAATACTCGTGGCAGGTTGCAGATTGGGCACACCTGGGACAGCTGTGCACGCCTGGCCCGGCGCCGGGGCACACCTGCTGTCAGTGCTCAGAAACAAACTGATGGAGCCACCGTTCGAGCTGTCAAGCGGGAGAGCAAGGTACCGATTCGAGGACCGACCTTGTCACAGAGTTTTTGAGGGAATCTTGTACAGTGACAAGGACTGAAAGGCTTGCGCGGGGTGCAGGCTCAGGACGATCCCACACCTTTCTTTGAGCCTCTGCTGCGCTCTTTCCTGCTGGGACTCAGCGCGGGCGCTCTCTTTGAGTCGGCGCACGTAGCACTGAAGGTGCGAGCTGGAGATGGTGACGTCGTTTTGACTTTGAATGGGAAGCTGGTTCTGGGCCTCTGCTGTTGGCCTATCGGCACTACTTTGGTGCTTGATCAAGCAGTGCGTGCTTCCTGAAAGATTCTGACGGGGACGCTCTTGATTGTGAGCTGCAGTTCTTCGGACTCATGGGCGAGGTGGGCGTTCACCAGGTGTCAGACGTGCTGCCTTCCGTCACCGAGCGTTTTGCACCGTTGTTCCTTGGAGATCACGTCGTCGCACTGTGCGTTTCCTCTACTCCCCGAAGAGAGTTGGCCATCGGACTAGGATAGCTGGGTTAGTGTCGTGTGCTGCAGATCAGCCGTTAACGCCACCGTTGGCCCCTCTGTGATCGCTGTGCAATGTTACCGATGTCGGAGGGGTGCACAGGTGCCTTTTGTGGCAGTGTGACTGCGTTTCCTTGGATTTCGCGCGGAAAGCGTTGTTTTTGGCGCGCGTTTTGACCTTGTTGGTGGGATGTGCAGGGGCAGTTGGCTGCTGTTCTACATCATCGAGGCAGTAGCGGTGTACAGCGTCTTGAACAAGTATCCCAACGATGCTGAGGCTGCGGTGCGTTCCCGGGGTTGTTGAAACGCTTCTTCCGGTTTCGGCTTGCTCAGCTAATGCTCGAAAGCTCTGGTAACGTGTACTAGTTCTCAGTTATAGATATCCTGCGCAGGCGCGTGCTGTAGGGAAGCTCGTAACGCTGCCCAAGAAGATGCTACCCATGCGCCTGCAGCTCGTCAAGCAGTTGCTGCTGAAGGGCCCCAACAGCTTGAGGCCAGCAGCTGCCACTGCTGTGGCAGAGCGCCCCATCACCATGACCATGCCGTTCCCGTGCGTCCCACTCATGCTGACTGCTCTTGTCAAGCCGCAAACCCTCTTGACTGTCCTCTTATCTTTCTGTTCTCTGTCTTGATAGAGCTGAGAAGTCCTTTCCTTGTCCATGCAGGTCAGCCACGACCGTTGCTCCGCCAAGACCAACAGTGCCCAAGCGTCTGCCCCCAGCACCGCAGCAGGAGCGCCCCGCTGCTCCAAGGGTCGAGCCAGAGGCTGAGCCGAGCAGCACAGGCGGCTCTCTGGCAGAGCAGCGGCTGAAGAAGGGACTGCGCCCTGGCCAGCTCGACACCGACATCAATTTGATCGGCCACCGCATGCGCGAGCTGGCAGGGCGCCGCTCCTACCTGCGCAACTTCTGGTATGCAGCGGGTGAGTTGCACCAGGCCCGCTCTTGATAGATTTGCAAGAGCTTACATGCATGTTGGTGAACTTGCGGCGCGGGTCACCTGTGCCAATGTTCACTGTGCTGTGTCACAGGCATCTCAGAGAATGTCAAGGAGAAACCAGTGGGCGTGGAGATCCTGGGCGAAAAGGTGGTGTTGTTCCGTGACAGCACCGGCACAATCCGCTGCATCAACGATGTGTGCCCCCACCGAGGAGCCCCGCTCCACCAGGGCTGGGTGGCAGAGGTGGCTGGCCACGACTGCGTGGTTTGCCCCTACCATGGCTGGGCCTTCGATGCAGAGGGCATCCTGCGCGACGTGCCTGCAGCTGAGACCAGTGAGGCCTGGCCGCACAAGCCCCTGGTTGACTCGTACCCTGTTGAGGAGAAGGTGAATCAACTGGGCTTTTCCACAAATTACACTGCAAATCCCGTCAAGCAGACTCCACATGTTCTTTCATATTCAGTGGCAATGCAGCGTTTGCTGTGGACTGATTTTGGATGTGTCTCTGTTTGCAGGGTGGCTTCATCTGGCTCTTTTACGGATCCAAGTCGCTGCCAAAGGACGAGCGGCCCCCCATTCCCATTGTGGATGAGCTGGAGGACCCCTCCTGGAAGCCAGTGTACGGAGAGATCGAGTTTGAATGCAACCACTGGAGCGTCTTCGAGAATGCCATCGACATGGCGCACATCCACTACCTGCACAACGACACATTCGGCAACCAGGTTTGGCCTGCTTCCCTTTTCCACAACCGCTGCTTGTTGCAAAATTCATCTGTGCACCGATTGTCTTTGATGCTCTCATCTGCACAATTGGTAGCATTATGACGTAGCCATGCCACTAATGCTCTTGCACCTTGCTGCAGGGCCAGCCACAGATCAGGGGCATGACATGTTCCACTGATGCTTACGGAGTTCATGCTGACTTCCGCCTGCACAACAAGCCCGTGAATGCCATGTGGGAGTTCTCGAAGGTAGTTACCCGCCCTCTCTGCTTTTCAATGCCATGTGTACTCAGATGCCCTTGTACTTGCACCACTGGGCCGTAGTGCTGCGGATATTTTCACTCGGTTTATGATTATTTTTGGCATGGCACAGGTCCCTGAGGTGCACGTGACTGCGCAAGCGCTGCTGCCGAGCACGAGTGTGATCGCTTTCACCTTGGGCAATGGCCTGTCCTTCACCACCTTTGTCAACACAGTGCCCATCAACGAGAATCGCACCATCAACCGCTTCGCCCTCATCCGGAAACTCTCCCTCGACAAGCTGGGCATCTTCAACATGGACGCCTGGGACAGATTCGCGCGCCAGGCCATGATCAGGTGCGCCTGCCATCTTATTCTCCATGTTTGCACCTGCTAAATTTGAATGCAATGCATGCTTCTGCTATACAAATCACCATGCGCATATTCTGCTGTGCAGTCCATTCCGCAGCAGCCCTTGTCGACTATGCTTACTACCGTATTTATGCTGCTTTCTGAGAAGGTCCTTAGGAGTCATGCAAGTCATGTGAATGCAGGATCCTGTCAGAGGACAAGGCCATGGTGGAGCAGCTGCGACCAGACATGCTGGCACGCGAAATCAGCGTCAAAGCAGATCTGCCCCAGATCGCATTCCGCAAGCTGCGCCAGGAGTACATCGACATGGGCTACGGCAGTCTTCCGGAGGCCACCAACGAGAGCCGCTTCCGCTCCGACCAATAAGTGTATCCTCAACAGGGCATGTATCAGTAGACAGGCACTTGTTGAAGAAGTGTGTGATATAGGTGGTGATTGCAAACGCCTTGATCAGGGAGGCTCCAATGAGCAAATCCGGTCATGGCCAGGTATAGAAGAGCCCGTCCCCTGCCAGTGCTGGTGGATGTGGGGCGAAGTCAAGTTGGTGGCAGAGAATTTGAGAATTGGAAGTGTACGATATCACCTGTACTTTTTTTGAGAGATGGGAGGGCAAGTGCGCCCTGGGGTGAGATGTTGCTATTGTGAGATTGCCTTCTCCAGCTGTACTCTATCTGCTGGCATGTATAATAATCTGTTTGCGAGGATTTGGACAAGAGAATGGTTAAGGCGCTGAACAGCAAGGTGGCCACGAAGATCTGGCAGAGCTGCTGAAAGTACTAAGAATTCTCCTGGTGTATTTCATGCACGAGTTCCCCTTAGTCGGGGGAGGAGATGGCCTGTACTTCGTACAAAACAGCCAAACGCACCCATATAAAACCAGGTTGTTTTGTATATAGAGCGGTTAGATAGACTTGCTGTAGACCAGCACTGTCTGAAGAGAAATTCTGTGTTCAATTAGTGTTTGTCTCTTGGGCACAATGTGCCGCCTTCTGGAAGCGGCCCATCTTAGGTAGCAAACTTGAGGTCAGGCGCTTGCCCATCTTGGGCCTTTCCTGTACATTGATGTTCAAAAACGGATGCTCCTGTAACAAGCCTTGCAATGTGAGGGTGTAGGTGTGCCTTATGCTGCGGGTCAAAATCAAGACAGGGGTTGACTTAGGATGGCTGAGAGGTCTTAAGGCCCCTCGCTGAACACAGAGCACTCACTTTGAGGGGCTCTGTTGCCCGCACATTGCAGGGAAGTAAGATTGGCCTTTCCTGGTTTCTTTTCGCCTAATATTCTTGTGTGCAGGAGCACACCCGGCCGTCTGCACTTTGCAGTGAGAACGCATGCTTGGTCAGTTTGCACGATTGCAATAAGTTGCCTGTGGCTGTAGGATTTGATACTAGCTTGGAGGTCATCCTGCATGGCTGTATCCTCGTCTGTTGTGGGAATCATTAATCAGAGGATGGCATGATCTAGGAGTTAGGCAGATCTCGAGGTGTTTTGAGGTGTATCTCTGTATTTCTCCTCCAAGCTGGATGCTGGTTTTAATGTTGCATGCTGCCACAGCTGTCTGCACTGGTTGGAATTGATTGCTTCAAATGCAAGTGAGTCACTGTTACATCATGTTGTGAACTGTGAACCATGTAACATTTCATTTCATTGTTGGCCCTGGAAATGGCTTCATTTCAATGATCACATGTGCAAGCGTCAAGCATGCCCGGCTCGTCTGCCGCGCATTGGAGAGGGAGCTTTTGGGTGCAAATCACCATAGGTACAGCAACCAACACTGAGCATGATGATGATCATTGAGCACTGTGCTCATACTTTGATTGGAGCCCACCTCGGCGACTTGGAGATGCACAGTGCATTGCAATTGTGGTGTCAACACCGCATGCATGGCCATGTTGGCCCAGGCCTGCAGGGCCATTTGTCTAGCATCATGATGCCATGCCCATGGTGTGATCTGCCGGATCAATAGTGTTTTGCACATGCACGTGGAATATGTGAGTCAACAACTTAATCCTGGGGATGGCTCCCTTCTACACACAGAAACCAAGTTGCCCCAGCAACTTGGGGCACATGGGTGCACGTGCGGAGAGAAGCGTTCCTCCAACTCGAGTAGGAAGAAATGGCACTTCAGAGCGGTGCTTTCGCAAAATATACTCTTTAAATTCCCCTGATATGACAGCTTAGGCAGACGTCTTTCTTGATCAGCCTGAGCATCAGGGGATACCTGTGTTCTGTTTGCCTTTGCAGCAAAGCTTTTGCTTGCAGAATAGGCAGTGATGTGACTAAGTCGACCGCAGACGTCCATAATTTCGACATTGACGATCGTACGTAACTGGCCAAGCAAGAGGTTGGTGATCAGTCAAAAATCTGGAGGGTTGTGATGGACACTGTGAAAGCGGTTATTTTGGACTTGGACGGTACACTCCTCGACACAGGTGCCTCCCTTTGTTTGTTATGCGGCATCTTTCGAGCATGCTTTCATCCCTGAAGCGCTGCTTCCACCCCTATTGCATCCAAGGTTAATCAGCTAGCTGCCTAGTACACTGACCCATTCCGTCATCCTGGTTTGCACAGAAAGCTTGGTATTGGAAGTAGCTCGTTCAGTCTTGGAGAAGCATGGCCAAAAGCTTACTGCAGCAGTCCAGAAAGCTGCAATTGGGCGCAAACCCATTGACGCTTGGCAGGCCACTATAGATCTGCTGGACATGCAGAACATCACCGCTCAACAATTGTTTGACGAGAGCGAGCCGTTCCTGAAGACAAGGTAGAGATTCGAGCGCTCTACTGCAGAGACAGGACCCTTTCCTTTCCAAACCCTTTCCAGCAGACTTCCATTTTTCCATGCCAAATGCAAGGCTAGATTGTGCTGGTGCAGGTGGCAAGATGCTCGGCTGATGCCGGGAGCCGCAAGACTGCTGTGGCACCTGCACAGCCATGGAATACCCCTTGCTCTGGCAACCAGTACACCGCGTGCAACGTACGAAAGAAAAATGTCGGGGAAGGCAGCACAGGCTCTCACTGCTGTCTTCCAGGTAGATCTTGTCAACAGACTGGTAAATGCAATGAAGATTACCACTGTTCATGTTCCTGAGAGAGCTGTGCCAGAAATTTGAAACTTGACCTGCGCAGACCACAAAGTGCGGTGATGAGGTGGAGCACGGCAAGCCGGCGCCGGACTGCTTCCGAGCCACGGCGCAGAAGATGGGCGTGGCCCCAGAGCAGTGCCTGGTGATCGAGGACGCTCCCAGCGGCGTGCAGGCGTCCAGCGCGGCCGGCATGCGCGTGGTGGTTGTGCCCAGCATCAGGTGCACTAGATCTCTCTCTGAGTTGACATGCATGGACCTATATGTTGTGTTGCATGCTCCTCTAAGATTATATCGTATTTCTTCAATGCTTGGGACTCTCATTTTGCAGGGACCTGGACGCATACCCCAAGCCTGACCCCGGCTGCACATCAGGTGCCCCCGCCCTCACATATGCTATTTATTGATGCATTTTATGCCTTGGAAAGGTATAAATGGCGCTGAACACTTGCACGCATATGCATAGGATGGTCTTGTAAATTGAAGGAGGAAGATGGAGCTTTCCATTGTTTTGAATTGTGCGGCTGTTCGGTGCTTTCAGGCTGTAGCGCCATCCTTCCGTCGCTCTTTGATTTCCGGCCAGAGACTTACGGGCTTCCACCCTTTGATGACTTCATTTGCGGCGAGGTGGTCCCCATACAGCCGCCTTGGCCCATCAAGGGCACTGTTGTGAAGGGCTTTGGGCGCGGCTCTCGCGAGCTTGGCATTCCCACTGCCAATCTGGACAGCGAGTCACTTCAGGTCCGCCATTCCGATCTACCACCTTGTTTGTTTGTGTGTATGTAATGATGATCTGGAATGCCATGTCCAGGAGTGCTGCATTCTTAAGTGCAGCCGCCCTGCCATTCACAGTTTTAATTGGTGACGTGCAGGGCGCTCTTTCAGAGGCAGTATCAGGTGTCTACTGCGGCTGGGCTAGCATCGGCAACTCTGCCACAGTCTACAAGACCGCCATGAGCATTGGCTGGAATCCCTTCTACAAGAACAAGCAGAAGACAGCAGAGCCTTGGCTGCTTCATGACTTTGACACAGACTTCTATGGTGAGCACTGCTTCGCACGTTCTGTCGGACACGCCTATGTGCACCGCCTATCCTCTGTCCTTTTATTTTTTGGTGGTCTGAAGAATGCTTCAGCTGTTGCTTAGATCAGGCTTCAAAGTATATATCTTGCTGAACTGACAGATGCATTGTTGCTACAGGAGAGGAATTGAGAGTGCTCGTGACAGGCTATATTCGGCCTGAAGCAAACTTTGAGTCTTTGGAGGCCCTCATAGCTCGCATTCACAAAGATGCAGACGTGACGCGAGAAGCTTTAGAACAAGAGCAGATGGCGTGCCTGACTACAGATCCCTTTTTGCAGCCTGTTGTTTGATTATTTGATCAAAGTCTCCGCCAGATTACTGCAGTATTCAACCAAAAAATTACAGTTTTTTCAAGATGCAGTCAAGTTTACGTGTACACATGCGCCACATGATTATTGTTGCTTTTCAAAGCGTAGCATCACCACCCTTTCAGTGCACACACAGTGTACTGCTGCTACACAATACTCTGCAGTCGATGTAATCCGCAGTCAAAGAGGCCGTTTTTCTGATCAAGTCATGAAACATTCTACCGCAAGTGTGCACATGAACAGGTTGCAAATTCACCTGTTTGATGTAAATAGTACAACGAGCTCCAAAACTTTTGCATAACCTTGCAGTCACAATCGCAAATGATGGCAGTTTGAGTGCGCATGAAACTGAAACACGGCACTTGGTATATACACACACCACTCTCAACACACTCCAGGGATCCAGATCTGCCAAAACAGCAGCTCTGCTCACCTTCAAATGTACATGTCACTGCAGACAACAAGACAGAAAAGTTAAGCATGCACCCTGCTTACATGGGAGTGTCTTGCTAGTCTAAGTCGCCATCTGGATCTTCACAGTCCAATTCGGCAGCCTCCAGCTGTGGCGCTCTCACCCCACCGCTGTCGAATACAACCGAGTACTGTGCAGCTAGCTGCCGGCCAATGTTGCTGATCATGGGCATGACAGAATGAGCAAATGCTAGGCGGCCTGAGGGAGTTGCAGCCATGCCCAAAGCCGTGTGAGGTGAGATCTGAGGACCGGCCGCGCCGTCATCTTCGCTGGATGCACCCTCAGCCGCCCATGACATGTCTTCGCTGCCATATTGGCCTACGCAGACATGCATGCATCAGGTGCAAGCTTATGCGCACATGTGACTTTAAGAAGGGCTGACAAAACCTGTCAAAACAACAGACACGAAATTGAGAGTCACCTGAAGACCTTGGGGACAATGCATGTGCAGGGGGTGCATTGCTGCCGGCAAAGGCTGAGCTCTGGATGAGTCTATCCTGCGGGTCCTCATTGCTCTGCTCCATTTTTGTGACCTGCACATGGCAACAGGCTTTGACAAGTTACATACCAGGTTGAAAGGCAGGTGAAGCTGAACTTGGACAGACCATGGACAGGTATGTACCATCAAAATCCTCAGCAGCACTCATCACCTGCTCTCCACGTGACCATGAGGGAAATCGGCCAGTTGCCCTCCTCTTCACAGGAACTTCCTGCGCCGAGTCTGCCCGCAGTATTGCCTGGTCCGGGCTTGAACGACTGTCGTTCACAGGAGCACTATATGCAGGCCCTCCGGGCTGAGAGGATTGTGCAGCAACATGTGCTGTAGCAGGCTGGGCGCCCCATGAGTCCCTGGCAGAGTCCTCTGTTCTGCCCGGGGTGTTTGGCCCGAAACTGGTGGTCTTCCTCAAATCTGCTATACCCAAGAGCTCCGCTGCTGCTGTGCAAGCTTGAGAACCCTGACAAGCACCCCATGCATTTACAAATTAGCCCAGAGCCCAGTTCCACATATTGGATAAGGCAAACGGAATGCGCAGAAGATGCAATGATGAACACAGTGCCTTAAATTTGTGTCCTGGACTGCAGAGGCTCACGCGTGTCGACAAGCACACTGCGGGTTGACAAGGGGTGAGGCATGCATCTGCACCTCCAATGGGGGACAAGTCGACGGGGATGGCGGATTGAGAGAGGCAGGGGCCGATGCAGACACTGCCTGATCTTTGCTGCTGCTGCTGTTGCGGCTCATGCCTTTCTTGCTGCCAAACCCCACAGGCCAGCACCCAGCTGCTGTCCCTACCGCAGAGGAGCGGGACCGATGCAGCAGGCTCTCCCTCAATGCCTCCTGCCCGCCTGTGACAGCAATGTCTGGCCCTTCAGGAAGGTATCACCCAGCATTGTTCACTTGATGTCCTTCATGCGAGGTTGATCCTGACATGTTCAACTTACAGGCATTGTGTGAGCGCACATGGGCATCACCCACAGCCGACGTGACACAGTACAGGCTCTTGAAGCCTTTTGTGCAGTGAAGGCAACAAAGCAATGAAGATCAGGGCCACACCTGATGAGGATGCCGCAAGGAGTGCATCGTCAGGATCGCTGAGGACTTCAAGAACCCTTTCAAGGGCCTGCCGCGCTCTGCGGTCACGGCACAGCTCGAGTTCCAAGTTCAGATACATGAGCCGCGCCCTCTGCAGCTGCGCGCTGCGACGCACTTCTGCCTCGGCGGCATCCAGCCTCGCATGCAGGGCCTTCAGAGACTGCTCTTGCTCTGCACATCTCAGGTCCAGCTGCTCAGACATGCCCTCCACCTGCGCAGTGAATCAGATTGTAAATTGGTTCATTGTCAATCCCACAAGCAACTCGCTCACCCACATGCACAGATTATGACAAAAAATGCAAGAGGTATGTCTGGATTTTTGCGAGCTGAGATCATGCCTGCACAAGAGCAGCCGCCAGGTGGGCAACTCGATCTTCCAGGCCGCTTTTGGCAATCTCCAGGTACCACTTGTCAGACTGGGTTTCTTTGAGCTGAGCGTTCAGCCAAGCGTTCTCATCCTCAAGGCTGCCCGCCTCTGCAATCAGACGCCCCACTTGCGCTTCCAGGTTGCTGGTGCGCCTGCCTAGTTCTGTCTCTGACAATCTATCATGTTCGTGACATTGCCCGACATTCTGCGGCGCTGCAAATGTCAAGCTTTCCTGAATGCGCACACAACATAGTTGTCAGTATTTAGCTTGCCGCTTGCTCGCACCAGAACATTCTTTGACAAATGTCACAATGTCATGATGTCGCATTGCTTCATGCTTCCAATGACCCAGTGTCAAGCAACTTGCCTGCTGAGGGGCGCAAAACCCGGCTGCCAGACGATTCTCCCTTTCCCAAATGCCTTCCGGCCTGACCGACGCAAAGTTTGCAGCCGCTGCACAAGTGCACTGCCGTAATGACTGACCAGATTCCAGAGCTGTTGGCAATTGGTGCCCTGGGCTGCAGAAGCCTTCTCCAATACGATGAATCCGCCTGTGAGCTTCCTCTACCAGTGCAAATGCATTGCATTTGTTGACATCCATGGCTGCGATGCTTGTATTACCAGTTTCATGTCTACTTAGATCATTGGTGCCAATTTGCGCAGCAGCCATGCCTTCATCACTGAGCTGCCCGGCTGAGGCTGGTCTGCCGGTAAGTATGGAAGGGAGTCCATTGAGAGCCATCGTACAGCCTCTGATTTATGGAAAGCTCTGCCAAACTGTCAACACTGCCCAGCCACATTTACTGCGTCTGGCCTGCCGTCCATGCATGCGCCTTGAACCTTGGTGATGAGGTCTTGGATGTTTGCGCCGGCTTGCGCGATTATAATCCAGTCTTAAAAAGCCAGGGAGATTGGATCATTTCTTTAATCGGCCGAAAGCAGACGTCCTCACAGATCTGCAGTCAGCTGTTCCCAGTTAACAGTTGTAACGTCTGATCCCTAGACAACACTTGGCATGTTACGTAAACCATTACATGCCTCAGCGTATTTGAAGCAGGGGCAATAATGGATCGTTGTAAACTGCAGGTTGACAAAGCAACCAATCCCACCTGAAACCGCTGCGCCAGGTGCTGCCCCAATACCACTTCTATGATCAGCACTTTGTTACTACATCTATATCAGTCTGGAGGCTGCACAAATCTTGATCGCGACGCCACAGCTCCGAACGAGGCTGGACACTCGCCTCAGGATCCTCCACTCCGAAACTACCAAAGTCTTTCAGGAAGCAATGTTCACCTTCCAAGTACTTTACGACCTTGCTAAAAGTGAATCAATGTGCTCAATCGAGCAATTCATCGTCAGATCTCAGATCGAAGAAGACCGTTATCGGAGAGCGTAGGGAACGCCCCTGAACATGTTGCAACTACTGAACTGGGAATGCATGTGATTTACAACAAGGAGCACAGTTCCACTGAGTGGCACGCTCTGCTTGAAATACCAAATCCTCTTTCAGATAGTTCTGTCGATAAGATTGTACTTGGCGACGGCGATGGTTACCTTCACGAACTGGAGTAGCGTTTTGATCACTCTTCTTGAGCCTTATATATAGGCAAAGCTTTGGGAAGTGTAAAATCCGCGTAAGATATATCACACATATTTCGAAGTTTTCTTCAAGGTCTTCAAGTAGGTTCAGATTTGATCAAGAGAAAGCAGGGTGGCAGTAGATGAATGCTGAAGTTGCCCATGCATACCGAGAAAGGAAGCGTGAAGCAGAGCCGCTTGGGGAAGATGCTTACCAACTACGTGCTCTTCAGCACTTGAAGCTAAAGACTGTCGTGAAGGTTGGTTGCCGATCTGATGAAATAGAAACTCCACGAAACAGCAGGAGTCCCTCCCTTTGAACTATGCAATGCAATGCGATGCGATTGTTGGATGATGCCGGTATTCTTGGGTCAATTCTCAAACATGGATGCAATGTGGCAATTTACCCAGCGCATCGCTTCCAATGTAGCAGCGACAATAAGTGCATCTTGTTATAATGTCAGAGTTTTCCACTGGGACCAGTCATCAAGCTGCTGAGATGTGGGTGGTGTGGTTGGCAGGAAAGTCACTGCTCGCCTGCCAACGATCTGTCATTTAATTTGGAAGACAGACAGTGCAGCAACTTATTTGCCACAGTTGGCGGGAATCAGGCAACTGTGTATGATGATTTGCACATGGGTGACTACATTGCTGTAGTCCTCAACTTTGTAAACGTGCAGACTGAGCACACCAAAGGCGGGGTAAGCATGGCACTGCGTTTTACTTTTGACACTGCTTGATAGCCAAATCAAGTCATTCTTCCCTAATTGAGGACTTCTCTGCAATACAGGAGCTGCATGCCTGCGCATGGCTGAATGCTCGGGCTTCTTCAGATTACCCACATGGCGACGCATATCTGGCAAGTTGCATGCTTCTCATTATCAAATGAATGGCATTCCTCATACTCTGTCCGCCTGCGGTATTGGGCACAGTTCAAGGAATGGTCTCCTGTGTGCAGGCTGTGGCAGGCAACTGTGGTGACATCTCTGTGATCAGCATTGTGGATGCTCAAGTTCTCTTTCTCTTGAAAGGTTTGCAAATGTTGAATGGCCGATATGCCCAGGTTTGCTGACCATCAAATGCAATAAAGCAGGAGTTTAATGTGCAGCACAGATGTGAAGCTGTCTGTGCGACACAGGTCACACCACAGCAGTAATAGACTTGGCAAGCTGTTCAGCTAGACCTGGCCTGCTTGCATCCCTCAGCAGAGATGGCAACGTCCGTGTGTGGGATGTGCTGTCTGAGACTTGCCTGGCATCGTTTTCTGCAGATGCCACTGCAATGGTATGTAGAAGCCCTGCAGCATTTCCTTGGCATGCCAAACGAGTAACGAGGTCCATGAAGTACACCCATGCCCCGGCACTCAATTGCACTCTAATCAGCGTGCGTCCGCCAAGCAGGCTTTCATTCCAGAATGGAACTGCTTAGTGACTGGAGGGCGGAAGGGTGTCTTGCACACCTGGCAATTGCCAGAACAAGGCGATGCCAAATCCGTGGAGAGTCCTGCAAAGATGGCCGCAAAGAAGCAGAAGACAGGGTCGCAGGATTCCATGCGCCAGGTATTCTGCACAATTTGAGACTTCAGGGGATGTCACATATGCAGTCACAATGCTCGACTTTCAGGCTAACCATGCAGGACAATGAAGTGTGAGCTCAGAAGTCAGAAATTCTGCAGGTACTGGACATTGGGGGCGAAGCAAAGCACTTTGAAGCCATCGACTGCATGCGTGTTCTTCCCGGCAATCGCCTCGCCACCAAGTCTGGCGATGGGCGCATGATTGTGTGGGATCTGGCAGCCAAACACCAGGTTGCTTCCTGGAAGGTAAGGACACCTGGTACATATGGGTCAATTGCCAAAGCACTCACTGCATTGCCGAGCGCTGCTGCACATCCGGCAGGTCCCAAGCCTGCAATCCAAGGAGTTGGTATCCCAATGCAGGTGCCGTCATGCACTTCAAAGGGAGGGTTCAAGGAGGTCTGCAGGTTTGGGACAACATCACGTGGTGACTACATCTGTGCTGGGAACAGTGCCGGCGACGTCCGAGTATATGACACAAGCACTGGCAAACAAGTCGCCCTAGTGTCCCCCATCAAGGTGAGGAGGATTTCGCTCAAATGGAGCTCCATGCGATGCCTCTTTGAGATGTTATCTGGGCTCATCTCAGGCTATTTTCAAGTCTGCCTGACGGCGCATGTTCTTGGACAGATCTCTGCCCCTGTGCGAGCCTGTGGGCTGTCTGAGGATTGCCGCCATTTACTTGCCATCCTTGGCAATGGATACATCTTCAGATATGAGTACCGAAAACCCAGTTCAGCCGAAGGGGCACCAGCAGAAGACAGCCCAGCAGAAGAGAGTGATGAAGACTGAGCGACAATTAGTAATGCTCACTTGGAGCCCTGCCAGAGGCACAGTTGGCAGATCTTGAAGTTGTGAGAGTGGTATTGCACCTGCGCTACGCCTAGGCTAGTAGCGGTGATGCGCCAGGATAAGCATGGCAATTGCACAAATTTCAATGCGGCCAGCGTTGGACAGATATCCTGAATGACATGTCAGTCTGAAGATCTCTGCTCAGAGTCTGCCACTCATTTTGTAAATCAAAATTACTTGTGGCTGTTTGCACAATCTTCTTGTCAGCCAAGTGCACTGTTGTGATCCTCAAGGGTAAAGAGTATTTGAACAAAGAAGTGTACACCAAATCAAGCGATCATTGGTCCACTAGACTGATCATGTAAGCACGGTTAGTAACTCACCCGTCCAAGCCTCGCTTAAAACTCTTGAGATTGCATTTTCCAACTACCAATATTGTGGCCCCGGCTGGCGGGGGGCGGTATAAGTGCTGAGCACCGTGCCCACGGTTGATTGGGTCTTGCTTGGATCTGGCGAGTCCATCAAGGGGTAGGATTCTAGCAGCCTTTACTGCAGCTTGTCTGCAGACGC
>JADEYI010000806.1_pt1 | contig 33733 bp, 33 predicted proteins | sample 8542331 | NCBI WGS metagenome assembly JADEYI01 (sample SAMN16510988, study PRJNA670497) | mine drainage metagenome | isolation source: biofilm near Copperflume 1 | place: Germany: Marsberg coppermine Kilianstollen | collected 2018-02 | reverse complement strand
CATCGGTAGCGGCAGGTCACCGATCTCGTCCAGGAACAGGGTCCCGCCATCGGCCTGCGCGAAGAAGCCCTTCTTCGCCCGCTCGGCCCCGGCGAACGCGCCGCGCTCAAAGCCGAAGAACTCGGCCTCGATCAGGCTCTCGGGCAGCGCGCCGCAGTTGACCGCGACGAAGGGCCGCGGCGGCGCGCCCGCGCCGTCGGAAGCGAGCTCGTGAAGGTGCCGGGCGAGAACCTCCTTGCCCACCCCCGACTCGCCGGTGATGAGGACGCTGGAAGCGCGCTTGGCGATGCGCGGCAAGTTTTCGCACACCCTGCGCACGGCGGGCGAGATGCCGAGCACGGTTGCCTCGGCGACTGGCAGCACGTCCGCGCGGGCGCCGGTGATGCCGCGGATCTTCTCCACCAGGGCGCTGATGTCGAACGGCTTGGTGACGAAGTCCCTCGCACCGAATTTCAGCAGTTCGACCGCGCGCTCGACCGTGGCGTACGCGGTGATGAACACGAACGGCGGCGACAGCGTCTTCTGCTCCGCGATCCTGCGGAATACGTCGTCGCCGGAGATGTCCGGCAGCCGCAGGTCGCTGATCACCGCCGCGTAGTCCTCCGCCTCGAGGGCGCGCAGCGCCTCGCCGCCGCTCTGATACCAGTCGACGCCGAACCCCTCCAGGCCGAAGCGGTCCGCGAGCGATTCCCCCATGATGGGGTCATCTTCAATGAGACATAGCCTTGGTCCGCGCATCGCGCGCCTCCGCATATGGAAGGACGACTTCGAAAACAGTATGCCCCGGCTGGCTCGACGCCGATATGGTGCCGCCGAGCTGGGTGACGATCTGGTAGCTCACCCAGAGCCCCAGGCCGTAGCCTCTCCCGGGCGTCGGCTCGCCTTCCGCCGAATAAGGCTCGAACAGTCGCTCGAGCGCTTCGGGCGGAATGTGCTGCCCGGAATTGGAGATCCGCACCGTAAGAGTCCTGCGGGTCGCCGACGCCTGCAGCGTCACGCGCCCGCCCGCTTCGACGGCCTGCGCGGCGTTGAGAAGCAGGTTGAGCACGAGCTGGCGCACCATGTGCGCCGGTAGCCCGAGGGGGTCTTCGACGTCGCAGCCCCATTCGAGGCGCGCCCGCTTCGTCGGGAGCTGCGGCGCGATCAGGGTCCTCAGATCCTCCCAGTCGGCCGGCTGCATTGCCGGAGAATCGAGCCGCGCCTCCAGCAAAAGGGCCCCGACCGTGGAGCGGATCTGCGTCAGCCCGCGCTGCAGCAGGCCCACGGTTTTCTGGCCAAAGGAGTCGAGGTCTCCGTGCCGGGACAGCGTGTCCACGGCATTGAGCATTCCGCCGAGCGGGTTGTTGATCTCGTGTGCGATGCCCGCGGAGAGGCGGCCCACCGCCGCGAGGCGCTCGGCGACCAGGACCTGGCGCTCGAGCTGGTCCTTGTCCTCGAGCTGGTGCAGCATGCGCTTGAACTGGGCGGCGAGCTGGCCGGTTTCGTCAGCGCCCTGGAGCTTGACCTGGGCCGCAAGCTCTGCCGGGGGCTCGTGGCCCACCCGGCGCATGACCGCGGCGAGGCTGGTCAGCGGCTTGACGATCCGGTTGCCCCAGAACCAGCCGAGCGGCAGCAGGATGAGTAGGCCTGGAACGCTGATCGCGACCACTTCGAGCAGCACCGAGGCCGCGCGGTCGTACAGCCGGTGCGCCTGGTACGACAGGACCACGTATCCGATCGTGCTGCCGTCGTCGGAATCGAGGCGCACGGCACCGGCCGCGTCGCGGCCGGTGAGGTAGCCGGGGAAATCGAACGAGAAATCGCCGTGCTGGCGGGAGAGGCCCTCCAGCACCAGCTGCATCTCGGGCGGCAGCCTGCCTTCCCGCTCCTTGATCCGGATCCGCGACGGGTCCGACGACGCATAGACCTCGTGGCGCGCATCGAGCACGACGATCTCGCGCAGCGGGCTGGACGGGTCCTTGCTCGCGATCGGCGCGCGCACGATCTCGTAGGTCCGCCACACGTCTTCCTTCAGCAACGGGTCCCTCACGGTACGCGCAAGGGTCCGCGCGAGGCTGTCGGCGCTCGCGCGCAGGTCGCGTTTGGCGTCGGCGAGCGCGCGGGTAAGCAGCGCCGTGGTGAGGACGACTTCGGTGAGCAAGATCACCGCCGTGAGCGCGAGCGGGACCTTGAGGCGGTAGCTTAGAGCCTGGAACAAGGACCCACCCTATAGGTCGCCCACCAGCTGCAGATTGGCTTTCACGCTCGCGAACACGCTCGGATCCTCGCGCGCGAATCCGTCCAGATTCAGCTTGCCGAGCAAGACGCGGCCCGGCGTGTTGTCCTTCATCGCGACGAACGCGTCCTGCAGGGCTTGGAACCTTTCCTCCGGCAGATTCGAGCGCGCGACCAGCGGCGGGAAGCCGTAGCGCGGCGAGCTCCATGCCACGCGCGTACCGTCGGTGCTGCCCGGTAACTCCTTCTTCATCGTGTCCCACACGTAGCCGTCGACCGAGCCGCCGTCCGCCAGGCGCACGGTCACCGCGTCCACCACCCGGCGGTGCGAATAGGTAAAGAAGTACTTGAGGAAGAACTGCCCGGGCGTGAACCCTGCGCGCAGCAGCTCCGCCTTCGGCACCAGGCAGCCCGAGTTCGACTGCGGGTCGCTGAACGCATAGATACGGCCGCGCAGGTCGGTGATGTGGTGCGTCCGGGTGTCGCTCTTGGGAACGATCAGGTATGAATGATAGAGCGGCAGCCCTTGGTAGATGGGGACGCACAGCAGCCGCAGATGCGACACATTCATCAGATACGGCGGGCTGCAGACCCAGGCGGCTTCGATCTGGTCGGTCAGCAGCAGCTCCGTAATCTCCTGGTAGGCGCGGCGCTGCACGAAGCTCACGCGGTGGTTCAGGCGCTCCTCGAAGTACCGACTCCAGAGGTTCAGGACGTTGAACTGGTCGTCAAGGAAGACCGGGGTGGTTCCGATCCTGATGTCCTGGCGCACGCGCGCCAGTCCCTGCGCGCGCGCGCCGAAGGGGGAAGCCGCCAGCGCGAGCCCCGCCCCGAGGGCTCGCCGCCGGTTCCAGACGTTACCGTTCGGAAACATATTCTCTCCCGGATTGGGGGCAACGGTTACCATTCGCGCCTCCGGCGACGGCCGAGATCAACGAAATTCGCTCTCTTGTCAAGGCGATCGCCGCAGCCGCCTCCAATGGCACGTCGCTTGCATCACGAACTGTGCGCCATACAAGCATAACGAAAATTCCGACAAGGAGGAGACATGTCTGCGGAAATCAGCCGACGCAGTTTCTTGAAGCTTGGAACCGGGACGGTGGCCACCGGAGCGGTGGCGGCGGTCGCGCCGCGCGTGGCGGAAGCCAAGCCGACGGACACGAGCAGGACCACTCTGCCGTATCCCAGGAAGCACGTCGGCAGCGCGAGCCACCTCGCCAGGCCATTGGCGTTCAGTTATCCGGACGCGGCGTCGCCTTGCCTCGCGATCAAGACAGGCGCGGCAGTGCCGGGCGGCGTCGGACCCGAGCGCGACATCGTCGCCTATAGCACCCAGTGCACGCACATGGGCTGCCCACTCGCCTACGACGCCGACACCAGGACCTTCAAGTGCGGCTGCCACTTCAGCATGTTCGACGCCGAGAAGGAGGGGCAGATGATTTGCGGCCAGGCGACGGAAGACCTCCCGCGCATCACCCTGGAGTACGACCACAAGACCGGCCGCATCACCGCGGTCGGCGTCGACGGCCTGATCTACGGCCGCCAGGCGAACGTGCTCTGACAGCGAGGAGAAGACCATGGCACTGCACAAGGACCGCATCGCGCTGCCGCCGGTATCGGCGCAGCGCACCAATCTGACCTGTCATTTCTGCATCGTCGGCTGCGGCTATCACGTCTACAAATGGCCCGAAGGCGAGGAAGGCGGGCGCGCCGCGAACAGGAACGCGCTCGGCCTGGACTTCCGCAAGCAGCTTCCGCCGCTGGCGACCATCATGACGACCGCGATGACCAACGTCATCACGGAAAAGGACGGCACCCGGCACAACATCATGATCGTCCCGGACAAGTCCTGCCCGGTGAACAGCGGCCTGAGCTCCACCCGCGGCGGGAAGATGGCCACCTACATGTACACGCCGGACGGCATCGGCAAGGCGCGGCTGCGCAATCCGATGATCTACGCGGCCGACCAGTGGGTTGAGACCAACTGGGACAACGCGCTGGCCGTCTACGCCGGCCTGGCCAAGAAGGTGCTCGACAAGGACGGGCCGAGCGGCATCGTGTTCTCGGCCTTCGACCACGGCGGCGCGGGCGGTGGCTTCGAGAACACCTGGGGCTCGGGCAAGCTCATGTTCACGGCGCTGCAGACGCCGATGGTCAGGATCCACAACCGCCCGGCCTACAACTCCGAGTGCCACGCGACGCGCGAGATGGGCATCGGCGAGCTCAACAACTCCTACGAGGACGCCCAGCTCGCCGACTGCATCATGTCGATCGGCGGCAATCCCTACGAGACGCAGACGAACTATTTCCTCAATCACTGGGTGCCGAACCTGCAGGGCTCCACGCTCGACAAGCGCAAGCAGCGCTTCCCGGGCGAGACCCACGACAGGGCGCGGGTGATCTTCGTCGACCCGCGCTACACCCCGACCATCGCGGTGGCGCAGAAGGTCGCCGGCAAGGACAGGGTGCTGCACCTGGACATCCAGCCGGGCACGGACATCGCGCTGTTCAACGCCTTCCTGACCTACGTCGTCGACAAGGGCTGGATCGACCGCGCCTTCATCGATGCGCACACCAAGGGCTTCGACGAGGCGGTCGCGGCGAACCGCCTTTCCATGGACGAAGCGAGCCGCATCACCGGCGTGCCGGTCGACAAGCTGGTCATGGCGGCCGAGTGGGCCTACAAGCCGAAGGCCTCCGGCCATTCTCCGCGCACCATGCACGCGTACGAGAAGGGCATCATCTGGGGCAACGACAACTACCTGATCCAGTCGGCCCTGGTGGACGTGGTGCTTGCGACCCACAACGTCGGGCGCCGCGGGACGGGCGTCGTCCGTATGGGAGGACACCAGGAGGGGTACACCCGGCCGCCGTATCCGGGAAATACCAAGATCTACATCGACCAGGAGCTCATCAAGGGCGCCGGCCGCATGATGACCTGGTGGGCCTGCAACAACTTTCAGACCAGCAACAACGCGCAAGCGCTGCGCGAATCGGTTCTGCAGCGCTCGCAGATCGTGAAGGACGCGATGCAGAAGGCGCGCGGCGCGAGCGCGCAGGAGATGGTCGACATCATCTACGAGGCCACGACCAAAGGCGGCCTGTTCGTCGCCAGCTTCAACATGTACCCGACCAAGCTGGCGGAGGCGGCGCACCTGATGCTGCCTTCGACCCATCCGGGGGAGATGAACCTCACCTCGATGAACGGCGAGCGCCGTATGCGGCTCTCCGAGCGCTTCATGGACCCGCCGGGAACGGCGGCGCCGGACTGCCTGATCGCGGCGCGCATCGCCAACACGATGAAGGCGATGTACGAGGCGGAAGGCAACGCGGCGATGGCGAAGCGCTTCGGCGGATTCGACTGGCACACCGAGGAAGACGCGTTCAACGACGGCTTCCGCATGGTCGGCCAGCCGGGGGCGGGGCACATCGACAGCCAGGGCGGCGATACCGGGCACCTGGTGACCTACGAGCGGCTGCACAAGATGGGCAACGTCGGCGTGCAGCTGCCGGCCAAGGCCTGGCAAGGCGGCAAGCTCGTGGGGACCGAGATGATCTACGAGGACAGTAAGTTCAGCACCGACGACGGGCGAGCGCAGTTCAAGACGTCGCCGTGGCCCGGGCTGCCCAAGCCGGTCGCGGACCTGAAGGCGAAGTACCGGTTCTGGATCAACAACGGACGGACCAACGAGGTCTGGCAAACGGCGTATCACGACCAGTACAACGAGTTCGTGCGCGGGCGCTACCCGATGTCGTACATCGAGATCAACCCGCAGGACGCCGCCGAGCTGGGGATCGGAGCGGGCGACGTGGTCGAGATCTACAACGACTACGGCTCGACCGTCGCCATGGCCTATCCCAACGCGTCGACCAAGAAAAACCAGACATTCATGGTCTTTGCCTACTTCAACGGCATTCAGGGAGACGTGACCACGACCTGGACCGACCGCAATATCATTCCCTACTACAAGGGGACCTGGGCCGACCTGCGCCGCATCGGACCGATGGAGGACTACCAGCGCACCGTGAGCTTCAAGAATCGAAGGTTTGCGTGAGCGGCCGATTAGCGTCGACTGAAGGCAACGTTCCGACGCCGGTGCGGGGAGCTTGAGGGACCTCCTCCCTCTCAAGTCGCACCGGCGTCGAGCCTTTTGAGCGTAGCGAACTGGGTTAGTAATCGCCAAATGAAAATCAATGAATTACCGGAATACGCATCGGTAATAGAAACGGCGAACGGTTCACCGAGTCCGCTGTGTGCTGGACGGCGTGTGTTCGGATTTGCGGGTACGTCTGGACACGGAAAGACCACACTGGTCGAGGAAGTCGTCGCGCATCTGATCATTGACGGTTTCCGAGTTTCCGCGCTGAAGCACGTCCATGACGGGTTCGATATGGATCAGCCTGGCAAGGACTCGTACCGTATGCGTGAGGCCGGCTGCAAGGAGGTCATGCTGGTAAGCGACAATCGCTGGGCGCTCATGCGTGAGCTCGGTAGCGACCCGGAACCGTCGTTGGACGCGCTCGTCTCACAAATGGGGCCGGTTGACATAGTCCTTGTCGAGGGATTTCGCGCATCGCAAATACCGAAGATTGAAGTGTTTCGGCCGAGCCTCGGCAAAGCGCCTCGATGGCCTAGCGATCAAACAATAGTCGCAGTCGCAACCGACGAAAGTCTAGACGTTCCTCTTCAAGTGCTCGATATGAACGATACGATGCGAGTCGCCGCGTTCGTTCGGCATCACGTTGGTCTCTAGTGAGGCATGCTCGTCGCCAAAGCCACGCCTTGCGCGATGCCACAGATGCGATGAGCGTGACCTCAATGCTGCACGGCAATCTCCATGCTGCACAGGAATATTGTTCGCCGAGACCGTCACCGAGTGGCATCCACTTCGGTCCTATGGAGTGCTAGGCGAGCTCCTCACCCTGTTCGTGCTGGGCAGCACACTGCTCAGGCGCACACTCTAGCGCCGAGCGCCGTACCGGCTCAGAAGTCAGAAGCGACCTTTGAAAGTCAGAAATTTTCCGCGCGCCAATCTAGCTAACTAACGACTGGAACTGGCCGATTGCACCCGTTGAGTGAACGCTTGCAGGAGCGGCAATTAGCAAAGACTGGCCGATATGCGATGACTGCAATGGGGAACAATTCGCGATCAGGTGTTTCCGGCCAAGAGCTGCCAAGCGCATGGGCTACTTTGTGCGTCTCCTACTCGGCCGTTCTTGCCGTATGACCTCGTGGCCTACAAGGTCCGCAACGGACCGCTTACCAGCCGTTCTTCGACACCATTCCTTTAAACGACCGCTTTCCAATCCCCCGATCGGCTCAATCCGACCCGTTGCGGCCATCGAAGATTCCAGAACGCAGACTGCCGTTGATCTACTTTGCGGACGTTCGTCCACGAGCAGTAGGCCATGCGGGTTGTTGCTCACGCTTGGCGGACGTTCGGGCTTTTCCGCCTTTGCCTGAGACGGAGCGCCGGCCGGCTTCCTTTGGGATCCGCTGAGGTTTGCCAAGGAGCTCGACCAGCCGCGACTCGCACGTGGAGAGATCGTAACCCCGGCGCTGCGAGATCATGAACGTGAGATGACCGAGGTGCCAGGCGCGGCGTTCAAGTTCGACGAGCTGTCCGCTTGCCAGCTCCTCGCCGACGAGGTGCCGTGGCAAGTGCCCCCAGCCGAGACCGGCCTTGAGAAGATCACGCTTGGCGCCGAGATCATTGACCAACCATTGGCGCTTGCCGGCAACTCCCTGTTGGGTCTTTTCTGCTCCGGGCTGGTTGTCCGTAACGACGATCTGAATGTGTCGGCCAAACTCGTCCACGGGAATGGGTTTCGGTGTCGAAGCGAGCGGATAGGATGGCGCACATACCGTCACCATCTCCGCCTCGCATAGCCAGCTGCGTTCTATGGCATCCGGGTTCACTTCCGGCACGTTCTCGATCGTGACGGCCAAGGCACACACCCTTTCGAGCACCAGGTTCTCACCGCCCTGCATGGTCGTGATCCGCAGGTTGATCGCTGCGGTGCGAAACTCCTCTTGCAGCGTCCGCAAACAGTCGATCAGGTGGGCGCGCGGGAAGTAAGCATCGACCGAAACCGAAACCTGCGGCGCCCCGGCTTTGGCGATCGAGCCGGCGCGGTTCTTCATTTCTTCCGTGCGTGAAATCACCGCGCGTGCATCCGGCAAGAGGCTGCGGCCCGCCGCGGTGAGCTGCGCCTTCCGCGCGTTGCGCTCGAACAATTCGACATCGAACGCACTTTCCAGCGCCTTAATCGCGTGGCTGATGGCTGACTGCGCGCGCCTGAGTTTCCGCGCCGCACCCGAGAAGCTTCCCTGATCGCACACCGCAACGAACGCACGCAGTTGGTTGATGGTGACGTTGTCGAGCATGTGCATCCAAAGAATAGATCGTATTAAGCAATGTTTCGTCAATTGTCTTGATGTGTCAAGAGGTCCAAATTCGGTCTCAACTTTTCGAAGGAGAATTTTCATGGGCTACGCAATCATTGGTTTCGGCGCAGTGGGACAAGCCCTCGCCCGCGCCTTTGCTCGCAAAAACATCGAAGTCGCGGTCGCCAGTCGGCGGCCACCTGTAGCCTTGGCGCCGCAGGCGCAGGAGATCGGGTCCACGGTCGTCCCCACGACACTGCGGGAAGCCATCAAGGCGGACACCATTTTTCTGGCGGTTCCATTCCAGGGGCATCGCGAAGTCGCCAAAAATCTGGCGAGCTGGCAGGGCAAGACGATCGTTGACGCGATGAACGGGTTTGGGGTCTCCTCTGCCGTCGTCGCCCAAGCCTTCCAGGGTGCCCGGTTGGTGAAGGGCTTCAATCATCTTCTCGCCCGCACCCTGGCCGCCGACCCGAACGTCAAGGGCGGCCGCCGGGTCGTGTTCCTGTCGAGCGACGACAAAGATGCCGCAGCGGCGGTGGCAGCGCTCGCCGAACAACTCGGTTTCGCGCCCGTCAATCTCGGGAAGCTCGAAGAGGGTGGCGCGCTGGTGCAGGCGCGCGAGGACAAGAGCTGGGGGCCTTTGATCTTCCAGGACCTCTTCAAGAAGGAGCCCGAGCGACCGACAACCGTCACGGCAAGATCGTGATCACTCTGCAGCCTGGATCACGGCTTCGGAAACATCAACCCATTTGCGACGAAACATCTCATGTCCAATAAACTCGATCTCGCGAAAGAACTCATCGGCCGCCGGGCCTTGGTCACCGGAGGCTCGCGTGGCATCGGCGCGGCCATCGCGCAGCGCCTTCTCGATGCCGGCACCCAAGTCGTGGTCGCTGCGCGTATATCCAACGACGATACACCCGCGGGGGCAACGTTCGTCTCTGGCGACGTCGCCACGAGCGAAGGCGTGGAGGCGATCGCGACGAAGGCGCTCGCGGCGCTCGGCGGCCTCGACATTCTCGTGAACAATGCCGGCGGTGGGCGCGCGTTTCTGGAAGGGTCCTGGACGATCCCCGACAAGGAGTGGCACGACAGCTTCGCGCTCAACCTGTTCGCCGCCATCCGACTCACGAACGCGGTCCTCCCGGCGCTCCGAACGTCGAAGGCCGCAGCCGTCGTGAACATCTCTTCGGTGGCCGCAACGATGCCGTTTGGTCCTTTCGCGCACTACGGTGCCGCAAAGGCGGCACTCAACTACTACTCGCGCACGCTCGCGATGGAACTCGCGCCGAGTGGCATCCGTGTGAACGTCGTGTCGCCCGGCGTTATCTCGACGCCGGGTTCTGCCGAGTTTGCCAAGACGACTCCAGGATTTTCCTCTGATGATTGGGTCCGGAATATTCCGCTGAGTCGCATCGGCGCCCCCGAGGACGTCGCCGAAGTTGTCGCGCTGCTCGTGTCGGATCGCGGGAAGTACCTGACCGGCGTGAATTACGGTGTCGATGGTGGGATGACGGCGCGCTGATGAATGTGCGCGCATACCTGTCTTCAAGTAAGCAGTTCCCTGCTTCCGTACAACTCCAACGAAGGATGCATGACATGAACAGACTGAATGGAAAGACCGCCGTGATCACCGGTGGCGCTACCGGTATCGGCCGCGCCGCGGCAAAGCGCTTCATCGAGGAGGGCGCCTTCGTCTTCATCTTCGGCCGCCGGCAGGAAGCGCTCGACGCCGCTGTGACCGACCTCGGGCCCAATGCCCGCGCGGTGAAGGGCTCGGTCTCCGATCTGGCGGACCTCGACCGACTCTACGCGGCGGTGAAGGCCGAGCGCGCAACGCTCGACATCGTCTTCGCCAATGCCGGGGCGGGAAGCCAGCTTGCGCTCGGCAAGATCACCGCCGAGCACATTGACGAAATCTTCGACACCAATGTGAAGGGTTCGATCTTCACGGTCCAGAAGGCGCTGCCGCTGATGGGCGAGGGCGGTTCGATAATCCTGACCGGATCGAGCGCCGGCACCACGGGCGCCCCGGCATTCAGCGCCTACAGCGCGAGCAAGGCGGCAGTGCGCAACCTCGCGCGGACCTGGGCGGAGGACCTGAAGGGCACCGGCATCCGGGTAAACGTGCTGTCGCCCGGGCCGACGGCGACCGAACTCGCGAAGGAAGCGCTAGGCGAGGAGGGCATGAAGGCCTTCGCCTCGATGAATCCGCTCCAGCGCATGGCCGATCCGGCGGAGCTCGGGGCGGCGGCTGCTTTTCTCGCGTCGCCGGACAGCAGCTTCATGACCGCCAGCGAGGTCGCCGTTGACGGCGGCCTTGCGCAACTCTGACGCGCTACTACTTTCTACTACTACTCGCGGACGCTCGCGGTGGAACTCGCGCGGAGCGGCATCCGTGTGAACGTCGTGTCGCCCGGTGTCATCTCGACGCCGGGTTCCGAGGAGTTTAGCAAGACGACTCCGGGATTTTCCCCTGATGATTGGCTCCGGTCCATTCCGCTGGGTCACATCGGTGCCACCGAAGACATCGCTGAGGTCGTCGCGCTGCTCGTGTCCGATCGCGGGAAGTTCCTGACCGACGTGAATTACCGTGCCGATGGTGGAATGATCGCACTGACGAATGTGCGCTTCCAGCATGGATCAGTGAATCGATCATCTTTTCCATCTACTGTGAAGAAAGAAAGTTCCGGAATGTCGCGCGTATTGGACCGAATATTGGGCTGAAATCAACCCACATGTCGAGCCGGTTGCCTTCTATCCCCAAGATGCCGCGTAAGGTTTGGTTGACATGCACCAAGTCGTGCACAATTTGGAAGTGATTGCCGACGAGCACGAGGGGCATCGTCCACGATGGCTTGATGCCAGCCATGGAAGTTACCCCGCTGCCATCGCACGGATCCAACCACAAGAAGTTCAGAGCCCCCGCCCTCACCCACGGGGAATTGCCGAACGGCCGGTTTTACCCGCGCGATGACAGCCTTCGAGAAGAACGAGCCTGCATCGCGAGAGGCAGCTCTTGGCCGAGAGCGACGGTTCCCCGTGTCCGCTGAAAGCGGCCGACCGCAAAAACAGGTGGATTGACGCACGTCTGCTTTGCGGCGCTCTACACAGCAGGTGCTCTCGGCCAGAAACGATCTTCCGGCAACCCGGTCCTAGAAGGAGAATGCCAACCGGGACCAAGTAATGCCCGCGAGTCGGTTGAACTGTCGTGCCGATTCGGTTCTGACGTTCAGCGTGCAGCGCAGGCCGTACTTCGAGGCGAGCTGGACCGTTTCCTCTGCGGAGACGTCAAATGTCCGTCTCCCGCGCGCATTTGGGCCATGGCGTAGCGACATAGTTAGTACGCCACTTGAGCGGAGCAACGACGCGACTTTGGGCATTGCCGTAGCGCGCTCGTTCTCGTCCAGGTGCATCCACACCGCTGTGATCATCACCAGGTCGAACATTCGCCCTTGAGAAAGCTTCGACAAGTCGGGTAGACAATCGTCAACCCATTCGATGGAGGACGCGGAGTGCAGGGACATTCCCGGATTTCTGAGTTCCGCAGTCGGCTCCACCGCGACTGCGCGATGACCCGCGTCCGCAAACCAAGCGGCATCGGCTCCCGTGCCCGCACCGATGTCCAGCACGTCGCAAGGGGCATCCGGTAATAGATGTAGTACCGCTCGATGCTTCTCGACGAAGGAGATACTCTCGTACTGAATTACGAGCTGCTCGGCTTGCTCGGAGTATCCCTGCGCACCTGGAATCATGGCCATGGGTTGAAGCGTACACCGGACCGCGGCAGAGCATCGACGAGGTCCGGTTAGGGTCGGAAGCCGCGAATAGTTTAGGTCGGGTTGCGGCCAGGAGTCGGCAAGCGCATGGAGTGCTGCGGGCGCCTGCTTCTCGGCCCTTGCTGCCGTATGACCTCGTGGCCTACAACGTCCGCAACGGACCGCTTTCCGGCCGTTCTTCGACGCCATGCCTTTAAACGACCGCTTTCCTATCCCTCGATCGACTCAATCCGACCCAAAGCAGACTTTAGTAGGTGAGATTCAAGTGGTTCGGCTGAACCCTTGCGATAATTCCCTATCGAAGTAACGCTAACGCCGAGAAAATCAGCGAGCTCGGTACGCGGAGATTTGGTTTGGATACGGCTCGTCTGGAGCACCTTCGCGGGCCGACTGCGGCTCTAGGGCTTGGCTTCGGGAGGCTTACGACTGCTTTCAATTATTCTTCGGAAAAAATCCTGCCAATTGCCTTTGTCGCCGCGCCTAATTGCCTGCTCAATTGTTTTTGCTTCGGTTGACAGCACAACGCACAATACAACTTGTTCGTGAGGTTTCCCACGCTGCCATATTCGTCGGCACATTTCTTGTTGGTCGCTCTTCTCATGGGCGAGTTTGCCAAGAAGCTTGTAATCCTCCTGAGACAAAAGCATCCTCGTTGGTAGTGCGCTTTGCGGCGGCCCGTCAGGAAGCAGTTCTACCTTAGTGCCTCCAAAACTCAGATCGAACTCGCCGTCCGCATCTTGATGGACGGGCATCTGCATTGTGGCGACGCCCGTCATGATTCGATGAACGTATGTGTTTGGGTTGGCGAACGAGAGCTTTTCTTTCAACAGCACAGGCGGAAACTGATGGATAAGTGCCTTAAACAAAATTCGTCCCAGCACGTCGACAACTTCTTCATGCGCTTGGGGAAACTTCTCTTTGATTTCCTTAAGCGTCTTTCCGTGCATAACGGCATTTCGCGTGCTATCCAACATCTTTACCGTCGCGCCGGTTACTTCCTTATCGACAGCGAAGATTAAGTCGCGAATCTTCTGCCGTGGATACGGCATGTGGTGGGGAGTCTTGTTGCACGTCTTACAGAAGAGATCGGATTCGCAATGCGGGCACTTATCCGGGACTTCGGCTTGCGCCTTTTGGTACACAGCAAGAATTTCCAGCGCGAACCAAAAGTATTGGAATTGATCGTCAGGGCTGACGGCCTGGATGCCGAGTCGATACCAGCGGAGCGCTCTTCGGATCGACGGCGGTTGATCAAATGCCATCATCCGCTCTACGGAGCTCATTAGCTTTGGGTTGAGGATGGGCTGCGGATCCTCGTTCTCAATTGCATCACCCCAAAAGAGAATGTTCCTCATGTCTTCGCCGGGAGTGCATTCAACAATCTGACGAATGCGGTGTCGCCTGAAGGTTGAGTTTGCAATGAACGCGAGCATGTTCAGGCAATCGGCAAGTCGCTCGTCGGCAATCTCTTTTGCCTCCTGTAGGCTCGGAGTTTCGAACGTGAGGTGTAAGGTCAATAGGAACGGTGTCGAGAAATCTGTGCGCGTAATGTTACGAATGCGCGCCTTGTACAGCCCTTTGGGATGCGCAAGTTTTAGCCACGTATCGTCGCGGCCAACGGACACATCGGATTTGATTTCGTAGTTGGCGACACATTGCATGACAGCCCCCTCAGAAGTCCTGGCAGTCTAGGCGCTCGGTGAGGTCAATTGTTGAGCGGAATTCTGCGAATCTAGAAATATCTCTCGTAGCCACGTCGATCGACCGTTGGCTTATTACAGAGGGAAGCGAAGTAGGAAATGCTGCGATTGGCCGATGGTGCGAATTCGCAGTTGAGGCCGTAAGCGGTCAGATCCAAGTTGCCGCTTATTTCTAAGGTCCGCTTTCGGCAAGTATTGGCAAAGGCCCCTTCCGGCCAACAGGAGACATTGGTGGCCCTCGTCCATGCGAAGACCGCAGTTCGTAATGGGCGTGAAGGGTCGTAATCATCTACCTTAGCGGCTGGAGGAAAGCTAGGGCAAGGAATACGGCCCAAGCGCCTAGCCTAGAACGTGCCGTCTACAACAGACTTTCCGAAAATGCTCTCTATGGCGTTTTCGGGAGTTGCCCTTCCGTCCTTGACCGCCTCGACGTGAGCTTCAAATCGCGCCACGAGTGCCTGATCTCGCACGACCGCAGCTGGTTGAAACCGCTGAGACCTGAAGTCCTCGAGCCAAGCTCGCGCGCGCTTGTGAACGCGCATGAAGCCAAGCATCGCATTGGTACGGATGTCTACATGCGAAGTCGCAATTAGTTCTGACTTACGGTTCCCTTCGCTGGGTTGCGGGAATGCCCTCACCAGTGCCTTCTCCTTGCGCCGGTACCTTGCCGCATCTTGAGCTACTTTGAATATGTTCGCAGCAGAGGTAAATGCGTACACGTTCTTTGAAGCGGCAGCAGCCTGCAAAATGTTTAGTTCGTGTACATCTATGGCAGAAGCCATGTGCACACGCGCCGACTTTGCCCTGCCGAAGTGATATACATCCCGGTCATACATCACGAGGGTAAGGAACGGCCAAATGGGGAAAAAGATTTGAAGTCCTTTCGACGCTATCCCGGTGTTGCTGACAGCGGCGCGCCACAGCATGAATTGGTTGTACATCACGACAGGGTTGTCACTGGTGATGAACTCGGTGCCTCGAGGGGCCAACAGCACGCGGCACTCAAGGTCCATGAGAAGAGGAAAGCCTAGTGCACCATACGCCGTAGCGACCAGCGCCGGGTCGTCGTAGCCGAATCTCACTTGCGCAAGCATGTCGTGCGTAACACTGCGATCATGCTTCATAACTTCTCGCATCATGCCGTCCGCGAGCGCGTTCAGAGCATCGGCTGCATACTGCGTTCTATTCGCTTGGGTTGCTATATGGAAGCAGAGGAGGAGGTGGCCTGCGGTAAAATAGCGCGGCAGGCGTGTCTGCTGGCTGATGAGCCGGAATAGTTGGGCCACTTCGCCCTCTGCAGCCGATAGGCCCTTCTCGTTCTCGGGATTCTTGCCGTAGAAATAGTCCCGGCAGCACTGCCCTCTTATCGGCGCGTTCTTGATGAAGCGTTGGCTATCAATGTTGAAAAGATCGATACTCTTTCCAGATTGCGAGAAGTTTCTCAGGTAGAAACGCGGTACGTAGTGGTGACTCTTGTTGTGCGGCACAACATACTCCGGCGGCGGGCGCAAGCGTATTGATTTTGCCACTTGCTCTGCGGCATTCGGGTTCAACCCTCGGTTCACGCTTGGGGTCGGGTTCTGCCGACCTGTGTGCCCGAAAGCTGCCGTTAGAAACCTCAGTCTCGGGACAACCCAACGTCCGCTGGGGGTCGGATTGAGCCGATCGGGGGATAGGAAAGCGGTCGTTCAGAGAAATGGCGCTGAAGAACGGCCGGTAAGCGGTCCGTTGCGGACGTTGCAGGCCACGAGTTCACACGGCAGCAAAGGCCGAACAGCAGACCCTGTGTCAATTAGGCCGGTCGTCTCAAGGGGGTCGGAAGCGGTCATCAAAATTTCCGCAGACTAAATACCCACGTTGCAGTCGCGCCCTGCCTGGGGCCATCCCGCTCGCTAAGCACGATGCCACAGTACTTCACGAATTTCTGGGCGTCCAACGCGCCGCAAACCGCGGGCATTCGATTAACGAGCTTTAGGTCCTTGTGCACCTCGCCGGCGACGATGACCGCTTCGGTGCGCCCCGCTCGTCGTGCCGGTTCGATGAACGCCCTGCTGGCGTAGTCCCGAATTTGCTCCGCGAGATGTACCATCGCCTCTCCTTCGCCTCACAAAATTGCAGTTCGATGTGGAGTAAGAATCATGGGGTCGAATGAAGCATTTGCCTAGTTCAGTAACATCAAAATGTACTATTTGGACTAGCGTAAAGCACTATTAGCTCCCCGTGTTGCGTTGGCCCTGCCCGGCGTCAACTATCCTGAGCGGCGGTCGACGTCAATTATCCTGACCGGTGCGGTCGGGAGTTGATCATTGTGGTTTGTTTGCGCTGCGTTGCCGGCGAGCCGGCAACGCAGCGCGGCGTCGGTAGCTGTCCACGTTCATCTCCAGGATCGTGGCGTGGTGCACCAGGCGGTCCACGGCGGCCACCGTCATGGCCTTGTCCGGGAACACCTCGTCCCAGGCCGAGAACGGCGCATTGGCCGTGATGGCAATGCTCTTTCGCTCGTAGCGCTCGGCGATCAGCTCGAACAGAACCGAGGTCTCGGCCTGATCGCGCCGGGCATAGCTCAGATCGTCCAGGATCAGCAGATCGAAGCGATCGAGTTTTGCCAGCTCAGCTGGTAGGCGCAGGTCGCGCCGTGCCGCCTGCAGGCGCTGGACCAGTTCGCTGGTACGCATGAACAGGACCCTGTGCCCGTGGTCGATCAGCGCGTGACCGATGCCCGCGAGCAAGTGCGTTTTGCCGACCCCGGGCGGACCGAAGGCCAGCAGGTTGTGTCCTTGCGCGAGCCAGCCGTCGGCCTCGGCCAGCGCCATGACGTGCGCCTTGGAGACCGTGGATACCGCCGAGAAGTCAAACTGCTCCAAGCCCTTGCCCGGGGGCAGTTGACTGTCCGCCCGAGCGCGCGCCAGTCGCCGGGTCTCGCGCTCGGCCATCTCGTGGCCAAGCAGCACGCCCAGGAAACGCTCAGCCGGCCAGCCCTCGCGGTTCGATTGTTCGGCCAGATCGGCCCACAGCCGCTTGATGGTGGGCAACCGAAGCTCGGTGAGCATGAGCGGCACGCGTGCCGCCTCGGCCGTGTTGACGACGGTGGTGCTCATGCCAGCTCCAGCAGTTCGTCGTACACCGCCGCCGCCGGCAGCACGACCTGTACGCTTGGCATCTGAGTCGGTCGCGGCGCGAAGCGCTCGCGCAGCGCCTCGATGTCGGGAATCTCGTCGCGCTCGTGCAGATCCGCCAGTACGGCGGCCAGCTCGGCGACGACGTTGGCCCGATCGGCCAGATCGAGCAGCTCGAGCATCAGCCGGCAAGCCGCGCGCTCCTCGAGCCGCTCGTGCATGCGCTGCCAGGCCTGGGCGTATTCGCTGCGTGGGAACATCGCCTCGCGCAGCACCCAGCGGGCAAAGGCGCCTGGCTTTCGCTTGAGCGAGGGCAGCATGTGGCGCCAGTCGATGCGCTTGGGGTGCCGGTTGCCGGTGCTGCCGTAGAGCCGTTCGCACTCGAAGACCTTCACCCCGCCCAGCCACGCCTCCAGGTGCGCGCTGTAGAGCCGCACCTTGAGCCGGTGGCCCGCCAGACGCGAGGGCACGCTGTAGAGCGCGCTCTTGGCGCTGAACACGCCGAACTTGCTGACCCGCGCGTCGATCTCCTCGAAGTCGACCGTGCGTCGGGCCGGCAGCGGCTTGAGCCGGGCACGCTCGACTTCCCAGGCGCGGGCGCAGCGCGCGTTGAGCCGGCGCACGGTCTCGGCCAGGAACTGCTCGTAGGAGGGCAGGTCGGCAAACTCGCGGCTGCCGCGCAACAGCAGCGTCTGTTCCAGCGTGCGCTTGAGGCTCCCCTGGCGCGACTCGATCGCACCGTTCTCGTGGCTCTCGCCCGGGTTGTTGCGGCTCGCACGCATGGCGTAGTGCTTGCACAGCTCCTGGTAGCGCCGCGTCAGCTCCTCCTGCTCGGCCAGGTTGTTGAACGCCGCCGACAGGCTGTCAGTGCGATGCTCCTCGGGCACGCCCCCTGCCATCCACAGCGCCTCCTGCAGCCCCGAGGTGAGCGCTTGGAAGCTCTCCCCGCCCTGCACCACGCGCGCGTGTCGCCAGCCGCTGTGGGCGAAGCTAAACTGGTACAAGCGGTGCGGGAACGCCAACCCGGCGACGCACACGCCCAGCTCGTCGGCTACGGTGAAGTCCGACAGCGCGAGGCGTCCCGGCGGGTGTTCCTGGGCGAAGAAGAGCTCGCGCTCCTTGCCGTGCTGCGCACGCCAGGCGCGCAGGCGCCGCTGCAGCGTGCGCAGCACCGACTCGCCGAAACGCCCCGGGTGACGACGTTGCAGCTCTTCCAGCACCGTCACGGCCATGAGCGCGGGCGCCCCCTCCAGCAGCGGCACGACCTCGCCGTCCCACACCTCGGCGAGCGGGTCGAGGCGCGTACGCCAGCCTCGAGGCTCTCGTTGCGAGGGCAGCACCACGCGCCGCTCGATGCGACGAGCACTGCTCACGCTCATTCCGGTCTTGGCCGCGGCGGCCTCCTGGGAGAGCTCGCCGCGTAGTTCCTTGTACTTGATCATTTGTAGGTCCGTTATGCGATTGCCGGGCACCGTGGCTGCCTCCCTTCCAGAGGCGGACCACTTTAGAACCCGACCGCAAACGCACCCCCGGCGGCGTGCGTCAACACGCCGGTCAAGATAATTGTCGCCCGCCAGTTGGCCCTAAAGCTGCACTGCTTGTGGCTAACATTTGATGTAACTGTAGGGAGCGCGCCGAACTGATGCCCACATAAGTCCCGCACGCTTGAATCCCCCAGCCTTCCTTTTCGCATAAGTTCGACTAAAGCATTCTTCGGTGCCGTGATGAGACTTACTCCAAGTGCTTGAACGCGGGCCGAAGCCTGAGAGTCTTTGTGCGCACGTAGCTCCGCAGATTTGCGGCCTCGTCATGCTGCAGCGAGGGAAGTCGAGCCAGGTCTTCCCACGTAATCCTGCGAAACCTGACGCGAGATCGGGTAGACAGATGGCGCTGCATCCGTTCTTTGACGTCGGTCTCTGCTTCCGCGCGGACGAGGTTGACCACGAAAGCCTCCTCGCCGCCTGTAGCCATATAGTTCGCGAACGCGACGTTTCGGCAGAGTTGCTCCAACACCTCGTCTGGTCGCATGCCGCCGATCGCCTTCCGATCGAACGGACCGCCCTCGCTGGTGGACGAGCAGTATCGTTCCACGAACTTGGCGACCGTGATGTCGCGCTTGTGCTCGAGCGTGCCGTTAGGTGAACCGAACTTCGCCTCTATCAGCACGAGCGCCTGGCCTGCAACCCTAATCGCAATGTCCGGTTCAGTTGGGATCCGCGAGCCGGCTTCACGGAACTCTGCACGAGCGTCGCTCAGTCGCCCCCAAGTTCCGGGCCGGAAATCGGGCCAGACCTCCATTCCCCAAAAGAAAAGCTGAGGCTCTGCCCGAGCGCGGCAGCCTGTGAACGCCTCGAAGGCATCGCGCAGTCCGTCAAGATGAGCGAGCCCGATGATTACGTTCCAGCTCAACGCATCCTCGCTGCCCTCGTTCTCTAGCCGCCAGGACTCGACCTTGTGCCGCTTCACCCTATCCATCAAATCATGCCGAAGGATCAGGTTGTGCTTCCAATCCCTATAAACGTATGTTGGGCTCGTCGAGATGCTGATTCCGTGGAGGGGGCAGACGTCAGTCGAGCCCTTCCGACCCCTGGGGCGCAGCCAAGTGCTGCACCCACGGACGCAGCAACGCACTTCGTTCTTCCTGCGCAGTGAGCTCGTCGGCGACCGGTAAGCCTCGGCTGCACCGGGCTCTAAGTCCTCAGCCCCAAACGGCGCGCTTTCCCATCTCAATGGCAATTGCAGCACGCCCCAAGAGCACATGCGGTTTGCCGCAGTTTCGGCACCTCGCTGTTCCAATGGAAGACACCGACCCGAGTCTGCCGGACAAGGAGCGTCGAAAGGTTCTGTTGGACTTCCTCAATGGCGGGCGCAATCAAGCCAGGCACGCGAACGATCCCGACGAAACGCACTTCGACATCGAACAAGTCTATCCACTGCAGATGATCATGCGCGCGATGGCAATGGCGAGAGGGCTCGGAGCACGAATAGGGCACGAGGCCGAGATGGTGCGCTGGATTCACGCGCATCCCGAAGCAACCAAATAGCCCAAAGATCCACCCCTTGACTGCGCCCCCTCGCGATCGGCCAGAACGAGCATTTACGGTACCGCGCGACGGATGGTCATACTCTCATGTGGTAACGCCTTATCCACGGCCCATATGGAGCATCGATGTATGTAATCCTCACTTTGCTCGTTTTGCGGAGAGCGGATGACTCTTGCTCCATGCGCTCGCGCGCTCAATCCTGAGCTGTGTGCTGCTTGCCATGCCTCGCACCGACGCTTGGCTTCGGCGATATTGGCTTTCACTTCGTCATCGACATTCCGCACCGCCGCTGTGGTAATGCCGATTCCATACACGGGATATCTATCCTGAAGCTCGCCAGTCACCTCGACGTAGATGCCCGGGGGCAATTTGCTCCCTATCGTCGTGAGGTTGCCGGTGGAAAACCGATCTGTTCGCCTCGGGTAATGAACGCAGATTGGTTCCAGCGGAACAAAATAGGTCCCCGCATTGACCATCGCATCGGCGCGGCCTCTGACGGTAACGGTGTCGCCAATATTGAGACAGATCGATCTGTGGTGCGCTGCGGGCGCAGCGCTCGCCGACAGAACGTAAAAGCAAGCCAGCGCAAACCCGATCGCCGCAACCGCGATCCAGCGTATCGCCGCCGACACTTGACGGATATCCCGCTCCAACGCCCCGATCGCATCCGGATTGAGCGGGTCGTTGCTGGGCGGCGTCCACATATGCGCAGTATCCTCCATACAGCCCCTTCGTATCGAAGCGCAGTACACTTCCTGCCATGGCAAGCAACGGCACGACTCAGAGCGATCGCAAACGAAAATCGACCGCGATTGCCGTTCTCCTTGTCATCGCCGCAGCGGTCGCCTGGTTTTGGGCGAGTCCCTTCTTTGCCGTGGCGGGGCTGCGGAACGCGGCTTTGCACAAAGACGCAATCGAACTCGAAAAGCGCGTCGATTTTCCGCGTCTCCGTGACAGCATAAAAACGCAGCTGTCCGCTTACTTGGTTTCCAAAACGACCACCGAACTGCGCGACAACCCATTTGCCGCCCTAGCAGTCGCGCTCGCGGCAAAGCTGACGGATGCAATGGTTGAGACCATGATCACTCCGGCAGGGCTGGCAGCACTTGTGGAGATTCGCCAACACGGGGCGCAGGAGGTCTCCGGTTGGAGTCTCATGTTTTCCTCCGAGTTTGCCGTACATCGCGATGGGCTCGATGCCTTCGCGGTTTCCGGGACTGACACGGGGAAATCGCTTCCCACGTTGCGCTTCGCTCGATATGGCCTCCACTGGCGGCTCGTCGGTATGGAAATGCCCAAGGAGTTTCTCGCCGCGAAAGCAGGCGGCGCTTTTGGACGAGCGCAACCTGCTGCCCCGTATGTGCCACAGTGGGAGTTCGCCGATCGCAAGAACCCGATGGACGATACCGTGACCGTCTTCTTATCGCGCGGCGCGGACGAGAAAGTCCGCGCACGGTACACCGAGGTGCGACCGACCCTCATCTTTCGATGCCAGAAGGCCAAGCTGGAGGCCTACGTCAACGTCCACAGTATGGTCGAGTATGACTATCAGGCTTACACCTCAAGCGTTCGCTTGCGATTCGACGACAAACCGGCGCAACGTGAAGCCTGGGGGGTCTCGGATGATCGCGAAGCATTGTTTACTCCGAGTCCGCGGGCACTGCTCTCCACCCTTTGGAAATCGACAGTACTACTGTTCGAATGGCACCCATCCAGCGGCAATCCAATCGTTGCGAAGTTCACGAGGGGCGATCTGGACGCGCACGTCGCGCGTTTGGCGCAAGCGTGCGGAATATCGGAGCTTGCGCAATCTGCAAATGGCGCTTCATCAGATCAAGGAGCAGTGTCGTACGTGGTCCCCATCGCAGCATTAGTGGATACAGCCAGGGTGCGGGAGCTCCGAGCGCGCCTGAGGGCCAAGGGCATCAAAACGTACGTAGAAGAACTACGAATCAGCAAAGCGCTCGTATTTCGAGTCCGATCAGGACCGTATGCTACGGAAGAGGACGCGGAACGGGATCGAGAGAAACTCATCGCGCTCGGTCTTCAGCCGGGGGCGGTCGTAGAGCGACATTGATCCATGGCAAGCACACGCAGTCGCAACGGCGGCTTCGACTGGAACGGCTCCCCAAGGGGAGATTGGCTACTTAATCCGAACGACGGGATCATCGTGCCAGAAAGCTCTACTTCCAGGTCTGCATTTCGGGGAGCTTACGGTCCGACTCCCGAAAGTCTGGCAATTCATTCGTCGCACATCATGCGCGCAGCGCCCTCCCCCCTAGTCGAACATGGGCGCTACACCGGGCGGAACCGAGAATCCCAGATCGCCACGCGCTATGACCGCTTCGCGCCCACCGTTCAATGCCAGCAACTCGCGCTGTCGAGCCTTGACGCGACGATCTACCTCGTCCGGATTCAGGATGGAATATAACCGCGCACGTCCTTCCTCGAGTACGTTCTTATATGCGCTATCGCCTGCCAAGTCCTTCAATTCCTGCGGGTCCTGCTCAAGATCGAACAGCTGCGCTGGGCAATGAACATAGTGCACGTACTTGTGCTTGCCAAAGCGAACCATGAACACGGCCCCGGAAGAGCCCATGCCGTGGTATTCGGAAATGACGGTTCGCTCCGGCCGCTCACCGGCGGCCAGCGCGGCTAGGGAAGTGCCTGGCAGGCCCTTTTCCGTCCCAAGTTCTCGCGCCTCGTCGACGCATTCGAAGATGAACGGGTAGACATCTACGTGGCTCGTGTGCTCGTCTACGACATGTCCCCGGGGTATTTCCTCGCCGGCCACGATGAGCGGAACAGCTGCGGCCTCCTCATACATGGTTGACTTGCCCCAAACACCGCGAGAACCCAGGTTGTCTCCGTGGTCACTTGTGTAGATGACGCGGGTGTTTGACGACAATCCCGTGTCGCTGAGCGCAGCCAGCACCTTGCCGATCTGTTCATCCAGGAACGTGCATAGCCCATAGTAGCCGGCTACCGCACGCCGCACCTTGTCGTCGCTATCGAAGTACTTGTCGTAGGCGAAGACCTTGCCGTACTCAACAAGATAGGGGTGGGGGGGACGCTCGGCACGCGCGTACTGCTTCGGCCAGGGCAGGTCGGGATGCAGGTAATAGTGGTAGAAATACTCGGATGGCACCGTTAACGGGAAATGCGGCGCTACAAACGAGACGAACAGAACCCAGGGCTTATCCTTATGTTTCGGGGCATGCTCGCGAAGCCAGATCTGGGCTTGCTCGGCAATGTCTCGATCGTAGCGCGTATAGATTGACTCCCCAGGACCCGCCATCCCGGCCATCTTGCCTGCCGCCTTACGTTCGGGCATGTCTTCCCGGACCAGTCCCATCAGATCGCCCTTGCCGTCAATTACATGCATCGGGATCAACTCGGCGCTGAAGCCGTTGTCATCCTCAGTGGAGCGAAAGTGCAGCTTCCCGATCGCCGTTACGTTATGCCCGCGCTCGCGCAGTTTGTGGTGCCACGACGGCACTGAACCATCGTACGGGTCGGCGTTATCCCAGAAACCGATCTGATGTTGGTATTTGCCGAGTGCGAAACCGGCGCGTGCCGGTATACATACGGGGCTTGTGCAATAGGTGCTGCTAAAACGCGTGCCACGGCCCGCCAACGCATCAATGTTGGGGGTCCTCACCAGTTTATTGCCATAGCATCCGAGCGTTCGCACGCTATGCTCGTCGGACATAATGACTAGTAGATTCTGCGGTTTCACCGTTGATTCCAGTAATCGGGGGCGGTACGAAAGAGTAAACCGGCGGGGCAACCCCCGCCGGACCTAACTGTGGGGATTATTGGATGTACTTCGCCTTGATCCCTTGGAACGTCTTCAACTGCTCATGCATAGCCTCGGTCTCATCCGCCTGTGGGATCCACTCTGGTGCGAAGCCAAACTTCTCGCCAAAGGCTTGATAGCCCTTGGTTTCAACGGCTCTCTTCGACAGCTCACCCAGTTTCTCGATGACTTCCTTCGGAGTGCCCTTTGGCGCCATAACCACCCTGACATTGCTGAAGGTGGTCGGAATATCAAGCTGATGCAAGGTAGGGATATTTCGGATCGGAGGGTACTCGACGCGCGTCAGGGGAGCTCCGGTCGCGAGCACCTTTATAAGTCCCGTCTTGACTTCCTGAAGCAGCACAGGCGCATGGATTACGCCCGCATCGACCTGATTGCCGAGTAGCGCCTTTTTCAGGTCAGCCCCCCCGGAGTACGGGATGATGCGAACATCAAGGCCGGTAACCCCGCGAATCGCCGCTGCCATCAGCATAAGTGCCCCATTTGCGCCGCCTACACCAATCGTGACCTGCCCCGGGTGCGCTCGTGCTGCCTTCGCGAAATCGGCAAAGCTTGCATATCCACGGTCCTTGTGCGAGAGCATCCACGTCGGACTTGAATAGACACCACCGATATAGATGAAGTCGTCCTGGCTGTACGGCTCGTGCCTGAATGTGAGGCCGGCATTCATGTCGGCGTTGCCGTTCAGGATCAGCGTGTAACCATCGGGGTTCGCGTGGGCGACCTTTGCGGTACCGACCGCACCCGAGGCGCCATTTATGTTGTCGACAACAACGTCCTGGCCACTCACTTCCTTAAGAGCCTGCGCGTAGGCTCGACCGATAGCGTCGGTACCACCGCCAGCCTTCCATGGCACGACAAGGTGAATTGTTCGACTTGGGTAGTCTGCCGCCGCAGCGCCTCCGGAAAATGCGAGTCCCGCGGCGACAAGACAACCCGCCAATACACTTCGATATGCGATTTTCATGAAATTCCTCCTTCTTTGGTTGGCGTGGCAATGACTGGGCTGATGATCGGACGAATTAGACTTCGCCAGATCTCCCATGCGACCAGTCCCAGAATGATCGCGACCAGGCCGATCCGCGGCCAGGTCGCCACAAAAGTGGACCAGTGGTTTTCCGCCAGAGCGAGACCAATTCGCGTATTTTGCTCGATGATCGGCCCGAGGATTACCCCAAGGACTACCGTAACGACCGGTATTCCTCGAGCCTCAAAGATCCAGCCGATCACTCCAAACGCGACGGCCACCCAGACCGGAAAATAGTCTCCCGCGCTGGCGAATGCGCCAAGCGTCGCGAGCACCAGAACAAATGGAAAAAGCCATCCACGGTCGTTGGCAAGGATGCGAACAAACCAGGGTATCGTTTTCCAGGCAATGAGAAACATGAACATGGTTGCGATCAGCAAGCCGGCGAGCATGCCCCAGACCACATCGCCATGGTCCCGCATGAGGGTAACCCCTGGTATCACCCCGTGGAGAATGAGGGCGCCAAGCATGATTGCGGTTGAACTATCTCCGGGAATCCCTAACGTCAACATCGGCACCATCGTCCCACCGGTCGTTCCGCTTGCGCTGGCTTCAGGTGCGAGCACGCCTTCAGGTACGCCGGTGCCAAACAACTCGGGATGCTTCGATCTGCTGCGAACCGTGCCGTAAGCCATCCACGGTGATGCCTCCGCACCTATGCCTGGAACGGCCCCAATGCCAACTCCGTAGAGTGCGCCGATAAGAATGGCTTGCCACCGCCCCAGGAGATCACGCAGGCCAGGAAGTCGGAGCTTCACTTCGGTCGTCAGCAATTCACTTTTGGTGCCGATCATCGGGGCGTCTGTCAGCACCACGGCAACGCCGAAAAGACCAACCATGACCGCCGCGAACGAAATTCCACTGAGCAGCTGGTAGTAACCGAAAGTGAAGCGCTCAGCGCCGCTAATCGGATCGAGGCCGACGGTCGCAATAAGCAGACCAAGTACCACGCCGATCACCCCGCGCAACATCGACGCGCGAATGAAAGCCGTGACCATGACCAGGCCAAGCACGCCCACCAGCGCGATGTCGGCGTTGCTCGACTTGACGGCGATTGCCGAGACCAGCGGAACGCACGTAACCGCAATTATCCATCCGAACAATCCGCCAATCGTTGCGCCCACCGTGGAATAGCCGAGCGCGAGACCTGCCTCTCCCCGCAGCGTCATCGGATAGCCGTCCAGGGCAGTACATGCGCCTGCCGGGGTACCTGGCGTACGCAGCAAGATCGCAGAAAACGAGCCGCCCAGTTTTGTACCTACATAGACCCCCATCATTGCCAGGAGAGCCGGCAGAGGAGCGAAGGAGTATGTCAACGGCAGCAACACGATGATTGCCATCGGCGAGCTAAGCCCGGGCAATGCCCCCACCACCAGTCCCAGTGCCGTGCCGCCAAACAGCATCAGCAGGTTGTATGGTTCGAGGGCTCCCGAGAACCCCTGGAAAAGTCCTTCGATCACAGGAATGCCTTTAACGTCACAGCTTCGGACGGACTAATGCAGCGGCAGGTTAATGATTCGGATGAAGAGGACGTCGAGCACAGCGCCCCCAAGTATGGCAACCAAGAGCACCCGCCAGATGGGCCCGCGACCGTAGAGGAAGAACATCACGGCGAGAAACACTGCAGTTACCGGGAAGAAGGGGAACTGCTGTAATCCGAGAACGTACAGAATCATCAGCACGATAGAACCGAACGCACGCATCAAGACGATGGGGTCGGCGAACGCCGATCGGACTTTCGGGGCCACATGGTGACTGCGAGCGTCTCGCAGCATCTTGAATAGTGAGCTGGCGGCTAACAATGCGCCTAGGCCGACCAAGAGGCCCGCGTAGAGTCGCGGCAGTGTTGCAAACCCGACCACGTCGGCACCGCTTGACCCGCCTGCTTTCGTTCGTGCTAGTACGACAAGAGCGGCAACACCCACAGCGATGAAGGCCGCCGCAAGAACAAAGTCCTTGGTCGACTCGGACATTGATGCCTCCTCTCCGTCCTCCGTAGTTGAAAGCTTGCCTTGATTCAACTATGGAGTAATATAGTTATAGTGGCACAATAACTATATAGTTGAGCGATGTCAACACTTTGGGTCGGTGCTGCCTCCTTGGCAACTAGGAACAAGGGTGGAACTATGCGTCGCCGGAGCGAAGCAGAATTTCTGGAGAAGTACCAGCCGCTCGAAGTTTCGGGGCTGCCCAAATACGCCCTGTTGCGCGAGGCACTCCTTGCGGCCATTGAGGACGGGTACTGGCAACCGGGAAGCCGCGTGCCGAACGAGGCAGTGCTGGCTTCAATGACGCCCTACAGCCTCGGGACCGTACAGAAGGCCATGCAAGACCTAGTGCAGAGCGGCGTCGTTATCCGGCGGCGTGGCGAGGGCACCTTCGTCGCAAAGCGACGATTGGCCATGAGCGCACCTCTGCATCTGCGCTTTGAGGATGATTCCGGGCAACCGCTCGCAATCTATGCGCGCATTGTTGCGCGACAGAAACCACTCGAAGAAGGTCCATGGAGTACGTTTTTCGCGGACGAGCAGGAAGGTCTACTAAGGATCGATCGTATCTTTTCCGTCAGCAAACTCTTCCGCGTGTTCAGCAGCATTTACGTGAACGCAGATCGCTTTCCCCTTTTCGCGAAACGGGACGCTACAGAGTTGGGCCCGCATAACTTCAAGGACGTCATTCGTCGCGAGTACAACGTTGGCGTACAGCGCATCCAGCAGTTTCTACGAACGGATAGTCTTCCTGCGACGGTGTGCAAAGTGCTTAAGGTGCCCAAGGGCACCAAGGGCAGCAGGCTGGAGCTCTACGCAGTTGGTGCAGGTGGACGCCCCGTCTACTATCAGGATGCGTTTATTCCTCCGAATCCCTGCAAGCTTCGCCTGGCGGATTGGACGCCGGGAGCATATGTAGCGTCCCCCTCTGCCGCGATCTGAATCGTTGGCGATATGGGAATAGATTTCTCGTTTACAAATGAGCATCAGGACTGGCGCATGCACGTCCGAGATTTCGCTCAGCGCGAACTGCGCCCGTACAGCCGCAAATGGGACGAGGCCGCGAAACTACCCCGCGACGCAATCCGCAGGATGGGAGAGGCCGGCATATTGGGCGTAGTTGGCGCCAAGGACCTCGGTGGTCAGGCACGCGATTACGTTAGCCTGGGCATAGCGATCGAGGAGATCGCAGCGGCAGACGTCAGTTGCGCAATTATTGCGTGGCAACTGGCCACACACACTCATTTCCTGCCGGGTTGGAGCGAGGACACCGTGCGTGCGGTGCATGCCGGCGAATGTATTGTTGCTCTCGCAACGTCGGAAGAGAACGCAGGCTCCGATGTATCAGGCATGGAAACCAGAGCGGTGCGCGATGGCGACGACTACATCATTAATGGACGCAAGATCCACGTCAGTGCGATGCCTGGCGCAGACATTCTGGCGGTATCGGCAAAAATTGATAGCCAGGGTGGAGGTAAATCCAGGATCGGTCTGCTTAGAGTGCCCACAACCTGTCCGGGCGTATCCAGCTCGCCAATGGAGCAAATGGGGGCTCGCGCCCACTGTCTCGGGGTTGTTGAATTCAGGGACGTACGCGTACCCGCCTCTGCCGTCATGGGTGACCCGGGCCAGGGAAAAGCAATCATGTATGCGCGGTACAACGTTTCACGGTGCCTTTCTCCGCTTGCAGCGCTCGGCGCCGCAAAGGCAGTGCTTGAAGACACGATGCAATTTGCAAAGAAAAGGGTGGTCTTCGGTCGACCCATAGCTGCCAACCAGTCAATCAGCTTTCCGCTCATCGAGCATTACACGAGAATCGAGGCAGGCAGGCTTCTTGCGTACCGGGCACTGGCGGTCAATGACGCGGGAGTCGATGCAAGCACTGAAGCTGCAATGGCGAAGTGGTTCGGAATATCTTCCGGCATCCAGGTGATCCAGGAATGCATGCAGATCTACGGTGCAAACGGCTATCTGAAGGACTTTGCAATTGAACAACGCCTGCGAGATGTCAATGCGTTTCTCTTTACAGGCGGAACGATAAATATCATGAAGGTAATTTTGGTGCGTCAGCTTCTTGGGGCGGAATTTGCGGGGCTACGGTCATGAGCACCAACGCAGGACCACTTACGGGATTTCGCGTTCTTGAGCTGGGGTCCACGGTAGCGGGACCTTTCTGCGGAAGACTGCTCGCAGACTTCGGCGCTGAAGTGATCAAGGTAGAGCCACCCGACGGCGACCCGGTTCGCACGATGGGGAAACACGTAAACGGCAAATCCCTCTACGCCGCCTCCATCCTGCGCAACAAGAAGCTTATCGCCCTTGATCTGCGCCGTACCGAAGCGCGCGAGATTGTGAAGAGGCTCGCACGCAATTGCGACGTAGTAGTTGAGAACTTCCGCCCGGGCACTCTGGAGAAGTGGGGACTTGGATACGACGTTTTACGGGAAATGAACCCCGGGCTCGTGATGGTGCGTATCAGCGGGTTCGGGCAATCAGGCCCCTATCGAGATCGACCGGGATACGGTTTCCTGGGCGATGCAGTGGGCGGCATGCTGCATATCAACGGATACCCTGATCGGCCGCCGGTGCGCGCAGCCGTTCCGGTGACCGACATGGTGACCGGAATCTACGGAGCGCTGGGCGCGGCCATGGCGCTCCTCGCGCGCAAGGAAACAGGCAGGGGGCAATGCATCGACGCGGCATTGTTCGAGTCCGCATTCAGTCTTATGGAAGCCCACGTTCCTGCATTCGAGAAGCTTGGCGTCGTAGCAATGCGTGCCGGTTCGCGCCTGCCGGGGAGCACACCTAATAATCTGTACCCGACAGCCGATAGTGGATACATTGCCATGGCGGCGACGAGCAATCCGGTGTTTCGGCGCCTTGCTACGATCATGGGACAACCGGAACTCGCCGACGATCCTCGCTTTGCGACCGGATTAGCTCGGGTCAAGGATGAGGACGCTCTTGATGAAATCATCGCGGCGTGGACGCGAAAGTTTCCGCTCGATGAGCTTGAGCCAATGCTCCAGCGTGCGGACGTCCCTGCTTCCAGGGTATTCACAATGGCCGATATCTTCCGCGACCCTCATTTCGCCGAGCGCAATGCGATCGTGCACGCCCCAGACGAACAACTCGGTACGGTGGCGCTGACGGCGCCGGTGCCGAGACTTTCCGAGACACCGGGGCAGATCAATCATTCCGGTGGAGAGACCGGCGCTGATACGGTAGACGTATTAAGAAAGTACGCGGGAGTAAGCGAAAGCGAGCTCCAGCATCTGCTTGACGAAAAGATTGCTCTGGATTCGGCGCGCAGCGCAGCCGCCCGCGAAGCGAAGCAGGTCGGTGGTCCCGTGCGCAAGGAACCCAATCCCGCTTAGACAGTTGCCATTGCGGAATTCTGGCGGTGCCGTCCCGGCCAAGGGGGCAGAGCGCGCGCCTACTGGCAGGCTACACGCTGGCTGGCCGTTCTTATACCCCCACGATTCAGTACCCCCCACTCCAGAGTGTCGTGCTGATAGAGGGTCAATAGTTCGCGAGCAAATGGGTACCAATGGAACAGCGCCCGCGTCGCGTGGAAGGTCGCCGGCTTGCATGAGCGTCATGTGGCAGCGTACCGGCTGTCGATGGCTGCGTTGAATCAACCCTCGACAGCGAAAAAGTACTGGCTGACCGAACTGCTGGTATCTAGGTCTAGACCACTGGCCGCTATCGACCCCTTTGAGACGCTCGGCGCAGTTGCCGCGTGAGTCTGTTCCTCGGCCACTGTTGCCATTCGCGCTGAGTGACATGGACGACCGGTCTAGATTCGTCACCCGCCATTGGCCGCGAATTCAGGCTGAACGGCAACTTTCCGTTACGACCAATGCGTACTCACGACCCCAAGCAGTCACTCGCCAGATCTTCTGGGCTCCTAAGGCCTGAAGAGAGCGTTTTGCCCACTCATCTTCAGATAAGCTGAACAACAGCAGCTCACTGTGCGATATCTGCAAGGAGGCAATAAGAACTTCAGCTTAGAGTCGGCCGATTATTACTGTGAGTACAGCGAATACGACAAGCCAGAGACCATTTCGCAGACAGTTCATGGCCGCTTCTAGCGCATACAACTTCGCTTCGGTTGCGACCGCCATACGATCTTTGAAGTGCATCGCCACGGCCGCAGTTAGGACGTCGGGGTTGCACTGGCTTCCCTTCTCGATTAAGGGCAGTGACTTCTCGAGGTCAATCGGATCTACATACCATCGCATTCCAATTCGGCCGGCAGAAATTGACAGCAAGACTGCGAATGCCAAGAACAGAATTCCAGTCGCCGCGGCAACTCTACAAAACGATGCTAGGTTCTCATGAGCGATCAGCCAATCGCGATCCGCACCCCAAAAGAATGTATTCGCTGCAAACGATGAGAAGGCGACAAGCACGGCAGCCGCTGCCAACACAGAGCGATTCTTGTTCTCAATCGCTTCTAGCCGTTGATGCTCGTCACGTAGTCGTTCGCTGAAAGTCCGCAGGGCTACTGCGCTTTCGCTCCATTCACTGGCCTGTGAATAGCGATGCAGGAAACCCCTGACCTGTGCGGCGTCGTCAGCAAAGGACTGTACGAGATGCCAATTGCGAAGCCGGCGCTCAAATAACACAATCGGCGGGAGCAGCTGTCTCAACAGTTCCATTGGGGACATGAACGACCTGCCAGATAATTAACGATCTGGTCGGCGATGTGGACTCCGGCATTCCTCTCTAACCATGCCCACTCGCCGTTTGGGTTGAGATCCAAGAAATACACATCGTTCCCACGGACGAGGACGTCCATAGAAGAGAATGTCAGTCCAGCGCGTTGAACGAGGGCCACCGCCGACGATGTGATGCTGGTTGGCAGTTCCACCGATTCAGTCTTCGGAGGATCTTGCGATGCCCTCCAGTCCAACACGGCCTCATCAAACGTAAGGCTGACCGCGATTGCGTGGTCACCGACTACAGTAATGCGGTAATGTTTTGCGGGTGCTAGATTCTCCTGAAACATCGTCGGCGCAAGACGTAGGTCGTCTGCGGTCGGAAAGGCGTGGTCACCTATTGAAGATGTGTAGACAAACATTCCGGAATGCTCGTCACCCACTAGCCCGCCACCAAGTGCTTTGCAGATCACGCGAGGGTACTTCCTTTTAAAAGCGACAAACTCGTCGAAGTCGTTAGTGATCAGTGTCGCGGGCGTCTTGAAGCCGGCCCCTCGCGCCAGCTTCAGTTGAAAGATCTTGTTTTCTGCGCGAAGTAGCGCGAAAGGCTGACTCATCCAGCGCACACCATCAATAGCCTCTAGTCCTAAGATAAAGTCGCGCCATTGGTTTGCCACCCACCCAGCGATACTGGGGTCCTCGGTCGCATCGGGCGCTGAAGGACGCCTGTAATAGATACTTGTGTGTTCCGAGACCGCAACAGGCCCTGCTGAATGCCGAAAGAGGAATCGGTCAGTTTGCGGCGAACAGCTCGTTAATGATTCAGGGAGATCTTCTGTATTCACGCGGAAAAGAGGGGCGCCACAACGCCTTGCGGCCAGAACGACAAGATCAGCCGTGGTGTCCCGCTTATTCGTTATAAGCAAGATTTCGCGTGCGGCCATATGTCTTTTTGGTCTTCGCCTTTCTCAATGTCGGCTTTCTTGGTCGTCAACAGTGGTATATCGGTCCGAGTTACCGCGGGGCGTTTGTTGGCGTCGTCTGGGAGCACGCTTACTTGTTGAACTGGGTCGTAAGCAAGGGTTTGGTCTTTTCTTGAACCGCTCGAGCGTCTGGCAAGTTTGATAAGGAATGGCTTCGGCATCTCTGCCTCCTTTTAGTGGTGCGGCTAGCTGCCGGGGATGATTCGCGGGCCGGAGGACCACGAAGTAATATGGGCAAGAGGCTAATATAGAGGACCAATAACTTTCCCGCACGACTTTGGCCACCCTTTCAGCGACGGTACGTATGAGGCCGTGCAGGATTGGCTTCTTGGTCAATCCGACGGACATCGCGGCCGTACGGCAAGTAATGCGGGTTTGTACATGCCTTTGGGGCGGCGCATACAACCCCATGATCCCGGTGTGCCATGCCTTGCCGGATGCGTGGAAGCAGCCGCCATTTAGAGACCCATCACCGGAGGCGCTGGCGAAGGGATACATTGAATTCTTCGAACCTGACGTCTATGTCGAAGCAGAAGAGGGCTTGGCGGCTCGCCTAGGAATCGACAACATCGACCTGCAGATTGGCGCCAAGCGTATCGCTGCGCTGAGCGAGTTTTTGGAGGAGCCAACGGAGCGCAACGCCGAACCGCACTTTGGCCTAAGCATCTTCGACTTGTACAAGGAGTTGTACGAACGCGAGTTCAAGTTCAAACCGAGGCACGACCCACGGATCGGCTTGTTTGCCGCAGCATCTCGCATAGACGCACCTTTTGTCGAGGCGATCTGCGGGGCATTCCCAAGAAGAGGAAGATTCGCACATATTGAGCGTGCTTACCGTGATGCTTTTGGCCCTCGCGCTGTGAAGCTCGCGCCCAACACATGGCAGACATCAATCCGGGAGCGCTGGCGATCGCCACTGCATTTCACGCGGCATGGTATTGAGCGTGCGCCAGGTGTCACCGACCGGCATATTGGAGCCACTTCGTGATCGGCATAAAGGAGCCAGC
>JADEYI010000805.1_pt1 | contig 33768 bp, 37 predicted proteins | sample 8542331 | NCBI WGS metagenome assembly JADEYI01 (sample SAMN16510988, study PRJNA670497) | mine drainage metagenome | isolation source: biofilm near Copperflume 1 | place: Germany: Marsberg coppermine Kilianstollen | collected 2018-02 | reverse complement strand
TGGTTCAACCTCTGTGGCTACCCTCTGGTTCATTTCCTTTGAAGACCGCTATAGGAGGGGAGCCAACGTCAATGAAAGCCGCGATAATGAAGGCCGCGATAAAGTAGAAGCCATGAAATCCCTGCCGCTGCCCTGGATCTATTTCGCTGCGGGTGTGTTGGTGGGGGTGCTGTTGGCCTCATATATCCGCAGCCTGCTGGTGGTTTTGCTCTTTCTGGGGCTGGTAGTAGCGGCTTTTTATATCTACACCTATTTCGAGCAGCAGAAGAAACCCTAGCCATGTCCAGTAAAACCCCCTATACCCCCGGAGAATGGGCCTTGCTCGCCCGGACACCGTTCATGGTCGGGCTAATCATCACCCTGGCTGCACCCAGCGGCATCACTGGGGTACTCGAGGAGTCTAGCGCCGTCACCCACGCGCTTACCCTGGCCCTCCAAAGCCGCCTTACCGAACGAAAAGCCTGCTCGAGGATATCGCCTCTAGCCAAGATCAACTGGGCCTATCCCCTCGAGCACCTCAACCCTGCCGATGTCCAGACCATAGCCCTCAGCACCCTCAAAGGGGCCGCAGTCCTATTGGCCCACAAGGCTACGGCTTCGGAGGCCCAGGCCTTCAAGCACTGGCTGCTGGGCATCGCTGATGCCACTGCGGCAGCAGCTAAAGAGGTAGGGGGGTTAGGGATTGGCGGGGTGCAAGTCAACCAAGCCGAGGAGGCCGCCCTGGAGCAGATTCGCGCAGCCCTGGAGATTTAGGTAGCCCGGGTTTTGAAGCCCTCGAGCAGTGCCGAGAGCCCAACCTCGAAACCCCCTTTGGGGCCGCTAGGGCCGAACATTCCCGAATGCTCGAGGTTGGCAAAACCGTGCAAAAAAGCCCACAGAGCAACCGTTGCTGCGGTGTCGTCAGGGTTTTTAGTTACTCTGCCAACCACAGCTAACAGCACGTTCCACAGGGCTTTCCCTGTCCCTGAGGGGTGGTAAGGGAAACGGCTGGCGTTCATGGTCAGGGCGTAGAGGTTGGGGTGGGCGCGGGTGAACTCGAGGTATATTTCGGCGGCTTTCTTTAGAGCTTTCCTCGGAACCAAACCCTCGATTCCGCTTTCGATCTGCTGGCGCAACAAATCGGTTGCATAGCCTACCATTGCCACCTCGAGGGCTTTTTTGTCGGCGTAGTACCGGTACAAACTGGGTGCTTTGAGATCCAGCTGCTGGGCCAGGTTGCGCATCGAAAGGTTAGCTTGACCTTCTTGCTCGAGCAGCTCCAGGGCCGTTTCTAAAATGGCCTCAGGGCTGGTTTTAGCAGGATAGGGCATCTGCTAACACTGTAAGCCTTGACAATCCAGAATGCAAGACGTACAGTGTTAGTCATCAAGACTAAGTAAGTTAGTCTTGCTCGAGGAGAAAGTCATGAAGATCACCCAGCACGGCAATTGGCGAGTCGGAGCGGAAGTTGAGCAGCAAAAGGCAGTGATGAGCTTTTTTACCAATCCGGCGCTGTTGTTGCGGCTCGAGGGGATCGCCGTATTCGTGGGGGGTCTGTGGGCTTGGCTGGCGCTGGGCGGCAGTTGGTGGCTGTTTGCCCTGCTGCTCCTAAGTCCTGACTTGTCCATGCTAGGCTACGCGGCGGGTTCGAGAATTGGGGCTACCGTCTACAACCTCGTCCACAGCTATCCCCTGTCTGCTGTTCTGTTAGCTCTGGGACTGGTTATTCACAATCCCTCGCTCATTCTGGCTGGGGTATTAATTCTGGCCCATATCGGCTGGGATCGCTTTCTTGGCTACGGGCTAAAGCTGCCTACCGCATTTCAGGACACCCACCTGGGCCGTATCGGGCACCAATAAAGCAGTACCCTTTTGAGGAACACTGCTTCCATCTGAACAAAGTCAGGCCGCAGCCCTGCTGACCACAGGTTTGGGCTGCCGCCGGGCCAGGGCTTGAAGCCAACGCACGGCGGTGATGCTCGAGGTGATAAACCAGAGGTCGCCTAGCAGTTGTGGCAACATTTGCCAAGGCTGAGCCGCATTTCCCCTACCCCTGAACCCCTGTCCAGCAGGGAACTGAGGGGCACTCGAGGGACTTATCCCTTGAGGAGTACGGTGGTTAGGCATAAACGGAAGCGCTCCTGAGTGATACAGCCAGATACCCCTAGACACCAACACCGCCACGAACAATAGTGCGGGAATCCATTTGCGCGACATATATTCCTCCTAACGGGCTTCTCCCGAGCCCTGCCGGGGCAGGTACACCACCACTGGGGCTGAGGAAGGTTGAGGCTTAAGGGCACGGCGAGCTGTCCGGGGCTGAACCGCGTACTTGTTCCAGAGGTTCACTACCCACTGCCAGTTGAGCGCCAGGTGCAGGGCCATCAGCAGCAGAATGCCGTTGGCAAAGAGCCGGTGAACCCCCAGCAGGGCGCGATTTTCTCCGGCGTGAGGAAACACCACCTTGGAAACTAGGACTCCCGTTACCGCAACCCCCACAAAGGCCAGCAGCAAGGCCAGGTTCACCACGTAGAGCAACCGGGTCTGACCAGGCAGTTTGCCCAAGAGCTTCTTGCTGATATTGACCACCCAGTTCCAACCCAGCAGCAGGTGTATCAGCACCACCCCAGCCAAGCTCAGCCCCATCCACTCGTGAACGGGCAGCCCAGTAAACCTTGGCTGGAAAGCAAAAAGGAAAGCCAGACCGAGGATACTATCCATCTAAGTTTTTCCGGGGTAAGTCTTGCAGACTTACCCCGATTGAGAGAAGGAGAGCGACATCAGGAGATGCGCACAGTGCAAAGCCGCTCGCACGGGCAAAGCCCGGCCCTGTGGGCCTAGTGCTCTGCCCGTAACCTGGGCTTTGCCGGAACAGGTGGGCCTAGTGCTCTGCGGGGACCGCGCCATAGCCGCAAAGCGGCTACCCGAGCTAACCTGGAGGGGCAGCAAAATATCCTTCCCGGCAACCTCACCATGGCGCGACTTAGAGCATCTATGAGGGCACAATAAAATACGGCCACTGGATAGACCGTATTTACAAGTCGGGTAAGACCTAGAGCGGTTTTCGCAAAGAACCTGGGGGGGTGCGGGTATATTTGTCGAGCCAGACTGAGATTTTAGGGGGCAGCAAAAATCAGATCACCGCGATAGCTATTGCAGTCTTTGCGAGTATCGGGTGTCTGGAGTCAACTGTGCAGGGCGTAGCAATACGGCTAGGTCATTTGCAACCCAATATTGAAGGTTGCCGCATAGCCCGCCGCCACTGGGCTAACCGCTAGCATCAGTTGATCTCCACCGCTACGGTAAATCCCGTCATCTTGGTTGCGCATGGTGCGCTGGCTCTTGGCGCTGTAAGGGGGCTTAGCCTGGACTTTATCGCTGAGGGCATCGTCGAAATACAGTTGCGAGGTGAACTCGTGGGGGCTCGAGCCCGAAGTGCGAATCTTGAAGTGAATATGTACCGTGCGGCCTCTATACCAGCCGGGATAAATGGTGCTGAACTGGGCCACTCCCCCCGCATCGGTAACTTGATAGCCGCGCAAAAACTTCTGGCCTTTGGAATTGAAGCTGGGGTCGCTGGCATCGGAATAAACCCCCAGCGCGTCGCAGTGCCAGACATCTATCATGGCTCCAGCCAAGGGGGTACAGGCCGAGCCAATTTTGTAAACCCCAAACTTCAGCCGTAGAGGCGCACCCTCTTTGACTTTCCCGGTGGTGGGGTCGGAGCGTATATCTGAGGGGTTGAGCTTTTCGTCCACGAAATAAGGACCCTCGGTCTGCTGCGGACGCACCACGCACATCCTAGCACTGGAACTAGATTGGGCCAGAGCCAGCCCAGAACCCCCCACCAGCGCCACTCCTGCCGAACCCACAAGCGCTATCGCCTCGCGGCGACTCAACACCCGGCCTACCGGAAGATCATCGTTGTCCATAACTACCTCCTCCAGCAGTTTTTGGCCCTCGAGCCAAAAGTGTCCAGGACGGTATTTTTTGATAAGACAATTATACCGTCCTGGTGTAGCTTTTTAGTTCTTTGTATTTAGCTTTTGGCTCTCGGCCTTCAGCTTTTTGCGTTTAGCTCTTTGCTCGACTTAGTGCCCCATCCCCCACCCTGGGAAAAGACCAAAGTTGGGGTCTTGCTGGGCGTTAGCCAGAATCTGGTCGGCCTGGGCCTGGCTCAGGCGGCCCGCCGTCACGGCCTGTTGCAGCCGGGTCTTGAGCGCGGCTAGCACGGCATCCTTTACGGTCTGGGCATTCACGCCCTTGTCCTTGGCAACGTCGCTGAGGGTTTTGCCCGAGCGAAGCTGGGTGGCAAGGTCGGGAGCAGTCATGCCCAGAGCCTTGGCTGCCACCGCAAATCCTGAGTCATCGAAGCCTGGGCGAACCCCCATCATCCCCATGCCCATTTCGCCCCCACCTCCGGGGCCAAAGCCGTGGTTCATATCTTCTCGCCCAAACATGCCCCGCCCAAAGAATCCCAGCCCACCATTTTGCAAAGCCTGACGCATCCGATCCGCCTGGATACGGGTGATGTCCTGGTTTTTGAGGGCCTGGTCTATGGTGGCGTTACCGGCAGTCTGTAGCGCGGCCTTGAGCTTGGTCACGTCTACGCCCAAAGCGGCGGCGAGTTGCTCGAGGTAGACCTGGGCATAGTCTGCCCGCTGGGTGGGGGTGGTCTGGGTGGTCTGGGCCAGCACCGTCTGGGAGAGAATAAGCCCCCCACCTAAACTCAAAGTTAGAGCGGTAAGCCCAATGTAAAGCATGTTTTTCTTCATGTTGTTCTCCTTTAGGAGCAGTTCGGACTGCTTCCAAGGGTCAGTGTGGCTGGGGAGAGTTATCAAGCGGTTACGAAGCCGTGAGACCCCTATGAGGCATAACCGGGCCATAACCAGCCGGGCCGAGGATTATCCTTGAAGCTATGCGACTGCTGCTGCTCGAGGATGAACCCAATATCGCCCGCCCCGTGATCCGGGCGCTGGAATCGCTGGGCCATAGCGTCTACCACGCCCTCGACCTGAGTCAAGCCCGCGAGCGCCTGGCCGAAACCGAGCCGGACTTGATGCTCTTAGACGTGCGCGTACCCGAGAGCCAAGACGGCGGCTTTATCTTGGCTAAAGAGGCTAGGGCGGCGGGCTACAAAGGGCCAATTTTGTTCATGACCGCCAGGGATGCCCTGGCCGACCGGGTCATGGGTCTCGACGAAGGCGGTGACGATTACGTGGTCAAGCCCTTCGACCTGCCGGAGTTGCTGGCACGGGTACGGGCCTTGCTGCGGCGGGTCAGCGAGGTGCGTGCCAGCCGCATCGTCAAGGGGCCACTCGAGCTCGACCTGACCAGCCGTGCGGTTCGCTGGGCAGGCACCTTAGTAGAGCTGAGCAGCCGTGAATATGCCCTGCTGGAGCGACTGGCCCTCTCTCCAGGGCGGGTCTATAGCCCCGAGGAACTCACCGACTTGGTTTGGGGCGAAGAGGCTTCCGACCCCGGTGTGGTCAAGGTATACGTGCATCACCTGCGCAACAAGCTCGGCCCAGAGGTGGTATATACCGCGCCGGGAGGCTACCGGTTGGGCCTCGAGCCCCCTGAGGCCTCATGACCCTACGCTTACGCCTGGCCTTATTCATCGCCACCGCGATTGCCCTGGCCCTATTGGCTCAAGGGATTTTTGGCTATCTGAGCTTCGAGCGCTTGTTGTTTGCCACCCTAGACCGCGACCTGAGCGCTTATGTGGGGCGAATCATGGGGCAGTTGCATTTCGAGCAGGAGCGCGGCATGCCTCCAGGTGGACCAGGCCGGAGCCTGGGGATGGGGATGGGGATGGGTGAGCCGTTTTCGGGCCGGGTAGCCAGTGCGCGGCTGATACAAAACGGAGTCGCCGTGCGGACGTGGGGCGATTTCTCCAGCGAGATTCCCTTGCCCTCGGCCTCTGGCATCGCCGATGGCTCTATAGAAGTGCGTTCGTATGGCGATTGGCGGGTGGGAAAGCTGGTGGTGGCCCCCGGTATCTACCTGCAAGCCGCCCTTCAGGCCCAGCCGGTGGCCTCGAGCCTGAGCAATTACCGTCAGACGGTGATCTTCACGGTGTTGCTGGTATCGCTGTTGGGCGCTCTGACGGCCTGGTGGTTGAGCGGCCCAGCCCTGCGGCCCTTGCAGCATTTGCTCGAGACCACCCAGAAAGTAGCCCACTCCGGCGACCTCTCGCTGCGCGTGCCCGAAGCCAGGGGAGGCGAGTTGGGCAAACTCAGCCAAACCTTCAACGAGATGATGGAGCGGCTCTCGGCCTTTCTCAAGCGCGAGACCGAGTTCACCCGCAACGCCGCCCACGAGCTGCGCACTCCCCTGGCGGCCATGCGTCTGCAACTGGGTTCGTATGCCCACCAGCAAGCCAGCGCCGAGGAAACCTTGCAGGTGGTGAGCCAAGAGGTCGAGCGCATGACCCGCCTTAGCGAAGCCCTGCTGACCCTGGCCCGCGAAGGGCGCTCCCAACAGGTGGGCCTCGACCTGGCCGAGATCGCTAGAGAAGTGGCCGAAAAAGCCGGAGTCCCCTATCTGGGGCCCGCTCACCTCGAGCTTTCCGGCGACCCCATATTGCTGCGCCAAGCCCTAGTTAATCTGCTCAACAACGCCAGAAAACACGCACCCGGAGCCGAGGCCAGGGTATCGCTGGAGGTCAAGCCAGGGCCAGCGCCCCTAGCCAGCCAGGCCGCCCAAAAAGCCGGGGCCAGAGAAGCCCGGGGGCTCAACCCCTCGCCCCACCCCACTTTCGCCATCCTCAGCGTGAGGGACAATGGGCCGGGAATGTCGCCCGAAGCCCTGATGCGGGCCACCGAAGCCTTTTACCGTGCTCCGGGAACCAGGGTTTCAGGTAGCGGCCTGGGCCTGAGCGTGGTGGCCCAAGTAGCCCAAGTCCACGGCGGTTGGCTCGAGCTGAAATCCGACAAACCCGGCCTGCAAGCTAGCCTGTGGGTCAAAATTGCTTGATACCTTCTACCCAGCCCGTAGCGACTTACCTCCTGGACAGTGTTTCCTGATAGGGCAACTATGCCGTCCTGGTATAGCTTTTGACCTTTGGCTCTCTACAACTCAGCCCAACTTTTATCCCAAAGCAGTAGTGGTTTTCCTCGAGGCTCCATCGGTACTTCCTAGCGGCAGGTTAACTTCGAACTCGGCCCCTCCCGTAGAGCGATTGGCGGCCTTGATTTTCCCACCGTGCAACTCCACCAGAGCCTTGACAATCGAAAGCCCTAAGCCGCTACCGCCGGTCTGACGGGAGCGCGAACCCTCAGTCCGGTAAAACCGGTCAAAAACCTTAGACAGGGCTTCGGGAGCAATGCCAGGGCCGGTGTCCTGCACCTTCATGATCAGTTGCTGGCCTTGCTGCTGGGCCAATAGCCGCACCGTGCCACCTGGGGGGGTGTGGGTCAGGGCGTTGGCGAGGAGATTGCCAATCACCTGGGTCAGCCGGTCGGGGTCGCCCTTGAGGGTCAGGGATTGGACTGGGAGCTGGGTCTCCAGACGCACTTGTTTGGCTGCGGCCTGGGCCTGAAAACTGCCCACCTCGCTCTCGATCACCTCGCGCAAATCCAGTGGACGGCGCAGCAAGGTGAGCTTGCCCGCATCCGCCAGGGAGAGCGTGCGCAGGTCTTCGACCAGCCTCGAGAGCAGCTTGGCCTGGTTGTGCAGGCGGTCAATCTCGCCCATCTCGAGCCGGGCCACCCCGTCTTGGATGGCCTCGAGGCGGCCTTGCATGATGGTCAGGGGAGTGCGCAGTTCGTGGGCGATATCGGCAATCATGGCTTTGCGCTCGCTTTCTAAGCCCTCCAACGAGGCTGCCATATGGTTGAAGTTGCGGGCTAGCAGGGCGACCTCGTCCTCGCCGCGCACCCGGTCAATACGGGCGCTCAAGTCCCCCTCGGCCAAGCGGCCCGCCGCCCGCGAGATAACCTCCAGCGGCCCCGCCAGGCGGCGGGCAAAAATCAGGGCTAGCAAGATACCCAACCCCACCGAGATCAGGGTGCCAATCAGCAAGCCCTGCTGCAAGCGAGCCCGAAAACTGCCCTCGTGTGGAGGTGGCGGAGTTGTTACAAAGCGCTCTACAGGTGAATTTGGCCCCTCGAGGGGGCGCAGCAACAGGGTGATTTTTCCGCTGGAGTCTAGCGGCAGTAGTCGCACCGCAAGTTCCTTGCCAGAGGCCAGGCGCTGCTCGAGCTGTACCGAGAAATCAAAGGGCAAAGGATGGGTATTCTCGCGCAGCAAAAAATCTCGCACCTCGCCGGGCAACTCCTTGAAGCGCTGCTGATTGAGGTAGTCGGCAACACCAAAGGTGATGATGTTGGTAAACACCGCTACCAGTGTCATCAACAGCGCCAATCGCACCTCGATGCGCTTCCACCACTTCATCGTCCCACCCACTAGCGGGTTAATTCCACCCACAGCCGATACCCCACCCCGCGCACGGTTTCCAGCAAACCCGCCGCACCTGCGGCCTCGAGCTTCTTGCGCAGGTTTTTGAGGTGGACATCCACCACCCGCTCTAGCGCCTCCGACTCTGGCAGGGCGGCCTCCAGCAGTTCCACCCGGCTGAAGGCTTTGCCCGGAGTCTGGGCCAGGGTTTCCAGGAGGCGAAACTCGGTGGGCGTGAGGTCAAGGCGTTCTGAACCCACCCACGCCACCACCTTTTCCAAGTCCACCTCGAGCGGGCCACAGCGCAGGGGCAGCTGGGCCGATTCGACCGGGGCCGAGCGACGCAACACCGCCTTGACCCGCGCCACCACCTCACGCGGGCTGAAAGGTTTGGTCACGTAATCGTCGGCTCCCAGCTCTAAGCCCAGCAACTTGTCCAGGTCTTCGGTGCGGGCAGTTACCAAAATTACTGGGGTATTGCCGTCACTGCGGATGCGGCGCAACACCTCGAGGCCGTCCAGTTCGGGCATCTGAATATCTAAAAGCACCAGGTCGGGTTTGGCCGCACGGTACAAGTTGAGCGCCGACCTGCCATCCCCTGCCCGCTCGGTGCGGTATCCATCGCGGCGCAGATAGCCCTCGAGGATTTCCGCAATCTCCGGCTCATCTTCCACTACCAACACCAATGCCACAACATTGAGTTTATCGGTATCGGCTAACATTTGCTTTAGCCTGAACTTCAGTCATGAAGGGGGAAGGTGGGTTTTGTGAAGGTTTTGCGAAGGCTTAGCCTGGTGGAGGGCCAATGGCTGCCCCATCAGGCTTTTCCAATCTGTAAGGGGCTCCGCTTTTGTTGGCTAAACGATAGGCATACTGGATTGCATCCAAGTCGCTGGGCCGAGACCTGGGGATTTCTTCACAAAACCTACATACCCCGTTCCACTTGGCTACATAGGTTGCCCTCAGACTTCCTGGTGAGGTGATGTTTTGAGGATACTCCGCTTATTGGTTTTCTTCTTTGTCCTGGCTTCTACGGTATGGGCACAGGGCACGCTTTCGCTGGAGGGGGCACTCAAAGCCTTGCAAAGTAGCCCCGACTGGCAAAGCGCCGACCTGACCTACCAAAGCGCCCAGCGCACCCTCGAGGCGGCCCAGGCTGCCGCGGGTCTGAAGGTGACTCCAGGAGCCAGCTATACCCTGGCCGATGTGTCTGGAACTGCCCAAAACAGCCTCATCCTCTCGGCCTCGGCCTCACTGGGAGTCTTGCCCTGGACCGCTAGCGCCGATGCAGTACGGGCAGCCCAGAGGGCTTTAGACCGGGCCAGTCTGACCCTCTCGAGCACCCGCAACACTTTATATACCAACCTCACTACCCAATATTTTGCCGCCCGCACCGCCCAGCAAAACAACGATCTGGCCCAAGCCAACCTCCAGCTACAAGAAAACTTGGAGCGGGTGGCCGAGGCCAAATACCAGAACGGTCAGCTCAGCTTTAGCGACCTGCTGACCCAACAGCAGGCCCTCGAGAGTGCCAGGGTCAATTCGGCTAACGCTCCTGGCAATCTGGAAATCGCCCGCCAGACCCTAGCCAACAGCCTGGGGATTGCCGCAGGTTCATTGGGCAGTCTCACCACCGCACCCACCGAGCCTACTTTGCCCGCCGGAACCTTGGAGACCTTGATTGCTCAAGCCCTAAAGCAGCGCCCCGACGTGCTTTCAGCCCAGTCCAGGCTCGAGGATGCCCAGGCCAGCTTGGATAGCGCCCAGCGCGACCGCTGGGTTCCAGCCAGCAGTGTGACCTTAGGCTATGCCCAGCGCAGCACCACCACCGGAACCGCCAACAGCTCGGTTTCGGCAGGACTCGACTTCAAAACCGGCAGTGCCTCCTTGAGTGCCTCTGTGCCGGTAGTCTCGAGTGTGACTACCGGCAGCAACGCCAACGTGCTGAGTCTGGGGCTTTCGGTAGCCCTACCCCTGCTCGACCCCACCAGCGATGCCAGCGTCAACTCCAACCAGACTACCCTTTCCCTGACCCAACTCGCCTTGGAGTCAGCTCAGCGGGCCGCCACCCTCGACGTGCGGCAGAAATACCAGCAGGCCCAGACGGCCAAAGCTCAGGTGGGCATCGCCAAAGCCGCCCTGGCAACCGCCAGCCAGACTCTTAAAACTGCTCAGGCCAAGTTGACTGCCGGAACCGGAACTGCCTTGGACGTACAAAACGCCCAGGTCAACGCCCAGCAGGCCCAGGTCAACCTCGAGAGTGCCATCGCCACATCCCAGACTGCTTTTCTTGCCCTGCAAAATGCTTTGGGTATCAACCTTGCCGGAGGCTCACGATGAAACTCACCCCCGTCTTACTGGCTGGCCTTCTGGCCTTCGTCGCCCATGGGCAGGCTCAAGGAAACAAGTCCATGACCCTCGAGCAAGCCTTGCGTCAGGCGTATATCCAAGGGCCTTCACTGCAAACTGCAAAAGCCACCCTGCAAAATGCCGCCATCCAGTACAACGCGCTCAAGGGCGACCCCAGCACTTTGGTATCGGCCCTGACCCAAGCCCAGCAAGCCAATGACCTGGCCCAGGTCAATATCGAGGCCACCCAGCTTAGCGTGATGCAAAGCGTGGTCAATGCCTATCTGGGACTATACGAGGGACAGCAAAATGTAGATCTGCTGCAAGCCCAGGTCACGCTCAACCAACGCAACCTCGAGGTCTCCAAAGCCCGGCAGTCCGCAGGCAATGCCACCTCGCTGGATGTGGCTAGAGCGCAGACTACCCTGGATAGCTCGAGACAGTCCCTGACCAACGCCCAAGCCGTGCTGCCAGTGCTTTCGGCCCAACTGGCAACCCTGTTGGGGGTGAGCGACCTGGGCAACTTCAGTGCTACCCCGCCGGCTGCTCCCGCCAACGTCAAGGCCGATATCCCGGCCCTGAGCAACGGCTTATTCACCCGCCTGCCCAGCGTGCTCCAGGCCCAGCAGGCCATAGACCTGGCTCAGCTCAACGTCAAACTCTCGGACAACGACTATACCCCGGCAGTGAATCTGAAATCGGCCCAGACCTCGCTGTCCAACGGGCAGCTCACCCTGCAAACTGCCCAACAAAATGCCCGAACCAGCCTTTCTAATGCCTATCAGAGTGCCCAGAACTACTATAAGCAGATCGCCATCGCCCAGCAGAACGTCGCCAACGCCCAGAAAGTGGTGGAGCAGGATCAAGTGGCCTTGAAGGCAGGAACCATATCGGCCTTGCAGCTTCAGACCGACCAGGTCTCGCTCAAGAGCACCCAGTACAGCGCCCTGCAAGCGGTGGACAGCTACTGGAAAGCCCTGGCGGCGCTCTCGGTAGCTGCGGGGCAAGATTTCACCGGGCTGGTGCAGGCCGCCAGTGCCGGTTAAGGGGGTCAGGATGCGACTCGAGGAGCGGAAAGGGGCTGGGGGAATGCGGATTGGACAGTGGATTTTTGTCGCCGTACTGGTGATAGCGGCGGCTTTTGCAGGGTACGCCCTGCGAGGGCGCAGCAACTCGAGCCAGGCTGCACCCGCAGGGGGCTTCGGGCAGGCGGCTTCAGCCTCACCAAAGCCAGGAGGCCCGGCCAGTGCTCGAGCAGGACGCTCCGGCATGGGAGCAGTCATCGCGGTGCAGACCGCCACCAGCCAGAGCGGGACACTCGTCGCCCAGCGCCAGACCGCAGGAACCGTGCAACCTGTCACCTCGAGCCAGGTGGCTTCGCAAGCTACGGGGGTAGTTTCCCAAGTGCTAGCTAATGTGGGTGATAGCGTCAAGGCTGGTCAGGCCGTGATTCAGCTCGACGACAGCCAACTGCGTATTGCAGTACAAAACGCCCAACTGGCCCTACAAAATGCCCGCATCAACCTCACCACCCAAACCAACGCCACCCACGATGCCACCCAAAAGCTCCAGCAGCAGCTCCAGGCCGCCCAGACCAGCCTGAGCACGGCGGAAAATAGCTACGCTTCGGCCCAGAAGGTCTATGCCCTGGGCGGGCTCTCCAACAACGACCTCAACAACGCCAAAGCCGCGCTCGACACCGCCAGGGCCAACTATTCCGCGGCCCAGACCGCCCTGGCTCAAAACGCCAGGGCTGGCGATGAGTCGCTGGCCCAGCTCCAAGTCGCCGTCTCGCAGGCCCAGAATCAGCTCCAGAACGCTCAGATCAACCTCGCCAACGCCACCTTGCGGGCTCCTTTCGCCGGGCAAATCGCGGCTATCAACGTCACGATGGGTGAGGCCGTGGGTACCAACAGCCAACCCTTCACTCTGGTAAGCCCTGAGCGCCAAGTGGCTTTTAATGTGCCCCCTACCGATGCCGCTTCGGTTACTCCAGGGCAGGTTTTGAGCTTCAATACCGTAAGCCAGAGCTTTCAGGTCAAGGTAAACCAGCGCGCAGCCGCCCCCATCAATCAGAACGTACCCCTCACGGCCCGCATCTTGGGCAACACCCTGCCCCCAGCGGGTACGGTAGGAACCCTAAGCTACTCGGTCAGGCTGGCCCAGGGAACCCTGATTCCTATCGCTGCACTGCAAAACGATGGGGTCAACAACTATGTTTTTGTGGTTGAAGGCGGCAAGGCCAAGATTCAAAACATAACCGTGCTGGCTCAAGCCGCCAGCAGCGCGGCGGTGAGTGGTGTGACGGCGGGTCAGGCGGTCATCCTCAACCCGCCCCCAGGGCTGCTGGATGGCTCGAGCGTGACCGAGGTCAACCTGCAAACCCCCAGTGCTCAGACCCAACCCTCAAAAACCCTCCCGACAAGGCAAAACCCAACCCCTAAGGGGGCGCTGCCTACGCAGTCGGGGAGCAATAAACCCGGCACAACTCCACAAGGTGGAGGGAGCCAGCCATGAGGCCCCTCAAGGAACTCCAGGCCCAACTCTTTGACCGGGTAAACCCCTTGGTGGGGTTTTCGGTAGCGCGGTATGTGTTCAGCATCGGCCTGTTCGCGGCGGTGGTGGCTTTTGGCTTGTTGGCAGCCACCCGCCTGGGGGTAGACTTGCTGCCCAGCCCCAATATCCCGGTGGTAGCGATTTTCACCTCCTATCCCGGAGCCAGCCCAGAGGTAGTGGACCAGCAGGTCACTCAGGTTATCGAGGGGGGCATCTCCAACCTGGCCGGGATTACCAACATCAACTCCAACAGCAGCACCGGGTTTAGCCGGGTAATTCTGATATTCAACACCGGCACCGACCAAAACGCCATGGCGAACCAGGTGGGTTCGCAGGTTTCGGCCCTGCTGCGCCGCTTGCCCAGCGGTGTCAACCCGCCCACCGTGCGCACTTTCGACCCCACCGCCCAACCCATCCTCGAGTTTGGCCTCTCGGGCGGCGGGGCTAACCTATCGAATGTCTACGACTATGCCCAGAACATCCTGACCAACCAGCTCGAGCGGGTCAACGGCGTAGCCAACGTAACCCTCACCGGCGGCCTGAACCGACAGTTTCAGGTCAACTTGAACCCCAGCCGTCTGCGCTATTACAACCTCACCCCCCAGCAGGTCACGACCGCCATCATCAACGGCGCGGTAGACCAACCCATCGGCACCATCACCCGCAGCGGCAACACCCTTTCCTTCTCTACGCGCAACATCCCCACCAACCTCGATCAGTTGTCACAGATTTTAGTAGACAACAACCGGGGTATCCGGGTGAGCGACCTGGGTACGGTGCGCGATAGCAGCAGCAGTGGTGACTACGTGCGGGTTAATGGGCAGCCAGTAATCCTATTTTCGATTCAGCAAACCCAGGGCTCCAACGCCGTAGCCGTGGCCCAGGCCGTGCGCCAGCAACTGGCCCGTACCCACTTGCCTCAGGGCTATAGCATCACCTATTCCAACGACACCACTACCCCCATCCAGGCCAGCATCAATGCCACCTACCACGAGTTGCTCAACACCGCCATTGTGGTGGCAATTGTGGTGCTGCTATTCCTGGGCCGCCTGAACACCGCCTTCACCGTAATTCTAGCCATTCCCATCGCGCTTTCGGCAGCTCCAGCGCTCTACAGTTTGCTGGGCTTCACCTTCAATCTGGTCTCGCTCCTGGCCCTGATTGTGGCAATTGGCATCGTGGTGGACGACTCCATTGTGGTGGCCGAGAACGTCGAGCGCTACCGCACGCTGGGGTATGGGCGCATGGAGGCCGTGCTCAAGGGGGCCAGCGAGGTGTTTGGCGCGGTGGCGGCGGCCTCGCTCTCGCTTTTGTCGGTGCTGATTCCGGTCAGCTTTATCGGCGGCTTTGCTGGGTTCTATCTCCAGCAGTTCGCCTTGGGGCTGGCGGCGGCAGTGTTTCTTTCCTGGTTCGAGGCCCTGCTCTTCCTGACCGTGCGCATGGCCTATACCCCCGACAGCCATCCCCGCACCTGGAGCGATTTTCGTCAGAGCTTGGTGCGGCTGGGCGAGTCGGTGCGCTGGGGGCTCAAAACCTGGCGCACGGTGTGGGGGGTGGTGGGCGGATTAGTCCTGGCTTTGGTGCTATGGCGCAGCCTGCCCCACGCTTTTATGGTTTTGCTGCTGGCCTACCCGGTACTGCTGGGCCTGGGCTACTATCTGGTCAATATCGTGCTGGGCCTCCTCGAGGCCCTCACCACCACCCTGCACGGCTGGACCGAGGCTGCCTTGACCTACGTGCGCGAGGGCTATGTCAAGCGGCTCAATGGCTTGCTGAACTATAGCGGCTGGGTGCTGACAGGAGCCTTGGTGTTCTTCGTGGTGACGGTGATGTTCATCGGTCCCAAAATTCCTTTCAATTTCGTCCCGCAAAGTGACAACGGCACCCTCCAGGTCAACTTGTTCATGCCCAGCGGAACCTCCATCAACACTACCAATGCCCTCACGGCCCGGCTCGAGAACTACCTGCTCTCGCGCCCCGAGGTGAGCACTGTTCAGACCGACGTGAGCTTTAGAGCCGAGATGGTGGTGCAACTGATTCCCATCGAGAAGCGCCCCCGGGTGTTCGCCCTGATGCCACAGTATCAAAGGGCCATGCAGGCTCTGTTACAGGACTATCCCTCGGCCCGGATTTCCGTCAACGCGGGTGGGGGGTTCCGGGGGCAGGGTTCGGGGCTTAGCTTGAACCTGGCCTCCCCCAGCTTTAATATCCTCAACGCTCGCACCAATCAGGCTTTGCAGCTCTTGCAAGCCAACCCCAACGTGTTGAGCGCCAACACCAGCCTGGCCCAGACCACCCTGGATAACCGTTTCATCCCCGATCCTAGCCGCCTGAGCGGAACTGGCCTGACCGCCAGCGCGGTAGCCAACGCCCTACAAACCTACGCCAGCGGCAGCCAGGCCGGAAACGTAGAGGTCAACGGTCTGAATTACCCTATCCAGGTACAGCTCGACCCCAGCTATCTGGCCGATGCCCAATCACTGTTGTCGCTGCCCATCTATTCCCCCACCCTGCAAACCAACCTCGCCATCGGGCAGGTAGGCAGCATCGTGCAGGCCCAGGCTCCGGCCAACATCAGCCGTACCGACCGGCTTTATACCAGCACCCTCAACATCAACCTGGCCCCCGGAGCCCCTTCGCAGCTCGAGTTCACCCGCCAGCTTACCCGGCAGTTAGCCCAAAACGGCATCCTGGACAATCAGGTTAGCCTGGGCAACAGCAGCCGCTTTAGCCAGGCCGCACTGGCTGGGCAACTGGCCCAAACCGGCATTCAGGTTTTCGGGCTGGCAATATTTTTGGTCTATCTGGTGATGGGAGCCCAGTTCAACAGCTTCCGCTACCCCCTCTACTTGCTGCTGCCCGTACCCCTGGCGATTGCCGGGGCGCTGTGGGCAATCTTTATAGCCGGGGGCAGCCTGGATATCTTTAGCGTGATGGGCTTTCTGCTCCTGATTGGGCTCTCGGCCAAGAACGCCATTTTGTATCTGGACTTCGTGGCCGAGCGCCTGGGCAAGATGCCCTTGCGCGATGCGCTGGTGGAGTCGGCTCAGCTACGCTTCCGGCCCATCGTGATGACCACCATGACGGTGTTGGTGATTAGCCTGCCGCTTATTCTGGGACGGGGCGAGGGTTCGGAGTTCAGCCAAGGGCTAGGGGTGGTCATTCTGGGCGGTATTCTGCTTTCGGCCATCCTGACCTTCTTCGTGGTTCCCTCGGCTTTCTACTTGTTCGAGCGGGGCCGCCAAACTAGCCCCACCCCGCAACCCACCCCCACTCCTTCCCCCTCAGCCGCCGATTGATTACGGTCTGGGCAAGCCGCCCAGGAAACCCTCGAGTTGCTCTACACTCGCAAGCGGGGTGAGCAGCTCGAGGGTTTCGGGCGTAACTTCCAGACCCGGCTGGATGACCTCGAGCCACCCCCGGTACACCCCCAGGGGCTTGATCGGCAGGCCTTGCATCTGGGCGATGTGAATGAGGTTCCAGGCACACAAAATCTCGGTCAGGGTGCCTACCCCGCCGCTCAGCGCCACACAGGCCACGCTCACGTCAATCAGGCGCTCGATACGGGTCAGAAGCGAGGAAGAAGGCAGCTCGAGGTCTACGTGAACGTTTGGCCCACTGCGCTGAGGAAAAAGCACCGGCGCGGTTACGCCCACCACCAATCCCCCAGCCTCCTTGGCCCCGTGCGAGACCGCCTCCATCGCCCCGTTATAGCCACCTGTGGCTACCGCAAACCCAGCCCTGGCGATGGCCCGCCCCCAGGCGTGCGCTTCGGTATAGGCAGCTTGACCGGGTTGCGAACGAGAAGAGCCAAACACGGTGATAAGGCGCATGGAACTACCATAACCCAAAAGCTTAAGGCCGGAAGTAGAGAGCTAAAGGCAAGACGCAAAACGCTAAACGTCGAACGACTAACGTCCAACGCCAAAAGCTGAAAGCTAAAGGTACAACAACCTAGAGCGGTTTTCGAAAAGAACCTGGGGGTAGCCTGGGCTTATTGACTGTACCCATCTGAGCAGAGAACCGCGATAAAAACACCAGCTGCGTCCCAGACGGTGTTTGTTGATAAGGCAATTATGCTGTCCTGGTTTAGTTTTTTGGCCCTTTGCATTTTGCTTTTGGCCTTCGGCTTTCGGTGTTTTACGTCCAGCCTTTAGCCCCCTGCTCTCAGCCCTTGAACACACCCGTCTGAACGAGGTGGTAAAGCCATACTCCACCTGCGATCAAGACCACCCCGCAGAAAAACATGATGAACCATATAGGGCCGCTCAACACCGCTTTGATGAGGTCGGGCAAGATTTTGATCAGGTCGCCGGTGGGATCAAACTCCTTCTGCTGTCTTTGGTGTGCCGGATCCAACTGTTGAGCCGCCTCCAGGGTTTGAATCCTGAGCAGGGTATAGGCCCCCCATAGCGCAGCGCCCACAAATGCCAGGCCAACGATTACCAGAATCCACACTAAAAGCCCCATGCTGCCTCCTGGTAGGTCTGTTTTAGAAAGCTATCATATCAGGGCAGATGGGCCAGCCTCTGGTTTGAGGGTTTGAATTCTTGGGTTCACAGGGTTGGCGTGAGCTATTGCACAGCTACGTAAAACGGTACGCTGACCTTTCCTTCAGGAGTGTTCACCTGTATAGAAGACCAGAACCAGGCTCTCGAGCCGAAAGCATCACGATCAGTTTTGGCTGTCCAGCAAGTGCGGTAATAGGTCAGGTTGCCCAGCGTGCCGAACGGTGAAATCAGTTGCCGGGCATCGGCGGCGAACATTATCTAGCCACCGGTGGGCAAGGCCATCTGCGAGAGCACGGCGGTGTCGGCTTGCCCCAAACCCACCGTAAAGACCTTGACTCCCTGGCTTTTGGCCTCCTGGACGATATTGGCAATGGTCTTTCCACCGTTGGGGTCTTCGCCATCGGTAAACACCACTACGGCTTTGTTGACGTTGGGGGCTTCTTGTGCGGCCTCGAGGCACAGGTTTTGTGGGTCGGTGAGAGTGTAGTTTGAGCCCCCCAGCATGCAGGTCTGGCCTGCCTCGAGCCGCATCTCCTCGCCCACCAGCAACACCCGGCCCTGGGCAATGCTCTCTAGCCGCACCCAAACCACCCCACCCGCCTGCAACAAGGTCGGCGTGCTGGGGGTGAACTTGGTTTCGCCAGGCCCGGCTGGTTCACTAGGTAGATCACCAGGCCCTGCGGGTGGTGGTAGCCTCCGAGCTGGCGCGGCAAAAGGAGGGCTCGAGGCGTTTGGGCTATGGCAGCGGGCCAGGCTGCTGTGGGAGGAAGCAGACACGCCCAGGGTACAGGGGAGCTATCTGGCTTGGGCACAAAAACTCTTGCGGCCGGGTTTCCTAAGAAGGCGGTGGAGGCGCTCGAAAACGCACCGGATAGCGATGAGGCGCGGCTCTGGCGAGCGCGGGGGCTCAAGCGTAGCGGGCACTATACAGAGGCAATGAAAATAGGGGCTGCCTTAGCGGAGGTAGCCCCGTGGGAGATTATAGGTTGTTGGTAGAGGTATTGCGAAGAGAGATCGAAGCGCATAAAGCGCGATTGGATTTCATGGCCTGTTTTGTGATGGCCTTGATCCAGACCAGGACGGTAAACTTGGCATAGATTGCCTTGGGACTGAACCCAATGGTGGAACCAGGCAGTAACTACCGATGGTGCCAACGGTTCATGAGGGAGGTTAGCTTTGAAGAAGATGTGATTGGGCAAGTGATACCGAGGCTACTCTCCCAGGGAAAGCTGACCCTATGTATAGACCGTACCGAGTGGGAGTGGAGCGGCTTAGCTGGGTGAAATGGCTCCTCAAGTTCTTACCCAAGGAGCGGATTCACACCTTCACCGCAGATCGGGAGGTTGCCTGCACAGGGTTGCTTGGTTATGCACGTTGGCACCAGATTCCCTACACCTTCCGCATCAAAACGGTTCGCACTTAAGCTTGCTAATAAAACCATCCTGCTGGCTCCTCAGACGGAACACACTGTAGCCTTAACAGGCAGCTTTAGTGCTAAGACGCTTTACATCTGTATTCATGTGGCCAATCCTAAAGCTTTAGATACACCACATACTCCTTCTCCGAATCCTCACTACGAAGTAGGCTGAACTAAATCTGAAGCAGGGGTACGTTGGCTACTCCTGCCTCTTTTTGTAGAAAGAGAAAAGGCTATACTTTTACTTTCACTTGCTCCGCAGCACCAACACCGGCTTCTCCGAGCGGTGCAGCACCGCCTCCGTCACCGAGCCCAGCATGAAGCGGTTCAGCCCACTGCGCCCGTGGGTGCCCATCACGATCAGGTCGTGGGTTTTGGCCTCCTGCAAGATGCTGTCTACCGGCTTGCCTTCGACCAGCTTACTCTGGGCGGCTATACTCAGGGCCTGCGCGGCTTGTACCGACTTGTCCAGGGCTTCTTTGCCCACTTTTTTCAGGTCTTCCATCAGCTCGAGGCCGTAAGGCACGCTCTCCGGGCTAATCCACAAGACCGAACCCATGTTTTCTACCACATACAGAAAGGTCACGCTGGCCCCCATACTCTTGGCGACCTCGAGGCCCTCACTTATGGCTTTCTGGCTGCACTCACTGCCGTCGGTGGGCATCAGGATGTGTTTGTACATAAACTTCCTCCGTACCTATACTTTAGCCCTAAACACCTAGGGCATTGGGCTTTTCGTAACGCCAGGAGGTTTCTATGTAACGCCAGAACAAGCTGGCTTTCACCTCGGCGCAGACGAACAAATCTTGGGATTACTCGAGTCAAGGGCAGATGCACAAATTAACATAACTGGCAGCCGTTCATAAAGGGCTTCAGCTTGGCTTAAGGCTTCCTACAATCGGCCTTAGCTATGACCTTTCCCGAACTGCTCTCTTCCCTGGTGGCCCGTGGTGTTTCCGATGTCCATATGCACGTGGGGCTGCCGATTATGGCCCGTACCGATGGCAAGCTGGGCCCGGTCACGGCCTCTCCCCTAACCCAGCAGTACACCGCCTCGCTCCTAGACCTGATGTGCGGTGAGAAGCAAAAGGCCACCTTCGCCGAGAAACATCAAGTAGACCTGGCTTACAGTGTCCCCGGCGTGGCCCGTTTTCGGGTGAACCTCTTCAAGCAGCGCGGCTCAGTGAGCTGTGTGATGCGGGTAGTCAACTCCGATGAGTCCAAGCTGCGCATTGTCAGCTTGCCCCAAGAGACCATCGAGTTTTTCCGCGAGAAAGAAAAGGGTTTGGTACTGGTTACTGGCCCAACCGGCTCGGGCAAGTCCACCACGCTGGCGAGGGTGATAGACGAGATTAATCAAGTCCACGCCAAGATGATCGTGACGGTCGAAGATCCTATCGAATATCTGCACAAGGGCAAGCGCTCGGTGATCGTGCAGCGCGAACTGGGCCAAGACACCCTGACCTTCAAGGATTCGCTGGTCGCAGCCATGCGCCAAGACCCCGATGTAATCATGATCGGCGAGATTCGGGATTACGCCACCGCGGCGGCGGCCCTCGAGGCGGCTCAGACCGGCCACCTGGTCTTTTCCACGCTGCACACCATGGACACCGTGCGCACCGTCAACCGCGTGCTGGACTTGTTTCCCCCCCACGAGCGCGACGTGGCTCGGATTCTGTTTGCCGAGAGCCTGGTGGGCATCATCTCGCAGCGCCTGCTGCCCTCCAAACACGGGGGCCGGGTCTGTGCGATGGAGATCATGAAGGGTAACCTGCGCATCCGCGACCTGATCAAAGACCCCGAGCGCACCAACGAAATCTACGAGGCCCTCAAAGACTCCTCCCTGGACGGGATGCAGACCTTCGACGACCATCTGGCCGAACTCTATGCCCAGGATCAGATTGACCTCGAGACCGCCCTCGCCAACGCCACCAGCGCCCAGTACGTAAAGGTCAAGGCACTGCAAATCAACGCCGCCCGCCAGACCCTGATTGACGAAAACGCGGCGATGGCGAGCCGGGTGAACTAGGGGCGGAGGGCTAGACGCTGAACGACTAGCGTTGAAAGCTAAAGGCTCGAGAACATCCACTGCGTCCTACACGGTGTTCTTTGATGGCTCAATAATGCCGTCCTGCTTTGGGGCTGTTGATTAAGCTTTGGGCGTTCGACGTTAGTCGTTCAGCGTCTTGCGTTTGGCTACCGGCTGTAAGCTGATAGCTATGCTGATTTACGGACGAAACCCGGTCTTAGAGGCGCTGCGCGAGGGCCAGGTCAGCCGCTTGTGGGTAGCACGGGGTGTGGAAGCTTGGCTGCTGCGCGAGCTAAAGCAGATGGGAGCCGAGTACGAGCTGATGCCCCGCATCGAACTCGACCAGATGGTACGCACCACCGCTCATCAGGGCTTGGTGGCCGAGGTCGAGGAGGCCCAGTATTCCAGCCTCGAGGCTCCTTTCGCCTTCGCCAAAAGCAGGAATGAGCAGCCGCTATTGGTCGTGCTAGACGGCGTGACCGACCCACGCAACTACGGGGCCATCATCCGCAGCGCCTTCGCACTCGGTGCGCATGGGGTACTCACCGAGGAACGCCGCAGCGCACCGCTTTCGGCCCTAGTGGTCAAAGCTTCGGCGGGCACAGCCAATAAGCTGCCACTGGTGCAGGTCAAAAACCTGTCGCGCACCCTCGAGGCCCTCAAAGAACGCGGGCTGTGGATTTATGGAACCAGTGGGAAAGCCGACCAAGACCTGACCCACCTCGACTACCAGCGCCCCCTAGCCATCGTCATCGGCTCCGAGGGCGAGGGGATGCGCCGCCTGGTGGGGGAACATTGCGACGAACTGGCGCGGATTCCCCTGGCCGAAGGGGCCGAGAGCCTCAACGCGGCGGTGGCCCTGGGCATCGTGCTGTATCAGGCCGGATTGGGGAGGAAAAAACTATGAGCGAGACAGGCTTCACTGGGGTTCACCACGTCGGTTTTACGGTTCCCGACCTGGAAGAAGCCCTGGGGTTCTTCCTCGAGGTTTTAGGCTTCGAGCTGGTCTCCAAGCACGGCCCACTCGCCACCAGCCAAGAACTCAATGTGCAGGATATTTTCGATGTGGACGAGGCCGGTATCGCCAACTATGCCTTCGTGCGGCTGGGCGGAAGCACCCTCGAGCTAATCCAGTGGAGCAACCTCGAGCAAAACCCCCACCTCGCCAAAAACTCCGACTGGAGCGGGCGACACCTGGCCCTCAGGGTGAGTGAATTGGATACGGCAATAGCCCGGCTGAGCCAAATTCCCGGTGTGCGTCTGATGAAACGCAGGGGTACGACTTTCGTCTATGCCCAGACCCCCTGGGGGTTATATCTACAGCTCATGGGATAAAACTAGGAATCGCCAAAGGCTCTGCCAGCCTATCGCGCGTTGCTGAAGTTTTGCCGCTCCTCCACCAGGCAGCCAAACACAGTCTCACTTAAGAATCTTGATGCAATTATTTCGCAAAGCGCTCTAGCTCGGGTGGGGTCGGGTAGCTATGGGCTATTTCTCCACGCTCAGGGCTTTATTCTGGGCCTCCTCGAGGGCGGCCTTGGGGTCGGCCCCGCCTTTGAGCACCTTTTCCAGAGCCTGCTCGAGGTAGTCGTACCAGACCGTAGCTTGAGGGTCAGAAATCCAGCGGGAGGCATTCTCGAGCTGCGAAAAAGCTATTTGGCGGCGGGGGTCGGCCTTGTAGAAATCGCCGAGCAAAGGTTGGGCACTTTTGCGCATCGGCAGGGCATAGGTGGCTTGTACGTAACGAGCGATGTTGGCCGGTTCCATCATGAATTTCCAGAAGGCCACCGCTCCTTTGGTCTGCTGCTCACTGGCTCCTCGCAATACCATCAGGGTTCCACCCGCCAGCGCCACCTTACCATCGGGCGTTTTGGGCAAAGGGGCTACCCCCAGCTTGAAGGGAATAGGGGTGCGGGCTTCCACCACCGGCCACTGCGTCACCGGAGCAATAATCATGAAGGCTTTGGTGCGGATGAAGTCTATGGCCGCAAACTGGGCCTCGGCGATGTTGCGGCTCTGGGCCCAGCCCTTTTGTATCAACATTTGCAAATACTGCAAGCTAGCGAGCACTTTGGGGTCGGTGAAGTTGGGCTTGCCATCTGGCCCAATCAGGCTTCCGCCGCGACTCATCACCAGCGCATTGAAGCTATAAATATCCGAAGAAACGATGTAGCCTTTGGCCGCACGATTGGTCAGCTTTTGGGCCACAGCAGCCAACTCATCCCAGGTTTTGGGCACCGCGATGCCCCGCGCAGCAAACTGGTCAGCGTTATAAAACAGCACCGGGACGTGCAGCTCGACTGGCAGGGCATAGGTCTTAGCCTTATAGCGTCCGACATCCAACAAGGTCGGATAAAAGTCGCTGGGTAGCTTGCCCAAATAGGAGTCTAGGGGCAGGGCCAGATTTTCCTTAACTCCCCTGGCTACAAAAGATACCTCGGCGTAGTACAGCGCCGGAGCCCCACCTGCCCGCAGGGCTGCCAGCAGTTTGATGCCTCCTTCGCGCAGGTCGCCCACATAGCGCGACTCGATACGATAGTCCTTCTGCTGGGCGTTGAAGTCGGAGACGAGAGCCTCGAGCACCTGTTGTCCGGGAGGGTCTACGGTGTGCCAGAAAGGGATAACCGTCTGGGCCAGGGCCAGACCCCAGAGCAGTAGGAGGGAGGTAAGTAGACGTTTCATGGTTTCTTAAATTAGGAAAAGCAGAGCCTGCAGCGCAGCGGTTTGCTGTGGGCTCTGCTTACTCTGTGCTATTTCTTCTCCACGCTGATGGCTCGCTTTTGGGCTTCTTCCAGCACCGCTTTGGCGTTGGCTCCGCCCTTCAGGGCTTTTTCCAGGGCATCTTCCAAATAGCTGTACCACAGCGTAAACTCGGGGTCTTGAATCCACACGTCGGCGTTTTCGGTCTGGCCGAAAGCCACCCGGCGACGGGGGTCGGCCTTGTAAAAATCCTCGAGCAGAGGCTGGGCCGAGCGGCGCATGGGCATATAGTATGTGGCCTTGACCCACTTGGCGATGTTGGCCGGTTCCATCAAAAACTTCCACAGCGCCACGATGCCCTTGAGCTGAGCATCGCTAGTGCCCTTGAGGGCTACCAAAGTGCCCCCAGCCAGGGGTATTTTGCCCCCCGCATCGAGGGGAACCGCCGCTACACCCAGCTTGAAAGGGATGGGAGCCCGGCTTTCGATCAGGGGCCAGATGGTGATGGGGGCAATACCCATAAAGGCTTTGGTACGCAGGAAGTCGGCTACCGAAAACTGGGCCTCGGCGATGTTACGGCTCTGGGCCGCGCCCTTTTGCACCAGGTTTTGCAGATATTGCAGGCTGTCTACCACTTTAGGGTCGGTGAAGTTGGGCTTGCCATCTTTGTTGATGATGCTGCCCCCTCGAGCCATCACCACCGCATTGAAGCTATAAATATCCGAAGAGGCGATATAGCCTTTAGCCGCACGGGTGGTCAGCTTTTGGGCCGCAGCAGCCACCTCATCCCAGGTTTTGGGCACGGCAATGCCCCGCGCAGCAAACTGGTCGGCATTGTAAAAAAATACCGGCACCGAAAGGCCGATAGGCAGGCCGTAGGTCTTGCCCCCCAGGTGACCCGTTTGCAAATAACCGGGATAAAAGTCGTTGGGAATAGTGCCTAGATAGTCGTCCAGGGGCACTGCAATACCTTCTTGTACCATCCGACCCAAGAAGGAAATTTCCGCGTGGAACAAGTTGGGAGCCCCACCCGAGCGCAACGCCGCCAGCAACTTGAGGCCCCCCTCGCGGTAATCGCCCACGTATTTGTAGTTGATTTTGTAATCCTTTTGTTTGGCATTAAATGCATCCAGCATAGATTCCAAGGCCTCTTGGCCCGGAGGCCCAGCGGTATGCCAGAAGGTAATCTCGACGGGTTTTTGGGCCAGGGCCAACCCCAGCAAAACAGCAGCACTAAAAAATGCGCGACGCATGAACCATATCCTCCGTATCCCAAAGGATTTTATTCCCCAGGGCTAATCTAGTGTGACATAAGGCTCATGAGAAGATTGCTCGGACGGCTGAAAAGAGCCTGGCGAGTTGAGAGCAAAACAAGAACAAGTTCTTTCTCTTCATCCTTCAGGCTCTAAGTGGCCCCACGACTAACCTTCGCGCCACAGGTGCGGTCGGGATGTTTCCCCAAAGCTATTTGGGCCGCGCTAATGACAACTGCTACGAGTAGGAGCACTGCCGTTTTTTGAGATGTTATAGATGGGCGGTGGGATTGCCGATCTTCTTGCCTACGCCTCGAGCGGGTCGCCGCTCACACTCTAAGCTCAGGAAACCCTTGCTATGATGGGGCCGGTTTTGGAGGTTTGCATGAAGCGACTGCTCGCTCTGGGGTTGGTAGTAGCTGGACTGGCTTTAGCCCAGGTTCCGGCCTACCCGGAAAATACTGCCGGTATCGGGTTCGGTTTTGGGCGAGGTATCGTGCTCCAGGGTAGCGCGGTCCTGCCTTTCAGCCCGCTGGGCCTAGACACCGGCCTGGATGCCGAGGTGATTATCCCGACCAGTTTTGGCGGAGCCGATATCTGGGCTTTGTTCAAGGCCGACCTGCTCCCAGCCCTAACCCTGCTCGAGCTGCCAGTCTCGGTAGGGGTGGGCCTGGATGCCAGGTATAACACCCTGAATAGCGTTTTCGGCAGCCATATTGCTACTCTGGCGACGGTGGAAATTCCCGGTGGGGCCATCTCGGGGTATCTGGGTTTGGGTTACGCGGCGGGGTTCAACCTGGCCTATGGTCTGGGAGGACGGCTCTACCTCGACCCGGTAGCCCTGGAAGTGGCCCTCTCTGACCGCTATCCCCTCAAGCTGTCGCTGCTGTATTTGTGGTAGCCCCTGACTTATGCAGCGCAGCGTTCAACCCTCCAAGACGCGGGCCTGGTTTGGCCCGCGCTCCTCTGGGCAGTGGTTTGCTCTCCCAGCGGTGCTGCTGCTGGGCGTATTTTTGCTCTACCCTTTCTTGGATGTGCTGCGCTTTTCAACTTGGGATTGGTCGGGGCTTTCTGCGCCCAAGCCGATTGGCCTTGACAACTACCGCCAAATTTTACAAGACCCTGATTTCTGGAAAAGCCTCTCCACCACGCTCATATTTGCACTTATGAGCTTGCCGCCATTTATTTTGCTGTCGGTGCTGTTGGCCTTGGCCCTCGAGGAGCAACCCTACGAGCGGCAAATCAAGGCCCTGTTGTTTCTGCCGGGGCTGGTTACGCTGGGCGGGGCAGCAGTGGCCTGGTACACCCTGTTCTCGCCCGAATACGGAGCCTTGGCAGCGATAGTTGCTGTTCCCCGGTGGGATCAGAACGTGTTTTGGGCTTTGGTGTTGGTGGTGCTGTTTACCCTCTGGCGCAACATTGGCTATGGGGTGCTGGTGGTTTCGGCCCGCCTCAAGGCCATTCCCAAGGCACTTCAGGAAGCGGCAGCAGTGGATGGGGCCAACCCAGCTCAGGTTTTTCGCTATATCACCCTGCCCCTGTTGCGTCCGGCCATCACCTTTCTTATCGTGATTGGCACGGTGCTTTCGATACAGTCCTATACGGCGGTATTCCTGTTGACTCGAGGGGGGCCTTTTGGTGGAACCGAGGTGCTGGGTTACTACCTCTACAAAACCGGCTTCGAGATTGGTCGCCTGGGCTACGCGGCGGCCCTGACCGTGGTTATCCTGATTACCACACTCTTGTTTGCCCTGGCCCAGGCCCGGCTTTTGCGGGAGCAGCGATGAAACAGGGTCGGAGTTGGGGCGAATCGAAGTGTGCCTTTATCCGCGAGTTGCAAGCCTCGAGCCAAGAGCTTACATCTGTCCAGGCTTTTGCGCTCAACGAGCGTTGGAGGCGTACCTGATGCGCTGGCTGGGACACATTTTTGTTTTTGTGGTGGCCTTATTGGTGGGTCTGCCCTTTTTGTGGATGGCCTATGCAGCTTTTATCCCCCCTGACCTGATATTTAGCGGCAATATTTTCGGCAAATTTGGCCTCAGTCTGGCCAACTTCGCGGTTTTAGCCAAAGATGGCTTCTGGGAAGGTTTTTGGGGGCGGTTGGTGTTTTCGTTCCTGGTCACCGGATTCACCACACTGTTGCAGCTTTCTACGGGTTTTCTGGCAGCCTATTCCATTCGTGAGGGAGCCAAGCTGCTGCCGTTTTTTCTGGTGATGCTGGCGATTCCCGTGGAGTTGCTGCTGGTTCCCCTGTATGGTGTGCTCCAGGGGCTACACCTGCTCGATACGGTCTGGGCTTTGATTTTGCCTTTTGCCGCCAGCCCCTATATCGTGTATTTGCTGTATCAAGGGATGCGTGGCGTACCGGAGGAGCTGCTCGAGGCGGCCCGTCTGGATGGGGCTGGACACCGGGTTTTACTCACCCAAATCCTGTTCCCCCTGCTGCGCTCACAATTGATTGCGGCGGGGGTATTGGCCTTCGCGGCCCACTGGAACCTGGTGCTCTATCCGCGCATCGTGACCGGCGAGGCCAACCTCAAAACCGTACAGACCTGGATTACCGACCTCCAGCGGCAAAACCCCGCCGACTGGGGGCCACTCTCGGCAGCCGCCCTGGCCGCAACGCTACCCCTGGTCATCTTGTATCTAGTGTACGAGCGGCGCATTGTGGAAACCTTCGAGGAAGGGCTGAAAGGATAGCTGTACTGTTCCTGCTCAAGCGGTTTTCAGAAAGAACCTTATTGATAACTCCTCTTCCGGGTGGGGCATTACCACTCCGTAACCCCTCCGTCGGGGTTACGCCATACTGGGTTGCGCCAGCGGTGGGGCTCAGCCTGGGCGGCTCGTACCGCCGCCTCGTCGAGGGTTACGCCCAGGCCCGGCCCGGTGGGGATTTGCAAGTATCCATTGATGGGGGTGAGCACCTGGGGGTTGGTCATGAAAGCAAACAGGTCGTGAGTTTGGTTGTAGTGAATGCCCAGCGACATCTCTTGTAGCGCCACGTTGGGGGTACAGGCCGCGACCTGCAAACAGGCCGCTAGCGCTAGCGGCCCCAATGGACAGTGGGGAGCCACAGCCAGGTCGTAAGCTTCGGCCATGGCGGCAATTTTTCTGACCTCCGATATACCCCCGGCGTGAGAAAGGTCGGGCTGGAGAATATCTATCCCACTGCTCAAAAACCGTTTGAAGTCCCAGCGGCTATACAGGCGCTCGCCCAGCCCAATGGGAATCGAGGTCAGGCCAGAAAGCTCGGTGATGGCCTCGAGGTGTTCGCTCAGCAGGGGTTCCTCGACAAACAAGGGGCGGCAGGGCTCGAGCAGCGCCAGCAGTTGCTTAGCAAGGGGCTTGTGCAGCCGCCCGTGAAAATCCACCCCCACCTCGAGCCCTTCGGCTTTTACGGCTTCGACCCGTTCCACCACGCTGCCCAAGGTTTTGGGAGACTCCAGCCAGCCCGCTTCGGCGGTGGCGTTCATTTTGACCGCCGCGAAGCCCTGGGCCTTGCGATCACGGGCCGCCTGGGCCACCTCGCTGGGGCGATCTCCACCAATCCAAGCGTAGGCTTGTACCTTGTCGCGTACCCTGCCGCCCAGCATCTCCCAGATGGGGAGGTTCAGGGTCTTACCCTTCAAATCCCACAGGGCTTGCTCGAGACCGCTCAAAGCCGACATCAGCACTGGCCCACCCCGGTAAAACCCCGAGCGGTAGGCCACCTGCCAGATATCCTCGATGCGGAAGGGGTCGTAGCCGATAAAACGATCCCGGAAGGACTCAAACACCCCGGCCACCGCTTCGGCGTGCCCCTCGAGGCTGCCCTCACCCCAGCCCACCCCGCCTTCGTCGCTCTCCACACGCACCCACAGCCAGCGCGGGGGCAGCAGAAAAGTCTCGATGCTGACAATCTTCATATGTCCTCCTGGCCCTCGAGCCGTTGGCTTAGCGCGGTTTTCATAAGGTTTGACCGCACAGAAATTTTAGGAATTGCTTCCCAGACTGACCGTGCTAAGGCCATAACTGAGCCAGAAAGCGCAGCTTCTGGGCAGTCTGAAAAGATTGGCCTCCCTCGTGGTTGTTGAAGGGCCAGACCTTGATTTCCTTAGCTCCTTGATAGTGGTTGTAGGCCGCATACACCGTCGAGGGGGGACAGATGGTATCCATCAGGGCCACCGAAAACAGAGCCTTGGCCCCCGCCCGAGCAGCAAAGTTGGTTCCATCGAAATAGTCCAGGGTCTGGAAAACTGCTTCCAGACTGTCGCGGTGCTGCTGGCAATAGCGCACGATTTCCTGGTAGGGATGGTCGTCGGTAATGTTCACCGCGCGGCGAAAGTGACACAAGAACGGCACGTCAGGCATCACTGCTTGCAGGTCGGGCAGCAGTCCGGTCACTGCCAGGGCAATCCCTCCTCCCTGGCTACCCCCCGTCACCGCGATTTGCTCGGGGTTGACGCTGGGGTGGGTTCTGGCGGCCTCCACAGCCCGCACTGCATCGGTAAAAACCCGGCGGTAGTAATAGGTTTGGGGCTTCAGGATGCCCCTGGTCATGAAGCCTGGATAGTGCGGGTTGGAGCCCTCAGGCTCGAGGTCAGGGGTATCGCCGGGAGACCAGGTGGTGCCTTGCCCACGGGTGTCCATCACCAGATGGGCATAACCCGCACTGGCCCACAACAGCCACTCCGTAGGCAGGTTGCGCCCGCCGCCATAGCCGATATATTCCACCACACAGGGTAGGTGGGCAGTGTGCCCCTTGGGTTTTACAAACCACCCCTTGACCTTCTGGCCGCCGTAGCCGGCATAGGTCAGATCGTAGACTTCGACCAGCCGAAGGCCCGTTTCCACCGGCACGAACTGAGCCTCTAAGGGATGGCTGCGGGCTTCGCGGAGGGTGTTGTGCCAGAAGGCATCGAAGTCGGCGGGTTCGCTGCGGCTGGGAAGATAGCGCTCGAGTTCTGCTAGGGACAGGTCAAATAGCATGGTTTCTCCCGAATCTTTAGCTCTATCGTGGTTTGTGTTATTTTGGCCGCTACTCATAGCGACAAAAGAGAGCTTGGCCCGGTCTTTCTAGCTGAGTAGATGGTTCTATTTTTTCTGAAAACTGCTTTATTTGGGGGGTCTGAGGGTGGGGTAGTGTCCCCGCACCGGCTTGGGGCCTGGGGTAGCTGCAGCCCAGCGAGCCGCGCCCAGCAATATCTGCTGTACCCCCGGATGGTGATAGGTGGGGTAGGTCTCGTGACCGGGGCGGAAGTAAAAAATACGCCCCCGACCACGGGTATAACACAACCCCGAGCGAAACACCTCGCCGCCGCTAAACCAACTCACCAGAACCAGTTCGTCTGGCTCCGGCACATCAAAATGTTCGCCGTACATTTCCTCGGCGGGCAGCTCGAGGTATTCACCCAACCCTTCCACAATCGGATGACCCGGAGCTACCACCCACAGCCGCTCCACGTCGTCGGCCTCACGCCATTTGAGGTCGCAGCTAGTACCCATGAGGGCTTTGAATATCTTGGAGAAATGCCCGGAGTGCAGCACCACCAGCCCCATTCCTTCCAGTACCCGCTGACGAACTTGCTCTACCAGCAGGTCGCTAACCTCGCCATGGGCTAAATGACCCCACCAAAACAGCACCTCGGTATTGTCTAAGACCTGGCCTCCTAAGCCGTGCTGGGGCTGGTCGAGGGTGGCGGTGCGTACCTCCAGACCGGCTTGGCGCAGCGGGGCGGCGATGGCCTCGTGGATACCTTGCGGATAAATCGCTTGCACCTTGGGATTCTTCTGCTCGTGGCGGTTTTCATTCCAGACGGTCACACGCATGGGCTGCCTCCTTTATCTATATTGCACCACTCGAGGCCGAAATCTGGGCTGGTATTTTCAGGCAATAAGCTAGTCTAGTAAGAAACAACCTTTGCCCAGGAGGCCACCCTCTTCCCTGCTGGGAAATGCTGGGAGCGCTATGATGAACGTTATGCGACTGCAACAGTACCTCGCCAGGGCCGGTGTGACCAGCCGCCGCAAGGCCGAAGATCTAATTCGGGCTGGGCGGGTTTCTATCAACGACAAGACCGCCCAGATTGGTGCAGTGGTCGGCGAAAACGACGTAGTGCGAATGGACGGGGAGCGGGTGCGGTTGCCACAAAGGACGGTGGTGATCATGCTGAACAAACCCAAAGGCTACACCACCACCCACGAGGACAAGCACGCCGAAAAGCTGGTCTACGAGCTGGTTCCCGAGCATCTCGGGCTGCACTCGGTGGGGCGGCTGGACAAGGACACCGAGGGGCTTTTGCTGCTGACCAACGACGGCGAATTGACCCAGTTTTTGAGCCACCCGCGCAACCAGATTCCCAAGCTGTACCGGGCCTGGAGCAAGCGGGGGCGGCTTTCCGAGGAGGATTGCCGCAAGCTGACCCAAGGCGTGATGCTGGGCGACGGGCTAGCCAAAGCAGTAGAGGCTCGAGCCGCCAAGGAAGGGGTCAAGTTGGTGCTGACCGAAGGCAAAAAGCGCGAGGTACGGCGGATGTTGGGGAACATCGGCCACCCCGTAGAGCGGCTGGTGCGGCTGGCAGTGGGGCCGATTGAACTCGGGGAGCTGGGGCTTGGCGAGTGGCGCTATCTTTCACCGGAGGAAGTGCGGCTGCTCAAACACAACGCACCGGTTCAGGGCTTGCGCCCGCCCAGTGAGCGCCGAACCTCGAGACCCCAGGTCAGGGCAGCTCGAGGGAAGCACGAGGCAAAGCCCCCCAGAGAAAAAACGGGTATCAAAAAAACATCGTCGAGGACGAGTTTTCTCGCCAAGACAGCGGGGTCAGCCCGCAAAGCCGACTCCAGCCCCAACAAACCTTGGCAAGAACAGCCTCGAGCCCCCAAGCCAAAGCGCTCTTTTGGCCCCGGCGAGGCTGTCCGCAAACCCAAACCGGAAAACCCCTTGGCTCGAGGCAAGGCCCAGCAGCAACCCCGGCCCAGCCGCAAAAAGCAGCCCGAGCAGGGCCAGGACAGCCGCCCGGTGTCGCAAAAGCCGACCCGTGCCGTACAATCCTCGCGTGAGCATCTTTCAAGCAGGAAAGGGGTCGGTACAAATCAGCGAAGCGCAAATCGCAGCTCGCATCCAGGCCCTCGGCGCACAAATAAAAAATGATTACCTAGGCCAGCCGCCCCACCTGGTCTGCGTGCTCAACGGGGCTTTTATCTTCATGGCCGACCTGGTGCGGGCCATTGATATGCCCCTTTCGATAGATTTTCTGGCGGTGTCCTCCTATGGCAATGCCACCAAATCCAGCGGCGAGGTAGAGTTGCTCAAAGACTTGCGCTATCCCATTTCAAATCGCCCAGTAATTATCGTCGAAGACATCGTGGACACCGGCATCACCCTCAACTATTTGCTGCGGATGCTCGAAGCCCGCCAGCCCAGCTCGCTCAAGGTGGCTGCACTCTTGTCCAAGCCCAGCCGCCGCAAGCTCGAGGTGCCTATAGATTATCTGGGCTTCGAGATCGAGGATGCCTTCGTCTATGGCTATGGTCTAGACCGGGCCCAATACGACCGGAACATCCCGTTTATCACCTCACAGGCCGAATAGGGCGGTTTCCTATAAGTGGCAAGCAGCCCTCAACGCAGCGGCTCAGGGTGGGTTTTGAGGATGTCCTCGAACTCCTTGGCAATCTCGGTGTGGGGACGTGAGCCGGTCATCAAATAAAAGTTGTGGAAGAATTTAGCCCAGCAGTCAGCCTAGTATTGGAGCCTAAACCCCGCTTCTTGTACAATCGCGTGTTGTGCGCTACCGCTATCTAGACTTCATCACCGCCTGTTTCGTGGTGGTGCTGATCGTTTCCAACATCGCCTCCACCAAGGTGGTGCTGCTGGGGCCACTGACCTTCGACGGGGGGACGATTTTGTTCCCGCTGGCCTATATATTTGGTGACATCCTCACCGAGGTATACGGGTACAAGCGCAGCCGTCGGGTAATCTGGACGGGCTTTTTCCTGCTGGCCCTGGCGACCCTCACCTTCGCTAGCGTCAACGCCTTGCCCACCCCCAAAAACCAAGCCAGCACCGCCCAGGCTTTCTCTGTCATTCTTGGCCTGGTTCCCCGCATTGCCCTGGGCAGCCTGGTGGCCTACTGGGTGGGGGAGTTTATCAACAGCTTCGTGCTCGCCAAACTCAAGATTCTGACCGAGGGGCGCTGGCTCTGGACACGCACCGTCGGCTCGACCCTGATAGGCCAGCTCTTCGACACCTCAATCTTCCTGCTGGTGGCGTTTTATGGGGTGTGGGATAACAGCTTGTTACGGACGGTGTTTGTTTCCAACTACATCTTCAAGTGCGGGGTGGAAATCCTCTTTACCCCCCTCACCTACGCCGTGGTGGGCTTTCTCAAGCGTAATGAGGGAGAAGATCACTACGACCGCGACACCAATTTCAACCCGTTTGCGCTACGCTGAGCTAAAGCGGTTTTCAGATAAGCGCCCCTCATCCTCAGGGCTTTTGTGTATGGCTTTCTCGGCCCCTTGCAACCCTAACTGCGTAACCCCTGAGAGCGGTTCCCACGAATACTCCCCAGGGTGGTATTTGCCGTAGGAAGCAAT